>OHAG01000987.1_pt1 | contig 20647 bp, 20 predicted proteins | sample 1577081 | NCBI WGS metagenome assembly OHAG01 (sample SAMEA3541513, study PRJEB24748) | human gut metagenome | biome: human gut; feature: human-associated habitat; material: faeces | place: China | collected 2012
ATTTTTTCATATTATTTATAGATATTATTTTAATTTATAGGAGTAATAATATGAAAAGAGATGAAAAATATTTTAAGGGGTGTATACTAGGTGGAGCTATAGGTGATGCTTTAGGTCGCCCTATTGAGTTAAAAAAGCTTAAAGAGATTAAAGCTACATATGGAAGTAAAGGAATAAATAATTTAACTTTAAATGATAAAGGAATTGCAGAAATAACTGATGATACCCAAATGACTTTATTTACTGCAGAAGGAATATTAAGAGCAAATTGTAAAAAGGGAAGATGCTATATACCAGCTGTAGTATACAATGCATATTTAAGATGGTACTCAACACAAAGAAATATAGATAAAAGTGGATATGATAAGTGCACATATAATAGCTATCTATTAAAATATGATGAATTATATGAAGATAGAGGTGCAGGGAATACTTGTTTAACTTCATTAAGCAAAGAGGAAATTGGAAGTATAAAAAATCCTATAAATAACAGTAAAGGATGCGGTGGAGTTATGAGAGTAGCGCCAATAGGCCTTATGTATGACAAGAAAGAAGCATTTAGACTAGGTTGTGATTGTGCAGCATTAACCCATGGGCATCCAAGTGGATATATTAGTGGGGGAATGTTAGCTTGTATAATATCATGTATTATTGAAGGAATGGAAATTGATGAAGCTATAAATTGTGCTATATCATTTGCAAAAGATATGGATGGATATTGTGAGTGTGTAGAGACAGTAGAAAAAGCAGTTAAACTTTCTAAAGATGACTTAGTAGATACAGATGCTATAAGAATGCTTGGTGAAGGATGGACTTCAGATGAGGTATTAGCTATAGCTATTTATAGTAGTTTGAAATATAAGGATGACTTTAAAAAAGCATTAATTTGTTCAGTTAACCATGATGGGGATAGTGATAGTACTGGAGCTATTTGTGGTAATATTTTAGGTGCATACTTGGGTATTGATAATATACCTAAAGAATGGATTGATGTAATTGAGCTTAAAGAATTATTAGAGAATATTTCAACTGATTTATTAACTGGATATGAAGAAAGTGAAGAGTGGTTTGAGAAGTATCTTGAAAACTAAGTAGAAATATGGCGAATTACAATAATTTACAATAGGTTATGAATATGATAATATAAATATATGTTGTTGTGTGTTTATTAGCTCTAAGGGTAAATAGAGTTAACTCTTCCTAAAGTATATATTTATAACTTTAGGATAGTCATCAATCTCCAAAAAAAGTGTGTTTAATTGTGCGATAAGAAGAAGGTATAGAAATATGCCTTCTTTTTATTTTATAATATATAATCACAGAATAATTAAAAAAGCATATTTTAAGTATAAGTGAAATAAAAAATATCTTAAGAGGTGATATAATGAGCTGTTGTTCATATACCATAGGAACTATTGTAGATATAAGTGATATTATGAATCAGCCCTATAAATTTATAACAATAGGTAAAGTACCAGGTGATATATATACTTATACTAGGTTAGTATATAGTGAAGAAACTATAATATTAGATCATGAATACAATGAAATAGGTATTGAGGATTTAAAGGTAGGGGATACTATTGTAGCATTTCATTCTAATGCAATGACAATGAGTATACCGCCTCAAACGACTGTATTTATTATAGAGGTAAAATAAAACTGTAGGTAAGTTTGTATTTATACAAACCTACTTACAGTTTATTATTAATCAATACTCAAAGCATTAGAAATAGAATTTAATTGGAAAGTATAAGAATCCTTACACATATCCTCTAAGTTATATTTACAAGACCAATTAAGCTCCTTATTAGCTTTAGTAGGATCGGCAAAGCATTTAGCAATATCACCGGGTCTTCTTTCTACTATTTTATATGGAATATCTACATTATTAACTTTTGAATAAGTATTAACTAAATCTAATACACTATAACCATTCCCAGTACCTAGATTATAAATAACAAGACCAGGAGAAGTATGTATTTTATCAAGAGCTTTTAAATGACCATTAGCTAAATCAAGAACATGAATATAATCACGAACGCCAGTACCATCATTAGTATCATAGTCATTTCCATATACATTTAAGAAAGGTAATTCTCCAATAGAAACCTTAGTTATATAAGGCATTAAATTATTTGGAATACCATTTGGGTTTTCTCCAATTAATCCACTTTTATGTGCACCAACAGGATTAAAGTATCTTAAAATAGCAACATTAAAAGAAGAATCAGCCTTACAAATATCCTTTAATATATTTTCAATTATAAGTTTAGAGGCTCCATAAGGATTTGTTGTGCTAAGTGGGAAATCTTCATTTATAGGTAAAGTTTTAGGAGAACCATAAACAGTAGCAGAAGAGCTAAATACAAAGTTTTTTGCATTATACTTTTTCATAAGTTTAAGCAACACTAAAGTAGAGTTTAGATTATTATAGTAATACTCTAAAGGCTTTTCTACAGACTCACCAACAGCTTTTAACGCTGCAAAATGAATTACAGAATTTATTTTGTTTTCTTTAAATACAACTTCTAAATCATTTTCATTAGTAATATCTATTTTATAAAATCTAAAATCTTTATCGGTAATTTCTTTAATACTATCAAGAACATTAGGGGAACTGTTAGAAAAATTATCTACAATTACAACATCACGATTATCATCTAAAAGTTCAACAACAGTGTGACTTCCTATATATCCACATCCGCCTGTTACTAAAATCATAATATATACCTCCATTACTAAAATTAAGTAAATATTAGCATATATACAAATAAGGATATATAAAGTATAAGAGTAAAAAAACTTACTCAAGAGTATAAGAAAAAAACACTAAAAAATTATATACTACCAAAGAAGTATAATACAGTACTACTAAAAGTAGTAAAAAATAGTATTAGTAAAATACTACTATATGTTCATATCAATTTATTACTATAGTAACTAAAATAATGAATAGATAAAATCTTATAAATATTAAAATTTAAGTTATTTAAGTAATAAATTAAAAATGATCTAAATATATTAAAAAAAGAAGGTGGGTATTAAAAATATGACAGAAAACACAACTATAAATATAAAAGAATATATATGGATGTTTAAAAAAAGGAAATTAATAATATTTTTAATAATGATTACAAGTTTGGCATGTGGATTTGGGATTAAATTTGTGAGAGAAAAATCACAGGTAGCTACATACCAGACTAGTGCCAGAATAAGAATAAATACGGCTAAGAATAATCCCGAGGCACTTAGTCCAAGTATAACATCAATGAATCAGAACATATCAACTACATACATAAGTCTTGCAAAATCAAAGTATACATTAAATGAAATGAAAAAATTATTAAATTCAGATTTATCACCAGAAGAAATAGGATCAAAATATAACTTGATAGCAGATGAGTCAAATTCTGAGTTTGTAAATATAAGTGTTACAGATACAGACCCAAAAAGAGCAGCACAAATAGCAAATACAGTACCTATTGCATTTAATAGTGAACTAATAAAAACTATAAACCTAGATTGTATACAAGTAATAGATGAAGCACCAGAACCAACATCGCCACTTCCTATGACAAAGAGTAGTGCACCAAAGAAAATGCTAATTGTTGGTGCTGTTATATCAATATTTGTAGTGCTTTTACTTGAATTTTTAAATAACAAAATAGTAACACCAAAGGATGTAGAAGAACATTGGGATATACCACTTTTAGGAGTAATACCATATGAAAAGCCACAAAAACATAAAAAGTCAAAATTAAAAGAAGCGGAGGTAAATTAACTATGTCACAATACGAAAGAGGAGAACACTCAATAGTTGAATCATACAAAAACATGAGAACCTCATTAATAATAAATAAAAATATAAAAACAATATTAGTTACAAGTTCAGATATGGATGAAGGAAAAACAACAGTAACATCAAGCCTTGCTAAATGTTTTTCAGAATTAGAGGATAAAAAGGTGCTTTTAATAGATTGTGACCTTAGAAAGCCAAGTATACATAGACAATTTAAATTAGATAATGAAAAGGGATTGATAGATGTAATAATAGAGGGAAACTTTAAAGAATATATAAAAAATAATGGTAAGCTAGACATATTGACAACAGGAAAAAAAACTAAAAAACCAGCAGAGCTGTTAGAATCAGATCTAATGAAAAACTTTATAGAAGAAGTGAAAGAATATTACGATTATATATTTATAGATTCACCACCAGTAAGTAGAGTAAATGATGCATGTATAATTGCAAAGTATATAGACGGAACAATAATAGTATCCTCATCAAATGAAGTAGATATAGACTTAGCAAAATTAACAAAAAAAAGGTTAAGCAAAGTAAATGCAAATCTTATAGGTATAATACTTAATAAATTTAAAGAAGAAGATAATATTTATCATAACTACTATGGATATTACGAAGAAGACAAAAAGCCTTCAAGATTTAAATTTAAATTGAAAAGAAGATAGAGATTAAAAATACATAGAAAAGGGGGGGAGATTAAATTGGTACTAAATTTTTTAAAGTCTAGTATAAATGATGAATTAGATACTTATAAAATAAGGCAAAGAATACTACTTATAATAGATATACTAATAGCAGTATCTTCTTACTCAATATCAATAATGCTTACAATGACACAGATAGAAGATATTAAAATAATAATACCCTTATTTATTTATATAATAGCAAATGTAATATCAATAGGTATATTTAAAGGATATAGCAGTCTTTGGAATAAATCAGTTGATAGAGAATTTGTACAAATGGTAATATCAACATCAATATATCAAGTTCCAGTAGCAATAATAATTAAAAGTATGGGTTATGATTTTTCATTAGTATTCTATGTCGTAAATACACTTTTAACGCTTTTAGCAACATGTACATCTAGAATAGGATATAGAGTAATAAGAAAAATAACTATGTATATGAGCTTAGAAACATATACAGATGCTAAAAAAGTATTAATAATAGGGGCAGGTAGTGCAGGTAGATTAATAATAAAAGAATTATATAAAAATCAACAACTTCAGAAAAAACCTATAGGAATAATTGATGATAATAAAAATAAACTAGGAAAAAAAATACATAATATACCGGTAATAGGGACTTGTGAAGACATAAAAAGGATAGCTAAGGACTATGAAGTAGACGAAATAATATTTAGTATAGCAAACATCGAAAATAAAAGAAAAAAAGAAATAATAGAAATATGTAAATCTTGCAAGTGTGTTGTAAAAACAATACCAGGAATATATGAAATAATAGAAGGAAAAGTTGATATAAAAAACATAAGAGATGTTGAAATCGAAGACTTATTAGGAAGAGAAACTATAAATATAAATACAAAAGAAATAAGCAATTACTTAGAAAATAAAACAATATTAGTTACTGGAGGAGGAGGATCTATAGGATCTGAACTATGTAGACAAATCGCAAAAGTAAATCCAAAGAAACTAATATTATTAGATATATATGAAAATAACGCATATGAAATACAACAAGAACTAATTAGAAAGTATAAAGAAAAATTAAATCTAGAAGTTATAGTAGGTTCAATAAGAGATGAAAACAGGTTAGATAGTATATTTGCAAAATATAAACCAGAAGTAGTATTTCATGCAGCAGCTCATAAACATGTTCCATTAATGGAAAAAAGTCCATGTGAAGCAATTAAAAATAACGTATTTGGAACTAAAAATGTAGCATTAATGTCACATATATACGGTGTTAAAAGATTTGTATTAATATCAACAGACAAAGCAGTAAATCCAACAAATATAATGGGAGCTACAAAGAGATGTGCTGAAATGATAATACAAACCATGAATGAAAAAAGTAAAACAGAATTTGTGGCAGTTAGATTTGGAAATGTACTTGGAAGTAACGGAAGTGTAATACCTTTATTTAAAAAGCAAATAGAAGAAGGTGGACCAATAACAGTAACACATCCTGAAGTAACAAGATTTTTCATGACAATACCAGAAGCAGTATCTCTTGTAATACAAGCGGGTGCAATGGCAAAAGGTGGAGAAATATTTGTCCTTAATATGGGAGAAAGTGTAAAAATAGTTGACCTTGCTAAAAATTTAATACACTTAAGCGGATTTGAACCAGATGTTGATATAAAAATAGAATTTAATGGACTTAGACCGGGAGAAAAACTATACGAAGAACTATTAATGGATGAAGAAGGATTAAAACAAACTAATCACAATAAAATATTCATAGGAAAACCAATAAACATAAACAAAGAAAAACTAGAAAAAGATTTAAAATTACTTAAATTAGCAGTGGATAATGAAGAAGCAGAAGCTATAGAGTATATAATGAAAAGTTTAGTACCTACATTTATAAGGGAGGATGAAAAATACAATGAAGCTGCAGCGACTATTTAAAAGAATAATAGATATAATAGGTTCATTAGCTGGGCTTATAATATTATCTCCAGTATTCTTAATAGTAAGTATACTTGTTTATATTAAACTTGGCTCTCCAATATTTTTCACACAAGAAAGAGTAGGTAAAAATGGAAAAATATTCAAAATGATAAAATTTAGAACAATGCTAGATTCAACAAATAAATTTGGAGAACTACTAGATGACGAAGAAAGATTAACACCATTTGGAAAAAAACTAAGAAGCACAAGTTTAGACGAATTACCAGAACTTATAAATGTATTAAAAGGGGATATGAGTTTAGTAGGTCCAAGACCATTACTTGTAGAGTATATTCCACTTTATTCAAAACATCAATTTAGACGTCATGAAGTAAAACCAGGAATAACAGGATGGGCACAAATAAACGGAAGAAACAGTATTGACTGGGAAACTAAATTTGACTTAGATGTAGAATATGTAGATAAATTTAATTTAATAATGGATATAAAAATACTTTTCTTAACAGTATTAAAAGTAATAAAAAGAGACGGAATAAATCAAGAAGGTAATGCAACAATGGAAAAATTCACAGGAACTAATTAAGGGGAAAATATGAATTTAGAAATGATATTAGAAGAATTTATAATTAACTATGGGTTACTAAGTATATTTATACTAGTAGCCCTTGAATATGCAAATCTTCCTCTTCCAAGTGAAGTAATTCTTCCACTTATAGGGATGGTTAGCTTTGGATATGAAATAAACATTATAGAAGTAATAGTAGTATCAACATTAGGAGGAATATTTGGATCACTTATAAATTATTACCTGGGCTATTATCTTGGAGATCCAATTGTAGTATATATAAAAAAGAAAATACCAAAAACAAAAAAATCAATAAAAGCATCATACCACTTTTTACAAAAGTACGACAAAATATCAGTATTGTTATCGAGACTAATTCCACTTGCAAGAACATTTATATCAATAATTGCAGGAGTTATAAGAATGAATGTAGGAACATTTACAATATACTCTAGCTTAGGAATATTAATATGGAATAGTGTTTTAATAAGTGCTGGATATATAGTTTCAGATAACATAGAAATGATAGGATTAATGATTAGTAGATACTCTATATTAATTATGATAATTGGTTTAATTGGAGTAGCAATATACATATATATAATGAAAATTAAAAGCAGAAACATAGAAGATGAATGTAGTACAGGGGAGGAATATTAATGAAAAGGATATATCTAGCATCTCCACATATAGGGGATGAAGAAATGAAATATATACAACAAGCCTTTGACACAAATTGGGTAGCCCCTCTTGGACCAAATGTAGAAGGCTTTGAAAATGAATTAAAAGAATATGTAAATGCAAAAAATGCAACAGCCCTATCAAGTGGAACAAGTGCAATACACTTAGCCTTAAAAGTATTAGGTGTAAAAGAAGGAGATGTTGTATTTTGTTCAAGCTTAACATTTTCAGCATCAGTAAATCCAGTAATATATGAAAAAGCAATTCCAGTATTTATAGACAGTGATTATAAAACTTGGAACATGAGTCCAAAAGCACTTCAAAATGCATTTGACGATGCAGTTAAAAATAACAAATTACCAAAGGCAGTTATAGTTGTAAACTTATACGGACAAAGTGCAGACTATGATGAAATACTTAAAATATGTAATAAGTACAATGTGCCAGTAATAGAAGATGCGGCAGAATCATTAGGAGCAACATATAAGGATAGACAAACTGGAACAATCGGAGAAATAGGAATATTCTCATTTAACGGAAACAAGATAATAACTACATCAGGTGGTGGCATGATGGTTTCAAATAATGAAGAATATACAAAGAAAGCATTGTTTTTAGCTACCCAAGCAAGAGAACCTGAAAGACATTATGAACATAAAGAAATAGGATACAACTATAGAATGAGTAACATATGTGCTGGAATAGGTAGAGGGCAGTTAAAGGTTTTAGATAAAAGAATAAGTAAGAAAAAGTATATATATGAAAGTTATAAGAAAGCATTTGAAAATATAGATGATATAGAAATGATGCCTATATATGAAAGTCCAAATTATTGGTTATCTGTAATTACTATTAAAGAGGGTAGTAGCATTAAGCCAATAGATATTATGGAAAAATTGGAAAAGGAAAATATAGAGTCTAGACCTGTTTGGAAGCCAATGCATATGCAGCCAGTTTTTAAAGATTATAAGTTCTTTTCAGATTTAGATGAAGGTAGTGTAAGTGAGGATTTATTTAATAGAGGTGTATGTTTACCTTCTGATACTAAGATGACTGATGAAGATTTAAATAGAGTTATAGACTTAGTTAAATGCTGTTTTGTAAAAAGCTTAAATAAAGAATCTATAACTGTTTAATTGAGGGAGAGATAAAAATGAAAGAAATAAATGTACTTATATTAAGTGCAGGACGAAGAGTAGAGCTAATAAATTGCTTTAAAGAAGCTAGAGACAATCTAAGAATAAAAGGAAAAGTAATAGCTGCTGATTTGTCAGATACTGCACCTGCAATATATCATGCAGACAAACAATACTTATTATGTAGAATAGATAATGATAATTACATAGATGAAATAATAGATATATGTAAACAAGAAAATATATCTTTAGTAGTTCCAACAATAGATACAGAGTTAGAAAAATTATCGAAAAACAAAGAATTAATAGAAAAAACTACTAATGCAAAAGTACTAATAAGTAATGAAAAAGTTATAAAGGCTTGTAGAGATAAATATAACACACAAAAGTTTTTTGAAGATAATGGATTTAATGTACCGAAATTAATAAACAAAGAAGATATACAAAATAAAAACTTTAGTTTTCCTCTATTTATAAAACCTTTAAACGGAAGCTCAAGTATAAATACATTTAAGATAAATAATGAAAGAGAATTAGAATTCTTCTCAGAATATGTCCCAAACCCTATAATACAAGAATTTATGGAAGGGGAAGAATATACAGTTGATGTATTTACAGATTTTAACTCAAGTATAATAACAATAGTTCCTAGAAAAAGATTAGCAACAAGAAGTGGTGAAATAGCTAAGGGAGTCATAACAAAAGATAGAGAAATTATAGATGAAGTAAAAAAAGTAATAGAAAAGTTAAAGCCAATAGGGCATATAACTGTACAATGTATGAAAACAAGTAAAGGAATAGAATTTATAGAAATAAACCCTCGATTTGGAGGAGGTGCGCCTATGAGTATAAAGGCAGGAGCGAATTCACCTAAAAATTTATATAAACTTCTTTTAGGAGAAGAACTTGAATATACAGAAGATTATGAAGATAAACTATTAGCTTTAAGATATGATGAAGCAGTCTTTATAAATAGTGAAGGAGCAATAGTTTAAATGATTAAGGCAGTTATATTTGACTTAGATGATACTTTGGTATCTGAAAAAGAATATATAAGAAGTGGATTTAAGGTAGTATCAGATAAGATAGGCTCTGATTTTAACTTAGATGCTAAATATATATATGAAATTATATATTCAGAGTTTGAAGTGGATTCTAAAAATGTATTTAACAGAACATTAGATAAGCTAGAAGTAGAATATGAAATAGAATATATAAAAGAGCTTATAAATACTTATAGAAATCATACGCCAAACATTAAGCTATACGATGATGCAAAGTATATAATAGAAAAATTATATAGTAAGGGTATAAAGCTTGGAATTATAACAGATGGGTATGCAGTTACTCAAAGAAATAAACTAAATGTATTAAATATAGAAAAATACTTTGACCATATAATTGTTACAGATGAGCTTGGAAGAGAATATTGGAAACCTCAGAAAAAGTCATATGAGTTAATGAAGTTAAAGCTAAATTTAGATTATGAAGAGATGATTTATGTAGGAGATAATATTTCTAAGGATTTTGTAACAGCAAACAAGTTAGGTATGCATACTGTAATGATTAATAGAGAAGATGGAGTATATTCTAATTTAAAGTTTGAGAATGAATATAAAGCTAAAATAGAAGTGATGGATTTAAAAGATATAAGTAGAGTAATAGATATATTGGGAGAAAAGTTTAATGAAGAAAATATTATATGTAACTACAGTTAGCAGTACGATAAATGCTTTTTTAGTTCCACATATAAAGTATTTAATAGAACAAGGATATAAGGTTGATGTTGCAACAAACATTACAGATGAAGTAGATAAATCTTTAATAGATATTGGAGCAAGAGTATTTAAAGTAGATTTTCAAAGAACTCCGATAAGTTTAAAAAATAGTAGGGCTTATAAACAAATAAGAGAAATTCAGAAAAATGAAAAATATGATATGGTTCATGTACATACTCCTGTTGCATCATTTGTAACTAGATATGCATTAAGAAAAGAAAAGAACCTTAAGATTATTTATACATGTCATGGATTCCATTTTTACAAAGGTGGCTCTATATTAAATTGGATGTTATTTTACCCAATAGAGTACTTAGCAGCAAGATGGACTGATATATTAATAAATATTAATAATGAAGATTTTGAAATAGGTGAAAATTTTAAGTTAAGAAAAAATGGAAGACATATAAAAATTAATGGAGTAGGAATTGAGCCAGAAAAATATTATATAGAAAACTTTGATTTATTAAGTTATAAACAGAAACTAGGTTTTGATAGAGATGACTTTATTATACTTGTTATATCAGAATTGAATAAAAATAAAAATCATATACAGCTTATCAAGGCGATGAGTATTTTAAAAGATAAATACCCTAATATAAAAGCTATATTTGCAGGAGTTGGACCTTTAGAAGAACAAATATTAAAAGATATTAAATTTTATAATATAGAGAATAAAATTAAACTATTAGGTTGGAGAACTGATATTAAAGAATTAATTAATACATCAGATATAGTAGGTTTATTCTCTAAGAGGGAAGGACTTCCTAAATGTATACTAGAAGCTATGATATGTGGAAAGAGTACTATAGCGACAAATATTAGAGGGTCTAAAACATTAGTAAGGCATAATTTAAATGGACTTTTAGTTGAAGTTGGTAACTATGAGCAAGTAGCAGTATCAATTGAAAAATTATATAACAATAGTAATACTAGAGAAAAATTTAAAAGTAATGCAGTTAAAATAGTGAAAGATTATTCATTAAAAAATATATTATGTGAACTAGACAAAGTTTACAGAGAAGAAGATGATAAAAGTATAAGTTTTTCAGGAGAAATAATATGAGAGAACAAAACCAACCAAAGGTATCTATAATAATGGGTATATATAATTGTGAAGAAACTTTGTCAGAATCTATAGAATCTATAATTAACCAGAGTTATAAAAATTGGGAATTAATTATGTGTGATGATTGTTCGAAGGACAGAACGTTTGAAATAGCAAGTAAATATGCTGATTTATATAAAAATCAGATAAAGTTAATAAGAAATGATAGGAATCTTACATTAGGTCCTACTTTAAATAAATGTATTAAATTAGTTGAAGGAAAATACATAGCAAGACAAGATGGTGATGATTTATCTGATATAAATAGGATAGAGAAGCAAGTAAATTTTATTGAAAATAATCCAGAATATGATTTAGTTGGAACAGGAATGACTTCATTTGACAATTTTGGAACTTATGCAAGGCGATTAACTAAAGTTGTACCTAAGAAACAAGAACTAATGAGAGGAACTACATTTTCTCATGCGACAATATTAATGAAAGCTAATGTGATGAAAGTATTAAATGGATACTCTGAAGAAGATTATGCTAAGCGTGTAGAAGATTATGATTTGTGGTTTAGATTCTTTGAAAAAGGATATAAAGGATATAATTTACAAGAATATCTTTATTATGTTAGAGAAGATAGGGATGCATATAAGAGAAAGAATTTAAAAAATAGAATAAATGAAGTTAATATAATGATAAGAGGAATAAAAAGATTAAATTTATCTAAATCCTACTATGTGATGCTGTTGAAGCCGATCATAGCAGCTATAGTACCTAATAATATGCTTATGAAATATCATAAGGCAAAATTTAAAGTAAGAGATAATTAAAAGTAGATGTTTAGAAGGAGTAACGTATGAAGTTATCTATAATAGTGCCCATATACAATGGTGAAAAATATGTTAGAACTTGTATTGATTCACTTATATCACAGGATATATCAAATGATGAATATGAAATTCTATTTATAAATGATGGATCAATAGATAAGAGTACAGATATTATCAAAGAATATATGACAAATCATAAAAACATAAGATTAATATCTGTAAAAAATGGTGGACAATCAAAAGCTAGAAATATAGGTATTCAAAATGCTAAAGGGAAGTTCTTATTTTTTGTGGATGCTGATGATTATATATCTGAATATAGTATTTCGAATGTATTATACAAAGCATTAGATAATAATCTAGATATGATATTTTTTGATTTAAAATTAGTAACTAATGATGATGTTAAAAAATGTAATTATGATGATGACAAAGATTTATATATTCAAGATGGAATAAATTATTTTGCAGATAACAATGTAAATAATGGACCATGGCATTTCTTTATATCTAAAAAATTTATTGATGATAATGATTTAAAATTTGTTGAAGGAAGACTTTGTGAAGATGGCATGTTTTTAGTATCTACAATATTTAATGCAAAGAAAGTTGCGTATACTCATACTGATATTTATAGATATGTTGTAAGAGAAAATAGTACAACAAATAAAAAATCTAAAAAACATTTATATAAAATGATAGAAGATTTTTTATTTGCAATTAACTATATAAATGAATATTATAAATATGCAATTGATAATAAATATTCAGAACAATTTTTAAGACGTTTAGAATCGAGAAGAAATAGTTACATATATTTTATGCAGATTAGAATGATTAAAGCGAAGGTTGGAGCTAAGTATGCAAATGAAGTATTAAAAAATTTAAGAACTATGGGTTGCTATAAATATACAAGGATGAATAAAAGTGAGTATAGTGATTTTAAAACAACACTTATTTGGAGTATATTAAATTGTAAAAATTTATTTTGTATGTTATGTAGTAGTAAGTAGGAAATTAATAAAATCAAAATAGGAGTTACATAATATGGAAGTTATTAATGCTACTATATTTATAGTATTCTTTTTTTCTTTAATGGCAGTTATGTCTAAACAAAAGGAAAATAAGCCAAATATTATTTTTGTAGTAATAATTATAATTATATTGGGATTAGTTTCGGGGTTAAGAACAGCAATGGGTGATACGGTATATTATGTACACAGTTATAAATTAATTGGTGAAGAATTAGATAGTAATATAGACGAAAATATATCAGAAAATAAAACAACTGATGAAACATATGAAAAGGGATGGGTTGATTTAAATAAGTTTTTAAATAGTATATCAAGAGATCCACAGTTTATGCTATTAGTAACTTCATTTATAATTGTTACATTTACAATATTAACTTTGAGGAAATATGCAAGTTTATTTGAATTACAAACTTTTTTATATATAACTTGCGGTACTTATATGGTAAGTATGAATGGAATAAGACAATGTGTAGCAGCATCGATATTATTTTGGGCTGTTAGATTTATAGTAAAAGGTAAATTTATCCCATATTGTATAGTTGTTTTGTTTTTAATGAACCTTCATGAATCAGCTTTTATAATGATTCCTATATATTTTATAGTGAGATTAGAAGCTTGGCATAAAAAAACGATTAAAATATTAGGAATTGGATTTGTATTTGTAATGCTCTATGGAAAACTAGCACCTTTATTATCATCAGTTATGCAAGATTCAGGATATAGTGGATATTTACAAAATCCAGAAGAGGGCGCAAATATTTTAAGAGTAGTAATTGCAGCAGTTCCAGTAATATTATCATATGCATATAAGGATGATCTAAAGGACAATTGGAACGAATGCGATGCTTTCATAAACATGTCAATTATAAATTTAATATTTATGTCTCTAGCAACTTATAACTGGATATTTGCAAGATTTACATTATATTTTGAATTGTATAATGTTGTGCTACTACCATATATAATAAAATCTATACCTAATATAAAAGAAAAAAGAATAATATATTATACTGCTGTAGTATGTTATGCATTATATTTTATACTAGAGAGTAGAACCTCAGATTACTATACTCCATATATTAGTATACACAATATATTTTTATAAGAAATATAGAATTAATGTTAAATTTTATATATACATGAAAAGTAAGTAAAAAATAATTTACATTATTATAAGATAATATGTTCGATGATAAAACACATAGTAGATACATAAATACATAAGGAGGCAGAGTATGAATTTAAATGATAAGAGTATACCGAAAATTATTCATTACTGCTGGTTCGGAAAAAATGATAAGCCAGAAATTGTTAAAAAATGTATAGAATCATGGAAGAATACTTTAAGTGATTATAAAATTATAGAATGGAATGAAGAAAATTTTGATATAAATATTAATCAATATGTAAAAGAAGCGTATGAAAATAAAAAATATGCTTTTGTAAGTGATTATGCCAGAGTATATGCTCTTTATAATATAGGAGGTATATATCTTGATACAGATGTTGAAGTATTTAAGTCTCTAGATGACTTTTTAGATGAAGATTCATTTTGGGGATTTGAGGAAAAGAATTATATAGCTACTAGTACTATAGGAGCTAAAAAGGAAAATAAGCTTATAAAAGAGTTTTTAGATTTTTATGAAAATAAATCATATAATGAGACCAAAGAACAAACAGACACTTCAACTAATGTCCAAATAGTGACTAAAATCATGCAAAATATAGGATTTAAAATGGATGGTAGTAAACAAACTATATGTAAAATAGGCAGTATATATCCACAAGAATATTTTTCTCCTTACGATTATATAAATTTTATAGACAAGAGTAATGATAATACATATACGATACATCATTTTTATAAAAGTTGGATACCTTTAAAAGATAAAGTTAAGTCTAGTATAAAGAAAATCTTAGCAAAAACTATTGGTGGAAAGAATATAAAAAAAATAAGAAAACTAGTGTCAAAAGTATAACTGTATATAGTTATTAAACGCTGTTAAACTAAATGGCGTTTTTTATTATACTTTAGAGTAGTAAATGATATACCAATAGTCAATGGAGTATATTTTATAAAGTAATTAAAATAAAGTCTATAGAATAAAAGTGGAGTGATATTTATGAAAAAGGTATTAATATCTTCTTTTGATATGGAAATTGGAGGAGTAGAACGTAGCCTAATAAGTATGCTAGAAAATTTTGATTATAGTAATTATGAAGTAGATTTGATGTTATATAGTCATAGTGGTGATCTACTGAAACTATTACCTAAAACCCCAAAACTATTAGATGAATCATCCAAATATAAAACTTTTAGATTGTCAATAGGAGAGACTATAAAACGTGGAAATTTAGGAATAGGAATAAGTAGATTAGCTGCTAGATATCATGCAAAATATATTGGAAAAAAATATAATTTAGCAGATAGTGGGTATATACAAATGCAATATATGTGGAAGTATTCATTACCATTTTTACCTAAAATGAAAAAAGAATATGATGTAGCTATAAGTTATTTATGGCCACATTATTTTGTAGCAGATAAGGTAAAAGCTAAAACTAAGATTGCTTGGATACATACTGATTATTCAAAAATAAATACAGATATAGAGATGGATTTAGATATGTGGAACAAGTTTGATTATATAGTAGCAGTATCTAAGGATTGTAGAAATTCATTTTTAAGTAAGTATCCATCACTTAAAGATAAAGTAATAATAATAGAAAATATAACATCACCGAACTTTGTAAGAAGTATGGCAGATGAAAGTGTATATGATTTTGATACAGAAGAAAATGTATTTAAAGTAGTATCTGTAGGCAGATATTGCGATGCTAAAGGTTTTGATAATGCTATAAAAGCGCTTAAGATACTACATGATCGAGGATATCTAAATATCAAGTGGTATATAGTTGGATATGGTGGAGAGGAAGAACTATATAAAAGACTTATAAAGGAAAACAAATTAGAAGATAGTTTTATACTATTAGGTAAAAAAACTAATCCATATCCGTATATGAAGCAGTGTGACTTATATGTACAACCGTCAAGATATGAAGGTAAAGCTGTAACAGTAGGGGAAGCACAAATTTTAGGAAAGCCAGTTATTATAACAAATTATGCTACAGCAAAATCACAAGTAGAACATAAGGTGAATGGATATATAACTGAATTATCAATAGATGGAATTGTAAATGGAATTGAAACATTGTATAGAGATATAGAGTTAAGAAAAATATTGATAAAAAATTGTAATAGTAGAAGCTTCGAAAATAATGATGAACTATATAAACTATATAAAGTAATTTAGAAGGAGAATATTTATGAATAGAGTGACAATATTTGACACAAGTATATGTACTGAGAATGTAGGCGATGAAATAATTATGGATTGTGTTAATTCACAATTAAGGGATATGTTTAAAAGAACAATGTTTCTTAGAGTACCTACACATGAAAAAATTACAAAAATAAGCTATATGCGAATGAAAAAAACTAAATTAGGTTTTGTTGGAGGAACAAATTTATTAGCATCTAATATGAGATATCCGATAAATCAATGGAATATACATATATGGAATACAAAACATCTAAATGATGTAATACTAATGGGTGTTGGAAGTCAGAATTATGGAGATAAAATTAATTTGTACACTAAATATTTATATAGAAAAGCTTTATCATCAAATTATATACATTCTGTGAGGGATAGTTATACAGAAACTATATTAAGAAAGATGGGAATTAATAATGTAATAAATACAGGTTGCCCTACACTATGGTCACTTACAGAAGATCATTGTAACAATATTCCAACTAAAAAATCTAAAAATGTAATTTGTACATTTACAGATTATAATAAAGACTATAATAGAGATAAACAATTATCAGAAATACTATTTAAAAATTATGACAATGTGTATTGTTGGATACAAGGAAGTAGTGATTATGAATATATAAAATCTATTTCTGATAAGTTTATTCTTGTAGATCCACATCTAGAAGAATATGATAAGATATTAGCATCTGATATAGATTTAGATTATGTAGGAACAAGATTGCATGCAGGTATAAGAGCAATGCAAAAAGGACGTAGAAGCATAATATTATCTATAGATAATAGAGCAAGAGAGATGGGAAAAGACTATAATTTAAATGTAATTGAAAGACATGATATAGAAATGCTTGATGAATATATAAATAAAGAATTTACTACTAATGTAAAGCTAAAATTAGAAAATATAAATAAATGGAAAAATCAATTTAGATAGGATTGTGAAACTATGGAAAGTATTAAATTAGATAGAATTAAAGTTAATAATAATAGGGTTGAGTATTTTTTCACACCATCAAGTAAGCTTCAAAAATATTTTAAATCTAATAATCATATGTTTATAGAGTATGATACATGTATAGATGACATACCTAAAAGTATATTAGCAATACCATTTATTTCACTTATGTTACCAATCATATGGAGTACGGATAGTATACTATGGATAGAAGAAGTTGATAGAACTTTTTATGATTCTATATTTAACATAAAAAATGCATATCAAGAAATGTATCCACATTTTAAACTTAAAGGAACTGTCGTACCAGCAAAAACAATATATAATACATATAATATAGAAAGAGAAGCAATACAATTATTTAGCGGTGGAATGGATGCAAATTGTACATTTATTAGGATTAAAGATAAAAATCCTATTTTAGTAAATATATATGGATGGTTTGAAGATTATATATCAAAAAATAATGTATTTGAAAAGGACAAAGAAGATATAAGTTTATTTGCAAAAGCAAATAATGTAGAATCAAATTTTGTTGCTTCAAACTTTGCTACATTTATAAGTAATAATTTTGATAAAGAATTCAAACGTAAGATAGGTAGAACACTATGGTTTGGATTTCAGCATGCAATGGCTTTTATTTCTATAGCTATACCATTGGCTTATAAATATAAAGTTAAGAATATATATATAGCAAGTTCTAATACCCTTGGATACAGAACAGCTTGTGCTTCTGATCCAACTACAGATATACAATTTAGATACTCAAATGTAGGTGGAACAATACACGATGGATTTGAACTGAATAGGCAAGATAAAACTAAAATTATTGTTGATTATCAAAAGTTAATAAAAAATACATATCCATTAAGAGTATGCTCTTTTAATGATAGAAATTGCTGTGAATGTGAAAAATGTTTCAGAACGATTTTAGGTTTAGTTGCTGAAGGTTCAGATTTAGAAGAATTTGATTTCTATATTGAAAAGGATTTAAAATCACACTTCAAAGATATAATGGATAAAAAAATTCATTTACTTGGGTTAGAAAAAGAGAGTGAAATATATTGGGATGATATTAAGTATAGGATGAATGAAAATATCGATAATATTAAAGAAAAAGAGTTTGTAGACTGGTTTTTAAATTATGATTTCTTAGGGGAAAGAAAAAAAGCCATTTTAAAATATAGAGTAAAAAATTTTGGTCCAATATTAAAAAGAAAAATAATAGGGAGTAAGTGATGAGAATAATAAATTCTATAAAAAATATTACATTTGGTATTGGAAGTCAGATAACTAGTACTGTTTTAGCATTTATTACAAGAAGTATTTTTGTTCATTCATTAGGTGTAGAATACTTAGGAATAAATGGGTTATTTTCTAATATTTTATCTATATTATCTTTAGCAAATCTAGGATTTGGATCAGCAATAGTATTTAGTCTATATAGGCCAATTAAAGAAAATAATCTATTAGAGATAAAAGGATATATGAATATATACAAAAAAGTATATTCTTTTATTGGAATATTTATTTTTGTTATAGGGTTAATGCTAATACCATTTTTGCCTAGAATAATTAACGGAGAGGTTAATATAAAAGAAAATATTATTTTAATCTATGTATTATTTTTGATAGATTCTAGTATATCTTATTTTTATGCATATAAACAATCAATATTAGTAGCAAGTCAAAAGAATTATATAATTTCAAAAATACATATGTATATAATAGTAATTTCTAATATATTACAAATAGGAATATTATTAATGTATAAAGAGTATTTACTTGTATTAGGAATACAATTGTTATTTAGGTTTATAGAGAATAGAGTAATTTCTAGATATGCTGATAAAGAGTTTCCATTTTTAATCGATAAAAATATAAATGGAAAGTTATCTGAAACTAAATTACAGGAACTATATAAAAATGTATACTCTATGTTTTTATATAAAATTAGTGGAACTATTATAAATAGTACTGATAATATTGTAATATCTTATTTTATAGGTGTTATACCTGTAGCAATATACTCGAATTATTTATTAGTTATATCTACATTAAATACTTTTTTAAGCTATATATTTTCATCGATAACTGCAAGTGTTGGAGATTTAGTTGCATCAAATAATGATAACAAAAAGAAATTTATATTTGATGAAATATTCTTTTTATCATTCTGGATGTATGGATTTTGCTCAATCGGACTATATGTTTTATTAAATGATTTTATTTATATATGGGTAGGGGAGGAATATATTTTAGATAAATTTACAGTAATTGTTTTAATTATTAATTTTTATACAGCAGGAATGCAAAGTTCTTCCACTACTTATAGAGATACAACTGGATTATTTAGTATAGGAAAGTATAGACCAATTATAGCTGCTATACTTAATTTAAGTATATCTGTTATATTAGCTCCTAGATTTAAAATAGCGGGTGTTATTCTAGGTACTATAGTAAGCCGAATATTAGTATATTTCTGGTTTGATCCATATGTAATACATAAATATATATTCAATGAAAGTGTAAAGACATACTTCCTTAGATATGTAAAATATAGTGTATTGTTGTTATTTACATCTTATATAACTGAAATTACAGCAAACTTAATAAAAAGTAAAATATTGTTTATGAATTTTACTTTTAAATGTACCGTATGCATATTAGTTCCAAATATATTATTTGTAGTAGTATTTTCAAAAAGTGAGTATTTTATGTATATAGTAAATATATTAAAATCAATTATTAGTAAGAAAAAAACAAAGCAAGCCATTATTTAAAAAATAAAAGTGGGATATAAATTTTAAAATGGACCCTTTGTCAAGTACACTAGAAAAAAAGGGTTCTTAAGAAGTTACT
>OHAG01000995.1_pt1 | contig 20465 bp, 17 predicted proteins | sample 1577081 | NCBI WGS metagenome assembly OHAG01 (sample SAMEA3541513, study PRJEB24748) | human gut metagenome | biome: human gut; feature: human-associated habitat; material: faeces | place: China | collected 2012
TCCCTGGTCTCCGCCGCCACCGGCGTAGGCGGTGCCCGCGGTCAGGCCTCCGGCCAACGTCGCCGTGGCGGCGAGCAGGGCCAGCGTCTTTCGCCTTCCGTTACTGTTCTTGGAACCCAATGTTCCGTCTCCTTTCAGAGATTCATCTGCAGATGTTCACCCCACTCCCGGTGGGGTCGGACAGGAGAACAAATCCCGTCCGAACACTTCACATGCCCGGCCGTCGACAAACGTCGATATCGGATTCGTTTCCGTCATCCACCTGCTATGCAACCCGGTTTCGGGCGTGTCGGGTTGGACATTTTCCCGGAAGGCTGCGGATACGAAAAAGGGACCACGAAGGGTCCCTTGAGAAGAAGAGTCATCTAAATCAGTGGTGAATCAATCCATCGCTTGAGGGCGGAGGGCAGTCTGTCGTGCATCCGAGACCTCCGCTGCTTGGAACGAAGTCCGGCACGCTGCTGGAACCGCCGCCACTCGATGTCGAACCGCCTGAATACGAGGGCGTGTACGACTGTTGCGGCGCCGAATACGACTGCTGCGTCTGGGCCTGTGCGGCGGCCTGCGCGGCGGCCTCCTCCTCGGCCTTGCGTTGCGCCTCCTCGTCCGCCTTCGTCTTCGCCGTCACCGAGTCGTTGACCTTCTTCGACGCGGCCGCGATCTTGTCCGCATCCCTGGCCTTGACTGCCTTGGACAGTTCGTCGCGCGTCGCCGCATCGGCGACCTTGCCGTCCGAATCCTTCAACAATCGTTCCGCATCGGAAACGGTCTTCTCCAGTTTCGAATCGTTCACGGCCCTGACCGCTTCTTCCAAGCTCTTCTCGTGTTTCCCGTACCAGCCGGTGTTCTTTTCAATCAGGCTGGTCTTCGACTCGTAATCCGCCTTCGAATCGGCCACGCAGGCGACCACGTCAGGCTCGTTCGCCTTCAACGCTTCGGCCAACGCATCCACGGTCTTCGCGTCCGCCACCTGCTTCACGGTGATCTGGGAGGCTGTGGCCGCGTCGCCATCCACCAGCCCGGAATACGAGTCCGCCGCCTTGCGGTAGCTTTCCGACGCTTCCACACACGCCTGTCTCGCCTCGGCCAGCTCATGGTTCGCGTAGGTCTTCCAAACGAACCAGCCGCCACCAGCCAGCACAGCCACGGCCGCGACCGAAGCCACGGCGATCACAGCAGGCTTTCTGCTCTTCTTCTTGTTTTCAGTTACATTCTTTGACCCGGCATCGCTTATATTCGGGTTGGAAACTTCAGATAGTTTTCCCTGCATACTTGTGCTTTCGATGAGTTATGTCACATACGTTTTAGGAAAAGACGGATGGGAATCGTTCGTTCCCATCCGCACATCATTTTCTAGGATTTTATGGCAAAAACCTACTTGGCGTGGCGTGCCATAAGACCGTAACGGCCGTCACCACGACGCTTCAGCATGAGCGTGGCTCCGGCGGTACCGGCGGCCATAATGGTAAACACGGCGGTCTCCATCACGTTCACGCCCGTGTCGCCAAGCTTGGCCTGCGTGGAGGTCTTCACGGCCGCCCTGTTCGCACTGTCCGGAGTATCAACCGTGATGGTCGTATCCTTCGACGGGGTGACAACCTTGTGGGCCTTGTCGTACGCGTCCTGCGCGGATTCCGCGTCGGACTTCGCCGTGGCCAATGCGGTTTCGGCTGTCTTCAGCGTGGCGTTCACTTCAGCCAGAGCAGCCTGGGCGGCATCCACATCGGCCTGCGCGTCAGCCGCCGACTGGTCGGCATCCTTCTTAGCCGACTGGGCGGCATCCAGTTCGGACTGCGCCGCATTCGTGGCCGGGTCGGAAGCATACGCATCATCCACCTTGGATTGAGCGTCCTGCACATTCTGCTGGGCATTATCATAAGCGGTCTGGGATTCGGATACGGCCGTGTTGGCCTTGTCGAGCGCATCCTTCGTCGGATCGGCCGACTGGGTCTGGCCCACCGTCGGATCGGCGGCCGTCTCATCTGCCATGGCGGGCGCGGCCATACCGGCCACCTCGGTCAAGCCTGCGATGGTCGCAACGGCCAGTTTCTTCGGATTCTCCATATTCTCCATTTTCTCCATCCTGTCTCCCGGAGCGTTATGACAGGGGCGCATGCGTCCCCGAATGCACCACCCACCCTACCACTTTAGGGGGGGGTAAGTGTGTCTCGCATCTCGAGATAAACAAACCAATCGCATCCGAGACATACCTCCACCTAGACGCCTTTGCTTCAAGAAAACGGGTTTTACGATCTATTAGATATGGGGGTAATCCATTAGATTAGAGGAATCATACGAAAGGAAATGTAATGAGCTATAGCATTGAGCAGTTCATACTGGATAGCGGCATTACTCGCGCCGAGGTTGATGAGGCTAAAGCTCGGATGTTGGAAAGGATGCATATGTATGGGCTCAAGGAGACGCATAACAAGAAAGCACATGAAAAGGAGGAGCTGGCACTCCGAACTCATCGGAATGCCAGCTCCTCCTGAAAACCGTATCGTCGCCTCATACTCTACGTCTCATAACCATAGGTACACCGCACACCACTACGAGACGATTTTGTGGTCGGCGCGGTAGAGGTCGGGCTCTACGTAGATTTCGAAACGGAACCACGGCAGCGCGGTACGCACGCTTCGTTCGATTTTGTTCACGGTTTCAACATCGTAATCGCGGTCGAGCTTGCTGGTCTGCACCTTGACGCACAGCAGAATGTCATCCTCGGACATATGCACGGTCTGCATATTCAGCAGTCGTTCCACCCCAGGCGTTGAAATAACAGCCTGCTCAATCTTCTTGCGCGTATCCGAATCGACGGCCTCACCAATCAACAGCGAACCGGATTTGAACATGAGCAGCAACGATCCCGCAATCAATACAAGACCAACCATCAAACCGCCGAATGCATCAAATATCTCATTATCAAACAGAATCGCAAGACCGATGCCAGCCCCTGCGAATGCCAAGCCGATCAAAGCAAGCGTGTCTTCCATAATGACGGACGCAAGCTCCGCCGACTTGGTACGCCTCCAAAAACGGAACACACCCATATGGGCCACACCCGCGCGCTCCATACGCTCGTTCGCTTCCTTGATGCTTTGATGCAGGCCGTAGCCTTCCAAACAAGCGCTGATAAACACCACGATAAACGCCACCAGCAGTTCCATCTGGTTGACGTCACGCAGTGCGGGGTCTTCGGCAATGGCGAACAATTTCTTCACCGCCTCCGAAGTGGAGAAGAAACCACCGACGAAAAACAGCAGCGTCGCCACTACGAACGAAGCGAGATATTTGGCGCGGTACAGACCGAACGGATGATCGCCGTCCGTCTTATGCTTGGAGAAGCGACCGCCTGCCATGAGCACGATTTCGTTGGAACAGTCGGCGATGGAATGCACCGATTCGGAAAGCATCGCGGACGATCCGGTAAAGAACGCCGCAGCGAGCTTGGCGATGGCCACACCAATGTTGGCTCCGAGCGCCGCTTTTACGGCCGCTCCTTGATGTTCTGCCTCCTGTTGGCGAATATCGTTCGGATTGCTCGTACTACTGTCGTTGGAATCTTGCGATTCGTTCATTGCCTTTCCATTTCTTTCTGGAGTTAATACAAGACATATTCAATCATACATAGGGTGCTGTCATAGGGTGCCACCCGGATTGCCACGCTTGCAGGTTCAGCGAAAAATCACTTCCTTGCACAGCGGATAGCCCCACGCGAACTGACATGCCATAGTCAGGAACTTCACCAACACCGCATTCCATCCGAATGCGGAAGGCAGCCATGCCAGCATGATCGAACCGAACAGGTAATTCCAAACCCACAGCAGCATGAACAAAGCCACGCTACGGCCGAAATTGCTGGACGATTTGAACGTGACATTGCGGTTCATCAGGAAGTTGTACGAAGCCGACAGCACGATGGCCACGCCGTTCGCGATGGCGGATGGTACGGAAAGCACATGCAGCAAGGTGAACGATCCGAATTCCACAATGGTTTGCGTTGCCGACACCAACAGATATTTGCCGAGCGTTTTCGGCTTTTTCGATGATTCCTGATTGGAGGATTTCGGATTATCCGACGTACCACTTTGCGCTGCCATTGCCTGCCGCCCGGTCCCATCACTCATATCAACCCCCCACCGAATCATATGTCGTTCAATCGCAAAACACTATAATGCGCCCGTCTCATATTCCCGACGTAATCGTGCATTTTTCTGAAGGATTGACTAGTCTTCCCTAGGTATTTTCACTGACAGCACAACAAGGAGCATCCAATGACGTATTCCCAGAACGCGCCGTTCCGCGCCGACGTGGTCGGCTCATACCTGCGTCCGGCAGAACTCAAGCAGGCTCGCGCCGATTTCGCAGCAGGCAAGATTGACGAGGCCGCGCTCAAGGCCGTGGAAGATAATGCCATTACCGAACTGGTCGCCAAGCAGAAGGCCGCCGGTCTGCACGTCATCACCGACGGTGAATTCCGCCGTGGCTGGTGGCATCTCGACTGCATGTGGGGCTTCGCCGGCGTGGAAAAGGTGTCGATGGACAAGGGCTATTTCTTCCACGATGAGGAGACCCGCGCCGAATCCGCACGCCTGACCAGCAAGATCGCCTTCGACCCGGCCCACCCGTTCGTTGAGCATTTCAAGTTCATCAAGCAGTTCGAAGACGACACCGCCATTGCACGCCAGACCATTCCGGCTCCGGCACAGCTGTATGCGGAGCTGTTCCGCCCGGAGAACATCGCTTCCGTGCACGAGTTCTACGGCGACACCCAGAGGGATTACGACGAGCTTGCCGACGACAACGCCAAGGCCTTCCATGGTCTGATCATGGCATTGTATGAGGCCGGCTGCCGCAATGTTCAGCTGGATGACTGCACGTGGGGCATGTTCTGTGATCCGAACTTCAACCAGCATTACACCGCCGATGAGTTCGCCGCCATGCAGGAACAGTATGCCGCCATGAACAACGCCGCCATCGAGGATCTGCCAGAGGATCTGGTGATCACCACGCACGACTGCCGTGGCAATTACCACTCCACGTGGGCTTCCGCCGGCGGATACGCCACTGTGGCCGACGTGCTTTTCGGCAAGGAAAACGTCGCCGCCTACTACCTGGAGTTCGACGATGATCGTTCCGGCGACTTCGAGCCGCTCGCCAAGGTTTCCGGAGATAAGAAGGTTGTGCTCGGTCTGATCACTTCCAAGAAGCCGGAACTTGAGGATCCGGAAGTGATCAAGGCTCGCATTGCCGAAGCGGCCCAGTATGTGCCGCTTGACCGCTTGTGCCTGTCCACCCAGTGCGGTTTCGCGTCCACCGAGGAAGGCAACAAGCTTACCGAAGAGCAGCAGTGGGCCAAGATCGCGCTCGTGCAGTCCGTCGCCAAGGACGTATGGGGCGAGTGATGATCGCACACGCGTAGCGCGCTTGTAAAAAACATATAAGGGGCTGTTTGCCAATCCAATCGTGACTGGCAAACAGCCCCTTTCGTACTGAAGCGAACGAAATCCTACCGCAATCAGCCTTGCATCTGCTCCGCTGCATCGTTGATGCAACGAATCGCATTCAGCGTACGCGGATACCCGATATACGGCATGCACTGCGAAATAACGGCAATCAGAAATGCCTTCTCATTGCCTACGCCCATATTGGCCTTCGCATGAGACGTCAGCTGCGGCTCGCAACCGCCCTGCGCGGCAAGGAAGCACAACGTGATCATTTCACGCTCACGCGTGCTCAAGCCACCGCGCGTGTAGTAGTCGCCGAAGCAGTTGCAGGCAAGCCACTTGTTGATGTGTCGCGTATCTTCGGGGCCGGATTGCGTGAATCCACGCATTCCTTCACCGAAGATTTCGATCTGCTTGTCTTCGCCCGCCCTGGCACGCGTTTCCGGCGTGGTGGTGCCTTGCGGTTCAAGCGGAAGATGCACGTTGGCCGCGCCGAGGAAGTTGTTGAGTTTCTTCAGGAACGGCAGGGTTTTGCCGAAACCACAGTATGCGGTCGCCTGATACACCATTTCCTTGATGGCGATGGACGACAGTCCGGTTTCGTAGGCCACCGGCAGCATCATTTCGAAAGCATCCAAGCCTTGGCATCCGACCAGCACGGCAAGAATGGCCAAAGAGCGGGTTTTGTCATCCAAATCAGGATGATTTGCTCCCGGTTCGTTCACCACTTCGTCATAAGCGAAATTCGAGAAGAATTCAATGAATTCCGGATCGGTTTGCGACAATGTCCTGTCATTATTCCAGAACGAATTCATCCGTTTGTGCAGCTCTTCAAACAAGATTTGCTTCCTTTCGTTTGATTTGCGCTTATTCTATCGTCGGTATATTGCTCAGACCTCACTGATGCGCAGCAGCGACTTTACGGTGCGGCGCTCGTCCATGGCCGCGTACGCTTCCTGAATATCGTCGAGCGTGTATTCGGAGGTGTAGACGATGCCGGGATTGATGTTGCCGTCGAGCACTTCCTTGAGCAGTCGCTGCAGATCGTACGTGCGCACCGGTGCCGGACCGCCGCGCAGACCAACGTTGCGGTAGAACAGTCCTGGAATATCGGCTTCCACGCCGTGCGGCAAGCCAACGCGCCCGACTACAGCGCCCGCACGCGCAACCTTCATGGCAGTGTCGTTCGACAATGCGGACCCTACGCATTCAAGCACGGCGTCGGCACCGTAACCATCAGTCATTTCCAGTACCTTGGCTACAGCCTCGTCGCCACGTTCCTCCACGAAATCGGTGGCACCGAATTCGCATGCGATACGTTGGCGGTCGGCATGGCGGCTCATGGAAATGATGCGGGTGGCGCCCATCAGCTTGGCGGACAGCACTCCGCACAGGCCGACCGCACCGTCGCCGAACACGACTGCGGTGTCTCCCGGCTTGATTTCGGCGGAAGCAGCCGCATGGTAACCGGTCGACATCACGTCAGAGAGGGTGAGCAGCGATGCGAGCATTTCGTCGGAGAAGCTCTTCGCGTCGCCCGGAACGACCACCAGCGTGCCATCGGCCTCGGGAACGCGCAGGTATTCCGCCTGACAGCCCAATCCCTCGTCTCCGAAATATCCGCCGTGGGGGCAGCTGGATTCGAAACCGGCCTTGCATACCGGGCACTTGCCGCAGCTGAACGGGAACGGTACGATCACGAAATCGCCCGGCTTGGCCACGGTCACGTCGTCGCCGATCTGCTCGACCACGCCGATGGCCTCATGTCCGGCCTGAGTGTTGGGTTCCTTGCTGCCGTCGCGGTAGAACCACAGGTCGGATCCGCACACGCATGCGCGTACCACGCGGATGATGGCATCTCCCCCATCGATGATGGTCGGTTCGGCATGCTCTTCGCATGCCATCTGCTTGACTCCCTTGAAGATCGCTGCCTTCATGAGTTGCTCCTTTGTTATACGAATTGAATTAAGGTAACGTCTGCGATGACGCCTCGACTTATGCGTCAGCCTTGCTACGAATCTGTTTTTTCACTGTTTCGATGACATCGTGGTTTTCCTCCAGAAGTCGTTGCGCTTCGTCGTCATGGCCTTCCGCCACGGCACGCCAATACAATGTTTTAAGGGAAACATAGGCTTGCTGCATGCGGATGCTTTCGGCTTTTGCGGCCAAACGCAACGCCTGCGCGTCCAGTAGCGCCATTTGCCTGCGCGCACCTTCGGTTCCGTCGAAACGGTTTTTCAGATACTCGCGCATGGCGTCAAGCGGCATGCCAGTCGCAGACAAGCAGGAAATAGTGACCAACGATTGAATGTCTTCGTCGGTGTAGGCGCGATGGCCAGAACTTGGGTCACGTGCGATCGGGGCAATGATACCGATTTGCTCGTAGTAGCGCAAAGTGGATTCGGGAAGTCCGGAAATCATGGATGCTTCACGAATCGTATGCCATGTTGTAGTGCTCATACCCTGCACTGTAAAAACTTAAAGTGCTTGAAGTCTAATTGGCGTGTTGCATGCTATCTCATAGCAAAAGAACATGTAATCCTGACAATTAGCTAAGTTGCGTCTGCAAAGCGTAACTTACGTGTTCATCGTAAGGAACATCAGACCACGCTGTTTTGGACGAATGCCACCTCACAACAAAAAGCTCTTATGCTGCTGAGTTGAATGAAATCGTGCGGATTAGATGTACTGGACTGGACCGTACGCCCGGATTTGGAATATTTGTAACGATATTTTGGATACAGGGAAATCCATGATGCGTATTCGGCAAACAACACGTCGTATAATACCTTTCGTCGTTCCTGCCCGAGCCGCGCAGGTCGAGGAACGGCCCACGGCGACTGCCGCGATCTCCGACTCACGGTGCACGGCATCGACCAACGCAAGGATTCATTATCATTATGGCGAAGCCATTCTCTAAAACCGTTATTCATAATACAGACGCGAAGCTGTCGAAGCAGGTAAGGCAGCCTTTGAAAACAAACCAAGGAATACACAAGGCCCTCACATGGCGTGTGGTCGATATCGCGGTCGGCGCGGCGGTCGGCGTGATGTCGGGAGTGATGTTTTGGGTGTTCGACGGCCTGTCGTATGGTCTTTTTCCGTTGATGACTTTGATTCTTCCTGGTTCAGCGGCGCTACTTCATGCTTTGTTCTACTTCCCCGCCACGCTGGGCTCTCTGATCGTGCGCAAGCCGGGAGCTTCGGCCTACGTGCTTTTGGTCGCATCGTTCGTCGAGGTGGTACTCGGCACGAAATACAGTGTGAGCCTGGTGGTAATCGCATTGCTGCAGGCGGCAGCCGCAGAAGCGGTATTCGCACTGTTCCGCTACCGTCGTTGGACGCTCGGCGTCACCATTCTGTCTGCTTTGGCGATTGGAATCGTCTACAACTTCTACCTGCTGTTCTTCTACTATCAGGCATTCACGTTCTTCAGCCCGCGAGGCATCATCGGCACTATTTGCGAGCTGCTTAGCGCGGTGGCATTCGCCGGTTTCGGTTCCTGGGGAATGTATTGCGCTTTACGTAAGTCAGGTGTTCTGTCGCGATTCGCTTCCTCGCATAAGGAACATAACGAAGAAAACGCCTGAAAGTACGTTTGGAAGCATGCCTCGACCATTTTAATTTTTTAATCAAATCTCATCAGTTTTACTGATTAAAAGGACGCAACGCCGACTGCGACGTTGCGTCCTTTTATGCCATCGCACATAGTGCGATTACTGCGGAATCTTCGAACTCGAAATTCCGGAATCAATCGGCGGTGATCAGCTCGCTCGAATCCATGTCGAAGTCGGACATGGCAAACGAGCGGATCGCCGGATCCTCATACGTGTTCATGTAATACGTGTTAGTCTTTCCGGAATAACCGCTGGTGAACAGCGTGCGCTCGAACTGGCCGTTGCCCATCTTGGACATGCCTTCAACCATCTGTACGGAGGCCAGCGTGTGGAACAGACGAGACACATTGGCGGACTCGTTGTTCTGCTGTGGATAGTGCGTGTTGGTGTAGGCGACACGTACGAAACGCGACGGCGAACTCACGTCACCGGGAATGCCGTGCATGCTCACGCCGGCGCCCCATGCGCTCAGTTCCGCCTTGCCCCAAGTGGTCGGCTCCGCCATTTCGTTGCTCACGCACATGTAGTTGCGCAGGTTTTCCATATGGAAGTCGAAGGTCGGTTGATTGGTGAGCACATCCACATCGTCATGATGAACATGCATGCCATCAGCCATCTGCTCGATGACGATGCTACGGGTGCCATCGCCAATGAACCAGTGCAGCAAGGACTCCTGCTGGCCGGGCACGACCTGCGAAACGAGCGTCACGTCCTTCAACGCCTCTTCGACTTCGTCGACACTGTCGAAATTGCGTGCCACCCACAGCGGGAATTCGAAAGTGGCGACGTTTTCGGTTCCCTCGACCGGTTCGTGCGCGAAGGAGGCGTATCCGGGGAAGTTCAATCCGGCGATGGCCAAGCCGTGCTCGTTGGCGCAATCGAAATACATGGGGCGATCGGCCATAACCACGCCCACGCCGATCACCGCATTCGGCTCGCTCTTGCCTTTGGCCCCATACGCATAGTCATACCGGTAGCCTCGCGGAGTGACCAGAATGGTCTCGCCGTAGGAGAAGCTCCAGTCGAGATTACGGCCGAAATATGTGTTTCCCTCATCGTCGGAGAAACGAACACCAGTGCACATATGGACTCCCTTCCATGATTTGCCGTGTTTTTCTTGCTTGCGTGTTCATGGTAAACGCCGTTTGCTGGGAAAATCTTAAGTTTTGCCCGTGGAAGAACCTAGTCTGGATATCTACGCATTCTACGACGACCGTGATCCGCTGGATCCTCGCAACCGATAGCAGAGTCTCCGTCAAACGCGCAAATTCGAGGTCTCCTGCATGCGTGTTAGAGAATAGCCCGCCTCCCGAGTCCCCAAAACACCCACCCGCTGGAACAATCCGTACGCCAACTGCCTTCTTGGCGGGAAGGTTCCCCCAGTGGGTGGAAGATTCAGGACGTTACAAGCCGGCCAATGCCAGAAACTTTTTGTCGGACTGGATGCCTTGGGTGAGGAATTTGCCGTCCCTAAACAACGCATACGTGGTGACCGGCGCGGGCGTACGTTGGGCGGTCTCTTTATCGGTGATATGAATCGTTTTGAATGGAATATTGTGCTCTTCCGCCGTTTGCCGCACCCGCGGAACCCAATAGCATGTAAACGGGCATTGATCGGTGTAGTAGAGCACGAACCCGTCTTCGTCCACCGCGGGATGCTTGGCGCATTCCTTGAATTTCGGCAGCTCCGCATTCTCTTCAAAAGGCAGGGCCATGAGATTGATGCCGCAATCAGATATATCGGTCACTTCGAAACCCTTGTAGGACAGAAACTTCGGATCGGCAAGGAACTCTCGTTTGCGACCCTCGGCTGAGAGAATGCAAATGCCTTTGCGCCCCTGCTCTTTGGCGTCTCGGATGCATTCGCTCAGCAGATTACCGGAATGTCCATGACCTTTCAAAGAACCGGCCACCCATAGACAGTTGATATAGATCCACCCGTCCGCATCGATCGGCACCCATGCGTTTTCCGCCGGAATATATTCGATGAAGCATTTGCCTCGTTCCTCGCTACGATAGAAGACGAGACCTTCGTTGAAACGCTGCTTGAGCCACTCTTTTTTCGCAAGGCTTTGCTTGCCGGACATGGCACAGCAGATATGTTCCTTGTCGATGTTCTCTTCAGTGATGTGGATGTAGCTCATTTTTCCTGCACCTCTGAGTCGGGGATGCTGTATGGGCATCTTCGTTGATTCCTCGAATATGACAAAAGCCCTTGATTTCCAAGGGCTTTCAAATGGCTCCTGCGACTGGGCTTGAACCAGTGACCGTCCGATTAACAGTCGGATGCTCTGCCAACTGAGCTACGCAGGAATGCGCTGTGCACAAGACAAAAATACTACACCAAAACTTGTGGATTTCAAATCTTCAGCGTGTCACATGTGTGTTTCGACTTGCAAAACGTTTCCATACGATGCTTTCGGCCTAATCTTACATGGAGATCTTCGTCAACGGCATGGCCGAATCGATGGCGAAATCCGGGTTTGACGGAGCCACTCCCGCTTCGACCAGGTTGACGCCCAGCATGGCCACCATGGCACCGTTGTCGGTGCACAGTTTGAGCTGCGGCACACGCACCTCTACCCCATGCTCGGCCCCGACTTCCAACAGTTTGGCACGAAGCTGCGAATTCGCGGAGAAGCCACCTCCTACAATCAACGTCTTCGAATCGTACTGCTCGCAGCCGCGCATCGCCTTCTTGGCGAGTACAGTCGCCACGGAATCCGCCAGCGACGCGCACACGTCATCGACGGGAATCTCATTGCCTTGCGCCTGCTGTTCCTCGATCCAACGCGCGACGGCCGTTTTCACGCCGGAAAAGCTGAAATCGTACGGATGCTGCTGGCCCGCTTTGCCTTGGGTGAGTCCCTGCGGCACTTTGATGGCATGCGGATCGCCCAACTGCGCATGACGATCGATATGCGGTCCGCCCGGATAGGGGAAACCGAGCAGGCGAGCGACCTTGTCGAAGCATTCGCCGGCCGCATCATCAAGCGTGGTGCCGACCACGTCGATATGACGTGCGACATCCTCAACATGCAGCAAGGACGTGTGTCCGCCGGACACGATCAAGGCGAGCGTGTCTTCGGGGAACGGGCCGAACTGCAACTGCGTGACCGCAATATGCCCGATCACATGGTTGATGCCGTAAATCGGCTTATTCGCCGCCCAGGCAAGCGATTTCGCGCCGGACACGCCAACGGCGAGGCAGCCAGCAAGTCCAGGACCTGCGGACACGGCAATCGCGTCGACGTCAGACAACGTCATGTTCGCATCGGCCAACGCCTTGGAAACGCATGGCACGAACGCTTCGGCGTGGGCGCGTGACGCAATTTCTGGAATCACACCCCCGTAACGCGCGTGCTCATCCATGGAGGATGCGACGACGTTGGAAATCAGGGTGCGCCCCTGCACTACCGAGGCCGCGGTCTCGTCGCAGGTGGATTCGATGCCGAGTACGATTGGTCCGCTCATTGCTGCTCCGTTCGCTGCTTTGCTTGCTGTTCCGTTTGGTTGTTCTGTTTATTGTTCCGCTGCTGCGAAGCCGACGATCCTCGGCTCAAGGTCAAGGCTCATGGTGTACGCGTCGATGCCTTCGGGCTGGTAGTAGCGTTTGCGCAATCCCATTTTGGCAAAACCGAACCGTTCGTACAATGCCAAGGCCGGAGTATTGTCGACTCGCACTTCAAGCAACATGCGTTTGGCCCCCTGCTCACGTGCCCGCGCAATCAACGCCTCCATCAACGAAGCCGCGATTCCCTGCCGTTGGAACCGTCTGCCGACGCCGATCGTCATGATTTCCGCATCGTCGCCGTCATACCAGAAACCGGCATAGCCGCGCACAACGGGCTGTTGTCTAGCAGAATCGCCTGCAACCGATCCAGCAACCGGCTCATCCACGGCAACGCAACCCGCAATCCCGCAATCCGCGGTCTTGCCGTCATCATCAATATCGAACAGATACGTGCGTGCTGGCGCTTGGAATTCCTGGCGAATCGACTGTTCGCTCCACGCTCCCCTGCCGAACAGGTCCGCTTCCAAAGCGGCCATCTGCGGCACTGCGATCTGTTCATCGATGCTTGTATGGTCAACGATCATGCCGTATCGTCACTCCGTGCGTTCCGCGCCGGCATGGTTGAGTACATGCTTCAACGGGTTCGGCATCGACACGTCCGGCCTGCGCAAATACAACGGTTCGACCGGCTCCGGATTCACCAAAGACTGTTGCGAAGTGGCGAAGGCCGCGAATCGTTCCAATCCGGACGCGCCCTCGTCGAGCAGCGCCTGATCGCGCACTTCGCCGCCTTCGGGAAGGCTTGCCCACGATTGCGCGTATTTCGCCGCTCCATGGCCGACGACGTCGACCACATATTCCACGTTCGGATCGGCCTGGCGAAGCCGTTCCAGCACCTCGTTGACACGGTTCGCAATCGATTCGGGATAGTCGATATCCATGTCGATCAGGGTTTCCACACAGCCGTTTTCAACGTTTGCGTCATGGTCTTCGCCTGCGCTGCCACCGGCCTCATAGCCGCTGCCATCCAACAATGTGAAATACAGCTGCTTGCGTCGCGCATCGTTCACGGCGAGCGTCAGATGATGGCGGCCGTCATGCTCCGCGTTGCGCACAAGCACCTGCGGGGAAAGCACATTCTGCCCGATAAGCTGTGCACCGGTGGCGAAGGCGAGCGCTTTGGCTGCAACGATTCCTGCGCGTAGTCCGGTGAAGGGTGCAGGTCCGATGCCTACGATGATGCGGTCGATGTTTTCCGGTTTGAGGCCGGCTTGTTCCACGGTTGTGGCGATGTTCACCTGTAGTTTTTCGACGTGGGTGCGTGAGTCGGTTTCGACGATGGGGTCGTGTCCGACCATGCCGACGGTTGAGCCGTATGAGGTGTCGATCACCAGTGTCTGCATTTTGTGGAAACTCCTTATGCCAAGCTGGGAACTACTGTACAACCGATGCTGGAATCGTGCTTGCTGCTGGTGTTTTAGCGGTTGTTGCGTGTAATGTCGAAGGTTTGCCAGGATGCGCCGACGGGAATGAAGGTTACGGTGCGGGTGCCGTTGCTGGTGAGTTCGTTGTCGGCTCTGCTTGTTTCGTCTGTGCTAACGGTGTTGAGTGGCCGGTCGATGTGGATTTCGAGGCGTTCCGGTGCGAGCGCGGCTGCCATCTGTTCTCCCCATTCCATGAGGATGATGGTGTTGTCGCTGGGGTCTTCGAGTTCTTCGTCGAGTCCGAGGGATTCGAGTTCATCGAGTAGTCGTTCGATGGCATTTTGGCCTGGGGCGTAGGCGTTGCCGCCGAGTCGGTAGGCGTCGACGTGTATGAGGTGGGCGGAGTTACCGCTGGGGAATTGGCCTTTGAGTTCGCGTGCGATGGTGAAGGTTGGCGAGACGATGGGTTCGCTGATGTTGAGTCCTGCGCCGAAGCCTTGTGCGAAGGTGGTTTTTCCTGCGCCGAGTGGCCCTGAGAGGAGTATGACGTCTCCGCCGTGGGTGAGGTGTGCGACTTGTTTGCCGAGTTCGCGCATGGCTTCGCCGGTTGTCGCTTCGACGGTGACGGTTTTGGCAGTGCCTTCGCTGGTGTTTTCGTTGGCGTCAGTAATGGTTGCCTCGCTCATGTTAGTTGGTTCGTCCTTTGCTGCTGATCAGTTCGATGGATCGTTCTAGCGCGTAGACAGGGTCCGATCCGTTAGTTTTGCTTTGTTCGTCGGCCCATGCGAGCATTTGGATGCATCGTCTCATGCCGTCGGAGGTCCATCCGGAGAGCTGTCTGGTGGCGTTTTTCAGCACCCATGAATTGGTTTTCGCTTCCGCTTCGCTGATGGTGCCGGAGCGTACGGCTGAGGCTTTGGCCATGGTGCGTAGTTTCATGGCGAGCGCTCCGATGAGTGCGATTGGCGCGGTGCCTTGTTCTATTGAGGCGCGCATGGCGATGATGGCGTCGGCGGCACGTCCGGAGAGTGCGAGGTCGGCGACACGGAAGCCGTCTACTTGGGGATTTGCTGTGAGGTATTGGTTGACGCGTTCCAATGTTATGGGATTGTCGTCGAAGTCGAAGCAGAGTTGTCCTGCCATGGCTGCGAGTTCGCCGGTTTTGTCGCCGAGTACGGCCACGAGTTGTTGTGCGGCCATGGGTTCGATGCGTCGGTTGCGTCGTTCGAAGCATTGTATGGTGAAGTTGAGTTTCGCTTCGGCTTTTTTGAGGTCGGCTACGGTTTCTTTGACGGCTCCGGCTTTGGTGAGTTGGTCGATGAGTCGTTTGCCTTTGATGCCGCCTTCGTGTTGGCAGATGACGATGCTGGCTTCGGCTGGATTGTTGACGGCTTGCTTGCAGTAGGCGACCATGGTTTCGCCGAGTTTGTCGTCGGCGTTTTGCAGGTTGGATACGATGACGATTGATCGTTCGGAGAGCAGTGATGGGCTTACCGCTTCGTCGAAGGCGTAATGATCGGCGTTGGTTGCGTCGAGTTCGATGGTTTCCGCGTCGGGGTGTTTGCGTTGCGCTTGGTGGCGCAGGTCGCGTACGGTCTGCTCGTTGAGGTACGGGTCGCCTCCGTAGATGAGGTGGAAGGGCGTTGTTGCGGATGGTTTCGGCATAGTATTCAATCTCGCTGTATCGGTGGACAAGATTCATTCGTTCCATTTCATGGTCTTGAGCGCGTTGTAGGTTCGTTCGCCCCATGCTTTCGCCCGTTCGATCGGATTGTGTATGAGGCGTCGGCCCGGCAGGTTTGGTTCCGTTGTGGTGATGCGGGCGAAGAGTGTTCCGGCGAATCGTGCGGTCGTGTATCCGATGATTTCGACGAGGATGATCAGTAGCGCGCCGCCTGCGTCTCCGGTCCATGGAATGGTGGCGTGGTCTCCTGATCCGAGGTTGAGGGCCATGAATTCCATGATGGCGGTGCCCCATGAGGCGAGGCTGGCGAATATGAACCCGAGGCTTGGAAGTATCCATGAGATGGCGAGACTGGCGAGTCCGGCAAGTGTGGAGAATCCCACGAAGGGTGCGACGACCAGATTGGCTGGAATGGAGTAGACCGGCAGTTCTGGTTCGATAAGCACTTGGATCGGCAGGGTGAAGAGTTGCGCGGCGATGGTCATGGCCATGGTTTGCGCGATGAATGCCGGCATGATCGGTGTGAGCCATGCGCCTAACGGTCCTGCGAACAGTACGATGCCAAGTACGGCGGCGCATGACAATGCGAATCCGAAACTGCGTGACATGTGCGGATTGACCATGAGCATGCCCAACGTGGTCCAGCTGAGGGTTGACAGGGCTTGCGTTCTTCGGCCGAGGAACAGGAAGCCCGCTCCCGCCAAACCCATGAGCAGGGCGCGCGACACCGAATCGGATGGGAACACGCACATCGCCAGCATGATGTACGACGCGCCGATGGCGATGGCCGTGACGCGTTTGGGCAGCAGCAGGAACGAGCAGACGGCGCGCACCAGGGTGGCGACGACCGCAAGATGCCCGCCGCTGACCGCCATCAGATGCAGTATGCCCGAACGTTGGAAGGCGTTTTCAAGCAGATTGGCGTATGTGGAATCAATACCCGTGCCCGTCTGGCCATTGCCACTATCTGGAGGAACGTAATCCTGCCCAAGAATACCTAAGGTCAGGCCGGGAACGAGCACTTTCCCTTGGTCGGAAAGCCGTGACGTCTGTTCGAAGAACGCCTGCTGCATCATGCCGATCGTGCGCAATGCGAGGTTCGGTCCCCGTATGCGTTCCACGGAGGCGATGTCCGTCAGCCATAGCGGCATGGCACCGTATTGCGATATGGCGAGCGTGCCCCGCATCCGGTATTCGCCGCCTTGTTTGAGCGTGCCGCAGTCCGGCCGGTCCGCATAGACGCGCACCCGCATCATGCTTGGCTGCGTGACCTGGCTTGCCGTGATCGTTGAGATCGTCGCATCAATCTGGCAATCGTTTGCACGTCTGTTCGAATTCACTGCGGGAGATGTCGTACGTACCAGCGTGACAACGTCGCTTTCGCCGTTTCTGGCCGCGTACGAGGCCGCATCCCTCCATTGCAATACGTCGTAGGTCAACGCGGAAGACGCGCATGCCATCGCCGCGACCACGCATACGATAATGCTGAAATGCCATGCCGAGACCGCCCGCCGCACGCCAACCGGCACTCGCAGCATAGGCGATCGCAGGAACGGCAATCCCAATAATCCCAATAATGCCAGCAACGGTACCGCCAATGCCACAACGAGCGGCAGCATGCCGAACCGACCATCCCGTTCGACGCAATAGTCGAATCCCATATGCGTGGCCAAGCTCGCCGCCCACCCGCATAGGGCGGCCGGCAGCAGACGCCAATCCCTGCTCCCCTGCTCCCCATCCCGCCATTCGAACGTGTTTCCTCTCATCGTGCGCACACTTGGTCTCGGAATTTCGCCAGCGTTTTCTCGCCGATGCCTTTGACTTCCAACAGTTGGTCGACATTGTCGAAACGGCCGATCTGATTGCGATAGTCGATGATGCGTTGCGCGGTCACGGGGCCGACGCCTTTCAAGGTCTGCAGTTCGTCGGATCCTGCGGTGTTGATGTTCAGCAGACCGTCAGCCGGATCGGCGGGCTCCGCTGGTCCGGATGTTGGTTCGCTCTGGCTGTCGGGTTCCGTGGATGGCTGCTGGCTTGGTGTTGTTTGCGTGGACGCCGTCTTGTCTTTCTCGGTTCCGTTCGCCTTCGATTGTTCGGATTGGGTGATCTGCGATTGTTGGAGCGCACTGTAGTGGACGGCCTGTTGGATGAGCATGGTCAGGCTTGCGCAGAGCGCGCACGACAGGGTGAGTATGGCGATGACCGCGTGGATTGGTTGGAAGACGAGTCGTGGACGGTCGCGTTTGGGCCGGTCCTGTTCAGTCGGTTTGTCGGAAGGCTTGACGCCGGCCAGATCCCGCAATGTGGGTTTTGCGGGTTCAGGCGATTGTTCAGTTGTCGCGATTGCAGTGGACGTTTCAGCCGCTGCGGAAATCTCGGATATTGAGGTTGTTTCGGATATCGCGGGAACAGCATGTTCGTTGCGAACGTTCTGCCCGCGCGCGTTCTTTCCACGTGTTTCGGGCATGCCAAGTCCGCGCAGCCGTTGCGCGGACTGCGATGCGGTTTCGGCTTGCCTGTTGCGCCTGCCCGGCGGGGTAACGATAATGCCCATGCATCCAAAGTGGAGGATGCATGGGCATGTTGTCCAGTCGAAACGGCCCCTGTGGTCGAAGGATGGGAGTTATCCACATGTTCGGCGTGTCGCCTTATGCGGAAACGGTTCCCACCCTGTTGGAAGCCTCGTCAAAGGTCTCGCCAGAAGCCGTTGGATCCGTTTTTCGAAATATCATTCCGCAGGAACGATGGACACGATCTTCGGAGCCTTGACGATGACCTTGCGCGGTTCCTTGCCGCCCAGACGATCGGCGACGGCTTCCAACGCCATCTTCTCAAGTTCCTTAGGATCGATGTCGGGCGAGACCTCGAGCTTGGCGCGCACCTTGCCCTTGATCTGCACGACCGCGGTGACGGCGTCCTGGCCGACATAGCGTTCGTCGGCCTTCGGCCATTCGGCGTGGGCCAACGATTCGCCGTGTCCGAGCTTGTTCCACAGTTCCTCGCAGATGTGCGGAGCGATCGGGGAAAGCATCAGAATCAACGGTTCGACGGCCGCGCGCGGCACTTCGTTGAGGCTGGTCAGATGGTTGTTGAGCACGATGAGCTTGGCGATGGCCGTGTTAGGACGCATCGCTTCCATTTCCACGGTCACGTCGGCGATCGTGTTGTTCAGCAGCTTCAGCGTCTTCGTGTCGAGCTTACCATCGGTGACGCGCACTTCGCCGGTGTTCTCGTCGACGACGTTGCGCCACAGGCGCTGCAGGAAGCGCATGGATCCGACCACGTTGCGCGTGTTCCACGGACGGGATTCGGCCAGCGGGCCCATGCCCATCTCATACAGGCGGAAGGTGTCCGCGCCGTAGTTCGCATACATGTCGTCCGGCGTGATGATGTTCTTCAGGCTCTTGCCCATCTTGCCAAACTCGCGGTTGGCGTGCTCTCCGTTCCAGGTGAAGGTCGGCTCTCCGTTGGCGTCGGCCGGGCCTTCCACCACTTCGGCGGCCGGCACGTACTGGCCACGGTCGTCGGTGTAGGCGTATGCCTGGATCATGCCCTGGTTGAACAGCTTGTGGAACGGTTCCGCGGAATCCACGAAGCCGAGGTCGAAGAGCACCTTGTGCCAGAAGCGGGAGTACAGCAAGTGCAGCACGGCGTGCTCCACGCCACCGATGTACAGGTCCACGCCGCCGGACTTGCCAGTGGTCTCGTTGTGGTTCGGGCCCATCCAGTAGTCGAACTCGCTCTTCTCCACCATGTGTTCGGTGTCGGTCGGGTCGAGGTAGCGCATGTAGTACCAGCAGGATCCGGCCCAGTTCGGCATGGTGTTGGTGTCGCGGTAGTAGGTCTTCTTGCCGTCGCCCAAGTCGAGTTCGACCTTCACCCAATCCTCGTTGCGGCTCAGCGGCGCTTCAGGATTGGATTCGGCGTCTTCCGGATCGAAAGTCTTCGGGCTGTAGTCCGGCACGTCCGGCAGGTTGATCGGCAGCTGGTCGTCCGGCAACAGATGCGGGGTGCCATCTTCGCCGTAGACGATCGGGAACGGCTCGCCCCAGTAACGCTGGCGGCTGAACAGCCAGTCGCGCAGACGGTAGCTGACCGTGCCCTTGCCGACACCAGCTTCTTCCAGCCATGCGTTCACCTTGTCGATGGCTTCGTCCACGCGCAGTCCATTGAGGCTCAACGCGTCGCCCTTGGCACGGGTGGCGTCCACAGCGGAGTTGATGACGATGCCGTCGTGGGAGACGAACGGAGCCTTGCCCTCATAGTTGGCCAGATCGTCGCCGGATTCCGGCAGCGGCTGCACGGTGTAGGTGACCGGCAGACCGAACTTGACCGCGAAATCGTAATCACGCTGGTCGCCACCCGGCACGGCCATGATGGCGCCGGTGCCGTAATCCATAAGCACATAGTCTGCGGTGAACAGCGGCAGCTTGGCTCCGGTGATCGGGTTGATGGCGTACAGGCCGGTGAACAGGCCGGTCTTCTCGCCCGCCTCGTCCACACGGTCCTTGGCGGTCTTGGATTCCGCGGCCATACGGTAGGCCTTCACAGCCTCGACCGGAGTGGCGTAGCCGCCCTTCCAGTCTTCCGGAGTCTCGGACGGCCATTCGGCGGGAACATCCTCGAGCAGATGATGCTCCGGGGAGACCACGGCGAACGTGGTGCCGAACAGGGTATCGGGACGGGTGGTGTAGATCTCCATGTCCTTGACGCCGTTCGGGGTTTCGACGTCGAAATGCACGGAAGCGCCGTGGGATTCGCCGATCCAGTTGCGCTGCA
>OHAG01001008.1_pt1 | contig 20247 bp, 13 predicted proteins | sample 1577081 | NCBI WGS metagenome assembly OHAG01 (sample SAMEA3541513, study PRJEB24748) | human gut metagenome | biome: human gut; feature: human-associated habitat; material: faeces | place: China | collected 2012
CACCGGAGTTATCTCCACTGCCGGAATCATTCCCGTTGTTGTTTTCGTCGAAGGGTTTCTTTCCGTGCGTTTCTCTGTCCTTGTCTATCTCATCAAACAATTCGTGTGCATAGCGCTTTGCTTCTTTGGGTACAGCTTTGCGGGCCTGCTTTTTCAGATTCGCACTTGCCTTTATGTGCGTACTGTCTACAAATATGGCTTCTGTGTCCAAATATCCCTCGTCCGCAGCTGCCTTTAATTCCCAGCAGAAAATATACTCTACCGATGCGGTATTAAAACGGTGTTTGAAGTTATAGCTCACCGTTGAAAAATGCGGAACCTGCTCGTTCAGCGGATATCCAATAAACCACCGATACGCCATATTCATTCCAATCTCTTCCAGTGTTCGGTGCAGAGAACGAATGCCGTAGATATGTTGAATCAGCACAATTTTGAACAGAACAACAGGATCAATGCTGGGACGCCCATTGTCTTTGCAGTACAAATCCTCAACAAATTCATACACCTTATTAAAGTCGATTGCTGCATCGATCTGACGCAGCAGATGGTCCTGAGGAACCATCTGTTCCAAACTTACAAACTCAACTTGATTTCTGTTTTCAATATTTTTCGTTAGCACGTTTATCACCCGTACTTATTATTCCATTTTTCGAACCATTTTACCAGAAAAAGGCCACCCGTAGGTGACCTTTTTCGACAGACTGAGGCGGCACCCAGCTGAGTGCCGCCTGTTTTTTGTTGTCCAATCCTGCCTGGCAGATGCCGATTTTGTAGTTCTCTCAAATTACTGTCTTATCGGCACACGACTGACAGCCATCTTCTTTTGCTAGGTTCAAAGATGTCCGATAACAAGATTCCAGAAGCTCCTGTTCCCGACGTTTGCCATCCCTCCAACGCGGTCCAACTGCATGGATCACATATTTGCAGGGCAAGTGGTATTCCTTTGTGATTTTTGCGCTGCCTGTCTCGCAGCCATGCAGCGTACTGCACTCTGCAAGCAGCTCCGTTCCGGCTGCACGATGAATGCAGCCGTCCACACCACCACCCAAAAGAGACGTGTTGGCAGCATTGACGATTGCATCAACACTCATCTTTGTAATGTCGTTTCTAAGAATCTGTAGGGGCATTGCTTATTTCTCTCCCTTCTGCACATCGTTAAACATGCTTTTTTTGCAGTTCACGAATCAACATTTCAACCTGTGCCCCTGTAAGAAACGGTGTTTTTATTGTCGATGCCCAATAAAAATTCCGCTTCAAAATTGTTTTTATTTGATTCGGAGAAAGCGCAGGCAACGCCTTGACATCCCCATTAAATTTTTCCGGCACAATCATTCTGATACTATGATATTTTTCATCTGCCACTTCTGTCGGCGTGTCTGTGACAATCTGTCCAACCGCAATAATTCCTCTTCCTTTGGAATAAAAAAGAGCATAATGCCTTTTTCGCTGCGTTGCGCAAGGCCAGCGTATCCCGATGGGCTTCATAGAACTCTCGATTGTAGCCGGATGCCTTATACGCAGCAAAAACATCTTTTGTCTTAGCATAATTGATTAGATGCTTCCGCAGCACTGACACTTCCGACATCCGTTCCTCATCTGACTTTACAGATTCCAGCAGCGCATCGCATTTTTCGGAAATTCCATCTGCCTTTTCTTTCAGCTCTGCATAGCTCTTAATTCCATGCTCTTCCATGAACATCATAGCCTTCGCCATCTGCTTCAGATTAAAGACTTTCGCCCAACGCGCATATCCTGCGCCTTTGCCCGCCTGCATTTTGGCACGGACATCAATAAGGAACGACAGCTCCGTCCTCTGATGCACCTGTGCAGACCGTGCGCTTGTGCGGGTTTTCTCAACAAATTTGCTTTTGTGAACCGCATTCCCGGCAATCACTTCGTTGAGTTCTTCAATCGAATATCCTTTGCCAAGAGAGCGGAAACGAGCAAATCTGGCGTGACCTTTTCCTCGCGGGACAGGCTGTTTTCCGTCTTTATACTCGTATCCTGCTTCCCGCAAAATTCCAATCAGTTCCCGGAAGTCTTTTGGGTTTCTTGCCAATGCTGCATCAATAGCCTCGCAGATTTCATCCCGCTGCGATTTTTTCTCCGGGTATTCCGTTCTTTTCTGCCGCTCTCCATAGGGTTTCCGAATAATGACCGACAACCGGTGTTCCAGGCAGACGATATCACTGAGCCTTGCCAGCGCAAGACCGGACAAGTGAAAATCGCGGAATTTTCTGGTGCAGTCCAATGTAGTCGAATTAAAAATAATGTGGTTATGAATGTGCGCGCGATCAACATGAGTTGCCACGATAAATGCGTGTTTCCCCTTGGTGAACCGCATGGCCGTCTCATACCCAACCTTGTTCGCCTCCTCCGGCGTGATTTCCCCCGGCTTAAAAGATTGCCGGATCTGATATGCAATCACATCATGTGCCTGGATTCTTCCTGTGATATGCTCATACTGCCGTTTGGAAAGCAGGAATTCTTCATTACAGGTCTTTGCGTCACAGGCATACGCACTAATATATTTTCCATCTTCCGTCTTGGCTGCATTCTCAGAATAATCAGTACGGTCAGCCAGACATTGCGCTACCGTCTTTCCTTTATTAATATGCAACGCAATCAGTCTTGTAGCCGCCATTTTCATATTCCTCCACTCAACCTCAAATTGTCAAAACATCTTCTACACGCTCACACAGCCGTTCCATCAGTTCCATGATGCCGCCCGCACCAACCGCAGCTGCGAAAGTCCCATCTCAATCAGGGTCAGCAGGAACACATCTGTCCAGCTCGCCCGTACCACCGAATAGATGCCGCAGCCAAGAACAAACAGCATGACCGGCGAAAGCACCCACAGGGATAGCTGCATCAGCAGATTCCAGATAAAGCACAGAAATCGCAGCAGAAACGCAACTGGCAGCAACAGGATTTTCAGCATCAGATTCAACAAAAAACATACGATCTTCATGGATTTCACCCCTTTGTTTTTCTTTTCATCTTTATTCTACCGCACCCGCTTGCAAAACACCACGATGTCAACAGGTAAACCAAAAATATGTAACGGCACAGACTGTTTCATCTGTGCCCTGTGCTGTAGAAATCCCGCACATTTGCGCCGTCAGCGAATAGCCGAAAGCCTCTTCAGGATTAGCTTTTGCATCTCCCAAAGTTCATTCAGCCGCTTCTGCAAATCCCGGATATCCTCCGCATAGATGCTTCCGGATTCATTGGCGCGTTTTGCGTACTGGTTCAGGTTGTTGCTGTATCGGCGAAGAAGGGTGGATACCTGCGCCACATCCGACAAATCAAGATTCACGCAGTATCCGTCCAGCGCCATTTTTCTCATATAGGCACCGGTATTCCGAATACCCAATTCCTTCTGTTTTTCACGAATCCTCGCCAACTCTTCCGGGTTTACTCTGACATTGATCCAGCGTTCCCGAACGCTCATAGTGTCACCTCCTCATCATCCCGATGTGTCATCGGTGGAATTCGACCTGCACGGTCACGCAGCTCTGCTAGGACAGACGGCTTTTCCGTTGTTTTTTCACGGTCAGGGTCATCTTTTCCACGGTCATCCATATTCAGCAATGCATCCAGTTCTGCCAGTCTTGCGCTCTTTTCTGCCAGTTCTGCCTCCTGGGGGAACGGCTTTCCAAGCTCGGCCTGCGCCGCTTCCTGCTGGCTCCTAAGACTGTCCAACTGTTGTTCTGCCTTTTCCAATCTTGCAGGAATCCCGGCAAGGGCATTGTCCAAACGCAGGGTATCGCCCTTAGCACTGGTGCCGATGGGCACCCGGTGGGTCATCTCGCCTTTCAGCAGCACCTGATACTCTTTCTGGAAGCTGTCAAATGTCAGCTCCATCTTGAAACCACGGTAACTGCCAAGCGGCACCGGCTCCAAACTCTGATTGGCTTTACAGACTGCGAGGATTGCTTCACCGGCCTCGGCTTTTTCAGTAAAGCGTGTGCCATTCACTTCCATGCCGCAGAACCCTTCTTCTGGCAACGGATGTGCCGCCACCGCCCGGATATCCGACTGAAAGCCTTTGATGAACCCCTGCGTTTTCTCAATCTCCGCAGGGAAATATTTCATCAGCTTATCTTCCAATCGGTACTGCTGGCTCTGATGGTCTGCTTTCAGCACCTTTAGTCTGGCAACATCTACATCCAAGTCCATTTTCTCCTTGATCTGCGGGTCTCCTGCACAAAGTGCCTTGATTTCCGCATAGGAAAGTGCCTGCTCATCCACATCGTCACAGGAACGTACCGGAGATTTGCTGGTCATGATCTGACTGATAAACTTCTGCTTATTCTCCAGTGTCTGATAGAGGTAGGCATCAAATGTTCCTTCCGTCACATACTGATAAACCTGCACTTCTTTGTTGCGGTTGCCCTGACGGATGATACGACCATTTCGCTGAGTCATGTCCGCAGGCCGCCAACCCACATCCAGATGATGCACGGCCACCAGCCGATCCTGCACGTTCGTGCCTGCTCCCATCTTCTGTGTCGAGCCTAACAACACCCGCACCTGCCCGGTACGGACTTTGGCAAATAAATCCTTCTTTTTTGCCTCGGTATCCGCATCATGGATAAATGCGATTTCTTCCTCCGGTACACCGGACTGAATGAGTTTGGTGTGGATATCCTCATACACGTTGAAGGTTCCATCGTTTTTCGGTGTGCTGAGGTCACAAAACAGCAGCTGGGTCAGCTTATCCGACTGTCCTTCCTCATAAATCCGAAGCACATTTCGCACACAGGCATTGAGCTTACTGTTAGGGTCATCCGGCAGAAGCGGATTCATCAGCCGCTGATCCAGCCCCAGCTTTCTGCCATCCGATGTGATTTTCAGCATGTTATCGACCGACGGGTCTACCACACCGGAATGCACAGCCGCCGCCCGTTCTGAAAGCTCCGCCACCATCACCTGCTGATGCTCCGAGGGCTGCACTACCACGGTTTCAAACTTTGCCTCCGGAACTGGCAGATGCAGCTGATCGGAGGTCTTGATATCCGCCACTTCCTTGAACATGTTCATCAGCTCCGGCAGGTCAAAGAACTTTGCAAATCTCGTTCTTGCCCGGTATCCAGTTCCTTCCGGTGCCAGCTCGATAGCCGTGGTGGTCTCACCAAAGGTAGAAGCCCAGCTGTCGAAATGGGTCAGCCCTTTCTGCTGCAAAGTGCCGTACTGGAGATACCGCATCATGGTGTAAAGCTCCGTCATGCTGTTGCTGACCGGGGTGCCGGTCGCAAAGATGATGCCGCGCCCTCCTGTCAACTCGTCCATATACTGGCACTTCATAAACATATCCGAATATTTCTGCGCTTCCGATGTGGACAAGCCTGCGACATTGCGCATTTTTGTGTAGAGGAACAAGTTCTTAAATGCGTGCGCTTCGTCTACGAACAGCCGGTCTACGCCCAGCTGTTCAAAGGTAATCACATCGTCCTTTCGGTCAGTTGCCCGGAGTTTTTCCAATCTCGCCTCCAATCCTTTCCGGGTCTTTTCCATCTGTTTGATGGAGAAACGCTCGCCATTCTGGGACTTCATCTCAGCAATGGCGTTTTCGATTTCATCAATTTGGGCAGTCAAAATCCGCTCCTGCCGTTCTGCGGACACCGGGATTTTCTCAAACTGGGAATGCCCGATGATAACTGCATCGTAATCACCAGTGGCAATTCGTGCGCAGAACTTCTTTCTGCGGGCGGTTTCAAAGTTCTTTTTGCTTGCCACCAGCAGTTTCGCACTCGGATACAGGCGCAGGAACTCGTTTGCCCACTGAAGGGTCAGATGATTCGGAACGACAAACATGGATTTCTGGCACAGTCCCAGCCGTTTTGCCTCCATAGCAGAAGCTGCCATCTCGAAGGATAGCGATAGGTAATCCTTTGGGCAGGATATGCAGCCGCAGGCTGCATATCCGTTCCTCCAGATTTTCCCCCGCTCCAAACCGTGCGTGACAGTTTCCCATCACACGGCTTTCCATCGTCAACAATTTTTATGACAATCTATACATCAAACAGATTTGCCCTTTAGAAAACGAGTTCCGGCATTTCTGCCATCACACGAAGCTTATTAAGCTTTGCTAACTGCTTTTTATCCGGGTTCAGCACTTTCAGGTATTTTCGGATGGTGCGCTCATTGCTGGAATGAATGAGGATGTGAACCACATCGGAAACAATAATCAGGTTTTGATAACTGTCATTGCCCCCAAGCACCAACGGCTTTTTGTGGTGACAGTCCACTTGATTTGCTTTCAGTTCCACACCGGAAACAGCACATTTTCCTTTCTGTGCAACATAGAGTGCGATGCGGTTATCGTTGTACTCCACACTCTGCTTACCGCATGGATTGTTCATCAGATGATAGAGAACTGCCATATTGATACCGGCAAGATTCTTGTGAATCTCAGCCCGTCCCTCTGGCGTGTACTTATTTACCCGACTTTTCTTGTCCATGGGTACTCTGTGCTGAACATAGGCAATCGGGACGATAGCGTGACCATTCAGATAACGCACCTCCCGGCTTGTGCCGTATTTTTCCTTGATATACCTGTTTGTGATTTGACCTTTCTTTTGCAGTCTGTGCTTCAATCTGTTGTAAAGGCTCTTTTTGACATCGAAAGCAATTTTGTGAAAGTCAATATTCACATGGGTTGCAATGCTGTAATAGTTATGAACGCCCATGACATAGGAGTTGTATTTCTGTATCAGACGATATTCCATTCCCGGGTCATAGGTCTGCCGTATCTGCCCAATAATTTCCTTGCTTTTCTCCCGGATTTTCTGCAATGCTTTATCCTTGATATGCGCTTCTACTACATACCTTGGTTGTCCATCTGGCTTCTTTCCTTTTGTTCGGGCTTTCAGCTTAAAGCCCAGAAATTCAGAGTAATGGCGTTTCAGATTTACGATCTTTGATTTCTCCGAGCTGATTTCCAACCCCAGACGCTCTAATAGCCATTGTTTCGTAGCCTCGAACAGCTTGACTGCATCTGACCGCTTTTTGCAAAAGATTTTGAAATCATCTGCATAGCGGACAACATAGCACTCTTTCAGATTCGTGTAGTTACGCAGAGTACGGATGGTACTGCTTTTGTCGGGAGTTCCATTCGCATATATTCTGTGTACATAGTTCCTTTGGGTGGGCATTTCCTCCCACTGGCTGACAATCCACCAATCCAGTTCATTTAGAACGATGTTTGACAACAGTGGGGAAATGATACCGCCCTGTGGCGTACCCTTTTCGGGAAAACCGATTCCAGCCACTTCTGCCTTTAGCATGGCAGAAATAATAGACAGCAGCTTTTTATCCCTAATTCCGAGTGTCCACATCTGCTTCAGCAGTTTTCCGTGGTTCACATTATCAAAGAAAGACTTAATATCTATATCAATGACATAGTGGCAACCGACGTTCTGTATCATTCTCTCCGCTTGGGCAATGGCATTTTCTGCACTGTGGTTTGGTCTGAAACCATTGCTTCGCTTGAAGAATTTTGCTTCACAGATAGGTTCTAATACTTGCAGAATACATTGCTGAATGAGCCTGTCCATAATCGTGGGTATTCCGAGGGGACGGGTTTTTCCGTTATCCTTTGGTATTTCCACTCTGCGGACAGCATTAGGAACATACCAGTCCAGCTTGCGCTGAACATGGGCGACCAGAGCATTTTCGTTCCATTTGTTCAAATCGCTTATTGTCTTATTATCTACACCCGCCGTTCGACTGCCGCTGTTCTTTCGGATATTTCTATATGCCAACTTGATGTTTTCAGGGCGTTTTATCAGTTCCACAAGATTGCAGAACCGTTGCCCCTTGACACTTGCGGCATACAATTCGTCAAGAGCGAGCTGCATATCGTAGTATTCGGAATTGCGGATTTTTTGTTTCTTCAAGGGTTTCTTCTTGTTTGCCAAAGTCAGGTACTTTCCTCCTTGTATGGGGGATTTCGCTTTTCTTAGTCATACTCGAACCTTTGTGTCTGTATAGTTTTCAATTTATTGATTGCTGACGACTAATGGCCATCCCTCCACCGTATTTCTACGGCTTCAACGGTACTGTGCCATCTCTCTCAGCTGGATAAAGGATTGTTATACGCAATGCGCTTTCCAATCCAACACCTCATAGCCTGTAACTGGCTCCGTGTTCCAGCCTTTCCACGTTCCAATATTCCTATCTGTACATATCTGCCCTTAGGTGTCCCTCTGAGCCTGTATGCTGGGCGGTGCCTGTAACACCGCAAGGACTTTCATAGTAAAAATTCTTACTCATCCTCACATACTTCCGTAATCGGAAAGGAACATTTCTGCTCCTGCGCCTTTTAGACCCGTACATTCGGGATTTCGTCAGTCATCGTGACATTCTGACCATAGGCAGTTTTTAGACCTCCGGCGTATCATGCACACATCCCACCGCTGAGATGCTTTCCACGGCATAACCTGTTTGGGTACATTTCCGCCGACTTTAGCGAGCGTTATACCGCAATCCTTGTTACAGAGGACTGCCGCATATCGCAGTTTATAAGGTAGGCGTTTCAGGGCGTTACCCCATCATTCCACCTATCGGAATATTAGTTCTCCAAGTCTTTTCAGGGACTCCTTTCCAGTTCCCGATTCTATTGTTAGCTGACTTGTGCGTAACCTTTTCAGTTACGAACGTGTCGCACTTTTTCCCGCGCCCACTACATGAGCCAGCAAAGTATTTCCACCGTAGAGAATATGGGCGATGGCGTTGACCTGGTGCTTGCGGAGTGTGATCTCCGGGTTCATGCCTGAAAAGCTAATGTGACTGCCATCATACTCACGGGGACGGTTGCTGTTGAACAGAATATTGTAGCTCTTACAGATGGCCTCGCGCCGGTCAGGGTCTTTCCAAATCCACTCGGCAAAAGCCTCTTTAATGAGTTCCTGCTTGCTCTGGGCAATGGCGGTTTCCTTTTTATTGAGGACGGCGACCCTCCGCCCATCCGGGTCATACTGATAATCGAAAACACGGACATCCTTCAAATTCAAGGTGTCCTCGATGATCTCATAGGCGTTGATGCGCTGTGTGCCGTAGGTGCTGATGGCCTTGACATTGCCGCGATCCTTGCTCTTGCCTTCGATGCGCCATTCACCGGTGATGCCGGAATAGTGGACCTTCATGCTCCACTGGGCACTGCGCGGTGTTCCCAGCGTTTCGAAGATAAACCGGCGGACATATTCGGTGTCCAGCCATGTAGCGCCCAGCCGGACGGAAATCTCGCTGGCAGTGAGGTCGGTGGGCTGCACCTGCGCCAATGCCTCGGCGTTGATCTGATACTGCGGGTCCTGTTCTGCCTTGCCTTGGGCAACCGCCAATTTCTGACGCACATTGCCGGAAAGATACTCGTCTGCGGGCAGGTATTTCTCATGCCCATCGTTCTCGCCGGTATAAGCGGGGTTCAAAAAAATCACGCCCTTGAGGTCAGAAAACAGCGTTTCCTCATCCTTGCCGGTGAGCCTGCCCATATAGTCCATATCCACATGGGCCTTTTCGCCAATGGACAGCGCCAGCGCCTCCACCGCTGTATCTACCTTTTCAGCGGGTTTGTGACTGCGGATGGTGCGCTTGGTGAACAGGTCTGCCTTCCTTTTCAGGTTCCGATCCTCGTCCAGAATTTCCAGTGAGCACAGCAGAAAATAGGAGCTGTCTTGATCGAAGGCGATGGCGTTGCCGCGGGAATTGATGAGTCCGTATTTCCGGGTGAAGGCATCGTAGAGGGCATTCAGCTTGGCTTGCTGCGCCTTGATTTCTTCATCGGGATAGTCCTCGGTCTGGTATTCCAACAGCGTCCGCACACAGTCCCGCAGCTCGATCATGCCGCGGATTCTGCTCTCCGCCGTCTTGGATACCTCCACCGGGTTCATGCGGCTGTTTTCACGGTAGTAGATTTGCCCGTTCACCAGTGTATAGGAAAAATTGCGGACAGCGGGATCAGCCTCAACGGAATGATCCTCACCCTCCAGTTCTTCCTCCCGGTCATAGGCGGTGATCTCGCCGTGGATATTTTGAACGGCCTCCGCCAGCAGTGCTTCCAACGGCTGCTCCGGGTACGGCTCGCAGGTGGGCGTGGGGCCGAACGGCCCGGACACCATCTTCATCTCGCCCAAGATCATATCCGGGTGGTCGATAAAGTAGCTGTTCATCTGAATGCCGTTATCGTTGGTGGCAAGGTGTACCCATTCTGGTTCGATGTCCACCATACGCTCACGCTTTTGGAGGAACAGGATGTCTGAAACGACCTCGGTTCCTGCCGCGGATTTGAACGCATTGTTGGGAAGTCGGATCGCACCCAGCAGCTCCGCTCGCTGTGCGATGTATTTACGGGCACTGGCGGTGCGCTTGTCCATCGTGTAGCTGGAGGTCACAACGGCGATGACGCCGCCCGGTCTGACCTCATCGAGAGCCTTTGCGATGAAATACTCATGGATGGGGAAATTCAGCCGGTCATAGCGTTTATCCGCTACATGGAACTGGCCGAAGGGAACATTGCCGATGGCAATGTCAAAAAAGTTATCTGGGAAGGCGGTTTTTTCGAAGCCCTGTACCGCAATACTGCTTTTCTGATAAAGCTGGCGGGCAATGCGGCCGGAGAGGTCGTCCAGCTCCACGCCATAGAGCTTACTGCCGCTCATGCTTTCCGGCAGCATACCGAGGAAATTGCCGATGCCGCAGGACGGCTCCAGAATGTTGCCCTGTGTGAAGCCCATCTGTCCCAGTGCGGTGTAAATACTGCGAATCACCGCAGGCGGCGTGTAAAATGCCGTAAGCGTGGATTCACGGGCGGCAGTGTATTCCTCATCGGTCAGCAGGTTTTTCAACTCGCTGTATCGCGGGTTCTTTCCGTCGAAGAAATTGGCAAGACCGCCCCAGCCCACATACTGTGCCAGCACTGCCTGTTCCTCTGATGTGGCGGCGCGGTTCTCCGTTTCCACGGTTTTCAGTGTGCGAATCGCATCCAAATTGCGCTGAAAACGCTCCAGCGGCGCGCCCTCTCCGATATGGTCATCGGTGATGCGATAGTTGCTGCCGTTTGCGTCCAGCGGATAGGCAAGCGCGTTTTGCTTTTTCTTTCTCAGCGGCGTAAGTACTACAGTGGGTTCGTCTGTCTGCGGCTGCTCCGCTTCGATAGTCGGTGGGATTTCCTGCGGCACGGGTTCGGGTTCAGCAGAAAATTCAGCTTGTTCCTGCTGTGGCGTATCGTGCCGATGGTTGAACAGGCTGAAAGTGCCGTCCACATACTCCGAAAGCCGCTCTTTTGCGCGGCGGACGGAATCGAAATACCGGTCATTCTCGTCCAGGCTGTCCAACCGAGAGGTTAACGCCGCCAGCATCTCAGCCGCTTTTGCTCTATCCGGGAGCTGTGCTTCGATAGCATGGACAGCTTCGTAGAAATCCGCACTTTGGGGATAGGGCCGCGGAACATCGTCAGGCGCATTGTAAAAACCGTGATAAACAATTCGTGCCAGCTGTCCACGCTCATATTTCGGGATTTGTGCGATAGCATCCTCGCCGGGAAACCGCTTCTGTGCAATCAGCTGCTCGTACTCTTTGACCACCTTGGGGATTGTCAGCTTGACTTCATCATAGTTCTTGCGTGCATAGCGGCGGCGCATTCTAATGCCCGCGTGCGTTTCCTCGTAATCATAACCATCCATAGCCGAACCGCTGTACTCGCCAAAAAGGGATTTGATAAACTTTTGGTGTTCGGCTGTATCGTTAGAATTGCAGAAATGCGAGTAAACTGCCAGTCTGGTATCTGTGGACTGACGAAGAAAATATCGGTCAATTTCATCCTGCGTGATGAACATTTTGCATTGGCGCAGGAAGTTTGGCTGTGCGGTGAAGTGGCGCTCCGGCAGGTTCAGACCGTCCAGCACAACGCCGATACGGTGTGTGTTATAACCGCTTAAGCGGAATCTCGTGATACTCTGGTCTGCGGCATAGGCATCGAGAAAACTGTGGTATTCCTGTGAGAACGTCTGCAATCCGCCTTCGTTTTTTGCAAACGCCACCATATCGTCGTTCAGTTCTGGATAGCCCTTGTGTTGGTCATGGATCGCCAATGTCTGTGGGAATAGGCCCTGTGCGCGCCCTTCTTCGTTCAGGTCACGGGCAGTCATCAGCAGAGCTTCCATTGCTTCGTGCAGCACCTTGTCCGGGGCCTGCTCCAACTCTGCCGCCGACAGGTAAGTACCTACCTCCAGCAGTTCCAAAATACGAGTTGAAACCTGCTCCCATGTGACCACAGTTTTGCTGTACCCGGTGCGGATACTATCACCTTGAGCAAGATGGATGCCATCTTCCATGAACCACACGGCATATTTGCGGCCTTCATATTCAATGCCGCGCCCATTCTCTGTGCCAAATTCCCGGCGCAGAAACGCTGCATTATCCTGTTCAGAGCGTTCCCGCATATAAAACACCGCGATGCGTTCTGCGCTATTGAATTCATTTCCGCCTGTGCAGAGTACCTGGTCAATGACCTCCTGCGACACCGTGCGTGCGGATGTAGGAACGCCGGACACCCCACCCTCGGGTATCTCATACACCGGCGCGTCGCCGCCCATGTCGAATAGGGCAAGCTGCTCCGCGACGATTGGGGCGTTTTGCAGGCCCAGCTTGATCTTGTACTCGCCGCGCTCGATCAGGCCCTCGGTCATTTCGGTGATGACCGACCATGAAAAAACGGACTCCGAGGTGCGGGAGAGGTAGCTGCCCTCCCACATCAAAAGTCCGTCTTTCTCGGCATGGTAGCCTGTCCGAACACCGTCGGTCAGGACTTCCACCCATATATCGTTGTAGCTGTTTTTCAAGAACTCTATGCGTTCTGCAAGGCTCTTGTGGTTCTGAAAATACTCAAAAATTGTCTGCCGCTTAAGGCTGCGTCCACCATCGTCCAGCAGATTTGCTTCGATGAGGTGAGTATCCAAGAATGGAGGAAATTCGGTGGCTGTGACGCTTTCGTTGGTTTTGTTTAGCTGTAAATCAGATCGTTCAGTACCTGCTCCTCCGCGCTGTGCCGGAGATTGTTCATCAGACCCGTCCAGCGCAGCGGATCGGTCGCTTTCAACTCCTCCGTCACGCCCTCGGCTTTCGCCATCTGCGTCACGGCCTGTGTTATCATCTTCTGCGCGGTCTGCTCGATCTCCGCCAGATGCTCCGTCAATCGGCAGCTCGTTTTCAAGTTGATGTACAGCACGCGGCGGCGCTGCTTGAGGTACTGCCGCCGCAGTTCCGCGTACTTGCCCAGATGGACTTCCGGCTCCTGCGGAAGCAGCAGGTTCGGAATCTGAAAGCCGTTCTGCTCGTGATAGGTGATTTCCATGTTCATCGCTCCTTTCAGCGTCAATATTTCGTTCGGTATTGGAATCATACCGGTTTTTGCTGTCCTTTGCAAATAACTGCTCTCGCTGAGCCTGCATGACGGTTCGGCTGATTTCGCGCAGTCCCATTTCTGCGATGTCACTGGTAGCGATGCCAAGGGCGTTGATGGTAGTAGGAGTGTTGAATTCATAGATATGGCCGAATTCATCAGGTGAAAAGTAATCATCTGCCCGCAGGCCCAGACGAGTCAACAGCATATAGGAAACGTTGACTTCCAATGCATCCCGGTAGAATACCTCCAGATTGAGGTCGTCCAGTTCTTCCAGCAGACTGTCCTCGCGGCAATCCAGTAGGTCATGCAGATAGTCCGTGATGTTATCTGCCACGGCGTTATGGCTGGCAGAGCGCACCGCCTCTGCGAGATTTTCTTTCTCGGCAAGGTTCCCGAAGGTAGCTTCCAGCGTTTCAATGACAGCCGGTTCAAAGGCGGGCTGCATTGTCCAGATCGGCAGCGGACGGGCAAACCGGGATTCGTGCGTATCCGACACATCGAAGTAGAGTTTTAACATGTGCTGTCCATCGTCACCGAACACGGCAATGCTTTTTGCACCGCGATTGACCCAGCGGCCAAACTTCCGGTTCCAGCGTTCCATTTCCAGAACGGCAGTTGCGTCCGGGCGCTGGGCATAAATCAGGATTTGCTCATCAAACGGGCATTTGTAGTTATAGCAGGCCGCACGAAGAAAGCCTGTCCAGCTTTTATAGCTGCTGGTGATGCTTCGCACGGTCTGGTCGTACAGTTCGGTGATGAACTGAAATTTGGTTGGCAAATGTGTTGTCCTCCTTTCCAAAGGTATGAAAAAAGCAGCCCTTATGGACTGCTTTCAGCGGATGATTTAATTTTACGATATGGAAGTATTACTCACCATGTTTCGGCAAGCAGGAAATCGACAAGATGAACAATTTTAATACCGTTTTCAATGCCGGTATCCATTTCGTTGAGCGTAACGACATATTTAGGATAATGGTCACGAATCTCCATCAGATTTCCGACCTCTCGATCTGAAGTTGCCGGAATCTGGACACAGACCTGCACATAAATCTTTTCGTCACGGCGCGTTGCTACAAAGTCGATCTCCTTCGTATCGTTCTTGCCGATAAAAACATCGTAACCGCGGCGCTTCAATTCCAGAAAGACGATGTTTTCCATCGCACCATCCAGCATCTTTCGATTATAGCCCAGCAGAGCATATTTGAGCGATACATCGGAAAGATAATACTTCTCCTGCGTTTTCAAAATGCTCTTGCCTTGCAGGTCATAGCGTTCGCATGGATAAATGATGAACGCCTGCTCCAGCCAGCGCAGATAATTGTAAATGCTCTCCACCGAAACTTTACGGTGCTCACTTTTCAAAAAAGTAGAGATAGAGTTAGCCGAAAAGGTCTTGCCCATATTCTCGATGATGTATTTCACCACGCGATCAAAAAGATCTTGCTTGTTGATACGGTGGCGCTTTACAATATCGCGGGAAACTACGGTGTGATAAATGCCGTTGACGATCTGATAGGCACTCTGCTCATCATACTCACTTAGCGCAATGATGGGAAAACCGCCAAAGCGAATGTATTCCTCCAGCAGTTCTCTGCGTGATAGGGTGCTGTCTGTCTTAAAGTCCAGATACTCCTTGAACGACAGCGTATAAACGGGAATAGAAACATAGCGCCCTGTCAGATAGGTTGAGATTTCGCTGGACATCAGTTTGGAATTGGAGCCGGTTACATAGATGTCGGCATCTGCACCCTCCAGCAGACTGTTGACCGCTTTTTCCCATCCGTCAATCTCCTGAATCTCGTCCAGCAGAAGGTAGCAATGGCCTTTTCCTTTCATAGCTTCCAGCAGTTCGTCATACATTTGCTTAGCGGTGATATTTTCAGGAATGTCCATCTCCGTGTATCGCTTGGAGATAATATGGTCCTCGGATATGCCACGGCGCAGGAATTCTTCTTTCAGCATTGCAAAAATGGTTGACTTGCCGCAGCGGCGAACGCCAGCCAGTATCTTGACAAGCGGTTTATCAATAAACGGCTCAACAGCTTCAATATAGTCCGGTCTGTTAATCATGATATCGCCTCCCCTATAGCTATTAGTATAACCAGAAAAACCAGGATATGCAATGAGTTTTTCTGGTCTAACCATAAAAACTTTTATAGCTCTTAAGAGGCGATATGCCTTATCGCTCCGGCTCCGCTCTCTTTTTAGCATGGGAGCGCGCTTTGTTTTTCAGCTGTGCGCGGTATTTCTCGAAGGTAGCACGCTGATAGCAGTACATATAAAAATTATAATCGCCCTTTGTCGGCGTACAGCGCAGCATATACACATACTGCTTGCTTTCCACCAGAAACGCGCAGGATGGAAAAATAGCATCTTTGATGGCGCAGCTTCGCTGATAGTAAGTGCAGCAGCGTTTCATGGTGTCAAAATCCCGCAGCGGGGAATCCGGCTGTTCTCTCAGCCAGTTTACGGTGCGGTCAATATCTGCCTTGAACTCTGGCGTGTTCAGCACATCATTCTGGTGCGGCCACCAAGTTGTGAAGAATTGTTTACCGCTGCCAAAGTCGCCGCGCAGATGGCCGATACAGCCAGTGACCTTGTCCTGTTCCTCCGTCTGAGAGTAGCAAAGGTCGTGCAGCACAGTGTCATCGGCTACAAAAAAGTCGATGACCTGTTTCTCGCTGACGGGATATTCCTGCTGAAACTCTGCCAGAGAGAAACAGCCGGATTCGAAATCCAAATCACCGTCGTTCAGTTCCAGACCGCCGCTGATGGGTAACTGGATCGGCTCCCGCGTCAGGACGGTGCCGAAAAAGTCCACTATGATACCGCGTGCCAGTTCTACCGGCTCACCGCCGTATTCGTCGCTGTACCGGACTTCGTAGCGGTACACGCCATCCGGCACGGTAGAGCGGTCAACACGCAGGTCGGTGAACAGAGCCGGTACGCCGAAAATCGTCACCTCATCGTAGGTCAGGCGGTTTGCATCGTGTCTGCTCATCGTTCATCACCTCGTTCTGGTATCTGCGGCGCTTTGGATTTTGCCCGTTCACGGAGAAATTCGGCTTCTTCCGTGATACGCCTGCCGAAGTCCGCAACTGCACCCAGTTTGGTCGCACAGTAGTGTCCCCAGAAGAAATTATCCGGGGCGTTTTTGATGTTCGCCTGCCATGTGACATAGGGCGCGGCTGGATTGTTCAGGTTCTCACCAATGACGAATCGGGCATTGCCGACTGTCATGCTTTCGATGATGGTATAGCCTTCATTGACTTGATTTTGCTCGTTCACGCTCAGACCTCCTTGGATTTACTTAGCCGAAAGAAGAATATTCTTTCTCGGCACAGTAGTTTTCTTCTCTCTTTCGGCTTAGTTAGGAAAAGGGATTGTAAGGGGAAAACCCATGCAAAGCCTAACGCTCCTGCTGCCGAAGCTGCCGCTTGTGCCAGTCCTCCAGCAGCTTGACGATAATCTTCTGTTTTTGTGACGGCGTATAAGTTCTGGGAAAATATTTCGCCAGCACATCACCTTTCAGCACCAGCTTGTCTTCGATGGGTTTTTCCTCGGTCATAATGGCATCCATCACATTCTCGTCCAGTTTTCCGTCCTGACTGTACTGTTTGAGCCGCTTGGCCTGACTGAGATTAGGCGTACACTCCTCGCGCTCGATAGCATCGCAAAGCATAAGCTGTTCCGGCTCGGTGAGGTATGACACCTCCACAGCGGCATTGAATGCCATCGTCTTGTTATCCACACGGTCTAACAGGTTGGGGACAAGGTTAGTTAGGCGAATAAAGCGTGAAATCTGATTACGACTTTCACCTACTTGTTCTGCTAAGAGTTCTCTTGATTCTTTGCCATCGAACTTCCGCCCAATTTGGGCGGAAGTTAAATCCGTCCGTTGTCCCTGTCGTTTCATCGCGTCCAGCTTCATCTTATAGGCAAAGGCTTTTTCAGACGGTAACAGCTCCTCACGCTGTAAGTTGCTATCCACCATGAGCAGGATTGCAGTATCATCGTCCATCTCCCGCACGATGGCAGGAATCTCGGTCAGACCCGCAAGCTGGCTGGCGTGATGACGGCGGTGTCCAGATACGATTTCAAAATTGCCGTCATTTTTCGGTCGTACCAGAATGGGAACCAAAACACCCCGTTCCTTGATACTCTCAACTGTTTCCAGCATTTTATCATCGTCTATCACCTTGAACGGATGGTTCGGGAATGGTTCCAGCTTGTCTAGTGGAAGGTTCTGTATGCGCTCTTGCGCGTCCGCCTGCCGTTCCTCGTCTGTCTTGAACAGGTCATCATAGCTGGCGAGTTGGATATTTTTCGCGGCGCTTTTCATGCTCCAGCACCTCCTTTGTAAATTTCTCATAGGCGGTCGCTATGGGACTGCGCGGGTCAAAGCTGAAAATACTGGTGCCTCTGGCGCTCATTTCAGCCGCCTTGATACCGCGCGGTATTTCGGTGTCGTAGACCCGTATCGCCTTGCCGTAGGCATTTCGCACAAGCTGACTGATTTCCTTAGAGAAGTTGGTGCGGCTCTCCGTCATGGTGATGAGGATACCGCTGATTTTCAGATTGGAATTGAGCTGGCGCTGTACCTTGCTCACTGTGCGGAGAAGCTGTTCCAAACCTTTGACGGGTAGGTAGTGCGACTGCACCGGGATAATGACCCGATCCGCCGCCGTCAGCGCGTTCAGTGTCAGCATACCGAGTGACGGACTGCAATCCACCAGAATGTAGTCGTACTGCCGCTTGACCTCGTTCAGATAGGTGCGGAGTACGGTTTCACGGCTCATGGTGTTCACAAGGGACACCTCCAGGCCGGACAGTTCGATATTGGCAGGCAGTAAGTCCATCCCCTCTGTATGGTGCAGGATACCGGCCTGCGGCTCGATGGGGCAGTCGGAGATGATGCGCTCCAGCATGGTGGCCAGCGTGGGCGATAACTCGTCCGGTTGCTGCCAGCCGAGCATTTCGGTCAGATTTGCCTGACTGTCTGCGTCGATGAGCAGCACGCGCTTGCCCTGCCGCACCAGTCCTGCGCCCAGATTGACCGCCGTAGTGCTTTTTCCCACGCCGCCCTTTTGGTTCACGATTGCTATGGTCTGCATTGTTTTTCCTTTCTTTGACTATTTTAGGCAAAAGAAAACCGTCTGTGCAAAGCAGACGATTCTCTTATGTAAATGAGTGCGTTCTATGTGCAAAATAGTGTATGTTTTGAGGTGAAAAAACGCCAAAGGAGGTCGGCGTAAACCTCAAGCAGGGCTATAACGGCGATCTGACCAGCCGTCAGGCCGGCTCCGTAGGCGGTCAGATGGTGAAGAAGATGATCGAATCCTACGAGCAGAATATGGCAAACCAGGGCTAAACGCCTTTCTTTTCCGCGTAAAAAGGGACACAGAATCATTCCGTGTCCCTTTACTTATACTTTCTCTGCTTATCTGCGGAACAGCTCATCAAGTGTTCTGCCATTCCTGTTCTTCCACTCCGCCCAGCCGTTTGCGCTTGCGCCCAAAACGAAACAGGCGCCGCACTGGGCGAGGAAAACGACATGGATTTGCTCAGATAATGCTTGTTATCCTGATAAACAATATCGTTTTCCGATACAAGTCAATTTCTATCCATCCGAACAGTGCAAAGCCGCCGCTTCACAAGGAAACGGCGGCTTTTTACTCTTGCTCAGGACTCTCTCCAGTCCGTGAAAATACGCTCTGCGTCAGACGCGCTTGCGCACGCGAGCAGCTTATTAGCCAGTTCCCTGCATTCGTCGTAGGAGTGCTTTGCAAGGTCTGCCTTTGCTGCCAGCATTGCGGATGCCGACATGGACAGATTGGTCACGCCGAGACCGCACAGCACCGGCGCCATGCCGGCCGTGCCGGCCATCTCGCCGCATACGCCGACTTCGATACCGTTCTCATTCGCTGCTTTGGCCGTCATGGCGATCAGGCGCAGCACGCCCGGATGCAGCGGACGGTACAGGTAGGAAATCTTCTCGTTGATGCGGTCCACCGCGCAGGAATACTGAATCAGGTCATTCGTGCCGATCGAGAAGAAGTCAACCTCCTTCGCCAGCACATCCGCGCAGACAGCCGCCACCGGAATCTCGACCATAATGCCGACCTTGACGTTCGGGTTGAAAGGTACGCCTTCCGCGGTCAGCATGTCCTTCGCCTGCTCGAGCACCTGCTTTGCATCACGCACCTCATCCACCGACGAAATCATCGGGAACATAATGCGCAGATCGCCGTACTGCGCGGCACGCAGCAGTGCGCGAAGCTGAATCAGGAACAGCTCCGGCTGATTCAAGCAAATGCGGATCGCACGGTAGCCGAGGAACGGATTCTGTTCCTGCTCCAGCGCCAGTGCGGGCACTTCCTTGTCGCCGCCGATGTCCAGCGTGCGGATGATAACCGGCTTGCCCTGCATGATCTCACACGCCTTCTTGTAGGCGGCGAACTGCTCTTCCTCGCTCGGCAGGTCGGTACGATCCATGAACAGGAACTCCGAGCGGAACAGACCGACGCCTTCACCGCCAAGCTCCGCTACGCGGACTGCGTCATCCGGCGTACCAATGTTGCCCTCGATAATGACACGGCGGCCATCTGAGGTCGTGCCCTCCTTATCCTTGTACTGCGCGAGCATGGCACGATGCGCCGCGTCTGCCTTCTGACGCTCGGCAAAGTCGGCAAGCGTCTGCTCATCCGGCTGCGCGACTACTTCACCTGCCGCGCCGTCGATCAGCAGCAGGTCGCCGTCCGCGATCTCATCCGCCTTCTCGCCGGCACCGACAATCGCCGGAATGCCCATCGAACGCGCCATGATCGCCGAATGGCTCC
>OHAG01001010.1_pt1 | contig 20227 bp, 16 predicted proteins | sample 1577081 | NCBI WGS metagenome assembly OHAG01 (sample SAMEA3541513, study PRJEB24748) | human gut metagenome | biome: human gut; feature: human-associated habitat; material: faeces | place: China | collected 2012
GCGCGCGGGGTATGCGCTGCCACCGTCACGAACCGGTTTGCCAGCGGGAGCAGAAGCTCCAGCATCTCGTCCACGTCCTTGTCGGCCATGATGCTGAGCAGAAAGACGAATTTCTGGCCGGGGAAACGGTCATTCAGGCTCTGGACCGTGGCCCGCATCCCGTGGGCGTTGTGGCTGCCGTCCAGCAGGAAGGCGGGCGTGTGCCGCAGCAGTTCGAACCGGCCCGGCCAGCGGACGGTCTCCAGCCCCTGCCGGATGGCCTCCTCCGGGATGTTCCAGCCCTTTTCCCGCAGCACCCTCAACACCGTGATGGCGACGGCGGCATTCCGGGGCTGGTAGCTGCCAATGAGCGGCAGACGCACCCCGTTCAGGCCGTCGAAGTCAAAGGTCACTTCGTCCAGGTCGCCGCCCTCCACGGTCAGCTTCAAAAAATCGACCACATGGAGCGGGGCGTTCTGCTCTGCCGCCGTGCGGGCGATGACGGCGTCGGCCTCCGGCACACCGCCGTAGCTCACCACCGGGCTGCCCGGCTTGAGGATGCCCGCCTTGGCCGCTGCGATGTCCGCGATGGTGGGGCCAAGTTCCTTCACATGGTCCATGCCCAGCGCCGTGATGACCGCACACTCCGGCGGGTCGATGACGTTGGTGGAATCCAGCGCACCGCCCAGCCCCACTTCCAGCACCACGATGTCGCAGTGCTGCTCGGCAAAGCAGAGCATCCCCAGCGCTGTGATGATCTCGAACTCGGTGGGCACATCGGCCATGGCATCTGCGGCGGGCCGGATCGTTTCCACCAGGCGCACCAGTTCCTCGTCGCTGATCTGCTCGCCGTTCACCTGAATGCGCTCATTGAACCGGTTGATGAAGGGGGAGGTGTACAGCCCCACCCGATACCCCGCCGCCTGCAGGCAGGACGCCAGCATGGCTGCGGTGCTTCCCTTGCCGTTGGTGCCCGCCACATGGACGAACTTCAGCCGTTTGTGGGGGTCGCCCAGCGCAGCCAGAAGGGTGCGGGTGCGGGTCAGGCCGGGCTTATGCCCCGCCCACTGCACCGCGTGGATGTATTGCATTGCTTCTTCATAGTTCATGATGCCACGTTCCTTCAGAGAGACCCTCTCCATCCATGCAGACAGAGAGGGTCTGGTTTATACTTTTTTATGCTTTTCGGACCAGAGCGGTCAGCGCCTTGTTTTCCAGCAGGATGCGGACCAGGAGGGTGTTCACCACGCTCAGCACCAGCGCGTTGGGGATGCGGGCAGCCAGCAGCGTCCACTGGTAGCCGTAGAAGAGGTGGAGGGCCAGCGAGTTGATGACCACAGAACCCACCAGATGGCCTGCCAGAATGCTGATCTGCAGCCGCAGGCCCAGGCGCATCTCATGCAGAGACCGGTACAGCAGACCGGACACCAGACCCACCGAACCGGCTCCCAGCGTGATGAGCGGGTTGATGGAATAGCCGGACAGGGTGCCGCCGATCATGTCGGCCAGTGCGCCCACGACAAAACCGCCCGCCGGGCCGAACCAGACTGCTGCCAGGTGGGTGGGCAGAGCGCCCAGGTTGAACCGCAGGAATCCGGTGGACACCGTGAACACACGGGCAAAGATGATGCTCATGGCCGTGAGCAGGGCCAGCATCGTCAGGGTACGAACGGACAATTTGGAATGATTCATCGTTGATCCTCCATTCCGGATGATGCAGGAGAAGACAAAACGCCCTCCCCTGTGACGAACCGCACAAAGGAGGGCGTGAATCCAACAAGTTTCACTTCCAGGCAGGGCCGCAGCCGGTCTCGCCTGCACCCAAGTCCATGCAGCAGCGGGATGCAGACCATGCACCGCGGGTCTCCCTTCGTCCGCAGCACAACTCCCCGTTGATGCGGCACTTAACGCGCATGGTCTTACTCTGTTGATACTGCTATTATATGCCTTTTTTCGGGCGGTTTCAATCGCACCTCTGCCACAGATTTCACAATTTGAGGCATTCTTTTTTAGAAGTTCTGCCAAAAAAGCAGAAGCCCCTCGGAGTTGCCGCTCCGGGGGGCTTCTTGCTTGCTGTTGTGAGTCTCCATGGAAACTCGTTTACATTCATCACTTTTATTATACGCGCCTGTGATGAAAAGTCAAGCCATGCACAGTTTTCTTTGACTGTCAGCGCAAAACGTGATAAGATGGAACAAACTTGATACAGAAAGGACGTATCTGTCTATGAAATTCCGTGAGATGACTTACACCCGCCCGGACGTCGACGCGCTGCTGACCCGCTGCAAGGAGCTGGCCGCCAAAGCCGAATCCGCTGCCTCCGGCGAAGCGCTGGTCGCGGTCTACTACGAGCAGAGCCGCGCATTTGCCGATTACAACACCGCCGCCAACCTGGCTTCCATCCACTACACCTGCGACACCCGCGATGCCGCCTGGAAGGCTGAGCAGGACTTCTTCGATGCCAACGGCCCCGCCGTGCAGAACGCCAGCGTGGAGATCAGCCGGGCCTTCCTGGCCAACCCCCACGTCGATGCCCTGACCGAGGCCTTCGGCACCACCTGCGTGGCCGGCATGAAGAACGCCGTGCTGGGCATGGACGACCGCACCATCGACCTCCAGAAAGAGTACAACGCGCTGGTCAGCCAGTACCAGCAGGTCTACGGCGGTGCACTGGTCGCGTTCGACGGCAAGCAGCTGACCATCCCCCAGCTTGGCCCTTATAAGGAAAATCTGGACCCCGCCGTCCGCCGCGCCGCCTACGAGGCCGAGGCCGGTTACTTCGACGCCCACCGCGCCGAACTGGACGAGCTGTACACCAAGATCGTCAAGAACCTGAACGAGCAGGCAAAGATCCTGGGCTACCACGATTACAGTGAGCTTTCCTACGTGCGGATGAACCGCATCGGCTACGGCCCGGAAGAGATCCGGAAGTTCCGCGACCAGGTGGCCAACGATGTGGTCCCCCAGCTGAAAAAGGTCATCGAGCTGCGCAAAAAGCGCACCGGCATCGAGCACCTGACCTTCACCGACCTGCCGGTCTCCTTCCGAGACGGCAACCCCAGGCCCATCGAGGGCTACGACGCCCGGATGGCCGCCGCCCGCACCATGTACCATGAGCTGAGCCCGGAGACCGCCGCATTCATCGACTTCATGCAGGACAACGAGCTGTTCGATGTCGAGAGCCGCCCCGGCAAGATGTCCGGCGGCTATATGACCAGCCTGCCCGCCTACAAGGCTCCCTTCATCTTTGCCAACTGGAACAACACCTCCGCCGACGTGGACGTGCTGACCCACGAGTGCGGCCATGCCTTTGAGGGCTATGTGGCCGAGCGGGACCCGAAAGTCCCCGCCGACCTGGAATGCCCCGGTATGGAGAGCGCCGAGATCCACTCGATGGCCATGGAGTTCCTGACGGCCCCCTGGCATCATCTGCTCTTCGGCAAGGACACCGAGAAATACGCCCTGCTCCACGCCGAGGACAGCTTCCTCTTCCTGGCCTATGGCTGCATCGTGGATGAATTCCAGCACCGGATGTACCAGAACCCCGACCTGACCCCCGACGAGCGGAACGCCGTCTGGCTGGAGCTGGAACACAAGTACCGCCCCTGGATCGACTTCGACAACCTGCCCTTCTACGGCCGCGGCGCAGGCTGGCAGCGTCAGCTCCACATCTATGAGTGTCCGTTCTATTATATCGACTACTGCCTGTCCACCATGGCCGCTCTGCAGTTCTTCCTGCTCAGCCTCAAGGACCACAAGGACGCCTGGCAGCGCTACCTCCGACTGGTGCGCCGCGCCGGTATGGCCAGCTACGCGGAACTGTGCGAGACGGCCGGTCTGAAGGTTCCCTTCACCGATGGTTCCATCAAGGCCATCGCCGAGGAAATGGAGCAGTGGATCGCCGCCCATCAGGTCTGAGCGAAACCGAACGAAACCTCTTGAGTTCCCGCGCGCGTTTTGCTATATCGCGGCGTTCGTGCTGTTCCTGACAAGCTCGCCCGGATTGCATATAAACACGAAGCCCTTCGGTATTGCGAGTACCGAAGGGCTTCGTTCATCCTATTTTACAATGTAAGGATCACAGCACAATAAACGTACAGGTCGCAGCAGGCAGAACGAGTTCGCCCGCCGGAGCTGCTGCCGGGGCGATCTCCGGCAGCGCATTGCCTTCGCCCAGAACCAGCGCCTTGCCGTTGCAGAGCATGGTCTGGGAACGCAGAGTCTCGGCGGAGAGCTGGTAGACCTCCGCTTCCTTCGGCAGGGTAACGGTGGTGGTCTCCGTCAGGCTGTTGTTGATGACCAGATATGCCTTGCCCGGCTTGCCGTCCGCACGGGAGTGGGCATAGACGTGCACACCCTCACGGATAGGCTCTGCGGCGTCGTAGACGGTGGTGCCCATCAGGCGGTTCCAGAGCAGCACCGCGAAGTAGTTGGGGCGCGGGTCAAAGACTTCGGGCTTCAGATAGCCGTAGTCACTGGAAGCCAGGGTGTTGTGGAAGATGATGCCTTTGGTCACGACCGAGAAGCTGCCCAGCTCGTTCAGGGTACGGAAGACATCCAGATAGGTGGAAGCCCAGGTGTCGCCGCCGCCGCCCGCGTCGCCTGCTTCGGTGACCCACATCTCGCCGCCGAGGCAGTAGATGTCCCGCTTTTCGGCGTGGAACTTTGCCATATTGGAGGCGACCGCCAGATACTCTTCGGTGTGGGCCTTGTCGGCTTTCCAGTGGGCAAACGGCATCACAGGCTCCAGACGCTCGGACACGCCATTGTAATAATGGTAGCTGTAAACATCCAGCTTCTCCTGGGCACCCTTCATCAGGTCGTCGGTCGAGCACTGGGGCAGGATATCGCCGACTCCGCCGCCCTGTGCCTTCTCGCCGTGCTTTTTCAGCACACCTTCGGTGGAGCAGGGGCCGACAAAGGGGCAGTCGGGGTAGTTCTCATGCAGCCAGCGGATAAAAATGTCCTGATCGCGGACATACTGCTCGGCGGTGTAGCCCTTGGGGCAGCCGGACATGGCCAGCAGGTTGGGCTCGTTGACGAACTCAGCCGCGTCGATGGCCTTGCCGTACTCCTTGCTCAGGGCAAAGATCTGCTCTGCCTGGCTGGGGTTCCAGGGCTCGTCGGCATGGTGCAGACCCTCACAGTCCGCCACCGAGATCAGGAGCTTTGCGCCGATGTCCTTGCAGAAATCCAGCACACCGAGCCACTGCTCGCGGGTCAGGATGGCGTTGTAGCCCTCCGGGATGACGCCGTTCGTGTGGCCGTCGAAGTCGTAATAGGTCTTGGTGGACCAGGTGCCGGACACGCGCACCCAGGCCGGGCCGATCTCTTTGGCCAGCTTGCGCAGCTTCTTGTCGGAGAGGTCGATGGGATCATAATACTGCATCAGGTCGGTGCTTGCGGTCGCGTTGCCGAGGAAGCCGCCCTTGAGGACGAACGGCTCTGTGCCCGCGATCTGAGCGGGGGTGTAGGCCTTCCAGAAGGTGCCGCCGGTGACTTCGGTCATCTCGACGTTGTAGGAGACCAGCCGCTCGTTGCCAACGTGCAGCTCGCGCAGGGAGCCGGGGTTCAGGTTCACGAATTGTGCCATGGGAAATTCTCCTTTTCTCAAATTTTTTGTCTGCATCCATAATACCATTTTTTCGGCCAGACCATGAGGACGATTTCGTGATAAAACCGTAAAATATTTCAATTTTGAAGAAACGAGCTGTCACGGACGCTGTTTTCGGCAAAACACAAGAACCTTACAAAGCGAGCCTCTTCTTTACCTTTCCGGCGGTTCCGCCCCAAAGGTTTTACCCACTCTTTTCCCGGCCATGGTTTCGGGCGGCGGGATAAAACGGTAGAATGAAACCGTTCCCAGAGAGTATGCGAAGACAGGTCCGGGAGGACCGAAAAGAGAGGATAAATGCTATGAAAGAGAGCAAGATCACCCGCCGCAATTTCCTGAAGGTCGGTGCTGTGGCATCGGCTGCCGGTCTGTTGAGCGCCGCCCCGGTGGCCGCCAGCGCAGCCGCACCGGCTGCCTCTGCTGCTGAGGAGGAGAACTGCATCCTCGGCCTGATCAAAAAGCCCAAGTATGTTTTCCTGTTCATCGGCGACGGCATGGGCACCGCCCAGATCCAGTCCGCACGTTTTTATAAAGGCACCACCGAGAACAACGGTGCCGTCACCGAGGGCGAGCTGAGCTTCACGTCCTTCCCCGAAGTCGGCAGCGTGACCACCTACGACAGCACCTCCTTCTGCCCGGACTCCGCCTCCACGGCGACCTCCATCGCCACCGGCAACAAGACCGAGAGCGGCGTCATCAACATGTGCCCCTGGACCCGCGATGTGCCCTATGAGACCATCGCCGAGAAGCTGCACAGGCAGAAGAACTACAAGGTCGGCGTCGTGTCCTCCGTCAACATCGACCACGCCACCCCGGCCGCATTCTACGCCCACCAAAGCACCCGCAAGAACTACTACCAGATCGGCGTCGAGCTGGCCAATTCCGGCTTTGAGTACTTTGCCGGCGGCGAGTTCCAGAAGGTGAACGGCGACGGCACCGGCCCCAACAACCACGAAGTTGCCGCACAGGCCGGCTACAACGTCGTCACCACCCAGGCCGGGGCCGCAGCCCTGATCGCCGGTGCGGGCAAGACCCTCATCATCGCCGAGAATCTGGCCGACGGCAAGGCCATGAACTACGCCATGGATGCCGCCGCTGGCGAGTGGCAGCTGACCGACTACGTCAAGAAGGGCATCGAGCTGCTGGAAAACAAGAAGGGCTTCTTCCTGATGACCGAGTCCGGCAAGATCGACTGGGCCTGCCACGCCAACGACGCCGCGGCTTCCATCCACGATGTGCTGGAGATGAGCAACGCCGTGCAGGCCGCTGTGGACTTCTACAACGCCCACCCGAACGAGACCCTGATCCTCGTCACCGCCGACCACGAGACCGGCGGCATGGCCATCGGCTACAAGACCACCAACTACGACACCTTCCTGACCAACCTGACCCACCAGAAGATGTCCTACGCCAAGTTCGATTCCACCTATGTGCAGGGCTATGTGGCGAACAAGACCCCGTTCGAGGCAGCCATGGCCGACGTCAAGGCCAACTTCGGCCTGACGCTTCCCACCGACCCCGATGCCGCCAGCGCAGGCAAGCTGCTGCTGACCGACTACGAGGTGGCAAACCTCCGCACGGCCTACGAGCGGACGCTGGAAGTCGGCGCTTCTTCCCAGAGCAAGATGAGCCAGCAGGATTATGAGCTCTACGGCACCTACATCCCGTTCTCCATGGCCATCTGCCACACCATCAACCACAAGTCCGGCATGGACCACACCACCTACGCCCACACCGGCGCAATGGTCAACCTCTATGCCAAGGGTGTCGGCGCAGAGAACTTCCGCGGCGTCTTCGACAACACCGAGATCTATCACAAGCTTGCTGAACTGACCGGCGTGCAGTAACCGACCCACAAGAAAAGCTCCGTCCCGTTTCGCTGAGGCAGCGAGGGGGACGGAGCTTTTTTCGATTTCAGATGGGGCGCAGCCTCATCCCATTACTTGTTGTAGACCTCTTCCTTCAGCAGGCCCTCGCTCCTGGCGACACAGATGCTGGCGACGGCATCGCCGACAACGTTCAGCGAGGTGACGAGCATCTCGATGGGACGGTTGATGGCCAGAATGAGGGAGTAGGCCAGCAGAGCGCCGTCGTTGACGAAGCCCACGCCGGACAGGATGGTGAAGAGGATGACGGCACCTGCACCGGGGGCAGCCGGGGTGCCCACCGAGGCCAGCAGAGCCAGCAGGGCCACGACCACCAGCTGGCCGGGGGTGACGGTATAACCGGCGCAGCCCGCGATAAAGACGGTGGCGATGACCTGCATGATGGCGGTGCCGTCCATGTTGATGGTCATGCCCAGAGGCAGCACGAAGGAGGCGATGCTCTCATCCACGCCGAACTCCTCCTCGCAGACCTTGATGTTCAGGGGCAGGGTGGCGGCGCTGGACGAGGTCGAGAAACCGAACACGGCCACATTGGCGATCTTGCGGATGAAGGTAATGGGGTTCAGCTTGGCACCCAGAGCGATCACCAGCGGGTAGGCCACCACCAGGAAGACCAGCAGCAGGATCACCGTGACCACCACATAGACCAGTGCCGGCTTGAGGTAGTTGATGCCGTAGATGGCAAAGGTGCGGGTGAGCAGCACGAAGACGGCAAAGGGAGCAAATTTGCTGACGATAAAGTTCAGGAAGACGACCACCACGTCATTCACCTCGCCCAGCAGGCGGCGCAGGGTGGCGGTGCGGCTCTCGCCCAGCGCATTCATGCTCAGGCCGGTGGCCACCGCCAGGAAGACGGCGCTCAGGACTGCACCATTGCTGCCAAAGGCCGTGATGATGTTGGAGGGGATGATGTTCAGCACCACGTTCAGCGGGTTGGAGCCGGTGGAGCCGGTGGCCTCGGTCAGGCCCTCGATGTGGGTGTTGAACAGCCCCATCGAGAAGGTGATGTAGCCCACGCTGCTGGCCAGCAGCAAAGCCAGGAAAGAGCACAGCAGGAACCAGAACAGGGTCTTGGCCGAGATGCGCCCCATGGTGCGGGTGTCGGCAATGCTGCCGATGGCCAGCGCGATGGAGGTGAACACCATCGGGATGATGACCAGCTGCAGCGCCTTAATAAAGAGCTGGCCGATGATATAGAAGATGCCGAAGGAGCGCTCTGCGCCCTCTGCGGTGATATCCTGGAACAGGAGCTCGTTGATCGTGGTCCAGATCTCACTCTTCCCGCCGGAGATGAGGCTCTCGCGCAGGAACATGAAGGCGAGGCCTGCCGCCAGGCCGCAGACCAGCGAAATGGCCATTCGTTTTGCTAAAGACATACCAGGTTTTTTCGTTTCCATAATACCTTTCCTCACAATCCTTAGTGATACCGGGCCCAGGCCCGCACTTTGTCTATCTTATCATAAGCCGTTCCCCGCTTCAAGAAAAAAACAGACCAAATGCGGCATTTTCTTTCAATAGTCATACTTTTAAGGTGCTGACCGCAAAAAAACACCCGGAAGAAGCTCTTCCGGGTGGGAACACTTATGCCTTGAACTTGAGCAGCGGCACACCGATGGCGGTGTCGCCGGAGGCCACGACCGACATTTCGGACAGGTCGTCGCCGTTGGTCACGATGATGGCCGTTGCCGTGGGATGACCGGCGGCGCGGATGGCGTCGAGGTCGACCTTGAGCAGCGGGGTGCCCGCCTTGACCTTGGAGCCTTCCTTCGTCAGAGAGGTGAAGCCGTTGCCCTTCATCTCCACGGTATCCATGCCCACATGGATGAGCAGCTCGATGCCGTCATCGCTCATCAGGCCCACCGCGTGCAGGCTTTCGGGCACCTGCGTGACGGTGCCGTCAAACGGTGCGTAAACGGTATCCCCGGTGGGTTCGATGCCGCAGCCGCCGCCCAGAATGGCCGATGCGAACGTTTCATCCGGCAGCTCCTCCAGCGGGATGACCTTGCCTGCCAGCGGCATCATCACCGTCTTCTTTTCGCCCTTGAATTTCGTCTCGGCTGCATTCTTGCCGCCGAACAGCTTATCAAAAAAGCCCATATCATTACCCTTCTTTCTGCGCTGCACACAGCGCGACCTTCATCTGAATAAAGATATCATACTGTGCCGGAAATTGCAATCCGCATCCTGCACAAAGAGACGGACCGATGTTTGACACTTACAGCAGGGCCAGCAGGCCGTCGATTTCCTCCATCCGGGTGGCCCAGCTGGTGGCGATGCGCATGACGGTATGGGTGTCATCGAACTTCTCCCAGAAGCCGAATTTGGCCTTGCCCTCCAGCGCCGCCAGCTGCTCGTTGGAGAAAACGATGAAGATCTGGTTGGTGGGCGAATCCAGGAAGAAGCGGTAGCCCTTGGCGGCCAGCCCCTGCTTCAGGGCGTTGGCCGTGGCGATGGCGTTCCGGCTGATGGTCTGGTACAGGTCATCCGTGAAGAGGACATCGAACGGAAGCCCCAGCAGGCGGCCCTTTGCCAGTAGAGCGCCCTGCTGCTTCACCATGGTCATGAAATGTGCCGGTGCCCCATGAGGGAAGACGACGGCCTCGCCGCAGAGGGCACCCACCTTGGTGCCGCCGATGTAGAAGACATCCGCCAGCCGGGCCAGGTCGGGCAGGGTGACGTCCGTGCCCTCCGCCGCCAGACCGTAGCCCAGGCGGGCACCGTCCACGAAGAGGGGCATGTGGTACATCTGGCAGACATCGTGCAGCGCCTGCAGCTCGGCTTTGGTGTAAAGGGTGCCGTACTCGGTGGGGTGGGAGATGTACACCATGCCGGGGAAGACCATGTGATCGTGGTTGCCGTCTGCGTAGAAGGTGGCGCAGAAGTCGCGGACGTCGGCAGCGTCCAGCTTGCCGTTCTTGTGGGGCAGGCCCAGCACCTTGTGGCCGGTGTACTCGATGGCCCCGGCCTCGTGGCCGTTGACGTGGCCCGTGGAGGCGGCCACGACCCCTTCCCACCGGTGCAGCATCGACGCGATGACGATGGCATTGGTCTGGGTGCCGCCGGAGATGAAGGTCACATCCGCTTCCGGGCAGGCACAGGCGGCGCGGATCTTCTCCCTCGCGCTGGCACAGTAGGGGTCGGTGCCGTAGCCGGACACCTTTTCAAAGTTGGTCTCCATCAGCTTTTGCAGGATGGCCGGATGGGCTCCCTCGCAGTAGTCGTTCTCAAAGTAAAACATCGTGTTCTGCATCCTCTCTATAATAGGTACCTTTATGATATGCTTTTGCAGCGGAAATGTCAAACAGCAAAACCCGGCCCGTGCTCGCACCGTTCCGCTTTTTGTGCTATGATCGGGGCAGGCTCTGCGGCATTCGGCACCTGTTCCCGACTCCTTTGCTGTTTCTTAGCCGCCGGTGTGGTATACTTTGAACACCGAACAAATATCCATCCGAAAGGAGACATTTCTATGAGATCTTCCACCCGCAGGCACGATGCACTGGTGATGCTGTCCGGCATCACGTCGGCCTTTCTGGTGGTGTCCGGCATCCAGGTGCTCAGCGGACGGATCGACGGCGTGGCCTCCATGGTCTTCGTGCTGGCCGTCTTTCTCATCTCGATGTATACCGATGGTTATCTGTGGGGTCTGGCCGCCTCGCTGCTGTGTGTGCTGGCGGTCAACTTTGCCTTTCGCTCGCCCTACTTTGCCTTCAACTTCACCCTGCCGGAGAACCTGTTCTCCGCGCTGGTGATGCTGGTCGTCTCCATCATGACCAGCACCCTTACCACCCGCATCAAGCTGCAGGAGCAGCTCCGGATGGAGAGCGAGACCGAGAAGATGCGCGCCAACCTTCTGCGCGCGGTCTCCCACGACCTGCGCACGCCCCTCACCTCCATCTACGGGGCCTGCTCCACGGTCATCGAAAATTATGACTCGCTGGCCAAAGAGCAGAAGTTAAAACTTCTCGGCGAAGTCTGTTCGGACGCCCAGTGGCTCAACCGGATGGTGGAGAACCTGCTGTCAGTCACCCGGTTCGACACCGGCACCGTCTCGGTGCAGAAGACCCCCACCGTGCTGGAAGAGCTGATCGACACCGTGCTGGTGCGGTTCCAGAAGCACTACCCGGATGTGAACGTCACGGTAGACCTGCCCGACAGCTTCGTGGTCATCCCGATGGACTCGATGCTCATCTCGCAGGTGTTGATGAACCTGCTGGAAAACGCCGTGCTCCACGCCGAGGGAATGACCAGGCTGACCCTCCGGGTCTTTACGCTGGGCGACCACGCCATCTTTGAAGTCTCGGATGACGGCTGCGGCATCCCCAAAGAGCGGCTGAAAGGGCTGTTCACCCGGATGCTGCCCGCCGACGACACGGCCAGCCCCGGCAAGCACGGCATGGGCATCGGCCTTGCGGTGTGCGCGGCCATCGTCAAGGCCCACGGCGGCGAGATCAAGGCCGAGAGCCGCCCCGGCGAAGGCACCACCATCCGCTTCTGGCTGGAGACCGAATCCACGGACGAATCCACTGATCTGGAGGAAAACATCTGAAATGAGCAACAACAAATTCAAGATCCTCATCGTTGAAGACGAACCCACCATCTGCAGCTTCATCTATACCCTGCTGGACACCAACGGCTACAAGACCTATGTGGCCCCCACCTGTGAGCTGGGCAAATCCATCTTCACCTCCTACCTGCCCGACCTCATCATCCTGGACCTGGGCCTGCCCGACCGCGACGGCCGCGAACTTATCCACTATGTGCGCCAGAAATTCATGACGCCCATCATCGTGCTGTCGGCCCGCACCACCGAGGCGGACAAGATCGAAGCGCTGGACCTTGGCGCGAACGACTACATCACCAAACCCTTCAGCACCGGCGAGCTGCTGGCGCGGGTGCGGGCCGCACTGCGGCTCAACCGCTTCAGCTCCAACCCCACCGGCGTCTTTCAGGCGCAGGACCTGCTCATCCAGTACGAGCGGCGCAAGGTCTATGTAGGCGGGGAGGAGATCAAGCTGACCCAGACCGAATACAACATCGTGGCCTTCCTCTCCGAACACGCGGGCCGGGTGATGACCTACCCCGCCATCGTCCGGGCCATCTGGGGCGATACCGACTGCGGCAGCACCAAAAAGCTGCAGGTCAACATGGCCAACATCCGCCGCAAGCTGGGCAGCCGCCCCGGCCACAACAACTACATCATGAACGAACTCGGCGTAGGCTACCGGATGATCGATGCCGACCACGACGGCCCGGACGCCCCCGCCGACCACGAGGAGAACGCATGACGCTTGCCCTGATCCTGTTTGCTTTCACCTACTGCCTGATGCTGGCCCTGCCCCGCTTCCGGCCCTTTGCGGCCCTTGGCGGAGCCGGGGCCTTTTTACTTCTGGGGCAGCTGGGCGGCGCTTTCCGGTTTGTTTTTGATTACAAACTGTAGTCCGGTTGAAAATCCACCTAGGGATAGACATTTCTAACTACGGTACGTAAAAAGTTTACACCGATTAACATTTTGAAAATCCCTTGAAAATTCCAAAATCCGTGCTACAATATCCGCAGAAACAGCAAGGCTGTTCGGTTTTTCCGCCCCATCCGGGGCTTACAATAACATGGATAAAGGTAGGAAAACGATTATGGTAGATGTGAAAAAGATCGCACTGTTCGTCGGCGGCGTTGTGTTTGGTTCGGCAGGCTTCAAGCTCCTGTCCAGCAGCGATGCCAAGAAGGTCTACACCCAGACCACCGCAGCCGTTCTGCGCATGAAGGACTCCACCATGGAGACCGTCAACAAGGTCCAGGAGCAGGCTGGTGACATCCTGGCCGACGCAAAGGCCATCAACGAGGCCCGCGCCGCCAAGGCAGAGGCCGCCGTCATCGAGGACGAAGCCGCAGAGGCTGCTGCCGCCGAGGACGCTGAATAATTTTTGAGCGCTTGAGCCGCCTGCGGGCGGCTCTTTCTATTGAGGAAGGTATAACGTAACCATGAAATGCACCATTTTACATGAGGGCCGGGGCCGGATGCGCGTGCATGTCTGTAACGTGCGGATGACCCTGCACCGCGCCGATGTGCTGGAAGCCTATCTCAACCACCACGATGCCATCGAGAAGGCCACCGTCTACGAGCGGACCGGCGATGTGGTCCTGTATTACCGCGGCAGACGCGCCGATGCAGTCCAGGCGCTGAGCCGCTACAAATTCGACCAGCCGGAGCTAGACGCCCTTGTCACCACCGCCGACAGCCGGAAGCTCAATCAGGAGTATCAGGAGAAGATGTGCGACCTCGTGGCGGGCCACTTCTTCCGCAAGCTGTTCCTGCCCGCACCCATCCGCGCCGCCTACACAGTCTGGCGCTCCATCGCTTTTGTCTGGAAAGGGGTCCGGTGCCTGCTCCGCCGCAGGCTGGAAGTCGAGGTGCTGGACGCTCTGAGCATCGGCGTTTCCGTCCTGCGCGGCGACTTCAGCACCGCCGGTTCCGTCATGTTCCTGCTGAACCTTGGTTCTCTGTTGGAAGAGTGGACCCGCAAGAAGAGTCTGGACGACCTGGCCCGCAGCATGGCCCTGAATGTGGACAAAGTCTGGGTGCGCAGCCAGGGCACCGAGGTGCTCCTGCCCCTGACCAAAGTTCAGCCCGGCGATGAGATCGTGGTCCGCTCCGGCAACATGGTGCCGCTGGACGGCACCGTCATCGAGGGCGAGGCCATGGTCAACCAGGCCGCTCTGACCGGCGAATCCATGCCGGTGCGCAAGGCAAAAGGTGCCACCGTTTACGCAGGCACCGTCGTGGAGGAGGGCGAATGCGTCTTCCTCGCCAAGGCCGCAGGCGGCGCCAACCGCTACGACAAGATCGTGGCCATGATCGAGGAATCCGAAAAGCTCAAATCCAGCACCGAGAACCGCGCACTGGAGCTGGCCGACAAGCTGGTGCCCTGGTGTCTGGCCGGCACGGTCGTCACCTATGCGCTCACCCGCAACGTCACCCGCGCCATCTCCATCCTGATGGTGGACTTCTCCTGTGCGCTCAAGCTCTCGATGCCGCTGGCGGTCCTCTCCGCCATGCGGGAGTGCGGCACGGCCCACATCACGGTCAAGGGCGGCAAATATCTGGAAGCGCTGGCCAAGGCCGACACCATCGTCTTTGATAAGACCGGCACCCTGACCCGCGCCACCCCGCAGGTGGTGGACATCATCCCCTTCAGCAACAGCGAGAAGGACGATGTGCTCCGTCTGGCCGCCTGTCTGGAAGAGCATTTCCCCCACTCCATGGCCAACGCGGTGGTCCGCGCCGCCAGAGAGCAGGGTCTGGCCCACGAAGAGATGCACTCCGAAGTGGAATACATCGTGGCCCACGGCATTGCCAGCCGGGTCGGCGGCGAGCGGGTGGTCATCGGCAGCTACCACTTCGTCTTTGAGGACGAGCACTGCATCGTTCCCGCCGACGAGCAGGAAAAGTTCGACCAGATGCCCGCCGAGTATTCGCACCTGTACATGGCCGCTTCCGGCCAGCTGGTGGGCGTCATCTGCATCGCAGACCCCCTCCGCCCCGAAGCCGCTTCCGTGCTGCGCCAGCTGCACAAGCTGGGCATCCGGAACACCGTGATGATGACCGGTGACAGCTACCGCACCGCCGAGGCCATTGCCCGGCAGGTAGGCGTGGACCAGTTCTTCGCGGAAGTCCTGCCCGAAGACAAGGCCAACTTCGTCCAGAAGGCCAAAGCTGAGGGCCACACCGTCGTCATGATCGGCGACGGCATCAACGACTCCCCCGCCCTTTCGGCTGCGGACATCGGCATCGCCATCAACTCCGGCGCTGCCATCGCCCGCGAGATCGCGGATGTCACCATCAAGGCCGACAGCCTGGAAGAGCTGGTCACCCTCAAGACCATCGCCAATGCGCTGCAGCACCGTGTCAGCTCGAACTACCGCTTCGTGCTCAGCTTCAACTCCACCCTCATCGCGCTGGGGGCTCTGGGCATCCTGCAGCCCGCCGCTTCGGCCATGCTGCACAACCTGTCCACCATCGGCATCAGCCTCCGGAGCATGACGAACCTCATCCAGAAACCTTCTTCTGCACCGCAGCTCGAAGACTGACCGCCAGCCAACAGCAAAGCCCCCTGCACATACCGCGTGCAGGGGGCTTCGTGTTTTCTATTGAAAGAGGAAGAACTTACAGGATGTCGATGTATTCACCGGCCAGAGCCTTGTTCATGCTGCGGACGGCGCAGAACTTGCCGCACATGGAGCAGGTGTCGCTGTGGTCGTCTTCGGGCAGGCGGGCGTCGCGGATGGCCTTGGCGGTCTCCGGGTCGATGGCACAGGCAAACTGTGCATCCCAGTCCAGCACACGGCGGGCATCGCCCATCTTGTCGTCGATGTCGCGGGCATGGGGGATGCCCTTGGCGACGTCAGCGGCATGGGCGGCGATCTTGGAAGCCACGATGCCCTGCTTCACATCGTCCACATTGGGCAGTGCCAGATGCTCGGCGGGGGTCACATAGCACAGGAAGGCCGCACCGCTGGCCGCTGCCACTGCGCCGCCGATGGCGGCCGTGATGTGGTCGTAGCCGGGGGCGATGTCGGTGACGAGAGGTCCCAGCACATAGAAGGGTGCCCCCATGCAGATGCTCTTCTGGACTTCCATGTTGGCGGCGACCTGATTCAGGGGCACATGGCCGGGGCCTTCGACCATGACCTGCACGTTGTGGGCCCAGGCGCGCTTGGTCAGCTCGCCCAGACGGACCAGCTCCTCGATCTGGCAGACGTCGGTGGCATCGGCCAGGCAGCCGGGGCGGCAGGCGTCGCCCAGCGAGACGGTCACATCGTGCTCCTCGCAGATGTCCAGGATCTCATCGAAGTGCTCGTAGAACGGGTTCTCGTTGCCGGTCATGCACATCCAGGCAAAGACCAGCGAGCCGCCGCGGCTGACGATGTTCATCTTCCGCTTGTGGGTGCGGATCTGCTCGATGGTCTTGCGGGTGATGCCGCAGTGCAGAGTGACGAAGTCCACGCCGTCCTCTGCGTGCAGGCGGACCACATCAACGAAGTCCTGCGCCGTCAGGGTGGCGAGGTCGCGCTGGTAGTGGATGACCGAGTCATACACCGGCACGGTGCCGATCATGACCGGGCACTCGTGGGTCAGCTTCTGGCGGAAGGGCTGGGTGTTGCCGTGGCTGGACAGATCCATAATGGCCTCTGCACCCATGTTCACGGCGCTCATCACCTTCTGCATCTCGATGTTGTAATCCTTGCAGTCGCGGGAGACGCCCAGATTGACGTTGATCTTGGTGCGCAGCATGCTGCCGATGCCCTCCGGGTTCAGGCAGGTGTGGTGCTTGTTGGCCGGGATGGCGACTTTGCCCTCGGCCACCAGCTGACGGATCTCCTCCGTGGTGCGGTACTCCTTCTGGGCGACGATCTCCATTTCCTTGGTCACGATGCCCTTGCGGGCCGCGTCCATCTGTGTGGTGTAATTCTGCATCTTGTTACCTCCAGTTTGACAAGTCGATACTTGCTCTTTTTTCTATCGTTACGAAAGAGCCGGACTTCGCCCATCAAACGGGTGGTTTCCGGCGCCTCCGCAGACAAACCCTGCGGTGTTCATGTCAAAGCTCCTTTGCATGAAGTCTGTTCCGGCAGAAGGTGGTGCCCCCGGTCTGCCGCGGTCTCGTTCTTCTTGATACAACCTCTCCGTCATTGCTTCGCAATGCCACCTCCCCTTGTAGGGGAGGCCTTGGCAGTCCTCGCAAAGTTTCCGTTTTCGCCAGGGGCTCCCCTACTAGGGGAGCTGTCGAGCGTATGCGAGACTGAGAGGTTTATTCATTACTTTCCCAGCATCTTATGCAGCTTCGGCCGCCACACCAGCTGATACACCTGCAGCAGGTTGTGGAGCGCCCGGTCATACAGCAGAAAAGCCACGTTGCCCATGGCAAGGGTGGCCAGCGAGACCACCAGCGCGGTGGTCTTCAGCTCCTGCGAAATGCTGCCCGCAGGCACCAGCAGCAGCACCAGCCCGTACATGGCCAGCACGGCACCGTTGCAGAGCAGCAGCTTGCACAGCACCCGCACCAGCGGCAGACGGATGCGCTCAAACCGGGGCTTGACCAGCGGGTAATACCCCAGCAGGAATACAAAGACCAGCGCCACCTCCTTATCCGGCACAAAGAGCAGGCTGAGCAGGCTCACCGCGCCGTAGGCTGTCAGGGCCATGGTCTTGCCGCACTCCACGCAGACCGTGGCGATGAGCAGGCTGGCCACCGCCGGGGCAATGAACATCAGCACCGGCACCACGGCCCCCAGCAGCATCAGGGCCACGCTCAGGGCAGCCGCCATGCCGCAGTAGGCCATGGCCCAGCTCTTGCGGGTCTTCACGGCAGCTCCCAGCGCACGGGCTGGTTCTCCGGGTCCAGCGGCTCCACCGCATGGCGCAGGCCCAGGATCATAATATTGTCGATCAGGCTCTTGTTCAGCTTGACATCCAGCATCCCGTAGGCGCGCACCAGATCGTTTGCCGCAGCCAGCGACTGCCGCCGGGCATTTTCCAGTGCAGCACCGGGGTCCTCGACACCGTTGACCAGATACACATTGTACCGCCCGGCCCGCTTGTCACCGGCCACACGGCCCGCCTTATCCAGCAGGTAGAACACCCGCCCGATGCAGCTGCCGATATAGCGCATACTCTTGCGCTGGCTGTTCTCATCGGTGGCAAGCGTGGAGTAGAGCGCGCCGTAGATGTTGCTCATAGGCTCGGCAACCTCGGTGTAGTTCTTGGCGTTCAGGTTCATCTGAACGATTGCCTGCTCCTGCTCCTGTTCAAACAGCCGTTCCAGCGCGGGGTTCTCCTGCATGGCCTTTTCGTAGGCGCGACGGAGCAGGATACGGTCGATGGTGCGCTTCACCCGCTGTTTGAAGGGCAGTTCGTCACAGCGGCGGTCCTGCAGCTTATGCCAGCCCAGCAGCACCTCCACCTGCGCGGCCAGCCGGATGCCCTGGGTCTGGCACATCATCGGCCTCCAGCAGAGCGTCCCGGGCAGGCGCACCTTTTTGCAGGTCGCCTCCCGCCCGGCCAGGCTGTCCGACAGCAGCGCAAACAGAACCCCGTTGTGCTGCAGCAGGCTGCACGAGTAGAGCCCGTAGGTCGTGTTCAGCTGATACTGCACGCCCCGCAGATACCATTGGTAGATATTATAATCCCGGATGGTAAGCTCCGGAAGATAAGGCCGCATCGGACCGTCCATGTCTTTTTGTTCTCCTGTTTACTTTTTCTTGAACTCGACGGTACGCTTCCCGTCAAAGCCCTGCTTGGGCATCGGCTTTGCCTTGTGCTCAAACTTGGGGGCCTCGTAGTACATATACAGCTGGCAGGGAATCATGCCGTTGTACATCTTGCGGCGCTTGTTGGCGCGCTTGCCGTAGTGGCTCTCAAACTCCATATCGGCAGTGATGGCGTACAGGCCCGCGCAGGGATGCTCGGCCATCTGCTGGCCCAGGGTGCGGGCCAGCTTGGCGGCACCTTCGATGGTGCTCATCCGCTCGCCGTACGGGGGATTGGTCAGAACGATGGCTTCGGGCTTTGCCGCAAAGTCAGCGACATCGGCCACCTCAAAATGGCAGCGCTTTTCCACACCGGCCAGCTTTGCGTTGGCATTGGCCAGTGCCACGGCGGCGGGGTCGATATCGTAACCAAAGGCTTCAAAGCCCACATCCAGCTTGGACTCTGCCAGCGCTTTCTGACGCTGCTCGGCCCAGAGGGAAGCGGGTACAAAGCTGTAACGCTCGGCGGCAAAACGGCGCTTGAGGCCGGGGGCAATGTTCATGGCCTTCTGGGCGGCTTCGATCAGCAGGGTGCCGCTGCCGCAGAAGGGGTCCTCCACCAGACTGTCGCGGCGGACACGGCCCAGGTCGGCAATGGTCGCGGCCAGCGTCTCACGGATGGGGGCTTCCATGGCGTTGCGGCGGTAGCCGCGCTTGTGCAGGCCCTCGCCGGTGGTATCCAGCATGATCTCGCAGACATTCTTGCGCAGCATGAAGCGGATCTTGTACTCCGCGCCGGTCTCGGGCAGAACAGAGGTATGGTGCTTATTCATCAGGCGCTTGACCACAGCCTTTTTGATGATGCTCTGGCAGGCAGGCACGCTGGTGAGCTGGCTGTTCAGGGAAGAGCCGGTCACAGGGAAAGCGGCATCGGCGGGCAGCAGCTCTTCCCAGGGGATGCTGTACACGCCGTCAAACAGCTCATCGAAGGTGGAAGCGGGGTAGGTGTTGAGGAGCAGCATCACGCGCTCCACCGTGCGCAGGTTCAGGTTGGCGGCAGCGATCATCTCCGGCCCGCCCGCAAAGGTCAGGCGGCCATCCCCTACCCGGATGTTCTCGGCCCCGATGCGGGTCAGCTCAAATTTCGCAGTTGCCTCGCAGCCAAAGAAGCAGGGTGCGATCAGTTCAAATTTTGCAGGCATTCTGGTTCCTTTCTTGTCCGTGGGCGTTGCCGCACCACCAAAAAACAGGCCCGCCCCGCTGGGGCAGGCCCGGTTCGTTCTATGGCTCAGCGGCCGCGGCGGGAGCGCGGTGCATAACCGCCGCCGCGGCGGTTGTTGGTCTCGTGGTCGAGGTCGGCCATCTTTTCCTCGCTCTGGCTCTTGAAGCGGCTCATCATATCCTCAAAGCTCAGGTTATCGCTCTTGGCCGGGGCCTTGGGCTGCCACACACGGGGTGCAGCGTCCCGGGCAGGGCCGCGCCCGCCCTCACGAGGGGGCCGTCC
>OHAG01001011.1_pt1 | contig 20227 bp, 17 predicted proteins | sample 1577081 | NCBI WGS metagenome assembly OHAG01 (sample SAMEA3541513, study PRJEB24748) | human gut metagenome | biome: human gut; feature: human-associated habitat; material: faeces | place: China | collected 2012
CCTCATAAAGAGTATTGACAAAAATAAAAGAGCGTAGACTTTGTCTACGCTCTGAAAGGCCCCTTTATAAAAAGGAGCCTTTATTAATGTATTTACTATTTATCAGAAAATTATCTAATAGAGTTTATACTAAAATAAATACCTTTGCAACTATATTATATTTAATAAAGTTACAAAGGTATTATACTAATTATATATCTTCATTTTGAAGGTAATATAAGCTATAGAAATAACCTTTAAGGCTAATTAAATAATCAAAAGAGCCTTTCTCAATAACCATACCATCCTTCATAACTATAATTTCATCATAATTAAGTAAAATATTTTTTATAAGTTTGTGTGTAACAACTATTAATGTTAAATCATTTATAGAAAGCAGAGAACTTTCTAAATTATAAGCTGTTTCATTATCAAGGGCTGATGTAGACTCATCTAAAATTAATATTTTAGTATTATTTATAAGGGAACGAGCTATAGCTATTCTTTGCTTTTCTCCACCTGATAATCTGTTTCCATTTTCACCCACTAAAGAGTTAATACCATCAGGAAGTCTTGATATTAAATTAGAAAGACCAGATCTATCACATATACTTAAAACTTCTTCATCACTATAGTTTGCAAATAACTTTATATTTTCTTTAATAGAATCATCAAACATAAACACATTTTGTTGAATCATAGACATATTTTTATACAAATCATTACTAAATATTTTATGGATATCTTTATTATCAATTAAAATATCACCGTTGTAATCTTTGTAATATCTCATAAGTAATTTTATTAATGTAGATTTACCACAACCACTTTCACCTACAATGGCGTATTTTTTATTTTTCTCAAAGGTTAAATTAATATTATTTAAAGCCTTTCTATCATTAGTATAGGAAAAATCTAAGTTTTTAACTTCTATGCTGTTTTCAAATTTAGGTAAAGATATTTCTTCAATATCTTCACAAGAGTCGTAAAGTATTTCATCAATTTTATCAGCTATAAGTGAAACTGATTTTATTTGATTAATTAAAGAAATACTAGTTTTAACAGGACCAACTATATGAGTGCTAAGTTGTATTATAATAATGGCAGTACCAACAGATATTTCACCTTTATACATAAGGTATCCGCCAAGTATTAAAACTCCTAAGTAAACTGTAACGCTAAAAGATAGCGAAAATCCTTTTATAATAGATTCAAGTATAGAACATTTTTTCTTAGTAGATTCAACAGTATTAGATGAATTTTTAAATATAGTATTAATTTTACTACCAATATTAAATCCTTTTATAACTTCAAATCCTGAAAATAAGTCCTTAGTAACAGAGGTTATTTCCTCTAAATTATGTGAATAGTTATTTTTTTCAATTATTAATTTTTTAGAAAGAGCATTAGGTATTACAAATCCAAGGATACCAAATATAACTATAAATATTACTATTGATGGGCTTATTGAAAATAAAAATAAAAGAGAAATTATAAATGATATAAAAGAAGATATAACTAAGAATATATTGTTTAGTAAGCTATCTTCAATTATTTTTATATCGTTATAAAGTATTGATATATACTTTCCACTATTATCTAAAGAAAAGTCCTTCATATCTTTGTTTAATATTTTAGTAAATATATCGCATCTTAAATAATTTACTGTATTTTTTATGTAAGATGACATAACATATCCATCTATATATTCAGTTACAAATAATAATATTATAAGAAAAATACTAGCTAAAATAATTGGAACAAACTTTTCTGTTTCACCATTTGAAAATATATCAACTATAAATCCCATCATAAAATCAAAGCAGATTACAGATAAAGCTGCTAAAGATATGGTTAATACTCTAGTAAAAAATAGAAGTTTGTATTTAAATAAATACTTCCATAGTTTTTTCATGACTACCTCCACAATTTATATTTATCAAATTACACTAAACTAAAGTATATATTATCTATATTCAAAAGTAAATTTATATATTATTTAGCAAAATCTGCACTATAAATTTAGTTTATAATTTATCCATATTTTAGATAGTAATAAATTTATTTATTTGTAAAAAATTTGATTTGCTTGAGCGAAACATTTTAAAATATTATTTTTTACTTTTCTAAATACATTGATACTACTATAATTCATAAGTTATCAATATTTTTGATGTATTATAAAACCTTAGTAAGTAAAAAATAATAAACACAGAAAAATAACTATAATTTATTATAAATAGGAGGCTATTATGGCTAATAAAAATGTAAACCCAAATGCTAAAAAAGCTTTAGAAGAAATGAAATTAGAAATAGCAAATGAAATAGGTGTTGAAACTAATAATAAATATGGCTCAAATAACACTTCTTATGAAAATGGTCAACTAGGTGGTAGAGTTGGTGGACTTATGAGCAAAAGATTAGTTGAAATGGGACAACAAGCTTTACTTAAACAGTATAATAGTAAAAAATAATATAAAAATGTCGAAAAATGTATTGTTAAACTCTAAAATGTGTATATAATTAATAGAACACATTTTTAGGAGGATAACTATGATAAAGAAAATAGGTAAAATAACTATATATGTAAATAATCAAGAAGAAGCTAAAGCGTTTTGGACTGAGAAATTAAACTTTGTAATAAAATTAGAACAACCAATGGGACCTAATATGACATGGTTAGAAGTAGGTCCAAATGAGTGCGAGTTTACTACATTTATATTATATGATAAGAAGATGATGTTAGCTCAAAAGCCATCAGCAAACGTAGGACATCCAAATGTTATACTAAGTACAGATAACATAGAAGAAAGTTACAATGAACTTAAAGAAAAAGGTGTTGAAGTTTCAGAAATAATGACAATGCCTTATGGAAAGATGTTCTCATTTAAAGACCAAGATGGAAATGATTATTTATTAAGAGAAGATGAATATTAATAAGTAATTTGCCTATAACTATCAAATTTAAATATTATTAAGTATACTAAAAAAGCCTAACTATTCACTAATTATATTATAGTGAGTACTAGGCTTTTTTGAAATGCTTCGCCCACGCAGTGGCTCAAGCAACGGATGTATCCGTAGCGTGAGCAAGGATATATCGTTGGCGAAATGAAGTGTTTCGCCGACACGTCGCTCAAGCGAAGCGAATTTTTTATGTATAAAAGTATATTCTTGTTAAAAATAAGTTTGAGAAAATTACACAAAAAATGGTATAATAAGCTGTCTAAAAAAGACAATTTCAATAATATAAGGGGGAGGAAATGATACCTAAGTATAGCGTTAAAAGGCCATTTACTGTGGCAGTTGCAGTTGTAATGGTATTTATACTGGGGATAGTGTCTTTTTTTGATATGAAAACAGATTTATTACCTAGTATAGATCTTCCATATGCAATGGTACTTACACAGTATCCAGGAGCAAGTCCTGAAAAAGTAGAAATGTCGGTTACAAAACCTATTGAACAGGTTGTATCTACTGTAAGTGGAGTTAAGAATGTATCATCAACATCTAGTGAGAATGCTAGTATGGTTATGATAGAATTTGACCAAAACGTAAACATGGATTCAGCAATACTTGATGTAAATAGCCAATTAGATTTAATAAAATCAAGTTTTGAAGATGGGGTTAGTGGAAGTTCAGTTATGAAATTAAACCCAGACTCAATGCCAGTTATGATATTAAGTGTTGATGTAAAAAATATGGATATAAAAGAGTTATCAAATTACGTTAGTGAAAATGTAGTTCCAAAACTTGAAAGAACAAATGGAGTAGGATCAGTTAGTGTAACTGGACTTTTAGAAGAAAAAATTCAAATTAATTTAGATAACGATAAGATTAGTTCTGTAAATGAAAAAGTAAAATCAAAAATTGATAATGAAATGGCAGAACAAGAAAAGAAATTAAAAGATTCTCAAAATGAAATAGCAAATGGAAAAAGTCAATTAGAGGAGCAATCAAAAATTCAAAAAGAAAATTTAGTTAATGCTGAAGTTGAGCTTCAATCAGCTAAGATTAAATTAGAATTATTAGCATCTCAGTTAACTTCTCAAGGAATGAACAAAGAAACATTAAATAAAACTATTGAAGATACTTCAAAAGCTCTTAAAGATGCGGAAAATAAATTAAATGACCTTCAAAATGAATTAAATAATCCTTCACAAAATAATGAAGAGTACATAATGCAAATACAAGCTCGAATAACTGTCTTAAATACAACTATAGAGAATTTAAAGAAAGGTATTGATACTGCAAAGCAAGGATTAGAAGCTTTAAATTCACTAGATAACATAAAAGAACAAGAAAAGCAACTAAAGATAGCTCAAAATAAAGTTAGTGAAGAGTTAAGTAAAGCATCACTTGAATTATCTTTAGGTGAATCTGAGCTTAAAAAGGCTAGTGAGCAGTTGAAATCTGCAAAAGAACAGGCTTATGAAGCATCTGATATGACAAATAAGATAACTCCAGAAATGATAAGCAATATAGTAATGGCTCAAAACTTTGCTATGCCTGCTGGATATGTTTCAGATGATGACAGTAAACATTTAGTTAAAGTTGGGGACAAATTAAGTTCTATTGAAGAACTTGAAAATTTATTATTATTTGATATTAATGGTGTAGGAAAGATTTATTTAAAAGATGTAGCAGATATAAGCAAAGTTGATAATTCTAAAGAAACATATGCTAATATAAATGGCAATGATGGTGTTATGATATCTTTACAAAAATCTAGTGTATCATCAACTACTGAAGTAACTAAGAACATAGGTAAAACTATTGATGATATTATGAAAGAAAATGATAAAGTTAATATAACAACATTAATGGACCAAGGTATATATATAGAAATGATAATAGACAGTGTTTTAGATAACTTAATATTTGGTGGAGCATTGGCAATTATTGTTTTATTATTATTTTTAAAGAGCTTTAAGCCAACTATAATAATAGCACTTAGTATACCAATTAGTTTATTTGTATCTATGGTGCTTATGTATTTTAGTAATATAACTTTAAATATAATAAGTTTATCTGGTTTATCTTTAGGTGTAGGTATGTTGGTAGATAACAGTATAGTAGTTATTGAGAATATATCTAAAATGAGAGAAAAAGGAATGAGTGCAGCTAAGGCAAGTGTATATGGTGCTAGACAAGTATCAGGAGCGATATTTGCATCTACACTTACAACTATATGTGTATTCCTTCCTATAGTATTTGCAGATGGTATTACTAAGCAGATATTTACTGACATGGGACTAACGATAGCATATAGTTTACTATCAAGTTTAATAGTTTCTTTAACTGTTGTTCCAGCAATGTCTTCTAAATTATTAGAAAAGGTAGAAAAAAAGCCAAGTATATTATTTGATAGACTAATTAACCTTTATGAAAAAGCACTTAGATGGGCATTAAAACATAAGGTTTTTGTAATTTTACCTGTAGTTGCTTTATTAATATTTAGTGTATATAAGGTAGGGTCTATGGGTACAAGTTTTATGCCAAGTATGGACTCAACAGAAATGTCAGCAACATTAGAAATGCCAATTGGAAGCAGTAAAAAAGATACTATTAAAATGAGTGATAAAATAATAAATAATTTAATGAAAATAGATGATATTGAAACAATTGGTGCAACAGACTCTACTAATTCTATGTATGGTCAAACATCAGACACTAGAATGTCATTTTTCATAAAATTAAAAGAAGATAAAAAACATTCAAATACTGAAATAGCTAAGATAATAGAGGATAGAACAAAAGACTTTGATTGTGAGTTAAAAGTTAGTGCATCTAATATGGATATGGGTGCCTTAGCTGGATCAGGAATACAAGTTATTATTAAAGGTGAAGATTTAGATGAATTAAAATCTATTACCATAGATATATCAAAGGAAATTAAACCAATTAAAGGTATAAAAGAAATTACAACAGGACTTGAAAATCCAAGCCCAGAGACAAGAATAATAGTAGATAAAAATAAGGCTATGGAATATGGTTTAACAACAGCTCAAATATATCAAACTATAGCAAATGAAATAAAAACTGATACATCATCTACTATATTAACTATTGGTAGAAATGATTATCCTGTAATAGTTTCAAGTGGTGACTCATTAACAAAGAATGAATTAAAGAATTTAACTATAACAGGAACTAAAGATAATGAAAAAGTTGAAGTGAAAATTTCTAGTATTGTAAGTATAAGTGATGATGAAAGTTTATCTTCTATATCTCGTGAAAATCAATCTAGATATATGACAGTTACTGCAACTATTGATAGTGATTATAATGTTGGTTTAGTAGGTAAAGATGTAAAAGCAAAGTTAGATAATTATAAAGTAAAAGATGGATACTCTATTGAAATAGGTGGAGAAATGGAAACTATTTCAGATGCTATGGGTGATTTAGTATTAATGATTACTTTAGCAGTAGTATTTGTTTACTTAGTAATGGTTGCTCAGTTCCAATCATTATTATCTCCATTTATAGTAATGTTTACTATACCGCTTGCATTTACTGGAGGACTATTAGCATTATTAATTACAGGTAACGATTTAAGTGTAGTTTCTATGCTAGGTTTCTTAGTTTTATCTGGGGTTGTTGTAAACAATGGTATAGTGTTTGTAGATTATGTTAATCAATTAAGAGCTACAGGTATGAGTAAAAAAGAGGCCATAATAGAAACTGGAAGAAGTCGTATAAGACCTATACTTATGACTGCTTTAACAACAATACTTGCTATGTCTACAATGGCATTAAGTAATGGTATGGGTGCAGAAATGACACAAGGGTTGGCTATAGTTTCTATAGGTGGACTTGCATATTCTACTGTACTTACGCTTGTAGTTATACCGATATTGTATGATTTGATGCAACGTAAAGAGTTTAGGGTTATTGATATAGAGGATTAGGATAGAGCCTTTCTGCATATGCAGAGAGGTTTTTTCTTTAAAAATATAATACCTACAGAATTTATATTTGATGATAAAAAAACTCTTAGTTTAGACTAAGAGTTTTTTAATTGGCGGGAATAACAGGGCTCGAACCTGTGACCCATTGATTAACAGTCAATTGCTCTACCTACTGAGCTATATTCCCATATATTTAATTTTAACCAGTCCTTTACAGTTATTATTATAGTCAGTTTATTTAATTTTATTCATATTTTTTTTATTATTGGCTATGTTTTAAATGAGTGTTGAAAATGATACAATATAAATAACTTCGCAATCGTTATATAATGTGAAATAAAAAGAGCAACTATTTTAGATACTTGATATACTAAAGTAGTTGTTGTTTTTATTTTTTTGTAAAAAATGCAACTTTTTTAATATATAAGTGGTCTTATAAGAAGAAGTACCAATACAAAATGAAATAGGTGGAACAAATGCAAGAAATAATTAAAATATCAGATATAAAAAGAGAAAGGAGTGAATCACATTTAGTAAAGAAAGCAAGGGCTGGAAATGATAGAGCTTTTGAAAGTCTTTTAATGAAATATAAGATATATATGTACAAAATAGCCTATACGTATGTAAAAAATCAGGAGATTGCCCTAGATATTGTACAAGAAACTACATATAAAGCGTGGATTAAGATTAATACTTTAAAAGATGATAATTCATTTAAAGCATGGATTACAAAAATATTAGTTAATACAGCTATAAATCATATAAAAAAAGAAAGTAAGACAGTATTTTTGGAAGATGAAGAGTGTGAGAGTATATATGAATCAAATGGAGTATCTATTGAAGAAAAGTTGGATTTATATAGAGCTATAGATTTCTTAAAACCTAAATATAAAACAGTGATTATTTTTAGATATTTTGATGATATGAAAATAGAAGATATATCTTATATGTTAGATATACCAATAAATACTGTAAAAAGCCAATTAAAGCGGGCAACACAACAGTTGAATAATATATTAAAGGAGAATTATTTAAATGTATAATAAGGAATTTGATAATATTGAAATACCAGAGAATATTGATTTATATATAAAAAAGGGTTTGAAAAAAGCAGTAAATGAAAAGAAATCTAAAAAATATAGAAGAAATAAATTTATAAAAGTAGTAGCTTGTGCAAGTATTATGGGAGCTTTATTTTTGAGTTTTAATTCAGATAGTTTAGCTAATAGAATGCCTTTTGTTAAGGATGTTTACAAAGAAATTAGAAATTCTAAAAAATCAGAGGTAATGAGTATTAACTTTAATGAGTACTTTGAAGATAGTGCGCAAGAAGTAAATCAGACAGTTACAGCAAATGGAAAAACTGTTACAGCAGAAAGTGTTTTATGTGATGGGAAATACATAGCAATATCTTATATTATAAAAAGTGAAGAGAAATTTGAAAGAGATGATACAATGCATCAATTATTAAGTAACTGTAAGGTTAAAATAAATAATATGACAGATTATGTATTTAATAGTTCTGGTATTGAAGGTGTTTATACGGATGATTATACATTTGTTGGAACTGAATTGCTAAAACTTGAAAATAAAGATTCTTTACCAGATGAATTTAATATAAATATTATTTTTGATAATATAAATGCTGAATCTTTTCATAGAGATAAATATTACATTCCAGGAGATGTATGGGAGTTTAACTTCTCAGTTAAAAGCTATACTTCAGACAATAAAGTTATTGAAGTAAATGAAACAAAATCTAAATTTACAGTATCTAGTATAGAAGTAAGACCTTTAAGTTTAATAGTTAATCATATTACACCTAAAGATTCTGAAGATACTATGTATGATATTTTGATTTATGATGATAAAGGTAATGAAGTACTTAGATTTAGTGAATTTTATAATGATGAGGGTACAAATATAGGTAAAACTAGTGTCTATAGAAATCTTAATAGAGATTGTAAATATATAAAAATAGTATATGAAGAAATGGAATTAATACCTAATAAGAAGGCACCAGGAACTATAAACATTAAAAAAGATGATGTTGAAGATGTTGTCTTCCAAATAAATTTAAAATAAATATAAAGAGGGAACAAGATGGAAATTATATTTGAAATGAATATATTATTAATAATAGGACTACCACTATGGATAATAATTAGAGGTGTAATATTATTATTTAGAAGAAAAAAAGGTGATAAATTAAATTTATATAAAGAGATAATAACTAATTTATTTGTTATATATCTATTCATCCTTATAGGAGTAACTATTTTTCCACTTCGTATAGGAAGTACTATACCTTATTTATCAAATATGAGTATACTAGAGAGGTATAATATAAATTTAATCCCTTTTGTTGATTATTATAAAAACAATATCAGTGTCAAAGGTGTAATAAGAAATGTAGGGGGAAATTTAATTCTTCTATCACCTTTTATATTCTACTTATGCATTAAATTTGAAAAATTAAGAAGTATAAAATTATGTATGTTGACATCTTTTCTTATATCATTATCAATAGAATTAATTCAATTATTTATGAATATTTTATCATTATCATATGGAAGATCAGTTCATACAGAAGACTTGATACTAAATACGCTAGGTGGTATTATAGCATGGTATATTTTTAAGTATACATATAAAGGAAAATTTAAAGATATATTAAATTATGATAAAGAACTTGTAATATAATACATTCAATGTATGCAACTAAAATTCATTAATAAGTTTGATGAACAATTTTAATATAATGCGAACTAAATCAAGAGTTGTATGAATAAGTAAATACAGCTCTTGATTTTTTATTATTCAAAATTTATATAATTTCAACATTGTATTAAAACATAGCCTTATTATTTAATTATTACAAAATATTTAAAAATCATCTTGTAAAAAATTTGGTTAATATAGTCAAAAACATATATACTTTAGTAAATTTTACTTACTAACATATATATTAGTGTAATTAATTTTCATAATTATCTATAGTAGCATGACTTTTTAAGAATGCAGTTTTTACAAATCGAGATTATGAAGAATAATCTATATCAGTTATATTTGATGATATAAAAAACTGACAACCGGTAGATGACAGTTAAGGTAATCTATTTATAGGTCATTTTTTAATTACAGTGGGATTATGATACTTCAAAAACTGTTAAAAACTTGTTTTCAATAGCAATATAAATATATTTAGAAAACATAAAAGTTACAAAATTATAAATAATATATCAGAAAATAATTTGAATTAATTTGGAAAATACTATGAAACTCAAATAGCTTTTTAAGAAAAATTTAGCGTTACCAAAGACCTATTTTAGCGTTACCAAAGGCGTTACCAAAAAAAGTACTTTGGTAACGCTTATTTAAAAAAGGTGTTACCGAAAAATTTATGGTAACACCTCTGGTAACGCCTTTGGTAACGGGTGAAATGTGTAAATTTCAACGAAAATAGCTAGTGTTACCAAAGAGACGAAAAAACCTTAGAGGTTGTCTAAATAGGCAAAATTAAAGAAAAATTACCTCTAATTAGAAAAAAGTTTAGGATTTAAGTTTTATGGTAACGGTAAAAAGTAAGAGGGATATTTTTTATCATTAAATGACTATATTAAATTAAAAATTTTGGTAATATAAAATATATTATATATAAAACAGAAAAACTAAATGGAGTTTAATTATATAAATTAAGCATTACAAAAACTTGAGAAAAGAGGTAAAGAAAATGAAAAGGATGGCAGTACATAATGGAATTTTTCATGCAGATGATGTATTCGGTGTAGCACTTATGCAGTCTATATATAATGATTTAGAAATAATAAGAACGAGAGATGAAGAATTACTAAAAACTTGCGATATCGTATCAGATGTAGGGAATGGGAAGTATGATCACCATCACGTTGATAAAATAAGAAGAGAAAATGGAATACCTTACTGTGGATTTGGGTTATTATGGAGAGATTTTGGTATATCATATATAAATGCAAAATTCCCAGATCTATCTAATTTAAAAGAGCAACAAGAGGTAGCAGAGAAAGTAGACACTATACTTATTCAACAAATAGATGCACAAGATAATGGTGTAGATGTTATGACTAGTCAAGTTCCAATTATGACACTTTGTGATATTATCTATACTTTTATACCTACTGGTGCTGGAGAAGATGAAATAGAAAAAGGATTTTTTGAGGCAGTAGAGTTTGCAAAAAAAATACTATATAAGGTAACAAAGAAATTCGTAGATAGTTACGAAAACTATAGAATGATTAAGAATGAACTTAAAAAACAAAATGTACAACAATCTCATATTTTAGTATTAGAAAAATCAGTTCCATGGAAAGATACTATACTTGAACTTGATATAAATGAAGATGTATTATATGTAGTATATCAAGATGTAACAGGGTCATGGTGTACACAAACTGTGCCAAAGGAAGCTAATAGCTTTGCTGCTAGAAAAGATTTACCAAAAACATGGGGTGGATTAAATAATGATGATTTATCTAAGCTTACAGGGATAGAGAATTGTACATTCTGTCATCCAGCTTTATTTATTTGTGGGAATAAGACTAAAGAAGGAGCTATATCAATGGCAAAGGTGGCTGTTGAAAATAAATAGATTAGTAATTAAATATTATTATTAAGAAATTTTAATTTGAATATTAGGCTTTATTCAGGGAAACATAAAACTAAATTTAAATAAGCGAAGGTATAAGAATTTATGTTTAAACACGATAAGGCCTTACTAAGAGAAGTAAAAGTAGAAAGACCAAATCCTCAATATGCAGTTTTAATGCAAGAACAACTAGGTGGGGGTAATGGAGAGTTAAAAGCAGCTATGCAATATTTATCTCAAAGTTTTAGAATAAAGGACCCTGAAATAAAAGATTTATTTTTAGACATAGCAGCAGAAGAACTTAGTCATATGGAAATGGTAGCACAAACAATAAACTTATTAAATGGACATGATGTAAATAATAAAGACGTAGATAATGGTGAAATACAAACTCATGTTCAATGTGGTTTATCTCCTGTTTTAATAAACTCATCTGGTGCACCATGGACAGCAGATTATGTAACTGTTACAGGGGATTTAGTTGCTGATTTACTATCTAATATAGCATCAGAACAAAGAGCTAAGGTTGTTTATGAATACTTATATAGACAAATTGAAGATAAATACGTTCGTGAGACTATAGACTTTTTACTTAATAGAGAAGAAGCTCATAATGCTTTATTTAGAGATGCATTAAATAAAGTTAAAAACACAGGTTCAAATAAAGATTTTGGTATTACAGAAGATTCTAAGTTATACTTTGATTTATCAAGTCCAGGACCTCATGATCATGATACTAAAATAGATATTAACCCACCATCTTTTGAAACTCCTATAAAAAAATAAATATGAATTTAATAGAACTCTCTTGTAGGGTTCTTTTTTATTTTAATATAATATTAATAAAATGATACTGGAAAATAATACTGGTTTTTAACAAAATATCATTTTAGTTAAAGGAAAGTATGCAAAATACACAATGAAATGTAAAAAAATGTCGAAGTTGTATGGACAAAATATAAAAAATATAATAAAATACAGTTAATAGATTTCCCTCCAAATTCTTCTAACGTAATGGGAAATTTATTAAACAAGGCGCTAGACTTAATTGTTTAGTGCCTTGTTTTTTATTATATAAAAAATTTACCATAATAAACCATACCAATAAATGAAATTAATGCCAATCCGTCGATAAATGTAGAAATACTAATATATTTATAATAATATATTTAAAAGGACAACTATGGATAAGGAGACAGTATAAATGAAACATCTAAAAAGAAACATATTGGCAATAACGTTAGCCTCGATGCACATAATGGGTAGCGGGTATAATGTAGATGCATTAGAAACAAAAACAACATCGAATAATATAGTTAGAACAATTACTTATATGGAAGTAACAGGTAACTCAGTTAACGTTAGAACAGGACCATCAACTTCATATACATCTATAATGAAATTAAATAAAGGAGATAAAGTAGAGTATATAAGTAGTAGCGGTAATTGGTCTAAAGTTAGATACAATGAAAAAGAGGGATATATTAGCAACACTTATATAAAGTCAGTTTCAACAACTTCTACATCTACTGATATAAGACAAATAACAGGAAATTCAGTAAACTTTAGAAAAGGGCCAGGAACAAATTATTCTGTTATAAAAAGCTTTAACAAAGGAACAAAAGTTGAGTTTATATCAAAAGAAAATGATTGGGTAAAAGTTAATTATAATGGAACAGTAGGATATGTATTTAGTAAATATGTATCAGATAAAGCAAATACTGATGATAATACATATATAACAAAATATGTAACAGGTAATTCAGTTAATGTTAGAACAGGACCATCAACTTCATATACATCTATTATGAAATTAAACAAAGGAAACAAAGTAGAGTATATAAGTAGTAGTGGTAATTGGTCTAAAATAATGTATAATGGAAAAACTGGATATATGAGTAGTCAATATTTATCAACTACAAATCCAATAGAAAATACTAAACCTGAAACACAGGGAGAAGTGTTATTCCCAGATTGGTTTAAAGAAGGAAAAGACATATTAGTAAGAGATGATTATGCATCAAATTTAAACAATGCTTTTACTGTTGAAGATTATAATACTGGAAAGAAATTTAAATTAATAAGAACTGGTGGAACAAATCATGCTGATGTAGAGCCTCTTACTGCAGCAGATACAGCTACAATGAAGAGTATATGGGGTGGATTTAGTTGGACTAGAAGACCTGTATTAGTTCATGTTAATGGAAAAGTATATGGAGCTTCAATGACTGGTATGCCTCATGCAGGATTAGATAGTGAACCAGCAAGAGAATATACAAGCAAAAATAGAAGTGATAATTATGGAGATGGAATAAATTATGATTCTGTAAAGAATAATGGTGCAGATGGACATGTAGATATACACTTTTTAAATTCTAAAACTCATGGTTCTAATAAATTAGATACAGCACATCAAAATAATATACAAATGTTAATGAATAAATTTAAATAAATTTTATATAAACTAACTAATTATGTTAGTTTATTTGATTTGCTCAAAATAACAAAGCATATTTTAATAGTTAGAAAAGTTTATATATAAATATTAATATGTGTAGTAAAATAATTAGAAAAATAGTTTAAGTTAAAATTAATATTAAATAATTATCAAGTAGAAAAAATACTAAAAAATATAAATATAAGGTAAAATATATAATCAATAACCAAACTATATAATATAAAGTATAATTATAATTAATTCGTAATTGTTATATAATATGAATTAACATAATACCGTATTTTATCTCTATTGTTTTTTATTGAAGCATTAATTTTGGATTATAAGTTTAAGGATGTTTGTGGTTCAAAAGTTACTAAAATAAGTTATAAAATCAACATCTATTTAAAACACAGCAAACTAAAAAGTACTTATTATATGATTTATATGAGGACGACAAATAATATAGTATAGGGCTATAAAAAGTAATGTTAAGTATGAGGAGGGGGAATCATGTCAGTAAGTGAAAATTTTAAAACATTCTGCAATAATTTAAGAATGGATAATGATACAGTTACTAAGATACAAAGTAGGTATCATCAAATAACTAAAAGAATAAACCTGGACTATTGGAATAGTAGTTCTGAAGTTAACAATAGTTTGTATGCAGGGTCATATGGGAGAGGAACTGAAATATTTACTAGTGATATAGATATAATAGTAAAATTGCCATATAGTACATATGATAAATTTAACCAATACTCAAGTAATGGGCAGTCAGCACTACTACAGGAAGTTAAAGGAGTTTTACAAAAAACTTATAGTACATCATTCTTGAAAGGTGACGGACAGGTTATATGCATAAAATTTTCTGATGGGATTGATTTTGAAGTTGTCCCTGGTTTTATTAATACAGATAATAGCTATACATATCCAAATTCAAATAACGGAGGAAGTTGGCAAACTACAGACCCAAGAAGTGAAATTGAAGCTATGAATGAACTTAATAAGGCTACAAATAAAAATTTAAAAAGATTATGCAGAATGGCTAGAGCATGGAAAAATAAATGTAATGTACCTATGAGTGGAATATTAATTGATACATTAGCTTATAAATTTATTAAAGATTGGGAATATAAAGATAAATCGTATGTATATTATGATTGGATGAGTAGGGATTTTTTTAAATATCTAAAAGATATAGATAAGACTCAGACTTATTGGCTAAAACCAGGAAGTAATAAAGCTGTTTGGAAAACTGGAGATTTTCAAAATAAGGCTTTACAAGCTTATAATAAATCATTAGAAGCTATTAATAATGAAGCTAATGATTATATAGCAAAGCAAAAATGGAGGGAGATTTATGGAACGAAATTCCCAAGCTAGTCAGGGATATAAATTAGAATCACAGATAAGAGAAGCTTATGGAAGAGTAACTTATACACAAACATGCCATGATAAGAGGATAAATAGATTATTAAGTTTAGATGAGAATATTAAGATAGCCCAGATAATATTATCAGCAATGACAACAGGTAGTTTTTTAGTAACTATAATATCAAATGAAAAAGTATCAGCTATTGTAGGGGCAGTTTTATCACTAGTATTATTAATTTTAAATACTTATGTTAAAAATTTTAACTTAGCAGAGGTCTCACAGAAACATCAAAAAGCTTCAGATTTATTGTGGAAAATAAGAGAAGAATATGTATCTTTACTTACAGATTTCGAAATTTTAGAGATGGATGAAATAATGGCAAGGCGTGATGAATTGCAAAATAGAACTTGGGAAGTATATAGTAATTCTCCTAGAACTGATTCAAAAAGTTATGCTGAAGCTCAAAAAGCATTAAAAACAGAAGAAGAGCAAACTTTTTCTGAGATGGAAATAGATGTTATGTTACCAAATTCAATTAGACGTTGCAATCGAAATATAAGTGATTTTTAATAATAAGAAAACTCACTTATTATCGATATGGAGAATAGTATAACAAGTAATTTGAATTGATTTAGTTAAAAAATACAGTAAAAAACTATATTCAAAGCAAATTAAAGGAATAATAAGGTATATAAAAATAGCTAGCTAGACATAGTATTATTACATAATATCTAGCTAGCTATGCATTTGATTAGGTGATAATTATATAATTAGGCTCTGTTAGACAATTGTATGATAAGTAAGCAATAAAAATAGCTAGACATCTTGGAGTTTTCCGTTGTCCAGCTATTTTTATATAAATTAATTCGTAAAATATTAATATTGTTTATTAACTTCATTTATCTCATAAAATGATAATTGCTTAAAATATGTTTCAAATCCATTATTCATAATGTAAGAGTCATTTGGAACTTGACTTAATATAATGAATATATTTAAACAATCAACACTTGAACCAATAGCATTAATCAAGCATAAAAACAATATAAATCCGTTTAAATATCCTAAAATACTAAGTACTAATGGTAATACATTAGTAGTTAAATTAAATTATCTATACGGTATATTTAATACTCTATTTAATTAATAGTAAATGGATGTGGTTTTATAATGTAATCATAGTTTGATTACATTATTTAATTATATATAATCAAAATTAAAAATTGAAATATGCAGGTTAAACTATATTGATTATGATTTTAACCCTATATTCCAGAGCTAGGTTCTATTTTTTATAATTAGATTTATTAAATTATTTTACTGTATATAAATTTATCTTATAAAGAAGTTTCTTTTAAAACTATACCTTCATTTCTTTCGATTAAATGTCTAATAGACCATTCATTTTGTAATAATACAGCTTGAGTTCTATTTTTATCTTCAACAAGTATAGTATCCATTGGCATTGAAATTTTATCTGATTTAACAGAACCATGCTCAATCCAACGTATATAACGATAAGGTAGAGGATTCATTATTATATCAACACCATATTCTTGTTTTAGACGATATTCTAAAACTTCAAATTGTAAAACTCCAACAACTCCTACAATAAGTTCTTCCATACCAAAGTTAGGTTCTTTGAATATTTGTATAGCACCTTCTTCTGATAATTGAGTAAGACCTTTTACAAATTGCTTTCTCTTAAGAGCATTTTTTGTAGATATTCTTGCAAAGTGTTCAGGAGCAAATTGTGGTATACCAGTGTATTGTAAGTTTGATTGTTTTTCACTTAATGTATCCCCAATATTAAATATTCCTGGATCGTGTATACCTATTATATCACCTGGGTAAGCAGAATCTATTATAACACGGTCTTGTGCCACAAATTGTTGTGGTTGTGAAAGTTTAATCTTTTTATTTCTTTGTACATGAGTTACAGACATACCTTTTTCGAATTTACCAGAGCAAATTCTAAGGAAAGCTATTCTATCTCTATGGTTTTTATCCATATTAGCTTGTATCTTAAATATAAATCCTGAGAAGCTATTAGAGTTAGGATCTATATCACCTAAGTTACTGCTACGAGGAGTAGGTGGTGGTGTTATTTCTAGGAATGATTCTAAAAATGGCTCAACACCAAAGTTAGTAAGAGCACTTCCGAAAAATACAGGTGTTAATTCACCATTTAATATCTTCTCTAAATCGAAGTTATCTCCAGCAATATCTAAAAGCTCAATATCTTCTAGTAATTTTTGGTGAAGAGCATCACCTAATAAAGTATTAAACTTTTCATCAGATACTTCTCCAGTTATAGAGTTAGCTATAGATTGTCCATGATTACCATCATCAAATAGCTCTATTTGGTTTTTATGACGGTTAAATACACCTTTGAAGTCTTTACCAGAACCTATTGGCCAGTTTACTGGACAAGAACGAATTCCTAAAACATTTTCAATATCTTCAAGTAATTCAAATGGGTCTTTTCCTTGACGGTCCATTTTGTTTATAAATGTGAATATTGGAATTCCTCTCATTTTACAAACGTGGAATAATTTCTTTGTCTGATCCTCAACCCCTTTAGCAGAGTCAATAACCATTACAGCACTGTCGGCTGCCATTAATGTTCTATATGTGTCTTCACTGAAATCTTGATGTCCTGGAGTATCAAGAATATTTATACAAAAGTTATTATATTCAAATTGAAGAACACTTGATGCAACAGATATACCTCTTTGTTTTTCTATTTCCATCCAGTCAGATACTGCATGTTTTTGAGATTTTCTAGATTTAACTGAACCTGCTTCACGAATAGCTCCACCATATAATAGGAATTTTTCAGTTAATGTAGTTTTTCCCGCATCGGGATGGGAGATTATTGCAAAGGTTCTTCTTCTTTTAACCTCGTCAGCCAAGTTTAAATTTTGTTCTGTCATTTTTTATCATCCTTTATTTTAATTTTATGATTATTTAAATATAAAAAGCTATAATCTTATTGATATTATAACTTTATTTAAAAACTGTCAATATTAAAAGTAAAGATACTTTTAAATGCACAATTTTAATGTTAACAAGTAAGATTTATATAAAATGAAATATAATAAAAGAAAAAATTTGAACTTCCCACCCTTTAAAGTAGCTACAAGTAAAAAAGACTTGTAAAATACTGCTTTAAGGGTTTATTTTTATGCAAAAATTAATTAATTTAATCAAAATATGGTAACAAATCAAAAATAATATCCATAGTATATATTAGATAAAGATGTCGAAAATTATCGAAAAAGTATTTTAATAAAAATACAAAGGTAATTTTGTCTTTATTTAATTTAAAGTTTTAATAATTATATTAAAAGATTAAGGAGGAAATCTATGGATAATAAAAGAGATATTGAACAAAACTGTGGGCTAGAATTAGCAAGACCATATGTTAATAGACAGATTTATGGAGATACTTTTGATCCAAGTATTGCATTAAAAAAAGGAACACTATTTCCTGAATTAGATTTAGTTGAGTCAAATAATTATAATGACTGGTTATATGAAAACCCTATGAACAGAGTTAAGTAAAAAGGAGTGAATAGACAAGTATGGAATCAGATAGAAGAGATCTTTTAAATCAAATTTTAGAATATCATTTTGCTTGTATAGAATTAAATTTATATCTAGATAATAATCCCGATGATGAAGATGCTTTATGTGAATACAACATGTATTTTGAAAAATTCCAAGATGCTAAGTTTGAATATGAAGATAGATATGGACCATTAACTAATTTTGGATATGTTCCAGATTGTTATCAATGGGAATGGGTTGATAATCCATGGCCATGGGATAATGAGTTTTATAAATAGAAATAAAGTTAAAAATATAAAAATTAAAGGAGGAATAAATAGATGTGGGTTTATCAAAAAACATTAGAATATCCAGTTAATTTGAAAAATTCAGATCCGAAAATGGCTAAATATATAATGACTCAATTAGGTGGACCTAATGGTGAATTAGCAGCAGCTCTTAGATATCTTCAACAAAGATATACTATGCCAACTGGTAAAACTAGAGCACTTTTGACTGACATAGGTACAGAAGAAATGGCTCATGTTGAGATTATTTCAGCTATATTATATCAATTAATGAAAGATTGTACTCCTGAAGAACTTAAAGAAGCTGGACTTGGACCTAATTATGCTACTTTTGGACATGGACTTCAACCAGTAGATGCAAATGGTGTAAACTTTACTACAGCTTATATTAATGTATTTGGAGATTCTGTTACAGACTTACATGAAGATATGGCAGCAGAACAAAAAGCATTAGCTACTTATTATCAACTAATTAACTTAACAGATGATGTAGATCTTAAAGATATTTTTAGATTTTTAGGTCAAAGAGAAATTGTGCATTATCAAAGATTTGGAGAAGCATTAATGGATGTTTATGAATTTACAGAAAGTAAAAAGAATTTTTAATAGATTTAAGAGTTGAGTTTTAACTTAGTATTGTTTTACTTCTTAATAATATAGATAGTATAAATAATATTTTAAAATGCTTCGACCATATAGTGGCTCAAGTAACCGATGTATCCATAGTGTAAGCAAGGATATATCGTTGGCGAAGTGAAGTGTTTTGCCGATACGCTACTCAAGTGAAGTGAATTTTTTATTTTATATTAAAATGGAGTTTTAGATTTATCTAGACTCCATTTTAGTATATAGAAATTAATTAAATTATTTTATAACAAAACTTAATAAAATAATAAATCTATAATAAATACATTGAAAAAATAATAATAATTAAAGCTATTATAAACTTTAAATTTACACTTAAGGATTTTTCAATAAATCTTAAACTTTTGATTTTTATACTTCATATTTTAATAATGAAGTATAAATATAAAATTA
>OHAG01001015.1_pt1 | contig 20179 bp, 12 predicted proteins | sample 1577081 | NCBI WGS metagenome assembly OHAG01 (sample SAMEA3541513, study PRJEB24748) | human gut metagenome | biome: human gut; feature: human-associated habitat; material: faeces | place: China | collected 2012
CGCATCTTCTTTTATGATACCTAAAAAAACTTACACACTTAACTTGACAAACCCTCAGCTAAGCATTTTTTAACTGAGCATAATTATTATTTCAAATTATCTTCCTACCGAAAAAATTATGACAAATTCCTATTGGGCCCAAATAAGGGAAAATATATGAATCTTGATTTCGCTTATTTACAGGATTTATCTACTATAGATTTCCATATACGTTATTTGATTATTTACATGTGCCTGGACATCGAGCATTCTCTGCGTACGCTTTTACTTCAAGATATGACGTCAAATCCTTTGGAAGACGGATATAAAATCGTAGCTAGCTGGGATTCTGAATTGTCCCATCGAAATAAAATTAGAGCTCATCTTAATACTTCATATTGTCAAAATTTAATTAACAAGTATTATCCGGATTTTCCAGCATGGGCGCTTCTTGAGCTATTGTCTTTTGGAGAACTGTGCAAATTCACGCAGTATTATGATTTTACCTATAAAGGACGGCTCCCATTCAAATGCAGGATGCTTTTCCCAATACGAGATATACGTAATGCCGCCGCGCATAACAATTGTCTAATACATAATATTCGCGAAAATTCGGGGATCAATATCAATCCTGAAATCAGGAAAACAGTAGCTAATATATTCAACAATAAAAACGCACGCTTGCGGAGTACTAACCTGAATAACAAACCAATCCATGATTTTATATGTCTTCTATACATGTATCCCAAAATTGTTCATAGTGAGCCATTATTAAAACAAAGAAAGGCGGAGTTGGACTCTTTAATTTTTCAACGGATTCCCAGGCATAAAGAATATTATTTAAAAAATGCAGGCTTGTGCAATGCCTATAAATTTGTTTTGCAGATATTCCTCAATTTACGAAAGTCATATTGACAAACGCTCTATTTTTTCGTATAATAAGCTTACTACAAAAACTGGTAACAGTTTTATCGGGCGCGAGTCATATGACAAGCGCCTTAATTTTTTATCCAGGGATATCTGCATAATATGCAGGTACCCCTATTTTTATTGTGTCAGTATTTTTGCTCTAAGTATGCGTTAAGAACAGAAACTTGAATTAATTTGCCCTTAGCGCAAAATAAAAAAAATCCCGCCTCCTGCGCCAACAGGAAACGGGAAGCCGTGCGGGGTGCCATCCGCGCACAGAGTAAATCCACCACCATCGTATTAGGGCTGATTTACGTATATAGTATAGCATATCAGCCCTACTATCCGCCATAGGTATCATCAAGGAGGCTGATTTTTTATGTACGTACGCAAGATCAATAATCGCTGGTACTACACCATTGAAGACAAAGATGCCCAGGGCAAGCGCCATCGGCATGAGCATTTCGGAGGATACACGAAAGCTGAAGCTGAGAAAGCTTACCGGAAGGCTATGTGTGAAGTAGACAGGACCGGCCGCTACTTCGAACCAAGCGATATGCCGTACCCAGTTTTTTTGGCTGAATGGCTCGAGAAAGATGTCCTTATCAGCTGCAAACCAGCAACGTATGACAGCTACTCTGCTATGGTCCGTAACCATCTTGATAAGCGGTTCCAGCATACCGCGCTCAAAGACCTGACGCCGGCTATTCTACAGGACTATCTGAATGGCCTTAAAGATACGTACTCTCGTAGTACGCTGAAAGTCCTCTCTAATGTCATCCGGTCTTCTTTGCGTTTTGCTGTCTCAAACCGGCAATACCTGCTTTCCAATCCAATGGTCAATGTCCGCATCCCCCGGTACCTGCCTGAACCGGCAAAACAGAGAGTCTTCAGCCCGGAGCAGATACAGCAGATCTTTACCCGGTTTCCCCCGGGCAATAAGCTGCACATGCCCTGCATGCTGGCATACTGCACCGGCATGCGTCTTGGTGAGTGCCTTGCGCTGACCTGGGATCATGTGGATCTGAATAATCAGACGCTCGATGTGGTCCGTAACTGCTATGACCGTCTGGGCACGGCAAATTTCACCGGGCCAAAGACAGCGGCATCAATCCGTACGATTACATTCGGTGCAAAGCTACAGAGGGAATTGGATGCCCAGAAGCTGTGGCAGGCACAGAACCAGTTTAAATTCGGGATGCACTCCAAGCAACAGCCGGGTGAAAACTTCGTGTGCACGCAGGAATGTGGAAAGCGGGTTACCAGTAATAACGTAGCATACTTTAACCAGTGGTGCCGACAGACGTTCGGCGGCCTTAGCTTCCACTCTTTCAGGCACACTCATGCGACCCTTCTTATTGAGCATGGGCTGGCTATCGATTATGTCAGCAAGCGGCTGGGCCATACATCGGTGTACACGACAGCGAATATTTATGACAGTGTTACCGACAAGCGGGAAAAAGAAGCCGTCGATATCATGGACGCAGTACTGTGAAATTTTTCCGCCGGGCAAAAACCAATGGCGGAAGAAATGACGGAAAAAGCCCTGCAAACCGCATGGTTACTGGGTTCTTTCATGCTTTAACGTTATCGGAAGTAATTCTATGAACTTTTCTCCCTCCCAGGGCCTCGGCTTTGGTAAAACCGGCAAATTCACATACATGCATTTTTTCGTGTTTTTTTTTGATATTCACCTATTCAAAAATTTAAAAATTTTTTTCTGCAGCCGGCCCCATGCTATTGTCAGCCTCACCGTCCTATGTAGTATCCTGTCCAGTTCCTGTGATCTCGGACGTCCCGTATGACCTGAGGCGTATTTCATGTACATACAGACGCTGTGCCGCTGTATTTTTTGTCTAAAACCCTATATTTTCATAGAAATCGAGCAATTTGGCCCTTTTTAGGCATTTTAAATACTTTTAGGTGTAATTACTCACGAAGGATCCTTTTTTTGAGCCTGTTTTTAGCTTATTCTTCTCTTTCATTTACATAATTGAGAATATATTGTGTGTAAATGAGAATACGGAAAATCAACCACGAAAAAGAGAGCCACTTGGGGGGTGTGGCTCTCTTTTCATGAAAGGTACCTTCTGAGGTAAAAGGGAAGAAAGAAAGTTGGAAATACAAATTTGCAATACGTATTTGCAAGTACAGTATAACAAAAGTTTCGTTATATTGCAATAACTAAACTTTATCGATTCTTCCTTTGCGTTTTATTATTTCCTTAAGCCTGTTTATCAATAATTATTACAAAAAGGCTATTCCTCGTTCTGCTTGAGGAATAGCCTTCTCATCTAAACGTGGGATCCGCTAGAGGCGGTGACAGCCTTAGACTTCGTACCTTCCCAACAGGGAAAGCGGGGTCTCAGAACCCGTCAGAGGCAAAACGCACAGTTACTTCACACGCGGTACGCTCTATCGTTACTGTCACGCGCTGCGCCCGAGTGGGAAGGAATTGCTTAGTCGGGGTTGTGGCGAATAACGGTACCGTGCTGTACGTTAAGGGGGGACCAATTTCTTCTTCCGAGCGCTGGTACGCCCACTTTCCCCCTTGGCAAGGTACGATTTCGAATCCAGTGACGCCGCCGTGGCGGCAGTGTCTTCCCGGTCAGGAAAACCTGCGCCAGCAGCGTCTTTTTCGTTGCTTCTATTTTGTCATGCTCATGCCGGATTTATAGGCGGCAAGTTCTTTCGTCAGTGCGGCTACTTGCTGTTTCAAGGCTAAGACATCTTCGGTAATGGAGATTCTCGACCGGGTTATGCTGCTCGTCTGGCCGAATTTCCAGCTGATGCCGAAGTTCATCATGTTTTCTCCGCCATTGAAGGAACCGCCGATACTGAACATCATATTTTCGTTCGGGCGATAGAATGCGCCGATGGCCACGGCATTAGCATTACTGTAATTGCCATAGGCTGCAGCGAAATCCCATTTATTATCCGGGTCAAAGTCCAGTGGATGGAGTCCGGCCAGGGCGGCAGCTCCGGCACCAACGCGATTGATACGGGAGTCCAGCTTGCTGATCTGGCCGCCGAGATTGGTAATGCTCTTCGTATTCAGGCCTACTTGGTTATCCAAGGCGGTGATATTTTCAGCAGCTGTGTTGGTTTGCAGGATGTAATGACCGTCGGCCTGGACCCGTGTTTCCTGATACACTGTGTCCCCGCTGATCAGCTTCGTATCACCTGAGGCTACCTTGCCGTCGGCTTTTACATTGATAGTGTATTCATCTGCACCAAATTCATTACCCTGGGTGGTGAGGGTGACATTTTCACCGGCTTTTACGGTGCTTCTCGTATCATTTCCCTTTGCCGCCATGGCTACGACCTGTTTCAGCTGGGCTACATTGACGGCATCCGTATCGGCTGTCCCGGCTGCTACGCCAATAATTTGACGGGTAATGCCATTGGGCGCATCCCCTACGGCAATAGCGGCGGCTGTCGATTGCCACGTACTATCCGGTGCACTCAGTGCGACTTTTTCCGGTTTCGGGCCAGATTGGGCCGTACTGGTGGGACGATAGCCGGCGACGCCTTTATCGACGGACGCTACGGAACGACTGCCCAAAGCGACGGAATCCTTCAAATCTGCTTTGGCCCTGTCCCCCATGGCGACGGCGTTTTTGGCATTTTTCCCGGTCAGGCCGCCGGCGGCAGCAAAGCTGTTTTCTCCCAAGGCCTCACTCCTATACCCTAAGGCGGCAGACGTGCTGCCAATCGCCCGTGCCCGGAAACCATAGGCAAAGGAGTTCCAGCCTTTGGCGTTATTTTGTAGTTTATGTCTGCCCTCTGGCGTAGATACATCTGCATCCCCTTTATTTCCGGCTTCCGAATAGGCGCCGCCAGCAAAAGAATAGGACGCGTAAACGTTATTTTCCAGCCCAAAGGCGAAACTGCCCATGGCATAGGCCTGATTCTTCCAGCCTGCAGCCTGAGCTGCATGGCCATAAACGTTATTATAAAGACCGACACCGATGGAATTCGTTCCATCAATCTGGTTGTTGGTACCAATGGAAGCAGACCGTTCACTAACCGTGCTGTCTCCCTCGGACGTTTCCTGTGCGCCTACTACCAGATAGCCATGCGTGCGCAATTCGTCATTGGTGTTGACACTGCTTACATCGATACTTCCGGATCCGTTACCGGACACACCCATCAAATGATTCACCTGTAACACGTCTTTGCTCACCATCAGCCCCTGGACAGTGACGGCCGGTTTATTAGGATTAAGCGCACTGCCATCGGCTTTTTTTCCATTCACGATCAAGGTGCCCTGAATCACGGCATCCTGAGCAGCAATCGATGTATCCTCAGCGAGGACCAACGAACCGCCCGTGCAAACCAGGGCCACACAAAGAGCTGCCACTACCTTACTGTATCCTGTAGTATGCCTGAGAAGCTCCGGTCCCACAATATATCTGTTTTTCACCTTGCTCCAAACGACCCTATATATCTTATTCATGACACAAACCCCTTTCTACTCTCTAACCTGTAAGCAGGTCCCACCTCGGTATGTTCATTTCTTAAAAAACGAAGCTACCAGTACGTATACCCGTTGCCATGACTGCCTTCCCCGCAGCTGGACAAGAGTATAAAAATCTCCCAAATCATCCGGCAAATCTACCGGTAAATAATCTCGTATAAGAAAAGCGCGTAACTAAAATATTAGAAATTATGATTTAATTTTGCGTATAGCAAGCCAAATTAATTTCCATTGTGTCATAAAGGTAACATGTCATCAGAACTTTATCTATAGTTTTATTATATTGTAAAATGGAACATTTTAAATTACAACTATACTAAAGTATATTAATTTTTATTCTGAATTATAACTTATTTACATAGATTAATTTAAATAATATACATTTAACTGGTAAAAATCAGTATATTTAATGCAAAAAAATCAATTATGCCTTTAAAATCAGGCCTTTTGACTTTTATATATCTCAACTTTCGTATAATAAAAAACTATTAAAAAATTAATAAATACTACTATAAAATAAAAATAAAAAAATAGGCTTGCTATTATAAAATCAGATGGATTTTATAATAGCAAGCCTATAAAATGACTTTCTCCGAGACCGGATAAAGTACAGTGAAGCCGGGATAGAGGTTGAATCCGCAGGAATGCCCTCTTCAGTCCCAGTTCCTCACAGGTGGCGCCTTTTTAGAACGCTCTGCTTATTGTTGCACTGTAGGTTACACCGCGTTGGACTCCTGTCCAGCCGGTTACGTGGATGTCTGCGCCCCAGGGATGGTCTTTGTCAATTTTGCTTTGCCAGCCTAGTTCTAATAATGCGCTGTGGCCTTTGACTCCAGCTGCTGGGGTTTCAAAGGTGCCGTAGCGAGCGGTGGCGTTGTCGCCGAATTGGTGGTTCCAGGCTAGGCCTGCGTAGTAGGAGGTCGTGGGGGTTACGTTTTTGGTCCAGCGGAATCCTAAGCGGGTGTTGTACGTGTTGATGGTGTCCAGGTCGTATTGGGACGTGCCCAGGTCACTATGCAGTTGGACTGTGTCGCTGCCTAGGTGGGTCCAGAAGAGTTTGCCGTAGTAGTCGATAGAACTCGTATTTTTCTTGACGATCTTCCCTGCTCCTAGCATGGCGCTGAGGTAAGGAGCGCTGGTGTCGTAGCTGGTCAGGTGGTTGTCTATTTGGCCGTGGAAGTCGCCGTTAGTGCGGCCGGCGCGGACCATGGCTTCGTAGTGGAGGCCGTTCGTGAGGTCTCTGCGGGCCAGGAGGCCGGCGCCGATGTAGTGTTGGTCGCCGTCGCCTCTGGCGCCGTCGTCGAGGTGGCTCGTGTAGTTGCCGTTACCGTATTCGAGGAACGGCATGAGCGTGTCTGTGTGGCCTTTCTGGTCGGTTCGTTTGACGAAGCCCAGGTTGGCGTTGAGACCGTAGGTATCGACATAGGAGCCTGTGTCAGCGCGGAGGTCGTGGCCGCCTATGACGAGGTAGGGCGTGAAATCGCCTTTGACGCCTGTGTCGAAGTTCCAGGCCGTGAGGGCGCCGTCGTAGGCGCTGGTGGCAGCAAAGTCGCTGCCGGTGCTTACGAGGTTTACGGCTGCGGCTCGGTCTTCGGCGAAGAGTTTCGTGTCGGCGTTCAGCGTCGGCTGTGTGCCTTTGAGGATGCCGATGACGATGGTTTTATCGTCTTGTTTCCAAATGGATGCCTTGCGCTGCAGAAAGCCTGCATCGGTGACGGTGTCTTTGCCGTCCATCATGGCGTAGGTGGCACCGTCGGTGGTGAGGCCCTTGGCATCATAGATGAGGTTGATGAATTGGCCTTCGCTGAGGTTTGTCGCTTCTTCTACACCGGCCTTGACTGTGGCGTTTGTCAGGTCCGCTGTACCCGTGACGGTGAGAACCGTGTCACCAGCGGCGGTGCCTGCCGGGACGTAGAAGTTGTAGTTCTGGAAGTGATCCAGATTGGCGACGCTATTTCCTTTAGAGTAGACGTTGAGCGTGTTGCCTTTGCTTTCGGTCTTACCGATGCCACCGTAAAGGTTTAGGTTTTTCCCTACCAAGGGCGCGTAAAGGTTGACAATATTGTCGCTAGCTGCGGCCGAGTCGGACTGGCCGCCGATGATGCTTTTATTTACCGTGCCGCCGTAGTAGTTGATCGTGTTGTTGTTGGCGGAGCCGCTGACGTAGTCCGTAGTAGTGTAAGATTCATCAACCTCTCTCTTCTCTGCATTAAAGGTATAAATCACCTTAGTAATTCCAAACTTCTGTGCGTAGCCGCCCCAGAGGGAATCGGCCGTGCCGCTGATCATGTTGATTGTATTACCATTGGCCTCACTGGTGGAAACATTCGGATCTGTGGTTGATGAATAGTCTTCTGTTGATGAGATCATTGGAACTGACCATCCCACAGAATTATACAGGCTGCTTTCCAAGCCCGTAACACCACCATAGGCATTAGTTACGGTGCTTTCTGTCAGGTTGACTGTATTTCCTGTGGCCGTGCCAAAGCCGGCGGCACCGCCATAGACGCCGTAGGCGTTAGAGTTTTTCTGCAAGGTCACCGTATTACCTGCGGCTGTGCCTTGGAGCGCAAACCCGCCGACGATATCTCCAACGGTAAAGAGTTTCTCACTGCTGTAGCCAGTTACGGTGCTGCCTGACAGTATAACTGTATTATCTACAGCATGATCCATTAATCTATACGCACCTTTGATGTCTGAATCATAATAGCTGACAGATGAGCCGCCCAGGACGTTGCCGGTGACGATGCTGTCTGTTAAGAGGACCTGGTTATTTTTTGCTGTGGCAGTTGTAGAGAAGGAATCGTTTTTTGATTCAGCATCATCATAAATGACAGCGAAGGCGGCACCGCCCACGACTTCATTTGCCTGGTAGTGATTCAAAGAAACAGTATTATTATTGGCGCTGAAGGCTTCCGTATAGGTGCGTGTAATCGTACTATCTTCAGGTGCACTATCGAAATAAATATTGGAATCTGCATAACCGCCATAGACATAGTCGACGCAGGCTAGCTGGGGCGTGGCGGCAGAGCCAATCAGAATCGCTGTATTGTCATTGGCTTCACCGAAGAACTGTGCTCCCAGGTTGTCAGACTCTATAGTTATACTAACAAACGAGTAGCCACTGTTGACGCCGGCAGAATGAGTATTATAGCTACCATCAGAGTAATGGACATTATAATCCGTCAGGCCTGCCATATACACATCCTCCAAGTAAACTTTGTTATTATTAGCGCTGGCAGATGCCCGGCCATCGCTGTTCATAAGCCCAGCTTCTCCAAAGCCGCCAGTGATGTCATCGTTGATGGCAACGCGCTTCAAGCTGAGAGTGTTTTCGTTGGCATTGCCATTATCCGTACTGCCACCGTATATAGGTGCGTATGCATCGCTGCCGCGATGTGAATTAAAAGCCATGGACTGTACGGTCACATTTGCCTTAGCGTTTTCGCCGCTGCCGCTGAGGGTCCCTTCCAAGCTGACCGTATTACCATTGGCATCGCCATAAGGTGTGTAGCCGCCCCATATTCTGTGATACTCCACCGGGTCTGCCAAATCATAAGTGATGGTCACGGTGTTGTTATTGGCGTCAGATGGCTTCGTATAGGTGTTCGCATCGAGGCCCACGCCAAGCTCGTTCACAATTTTCTTTATATAGCCGCCGGCGATATAAAGGCCGCCTACGGTGCTGTCCTTCAGCGTGACTGTATTATTGCTGGCTTCGGATGCAGGAGTTACATCGCCGCTTGCATCAAGAGAAATGTAGCCGCCATAAACACTGCCTGTGTATTTCTCAGCATCTCCATCAATTCCTAACGCTGCTTCATCTAATCCTGTCTTTACGGCAGCCTTGTCTAGCTCTACGGTATTCCCGTTGGCCGTACCGCCGCCTAGGGTATAGCCGCCGTAGACCCTGCCCGTGACAGAGCCTGGTGCGGTGATGGTCATGTGGTTGCCAATGACATTGTCCCCTTCTTCTGTGCCTTGGCCGCCATAGACGTCGGTCGTTACATCGCTGGTAACAGTCTTGGTTTGGTTCGTGATGTCTGCTGCATAAAGCGGCATCGTGACCATGGTCGTGGTTAGGAGTGTAGCCATGATGGAGGCGTAGAGTATGGTGTGCTTTCTTTGCATGATAATTCCTTCTTCCCTAGAAATGCGTTCCCCCAAAACGCGAATCGAAACGATTGCAATACTTACATGTTTATTATAACAAAAATTGATATGTTTTGCTAATATGTTATAGACGAGGAAAAGGAAAGCCCCGCTCTCTGCCAGTGCTGTGTTAGGACTGTGGAGAGCAGGGCTTGTGAAGATGGAGTGGTTGCAGGTGAATTAGCCGGTCTGGTCTGCGGCGCTTTGTGGTACAAGGATTCGGGAATCGGTGTTTACGTGCGTCACGTTACAGGCCTTTAAGGTATCTTCTTCTGTCACCAAATGGTGACGTCATTGATCGTTCATCGGTGGAGGTTTTCTCAAAACGCTCTGGCCAGTGATACGCCATACGTCACGCCGCGTTGTTTTCCGGTCCAGGCTGTGGCGTGTAGGTCGGCGGCCCAGGGGTTATCCTTGGTGATTTTACTTTGCCAGCCAAGTTCTACAAAGCCGCTGGAGCCTTTCATGCTGGGGCTGGGGGTGTTGAAGTTGCGGTAGTTGGCTTTGGAGTCGCCGTCGAATTCGTAGTCCCAGCCTAGGCCGGCGTAGTAGGCGTTTTTGTCGCTTTGGTGTTTGGTCCAGCGGATGCCTAGTCTGGTGCGGTAGGAGTTGATGGCGTCGAAGTCGAAGTTTGTCTTGCCTAGGGAGTTGTGGATGGTGGTGCTGTCGCTGCCCAGGCGGGTCCAGATGAGTTTGCCGTAGTAGTCTATGGTGTGGGTGTTTTGTGTTACTAGTTTACCCATGCCTAGTTCTGCGGCGATGTAGGGTGCGTTGGTGTTGTAGCTGGACGGGAGGCTTCCGATGATACCTTTGAAGTCGCCATGGAGTTTGCCAGCCCGGATGAGGGCTTCGTAGTGGAGGCCGTTATTGAGGTCTCTGCGGGCTAGGAGACCGGCGCCTATGTAGTGTTGTTTGCCGTCAGCTCTGGCGCCGCTGTCTAGGTGACTGGTGTAGTTGCTGGTGCCGTATTCAATAAAGGGCATGAGGCTGTCTACGTGGCTTTCCCGTTGGTACTGTCTGATGAAGCCCAGATTGGCTGTGAGGCCGTTCGTATCTACGTAGGAGCCTGTTTCATTGCGCAGGTTGAAGCCGCCTAAAGAGACGTAGGGGGCAAAGCCTGTGCTGGTTTCTCCGGCTGCGGCTGCCAGGGCGTCAGCATAGGCTGTGGTTGCCGCTATGTCCGTGGCATTTCCTACGAGGGCTGCTCCGGCTGCGCGGGTTTCGGCGAAGAGTTTCGTGTCTTTGGAGAGGTACCAAGCGTTCGTGTTAGACGGGAATTCCATGATGACGGAGCTTCCGTCGTCACCTAGTCTTACGGTTGCTTCTGATTTCAGGTACGACGCTGTGACTAGGGAGACTGTATTGGCCAGGTCTTCCGGCAGGGTGGGCAGGGAGTCTGCCAGACCGTAGGTGGTGTTGGCGTCGGTGGTGAGGGTGCCTGCTTTGAGCAGCGTCAGGGTTTTAGGTGCTGTGCGCAAGACGTCTTCGCTTTGGAGGCCGGCTTTGATCGTGGCACCGGCGATGTTGGCTGTGCCCGTGACGTTCAGCATGGTATCGGCCTCGGTCATGTCTGCCGGGATATAGAAATTCAGGTTCTGGAAATAGTCCAGGGCTGCTACGGTGATGCCTTTGGTGAACAGGTTCAAGGTGTTGTTCGTGCTGTTTGTGCCATAGCCGCCATACAAGGTCGCTTTTTCTCCAAACGTGCCGCCAAAAATATTGACCGTATTGTTGCTCGCCGTGCTGCCGTAGGAATAACCGCCGGCAACCCCGATGGTAATGCTTCCTATTACAGCTTCGAAATTCTCATCATAGATTGGATTTGTCCTTCCCGAAATCTTGCCACCTGTGATGGTGACCGTATTATAATCTGCTGCTCCCGCTGCCTCGCCGCCTGTAACCATGCCATTCATGGTGCCTCCGGTCATGATAACCGTATTGCCTGTAGCATTAGCTTCTTCAGAGTAGCCGCCTGTAACATAGCCGATAATCGTGCCGTCGCTGATGGTGACGGTATTTTTATTGGTGCTGCCAAAAACGGAGAAGCCGCCACAGACACCATAACCGTTAGTTGCTCCGATGGTGCCGCCGCTGATGCGTACCGTATTGTCTGTGACTGTAGAAGTGCTTTCACGTGCCCCACCGCCATAGACACTGCCTGTCACTGTACCATTGCTGATGTCTACCGTATTCCCTTCTACTCTGCCATTACCGGCAAAGCCGCCATAAACGAAATCGTGAATGGTACCGCCGCTGATAGTGACACTATTGCCTATTGCATCGCCTGTTGCATACTCATTATCGCCGATCCAAGCTCCTTCTGCTCTGCCGCCGTGCACTTCTCCGTAAATGGTACCGCCGCTGATGGTAACTGTATTTTCATTGGCGCTGCCGTACTGCGAATAGCCGCCATAGAAATCTTCATTAACGTCACTGAGATTCCCTGCGTCTTCAGTCCCTACAACCCCGTCTTCCATAGTGAAGTGGTTCCTGATGGCGTTGCCTGCTTCTGCATAGCCGCCGTAGATGGAGCGCTCCGTAGTACCGCCGGTGATTTTCACGGTGTTATCAGTGACATCGCCTGTCGGAGAACTGAGAGGGGCATGGAAGCTTCTGACACTGTAGCCACCGTAGACGCCGTCGCTGTCAGAGCCGTAGATGGTGCCGCTTTCGATGGTGACCGTATTGCCGGTAACCGCCGCACTAGCGTTACTATAGCCGCCGTAGATGCTGGCAGGCTGGGTACGGGAGCTATCACCGATGCCTATAAAGCCACTACCAAGCGTTGATGCCGGCAGTGGCTCTTCAGGAGCCGTGCCGATAACCGTAGCGCTGCCGCTGATGGTGACCTTGTTGTTCGTAGCTTGGCTTTTATCAGACTGGCCGCCATAGATATTACCGGTAATTGTGCCACCGGTAATTTCTACCTCATTTAGATTGGCGATGCCGGAATCAGCTTGGCCGCCATAGACGTGAGGGTAAGCTCCGGAAATGGTGCCGCCGCTAATTTTCACCTTATTACGTTCGGCATTGCCCGTATTGCCGGCATAGCCCCCGATAAGCGAAGAGCTCAGCGTACCGCCCTCGAAGGTTATGGCATTGCTGGTGGCATTGCCCTTAATGGCATAGCCGCCATAGACGTACCCGCCAATGGTGCCACCACTGATAGTTACGGTATTGCCGGTGACATTGCCATTCCCAGAGTAGCCGCTATAGACAGAACTATACATCTTACCACCGCTGATGGTAATGGCATTGGTATTGGCAGCGCCTTTTTCCGTTCTGCCTCCATAAAGGATATTATAGATTTTGCCGTTGCTAAAATTTATCTTATTGGTATTAGCATCACCATTCCTCGTATAGCCGCCATAGGCATTGCCATAGATGGTTCCGGTCGTAGTTACTTTCAGAACATTCTCGTTTACATTACCGGATGCTGTGTAGCCGCCATAGACGTCAGCATAACCATTAGAATAACTAACAGAGGCTGCGCCACTGATGGTCAGTGTATTATAAGTCGCATCCCCTGAAGAACCAGCGTTACCGCCGTACTGATCTCCCGACGTATCCGTTGTAATTTCCACCGTAGTACTTGATATTGCTTTGGCATAGCCGGGCATCATTCCTGCTCCGGCGCAGAGCAGTGCTGACACGATGGCTAGTCTCAATAATCCGTTCCGCTTTGTCATATGAATCACTCACCTTCTGTTTTTTTCCGTACCTTTTCCTTTAGTTTGCGCATCGTTAGAAATGGCAAGCCTGTATATGGATTGCCTTCTTGTGATATGTCGTATAAGTTTTTGTTATTTTTCTTTGTACTTGAATTATATCACGTTTTGTTTGCTGAAAAGGGTGAGTGGCATAAAAGTAACGTTTTTTGGCAGGAAAGGCATGGGGAGTGACGGGAAAAAGCCCATCCGCATGTCGGATGAGCTTTTGATTGTGCGTGCGTGGTGGCCGCAGGCTGGGAAGGGGTTATTTTGCTAATCGGGCCTGCGGCGCTTTGGTTTACGCGGCTGTGGATAATCAGCGTTGATGTAGTTCCGGTTTCTACTCTTCCGACGACGCGATTGCGTCGTCTTTTCTCCGCTGGAGGAAGTGGTGCGTTAGCACCGATGGAGGTGCATTTTTTTCTTATCTTACGAAGTTGGTGAAGGCTTCGGTTTCCGGTTGTGGATAGGCTACGCCGGCTTTTTTGCCTGCTTCGAAGCATTGCATCATCCAGATCATGTTGCGGGCCAGATTGCGCATGACTTGGAGGCCTTCTTTGTCTTCTTTTGTGTCTGCGGCTACCATGCCGTGAACCATGTTCCAGTAGGTGGAGCCGGCTACAGGCATTTGGGCGATGCCAAAGTATTTATTGAGGCCATCCAGGGTGGCTGTCGTGCCGGCGCGGCGGGCTACTGCTACGGCTGCGGCAGGTTTGTATTGGAAGGCCGGGTAGATTTCGTTTTTGCCGCTGCTGAAAAAGACGCGGTCCAGGAAGGAATAGATACGGCCACTGGGATGGGCAAAGTAAGTCGGCGAGGCGAAGACAAAACCGTCGGCTGTTTTGGCTTTTTCGACAAAGTCATTGACGCCGTCATCCTTATATACGCAGCCGTCGTCGTGACTTTGACAGTACATGCATTGTGTACAGTCACGCAAAGGGGCTGCTCCTAGCTGGACGATTTCTGTTTCAATCTGAGCAGCTTCAAAAACCTTGCTCATTTCCTTCAGAGCCTGCATAGTGGTGCCGTTTACGTGGCTGCTGCCGTTTAGCATTAAGACTTTCATAGTAATTGCCTCCTGTTGTAGTAAAATTGGTTACAGTACTATTATAGCATATCTGTCAAAAGGTCAAAGTGGCGAGAACGTAGGCAGGGGCGCCCCAAGCGAAGGATGGCGGCCTTTGGCCTCCTGGGAAATAGTTTTTACCACCGTTTCCTCATTTTCCCATCTTCTCCGATTCTAAACCATGCTGCATATAGTGTAGGCAGTACGAGTAGTGTCAATACAGTGGCGATTAGGAGGCCGCTGGCTATGGCTACGGCCATAGGGCCCCAGAAGATGTTGCCCATGAGTGGGACCATGCCCAGGATGGCGGCTGCGGCTGTGAGCATGATGGGGCGGAAGCGCATGACAGCCGAGTCGATGATGGCTTGCCACGGGTTATCCCCGGCGGCCATGTGTTTTTGGATCTGGTCGATGAGGATGATGGCGTTGCGGATGATCATGCCCCCTAAAGCCAGGATGCCTAAGTACGCTACGAAGCCCAAGGCTTGTTGGAAAATGAGCATGCCCGCAGCTACGCCGATGAGGCCTAGCGGTGCCATGATGAGAGCCATGACCATGAGGGACGGACTTGTAAGCTGGAACATGAGAAGTGTCATAATGAGGATAATCATGATCGGTACAGGCTGTAACAGGTACTTCAAGGATTTCTGACTGTCTTCCAGGGAGCCGCCAATATCGATGCTGTAGCCAAAAGGCAGGGATTTCCGCAAATCGGCCAACGAATCATAGGCTTTTTGCGTAGCGTCGTTGGCTGTACCCGTTTTGATGCCGGCATTGATGGTGATAGTCGGCTTCAGGTCGCGTCGCCAGATAAGGCCGTCTTCAGCGTCGTAGCGGATCTTCCCTAATTGTTCCAGAGGCACGTAGCCTGTGGTTGGACCCGTATAGACAGGCAAACTTTGGATAGTAGCCAGATTCTGCCGGTCTGCGTCGCGCAGGCGCAGCTGGATATCGATTGTCTTGTCCGGTGCGTAGTATTGAGCGACTGTAGCGCCGGAGATTTCTGTATAAAGGGTCTGGGCGACAGTCTGGCCGGAAATGCCTAAGGTCTTTAGCTTATTCTGATCCAGGTCGACGCGCATGACCTTGTTCTTTTAGTTCCAGTTGAGAAATACGTTTTCCGTGTTCGGATCCTTGGCGATGATCTGGGCGGCTTCTTGGGCGTAGGCCTTGACCTTGTCCGTATCGTAGCCGCTCACGCGCAGCATAATAGGATAGTCCGCCGGCGGGCCTAAGGGGACGTTTTTGACGTTACTGCGCACGTTCGGGTATTGGTCCGCCATTTCCTTCTTGATGTCCTGCGTCAGTTCTTCCCTAGCGGCTGTATCCTTGGCCACGACGACGAACTGGGCGTAGTTATTGGCCGGCAGGACCGGTTCGATTGTAAGGACAAAGCGTGGCGCCCCTTCGCCGACGTAGTACGAATAATCCTTGAGGAGACTATCCTTGCTTTGGAGGTATTTTGAAAAACGGGCAGCCTCCTTTTGTGTTGCCTGAAGGGATGAGCCTTCAGGGAGGGTCATTTCCACAATCAATTCAGGCCGCAAGGACGGCGGGAAAAATTCCTGGGGAATAAATTTCATGAGGCCCAGTGACAGGACAAATAAGGCAGCTGTACCACTGAGGACAATAGTCCTGTGGGTCAGGCACCAGCGCAGGACGCGGCGGAAAAAGACGTAGAAACGCCCCGAATAAAGAGGCTTCGTTTCCGTTGCGGCCTTGGGCTTAATAAGATAATAGCCAAAGAGCGGCGCTACCATGACCGAGACAATCCAGGAAATGACCAGGGCTGCCGTAATGACCGGGAACAGGGCCTGGCAAAATTCCGAAGCAGCGCCATCGGCAAAGGCCACGGGAATAAAGCCACAGCACGTAATGAGCGTGCCCGTGAGCATAGGCTTCGCTGTGGCCTTGAAGGCATAGCACGCCGCGTCGAAGCGGTTCATGCCCTTTTCCAGCTGGACCGTCATCATTTCTACGGCAATAATGGCATCGTCCACGAGGAGGCCCAGGGCGATAATCAGGGAGCCCAAGGAAACCTTGTGCAAATCGATGCCGGCAATTTCCATGACGCAGAAAACGCCAGTGAGAACCAAGGGGATGCAAAAGGCGACGACCAGGCCTGTGCGCAGGCCCAGGCTGAGGAAGCTCACGATAAGGACGATGATGATGGCTTCCCGCAGGGTGTTGACGAAATCGGAAATGGAGTCTTTAACGACCTGCGGCTGGTCGGAAACCTGGTGGATTTCCATGCCTGCCGGCAGGTCCGGCTTGACGCTCGCCAGGAGCTTTTTCAGGTTTTCGCCGAGGGCCAGGTTGTTGCCGCCGCTCTTCATAGACAGGGCAATGCCCACAGCAGGCTGACCGTTGTAGTACATCTGCGGGTCTGCCGGTTCCACGTCGCGCCGTTCGACCGTCGCAATGTCGCCTAAGCGGAAGACGCGGCCGCCAGCGTTAATGGGCAGGTTGCGGATGGCTTCCACGTCATTAAATTCACCGGAAAGGCGCAGGTAGACATTATCCGATTGTGTGTCGATCATGCCCGACGGGGTCATGGCATTTTGGCCGTTGACGGCATCAGAAATGACCGTCGGCGCAATGCCCAGCTCGGCCAGCTTGGCGTTGGCCACTTCAATGTAGATCTTTTCCGTCTGCACGCCTAAAAGCTCGACCTTGCTCACGTCGGGCACATCGAGCATGATGCGGCGGATTTTTTCTGCCTTTTGGCGCAACTCTTCATAGGAATAGCCGTCGCCGGTAATGGCGTAGACGGAGCCATAGACGTCATCAAAGCGGTCGTTATAATAGGGACCGTAGACGCCACTGGGCAAATCCTTCTTCATATCCTCCGTCAGGTTGCGCACTTCCAGCCACGTGCTACGGATAGAATCACGCGGAGCCTGGTCCGTCAGATTCACATAAATGACGGACTGGCCTGGACGGGAATAGCTTTTGATGTAATCGAGGTTGGGCGTGTCCTGAAGCTTCTTTTCGATCTTATCCGTAACCTGTTCCTGCATCTGCTGCGCCGAAGCACCGGGCCAGGCGACGCTGACGACCATAGTACGGACCGTGTACGTCGGGTCTTCCATGCGGCCGAGCTTCATATACGAAAAGACGCCGGCAATGGCCACGAGAATGATGAAATACCAGACCAGAACGCGATGCTTCAGGGCGACTTCCGAAAGGTTTCTCACGTTTCATCACGCTCCGTTCGTACGCGCTGGCCGTCGTGGAGCATGTGTACACCGGCTGTCACGACTTCGTCACCAGCCTGGAGGCCTGTAACGCTGACACTGTTATCGCCAAATTTCTCTACCTGTACCGGTACGAGTTTTAAGATTTTATCCTTGCCAACGACAAAGACCTGAGGCGTGTCGCCGGTCTGATACACAGCCGACAAAGGAAGCACATACGACGCCCCTGTCGCGGCTGCAGCAGCATTGGTCACGGACGCGGTCATACCCAGTTGCAGTCCTGCCGGCGGTTCAGGTAAGGTAATAGAGACCTTGTACGTCCGCGAGGCCGGATCGGCCATTGGCGCTACTTCACGGACGACGCCGCGTACAGGCTGATCATTGAGGGCCCAGAAGGTAGCCGAGACCTCTTTGCCGGTGGGGAAATCGGCTACGTGGTTTTCAGGCACGTTGATTTGCACTTCTAGATTGCCGTCATGGACCAGCGTGAGTACGGTCTGACCGGCTGCCACGACCTGGCCTACTTCCCCGGTCACAGCAGCAATCACGCCATCGGCATCAGCCGTGAGCTGTGTGTAGGAAAGCTGATTTTCCTGGGCTGACATGGCGGCTACAGCCTGGTCATATTGAGCCTGATTATACGCCGTCGTATACTGATCTAGGGCAGCGGCGCTGACGGCATCCTGAGCATAGAGCTGCTGATAGCGGGCCAGATTGGACTTAGCCAAATTGAGCTGGGCTTCTGCGGCACTGACCTGGGCCTGTGTCTGGTTGACAGCCTGGGCCACATCCTGGGGATTAACCGTCATGAGGACGTCACCGGCATGGACGACAGAGCCGAGCTGCACGTTTCGTGCTGTAATGCGGCCACCGGCCTGAAAGGACAGATTACTTTCGTAGCGGCCCTTGACGCTGCCGGCATAGGTCCCTGCTGTAGACCCGGCTTCAGCACTGCCTACTTGTACGGTCTTAACGAGCTGGTCTGCCGCCTGCTCGTGGGACGCATCCGAGCCACACCCGGCCAGAACAAGGCAACAAACCAGAGCCAGGACGAGACATAGGGATTTATTTTTCATGCTGCTCTCTCCCTTCGGGCCACACCAAAGCAAAATCGGAGTGAACGGCATTATCGGCCACAAGCTGCATGATCGATAAGGCCTTGGCCAGCGTCGCTTCATCGATACCACGGCTCACGCAATCGGTCCAGCTCTTCAAGATGGACTCTAGCTTGCCCTGGACAGCCAAGGCCTGGTCCGTCAGGGACAGATACTTGAACCGCTTATCTGCTCCACTCTGCTCGCGCCGGACGAACCCCTTCTCTTCGAGGAGCTTCACATTCCGCGCTGTCATAGCCTTATCAGACTGCAGACTGGCGCACAAATCATTCTGACTGCAGCCATCGTTCTGATAGAGCGCCATGAGGGTAATATACTCAGAATAGGAAAGATTCCACGCCTGACAAGCCCAGGTGATGAAGGCCTGAGAACGGCGATTGATAATGCCAAAGAAATGACCTGCCTGTAAATGGTCCATATACTGTTCACACTCCTGCTCGTATGACACTTTTTGTTGACCTAATCAACTATAGAGATGTACTAGTTGAGTTAATCAACTAGTTTTCTTGAGATTAGTATAGCAGAAGGGAATTGGGAAAGCAAGAAGAGAAATGAACCACTTTCGTCACAGAACGGAAATTCTGTGACGAAAGTGGTTCATTTACGGTACCTGGCTTTTCGCAATCGCCTGTCTGCTTTCTTATCTATTTCTTCGGATGCGGAATAACGATCTTCTCTACTTGTACAGCCTTGCCGTCAATAGTCATGATGGCAAAGGTAATTTCCTGGTCGAAGCGGCGTTTGCCGCAGCTGCCGGGGTTGAGCCAGAGACGGCCATCGATAGTCTCTTCGAAGTACTTGTGAGAATGGCCGAAGACGACGACGTCGATGCCAGGGAGGTCTTTAGGGACGAATTTCTTGTTGTGGACCATGAAGAAATGGACATCTTCAATCTGGAAGGTCAGCGTCTCCGGCATCCCTTCGGCCCATTCCTTGTCGTTATTGCCACGAACGACGTATAAGGGAGCTATTTGTTTCAATTCGTCCAGAATGGCAGGCTTATTGATATCGCCACCATGGATGATAGCATCGCAACCGGCAATCTGGTCCAATACTTCAGGACGCAAAAGACCGTGCGTATCAGAAAGAACAGCTATAGTTTTTGGCATGAAATCACCTCGGATATTGTAGAATATGGCCCGCATCAGGCTGCGCGGAAAAACAAAGCGCCCCTTACTTTCTCCGGGGAGAAAGTACTGTTTGCTTTGGCAAACAGGGATAGAGGTGAAACGTCAAGCCCCGTACCGTAGATCCCCACACCTCCGGTATACGCCGCCAATGCCCGCAGCCGTGACACAGCAGACCATGCGCCTTTCGAGTGCGACAGATCTGCCTGTGGTTGTGGTGTATGCCAAACATACCTTGGTTTATTTTTCCATTTTTATATTTTTTCGGTTTTACTTCGTTTCCGCTTCTTCTATTTCCTTCAAGCACCGTCCGTCAGCTGCTTTCCAGGCACGCGGGCCACTGACACTATACCCTAAGACGAACACAGCAGCAGCGGAGGAGCTCGAAAAATATAATGGGCCTGTGAATTCAGACCAGTACTGAAAATTTTAAGAGTGCATGAT
>OHAG01001017.1_pt1 | contig 20166 bp, 18 predicted proteins | sample 1577081 | NCBI WGS metagenome assembly OHAG01 (sample SAMEA3541513, study PRJEB24748) | human gut metagenome | biome: human gut; feature: human-associated habitat; material: faeces | place: China | collected 2012
GATGAAAATGCTGGCAAACGGAAACCATGATAACTTTACGAAAAATCTCCAGGTTCCGCACGTTGAGGTAAACGGAAAGACTTTAGGAATCATCGGTGCCGGACATATCGGAAAGACTGTAATGAAGATTGCAAAAGCTCTTGATATGAACATTCTCGTGTATACAAGAACACCGAGAGCCGACGAAGACGGCATCCGCTATGTGGATCTTGAGACAGTCTTAAAGAACAGTGACTATGTTTCCCTGCACTGCCCGTTAACTCCGCAGACAAAGCATATGATCAATAAAGAGACTCTTGCGCTGATGAAGCCGACCGCCTTCCTGATCAACACCTCCCGCGGTGCTCTCATCGATGAACCGGCTCTGATCGAAGCGCTTGAAAAGCACCAGATCGCAGGCGCAGGCCTCGACGTCCAGGAAACTGAGCCGCCGAAAGCCGACAACCCGCTCTACACCCTCGACAACGTGATCCTCACCCCGCATATGGGCTGGAAAGGACTTGAGACAAGACAGCGCCTCGTTTCCATCCTTGCCGGAAATGTAAAGGGATTCCTTGAGGGAACACCGGTGAATGTAGTTTCATAACTCAAATATAAGGAACTTTTCATCTTTTAAGATGAAATAGTTCCTTTTTTTTATTACTGTTTGCGCAAAGCGTGAATCGTAACTTATTTTTAACTACTGTACAGAAAGAATCCTTGAAATATTCTCGCAATTCATGTATGATAGAGTTATGATTTGAAAAGAGGAGGAATTCCAATGATTTGTATCAAGAACGGAACACTTCACACAGCGGTATCAAAGGAAACTTTTATCGCTGACATCCTGATCGACGGCGGAAAGATCGTAAAGATCGGAAAAGGTCTCTCTGCTGACGGCGCTGAGGTTATTGACGCTACCGGACTCCATGTTTATCCGGGATTTGTTGAGGCCCACTGCCATATCGGTCTTGACGGCTACGGGATCGGCTACGAGGGGCATGACTACAACGAACTGAATGACCCGGTAACTCCACAGGTACAGGCGATCGACGGAATCAACCCGTTTGACCCGTGTATGAAGATGGCCGCGAAAGCCGGTGTTACCTGCTTCGCAACCGGTCCAGGCAGCTCCAACTCCATTGGCGGAACCTTCGCTGCTATCAAACCGGTTGGAACCCGTGTTGACAATATGATCGTAAAATTCCCGATCGCTATGAAATGCGCTTTCGGTGAAAACCCGAAACGCTGCTACCAGAAACAGGGAATCTCCAGCCGTATGACAAATGCCGCAAAAATCCGCGAGGCTTTAAATAAAGCGAAGGTTTACAAGGCAAAGATCGAGGCTGCCGGTGATGACGCCTCCAAGCTTCCGGCTTACGACCAGAAGTCCGAAGCTCTGATCCCGGTATTAAACCATGAGATCCCGTTAAAAGCCCATGCCCATCAGGCAAACGATATCTTCACCGCGATCCGCATCGCGAAAGAATTCGGTGTCGGCCTGACTCTGGAGCATGTGACAGAGGGCCATATGATCGTGGATGAACTCGCGAAGGAAAATCTCCCGCTCGCAGTAGGTCCGACCTTCGGACATGCCTCCAAATTTGAGCTCCAGAATAAGACCTGGGAGACACCTGGCATTCTCGCGAAAGCCGGATGTCATGTTTCCATCATCACAGATGCGCCGGTAACTCCTGCCGCTCTGCGCAGGGCTCGCTATCAAAGCCGGTATGGACGAGTATGAGGCACTCCGCGCCGTAACCATCAACCCGGCTGAGCACATTGGCATCGCTGACCGTGTCGGTTCTCTGGAAGAAGGAAAAGACGCCGATGTTGTCATTGTTGACGGCTGCCCGTTTGATGTGACAGGTGTGATCAAGCATGTGCTGATCAACGGCGAGGAAGTTTAAAGCACTAAAAAACTGAGGATTTCTGACTGCCTGTATTTGCAGTCGGAATCCTCTTTTTATTTAACCATCATATGTAAAAGTTCTCTGCTGCAGATCCTGCTGCCGGAAGTTTTCTGGATACATGGCAGCTAACGGAAAAGACCAGGAACATCTCTGCCCCTGGTCCTTCAAAAACTCCTTTATCATTTATCCAAGATCCACATCAATCATTCTCAAATACTGGTTCTGTCGGCTCACCGTATTCTTCTTTCGTGCTCGCCGTCTCATCGTTGATCTGAGTCAAAATTCCGCTGGAATTTACCTTAAACTTGTTTCCGTCGCGGTCCTTCACCGTCGTATTCTTTGAGATACGTCCGGAGGAGTTTACAACGTAAGTCTGGTATCCGTTGCTTCCATTCGGGATACTGATCAATGCGTAACGGCTAAAGCTGTCCGCTTCCTGAAGCTTACCCATATAATAGAGATAGCCATTCTTCACACCGCTGACACCGCGTCCCGCGTAGGTTCCCTCATTAAAGTAGAAGGTCGTCTTATTTCCATCGCCTTCCTCCACTGTCATCTTTCCCTTTACGGAAATTCTGGAGGATGCATCAAAGTAATAGGAGGTGTACTCTCCTGTCGATCCGATCTGTATCTTCTTTAATCCCTTCACCGGATTTCCCTTCTGGTCAAAGAGATATGTCTTTCCGTTGATCTTGACAAAGTCACTTGTGGACGCTTTTCCGTCCTCCGGACCTGTCTTCGGTGTTCCATCTTTCTCGAAATAGTACCAGACAACCGGCTCATCCACATTGTCCTGAAGCTGTTCCGGCGGATTTAAGGAGAGCCATCCGGTGATCGACGCACCGAGAGTCGCGTTCTGGATCCCACTCTCCGCAAAATATCTCCAGTTCTCGATCGTGTCCTTACTTGCATTCTCCGGGTCACCTTCTAAATACACCCATCCGGTCTGCATCCGTCCGTCCTCGTCGAAGCAATAATATTTGCCATCGATCTTCATCACCTTATAATCGCCGCCGTTACTGCTCGTCGACGGGCTGTTCTTCTTTCCGCTCGCAGAGAAGTAGAACCAGTATTTTCCGTCGTCGCTCTCCGGTCCGTAGAGATCCTTATCCTCATCCTTCGGCTCCAGATACTTCCAGCCGGTGACCATAGCGCCGCTGGAGCTTAAATAGTAATCCCCATCCTCGGACCATCCGGTCTGCATAATTCCGTCGGAATCAAAGAGATAACTCTTTCCGTCGATCTTCTTCCAGCTGTCCTTCGTGACTTTTCCGCTGGAACCGAAATAGAACCAGTATGTCGTCCCATTATCCCTGCTGTACGGGGAAGCCAGCTGCATCCATTTATTTGACACCATGATTCCGTTGGAATCCACATAGTAATCATTGTCTGCCCAGCTGTTGACCGCCATCTCGCCGCTGCTGTTCAAATATCTCCAGAGGTTGTCCGCGCCCTTTTTCCACTCATTCGTCACGCGGTTTCCGTTTTTATCAAGATACGTCCATATATTATTGGAAAGCGCCCAGCCTTCCGCTGCGTAGGCGTTCATCGTCAGACATCCGAAAGTCAGGACCGCCGCTGCTGCCAGTATTCTTAACCCTTTTTTCTTCACTCGCTCCGTCTCCTTCCTGTACCCCAAAAGGCGCATAACTATCGCCAACATCCATTCCGGATCAGCTTCGCCGATGGGATTTCTGCCTTCCGGCCGTATTTTTCATTTCGCAATACATCTGATTTTATTTTACCAGTAACTCCCTGATTATTCAACAGAAAATACCTGTCAATTCTCTTAAGTCCCCACCACAGTTCTGCCGCATTCCCGCCACAGAAAGACACATTTTCCGTTCATGTTCCCCATATTTCCGCCAACATCCCGCATTCCATCCCCACTCCTATTTGACAGTATCCCCCGAATCTATTATACTGGTATATCATAGGCATTTTATGCCCCTGATCCGTTTTTACGCAAAAAAGTCTAAAGAAAGAGATGGAATACAATTATGTGGATAGCAGATGGATGGAAGGACTATGAAGTCATCGACTGTTCCGGCGGTGAAAAGCTGGAACGTTGGGGAAAATATATTCTGGTCCGTCCGGATCCCCAGGTCATCTGGGATACCGATAAAAAGGCACCACAGTGGAGAAAGATGAACGGCCACTACCACAGAAGCTCCAAAGGCGGCGGCGAGTGGGAATTCTTCAGTCTCCCGGAGCAGTGGAGCATCAACTACAAAGGCCTGACCTTCCAGTTAAAGCCCTTCAGCTTTAAGCACACCGGTCTTTTCCCGGAACAGGCGGCAAACTGGGACTGGTTTGGCGAAAAGATCAAAAACGCGGGACGCCCGGTCAAAGTCTTAAACCTCTTCGCCTACACCGGCGGAGCGACACTGGCAGCCGCGAAAGCCGGAGCTTCCGTGACCCACGTTGACGCCTCCAAGGGCATGGTCGCCTGGGCAAAGGAAAACGCGAAGTCCAGCGGCCTTGAGGACGCGCCGATCCGCTGGATCGTGGATGACTGCGTAAAATTCGTAGAGCGTGAGATCCGCCGTGGAAACCACTATGACGCAATCATCATGGACCCGCCCTCCTACGGAAGGGGCCCGAAGGGCGAGATCTGGAAGATCGAGGACGCGATCTACCCGTTGGTGAAGCTCTGTGCAAAGCTCCTCTCCGACAAGCCGTTATTCTACCTGATCAACTCCTACACGACCGGACTCGCTCCGGCCGTGCTGACTTACATGCTCGGAACAGCGGTTGTCCCGCAGTTCGGCGGAACCGTGAGATCGGAGGAGATCGGACTTCCCGTTACGGGTTCCGGGCTCGTACTTCCATGCGGCGCTTCCGGACGATGGGAAGCCTAATTAACTGAAAGGACCGGTAAACAAAACATATGAAGATCATCATTGTCGGCTGCGGAAAGGTCGGCGTGAGCCTTGCAGAGCGCTTAAGCGCCGAGAGCCACGATCTCGTTATGGTCGATATGAATCCGCAGAAAGTGGAACATCTTTCCAACCAGTTTGACGCCCTGGGAATCGTTGGAAACGGCGCCAGCTTTAATATCCAGCAGGAAGCCGGTGTGGAAAACGCGGACCTCTTTATCGCCGTCACCGGCGAGGACGAATTAAACCTCCTCTGCTGCCTGATGGCGAAGAAGACCGGGCACTGTGACACCATCGCCCGCGTAAGAAACCCGCTCTATAATAAGGAGATCCGCTTCATTCAGGAAAAGCTCGGACTCTCCATGATCATCAACCCGGAGCTGACGGCGGCCAGAGAGATCTTAAAGCTCTTAAAATTCCCGTCCGCCATCAAGATCGACACCTTCGCAAAGGGACGTGTCGAGCTTCTCCGCTTCCGCTTAAAGCCGGAGATCGGGTTCGGCGGAAAAACTGTCATGGATATCATGCGGCAGTTAAAATGCGATGTCCTGATCTGTGCCGTTGAGCGCGGATCCGAGGTCGTGATCCCGAACGGAAGCTTTGTCCTTCAGGATACGGATATCCTCTCTATCGTGGGATCTCTGGAAAATACGGCTCAGTTTTTTGAAAAGATCGGTCTCCGCTCAAAATCCGTAAAAAATTCCCTGATCATCGGCGGCGGCACCATCGCCCACTATCTGGCCCAGGACCTCTTAAAGATCGGGTTCCGCGTCCGGATCATCGAGCAGCGGAAAGAGCGCTGCGATTACTTAAGCGAGGTGATTCCCGGTGCTGATATCATAAACGGGGACGGAAGTGATCGGGATCTTCTTCTGGAAGAAGGCCTGACCTACGCTGATTCCCTTGTGGCCCTCACCGGACTTGACGAGGAGAATATCTTCCTCGCCCTCTACGGAAAGCTCCACTCCAATGCAAAGCTCATCGCAAAGGTCAACAAGATCGCCTTCGATGACGTGATCGACAGCTTCGGTATCGACAGCATCATCTACCCGAAGTACCTGACGGCAGATTATATCCTACAGTACGTCCGTGCCCGCCAGAACACCATCGGCTGCAACGTGGAAACGCTGTATAAGATCCTGGATGGCCGTGCCGAAGCACTGGAATTCTCCATCAAAGAGGATTCCGCTGTCACGAATGTGCCGCTTATGGACTTAAACTTAAAGGACAACCTTCTGATCTGCTGCATCAACCGCAACGGTCAGATCCTCACCCCCCGTGGTCAGAATATAATCAAGGTCGGGGATACCGTGATTCTCGTGACCACAAACCGCGGTCTCGGTGATATCCGGGATATCTTAAAATCATAAAGGAGCGATTCCATGAATTATTCGATGATCTTTTATATTATCGGCTGGATTCTGGACGTGGAGGCGGCGCTTCTTGTGCCATCCCTGGCAGTCTCCCTGATCTACCATGAAAGCTGCGCACTGGCATTCTTCATCACGATCGTCCTCTGCCTGATCCCAGGTGTGATCCTTGTCCGCAAGCAGCCGAAAAACAAGGTATTCTACGCAAGGGAAGGTTCCGTGACGGTTGCCTTAAGCTGGATCGTCATGAGTATCATGGGTTCCATCCCGTTCCTCTTAAGCGGATCCATCACAAATCCGGTGGATGCCCTGTTTGAGACTGTGTCTGGATTTACGACGACCGGTGCCAGTATTCTTCCCGCCGTGGAACCGCTTCAGCACGGCATCCTGTTCTGGAGGAGCTTTACACACTGGATCGGTGGTATGGGAGTTCTCGTGTTCCTTCTCTGCCTGCTTCCGCTTACCGGAAGCGGCTATCATATGAACCTCATGAAGGCAGAGAGCCCGGGCCCCTCTGTCACAAAGCTGGTCCCGAAGGTGCAGTCCACCGCAAAGATCCTCTATGGGCTCTATCTCTTCCTCACGGTTCTGGAGTTTATTCTCCTGCTTGTGGGACGGATGCCGGTGTTTGATTCCCTGTGTACCGTTTTCGGTACCGCGGGAACCGGAGGCTTCGGCATCAAGAACGACAGCTTCGGAAGCTATTCCACCTACCTTCAGGGCGTAGTTACCGTGTTTATGATCCTCTTTGGCATCAACTTTAACGTGTACTTCCTCTTCTATATGAAAAAGCCGAAGGAAGCACTGCGCTGCGAGGAGGCGCGATGGTACCTCGGGATCATTGCCACGTCGATCCTCGTCATCACGTTTTTTGTCCGGGATTTCTTCGACAGCCTGTTCCTCGCGTTCCACCATGTCGCGTTTCAGGTTGCTTCCATCATCACGACCACCGGCTTCGCCACCGTGGATTTTAACCTCTGGCCAACGATCCCGAAAACGATCCTGGTGCTCTTAATGTTTATCGGTGCCTGCGCGGGAAGTACTGGCGGCGGCATTAAGGTGTCCCGTGTCGTGCTGTTATTCCGGTCCCTGACAAAGGAGCTCTCCCAGAGTCTCCATCCGAATCAGATCCGCAAGATCCATTTTGAGGGACGCGCGGTGGATCATGTGGTCCTCCGCTCCGTAAATGTCTTCATGGCGGCATACATCCTGATCTTCGCTATTTCCGTGCTGCTCATCGGCATCGACAACTTCGATCTTGTGACAAACTTTACCGCCGTCGCGGCGACCTTAAACAACATCGGACCGGGATTGGAACTTGTAGGCCCGGCCCAGAACTTCGGGCTCTTCTCCAACTTCTCCAAGCTGGTTCTGACCTTTGATATGCTTGCCGGACGTCTGGAGCTCTTCCCGCTGCTGCTGCTTTTCTATCGGGGTACCTGGAAGAGATTCTAATTAAGCAAACATTCCCGATAATAGATGTAATTTTGACAATTTGACTGATCCGTGTTGAAAAATCTGATTGTCGGAAATAAAAAGTGGATATCCCAGAGTCACATCATGGACTCTGGATATCCACTTTTCTTTTTATTCTTCTGACCTTTTTCCACCTGACAGAGGACAAGGGGGCGTCGCCCTTCCATATAATATTATCTTAGCCGGGAAGACTCTCACCTCTTTCAGGTAGTGAGTAACAACAAACTCGTCTCAGTGGGAATCAGGTCCGACTGAGATAAACGCTCCGCGATAATGCACAGTCGTCCATATTGTATCACCCAAGTGCCACATCCAGCATCATCATCAATGCAAACCCGACCGCGAACCCGATGGTTCCTATATTCGAGTGCTCTCCCTCCGCAGTCTCCGGGATCAGTTCCTCCACGACCACGTACATCATGGCACCTGCAGCGAAGGCGAGAAGATACGGCAGGACCGGAGCGAGGATCCTGTACATCAAAACGGTGAGAATTGCTGCCACTGGCTCTACAACGCCTGAAAGTGTTCCATATAGAAATGCACGGTTGCTGCTCATCCCCTCACCCTTGAGCGGCAGGGAAATGATCGCCCCCTCCGGGAAGTTCTGGATCGCGATCCCGACGGACAGGGCAAACGCACCGGCTAACGTGATCCCGCTGTTTGCCGTAAGAAGTCCCGCGAACATGACACCGACCGCCATTCCTTCCGGAATATTATGAAGGGTCACCGCAAGGACAAGCATCGTATTTTTTTTTAACGTACAGGACGGACCTTCCGGTTCGTCGCACCCGATGTGAAGATGAGGCACATGTCCATCAAGGAACAGCAGGAACAGGATGCCGCAAAAGAATCCGGTCACCGCAGGCAGAAACGCCAGGCGTCCCAGATCCGCGGAAAGATTCATGGACGGGATCAGAAGCGACCACACGGATGCCGCCACCATGACACCGGACGCAAAGCCCAGAAGGCCTTTTTCCACATTCTGACGGATTCCCTTCTTCATAAAATATACGCACGCAGCTCCAAGTGTCGTCCCCGCAAACGGGATCATGATCCCAAGAATAATATTTCCGATATTTTCCATCGTTTTTGTCTCCTTTGATCCGCGAAGGCCGTCCGGACCCCGGCGCGGCTCTCGCAATCTTCCTTCTATAAGCTATGCGGTTTCCAACTGAAAAGATCCAGGCCACGAAGCGACGTCCGCCTCTGACCTGGATCTTTTATAGAGTTTCTATGGAATAATGAAGTGATACTGCCAAAATTATGCTGCTACAGAGCGGCGGGATGCCTTCTTCTGGTTCTTATATGGATCCGGACGGAACAGCATATAGAGGAATCCGAGAAGAACAACAACAGCTGCTGCTGTGCCGATTCCGAAGGAACCGCCTTCCATAAGAAGACCGAACTGATAGAACATCAGTGCTACGCAGTAAGCGAATACGTTCTGGAAAATGATCGCGAACCAGAACCACTTTCTGGACTGCATCTGCTGGGCCATTGTGGAAATAGCCGCCAGACACGGGGAGTTTAACAGGTTGAATACAAGGAAGGAGAAGGCTGCCGCCATTGTCGGGAACCAGTCTCTGATCGCAGCTGCAACAACATCTGTCTCCTCAGAGAGATCCTCGCTGACATTTGCAAGGACACCCATTGTGGAAACGATACCCTCTTTTGCGGAGAATCCGGAGATCGCCGCTGCAACGCACTGCCATTTGCCCCATCCGAGAGGAGCGAAGATCCATGCAAGAGCGCTTCCGAGGATCGCCATGAAGCAGTTTTCTGTATCTTCTACCATACCGAACGCGCCATTCTCGAAACCGAAGGTGGAGAGGATCCACATGATCACGCAGGCAAGGAACAGGATTGTTCCGGCTTTCTTAATGAAGCCCCACAGACGCTCCCAGGTGTGCATGAGAACGGTCTTGGCAGACGGGATGTGGTATGCCGGTAACTCCATAACGAACGGAGCTGCCTCGCCGGAGAACGGCTTTGTCTTCTTTAACATGATCGCTGCGACAAGGACGCAAACGATACCTAACGCGTACATTAAGAATGCTGTATTTCCTGCATCGGAATAATCTCCGGATGTCCAGCCGACCATGATGCCGCCTAACAGAGCGATAACAGGAAGCTTCGCGCCGCACGGAATAAATGTGGCTGTCATAATGGTAAGACGTCTGTCGTTATCATTTTCGATGGTCTTGGAAGCCATGATACCCGGGATACCGCAGCCGGATGCGATCAGGAGCGGAATGAAGCTCTTACCGGAAAGTCCGAAGTGACGGAATACACGGTCCATGACGAATGCGATACGTACCATGTATCCGCAGTCCTCAAGGATGGAAAGCATTAAGAATAAGAGTGCCATCTGCGGGAGGAATCCGAATACAGCGAAGAGTCCGCCGAGGATACCATCCACAACAAGGCTCTGGATGAAGTCGCTTGCGCCTGCTGCCGCGAGTGCCGCGCCTGCCCATTCCTGAATGCCGCCGCCGAATGTGTCATTCGCCCAGTCTGTACCCATGGTTCCGAGTGTGCTTACACAGATGTAGTAAACGAACCACATCACTGCCGCGAAGATCGGGATACCTAAAATACGGTTTGTAACGATCTTATCGATCTTATCGGATGTGGAGAGCTTCTTGCCGGATTTCTTAACGGCCTTGTCGATCACGCTTCCGATGTATGTATAACGCTCGTCTGTGATGATGCTCTCTGTATCGTCATCAGTCTCTTTCTCAAGACGGGTAACCTCCGTGTTGACCGCTGCCATAGCGGATGCCGGAAGATGTAACTGCTCGATGACCTTGCTGTCCTTCTCAAGAAGCTTGATCGCGAACCATCTCTTCTGGTCTGCATCCACAGCGTCACCGACAGCCTCCTCAACCTTCTCAATCGCGTTTTCTACGCTTCCGGAGAAGATGCCGGCCGGATTCTTCCACTCATTCTTCTTCGCTGCCTCGATTGCCTTCTCGACAACCTCCTTAAGGCCTGTGCCCTTTAATGCGGAAGTCTCAACAACTTCACAGCCGAAAATCTCGGAAAGCTTCTTCACATCGATCTTATCCCCGCTCTTTGCAAGCAGATCAGCCATGTTTAACGCGATAACGACCGGAATGCCGATCTCGAGGATCTGAGTCGTCAGATATAAGTTTCTCTCAATGTTTGTTGCGTCTACCAGATTGATGATCGCCTGCGGTTTCTCGTGAACGAGGTAATCACGGCTTACGACTTCCTCCAGTGTGTACGGGGAAAGGGAGTAAACACCCGGAAGGTCTGTGATGATGATCTCTTCACCGCTCTTGGCAGATTTTAATTTACCTTCTTTTTTCTCTACAGTTACACCCGGCCAGTTTCCGACGTACTGATTCGCGCCTGTGAGGGCATTGAACATGGTCGTCTTACCACAGTTCGGGTTTCCGGCTAATGCGATTTTGATAGCCATTTTTCATCCTCCTATTTTCCTGCACTTGTGTTGCTGCTGTCCACATTCCGGGCGGACAGCAACCAGGTTTTGCCAATGCTTTGCATACACATCAGGCAAAACATTTATCCGTCATCAGACTGTAACGACTTCGACACTTTCCGCATCGTCTCTTCTCAACGACAGTTCATATCCACGGACCGTGATCTCGACCGGATCACCGAGCGGTGCCACTTTACGAACGTAGATCTCGCTGTTTTTGGTAATGCCCATATCCATGATTCTGCGGCGGAATGCGCCCTCTCCGTTGATCTTCACAACTTTAACCGTTGTATGTACCGGAACTTCACGTAATGTCATGTCTTCTCCTTTCTATCCCTGTGGATCGCTCCTGCGGTCCGGATCCATTCCCCTGTCTTTTGTAAAATTTTCCCAAAAGCTTTCGATTAACCGCTGCTAATTAGTGCATGCTAACCGTTGGGGAAAAAGCAAAGTGGGAAATCTCCCACTTGAACTTTCATCATCCATAACTGCCTCATTCTTCCCAGTCTGCACTTCCCTGCGGGATAAGGCAAACTGCTGAACAGTTACCGTCTTTTTTCACAGCTACTGCACCATAACGTGCTTTGCCATCTCCTTGTTGATCGCGACTCTGGAATCCTTGATGTTTACGATCAGGTTTCCGTTGAGTTCAGAGATCACTGTCACTGCCGCTCCGTCCACGAAGCCAAGATTCGCGAGGAATCTCTTTGTGTCCTCCGCTCCGCCGACACGCTGGATCATACCGGTCTCACCGGCACGTAAAAATGTCATTGGCATCATGTTTCCTCCTCTTTACACGCCCATCCACTCAGATCTTGTGAGCTTTCGGAGCTGTATCGTAATGGACACTGCCGCATCCGCTGCACCCGGAGCAGGAACCGCAGCAACCTCCGCAGGAACCGCTCTTCTTCTGTTTCCGGATGCTCTTTATCACACCGATCACGGCCATGGCAACCAGCAACAAAACAATTACATCTGTAAGCATTTCCATCACCTCTCACCAAACCATTTATGGGAATAATTGTATTGATAACGAATATCAATTTCAAATGAATTATATGACTTCATACCCAACTTGTCAACTGGTATTTAATAATTTTTTAAGATTTTACCGGATGGTTTTACTTGCTTTCCAAAGACTTTCCATTTAAAATGATAGTATATCTGCGTCAATATTTCTGTCTTGTCTGGATTTACTTTTATATTGTTAAAATTTGCCGACAATAGGAATATATAGGTCCAGATGATTTTATTTTTTGACCTTTTGTGACTCTTTCAGAAGCCAGTACCTTTCCGGTATTTCACCGTTCTCGTTCTGGCAGATTCGGAAAACGCCACAGCAATATTAATATCAGGAGGTTTCTAACATGAATAACATAAGAAAGCTTACAGATTCCCTTTTCTGGGTCGGCATCAATGACCGCCGCATCGCTCTCTTTGAAAATGTTTATCCGGTTCCTACAGGAATGTCCTATAACTCTTACGTTCTTCTTGACGAGAAGACAGCACTCTTCGATACCGTGGACGCGTCCTTCACCCATGATTTTCTCGAAAATGTGACCGCTGCCTTAAAGGGCCGCACTCTGGACTATCTGATCGTAAACCACATGGAGCCGGACCACTGTGCGTCCATCGCCGATGTGATCGCCGTTTACCCGGAGGCAAAGATCGTATGCACCGCAAAGGCTGTGGGAATGATGAAACAGTTCTTTGATTTTGATGTGGACAGCCGCGCGATTCTGGTAAAAGAGGGAGATACCATCTCTCTCGGCTCCCATGAGCTTACCTTCGTGATGGCCCCGATGGTGCACTGGCCGGAGGTCATGGTTACCTATGAAAAGACAGAAAAGATCCTGTTCTCCGCTGATGCCTTCGGTTCCTTCGGCGCTGTCGACGGAAATATCTTTGCTGACGAGATCGACGATAAGGTTGCCTGGCTCTCTGAGGCGAGACGTTATTATACAAATATCGTTGGAAAATTCGGCATGTCCGTACAGGGTCTCTTAAAGAAGGCTGCCGGGCTCGAAATCCGGATGATCTGCCCGCTCCACAGCGTGATCTGGAGAGAAGATCTCCCATGGCTCATCGATAAATACCTCAAATGGAGCTCCTATACGCCGGAAGAGAAATCTGTAACGATCGCCTACGGATCTGTTTACGGTCATACGGAAAAAGCTGCCGATATCCTTGCCGGAAAGCTTGCCGACCGCGGCATCCGCCATATTTCCGTCTTTGACGTTTCCAAGACCCATCCGTCCTACATCATTGCAGACGCGTTCCGTACCTCCGCGATTGTCTTTGCATCCATCACCTACAATGGCGGTATCTTCTGCAATATGGACACACTGCTCCACCAGCTTGCAGCCCACGGTCTTAAAAACCGTACCGCGGCCCTGATCCAGAACGGAACCTGGGCGGCAACCACCTCAAAACAGATGGGGGAAATCCTCGGTACAATGAAAAATATCCATGTTCTCGAGTCAGATGTGACCATTAAATCTGCCCTGAAAGACAATCAGGAGGCTGAGCTTGACGCACTTGCAGACGCAATTGCCGCATCATTACAGTAAGTGGAGGAAATGCCAATGAAATATGCAATCGTTTATTCCAGTAAGACCGGAAATACCGCAGCACTTGCAGATCGTCTCCATGATATCCTTCCGCATGAGCACTGTGTTTATTTCGGTGATACGTCCCATTACTCCCCGGATCTTGGAGCGGACCTTATCTTCGCCGGCTTCTGGACCGATAAAGGAAGCTGCGATGACAGGACGCGTGTTTTCTTAAAGAACCTTCAGAATACAAAGATCGCTCTTTTCGGCACAGCCGGATATGCAGCTCCTGATTACATCCACTCGATCTTAAAACAGGCAGAGGCAAATATTCCCGTAAACAACACCGTTCTTACAGGCTTCGTCTGCCAGGGGAAAATGCAGCCGGCAGTCGCAGATAAATTTGCCGCAATGCTCGAAAAGGACCCGGAGGACGCAAAGGGAAAGCTTCTTCGCGATACGTACCAGGAAGGTCTCTCCCATCCGAACGAAGAGGACTTCGCAAACTTTAAAAAGTGGGCTGAAGGCTTTATCCACTAATTGATCGTCATATAAAACGCACTGCATGGATTCCGTATGGCGGTTAAATTCAAGTCGAAACGTCCGTGAGACTTTACGCATGATTCTGGTCAGCGAAGCTGACATATTCTTACCAGAATCATGAAATGCCGGATGATCGGGAAAACCGATCATCCGGCATTTTTTCATGCTCAAACTTTGCTCCAATCAGTCTTTCACTCTCGGCAGCATTCTTCCACCGTATCCGATTGCAAAGATCTCACCATTCTCATTTTCGAAGAATCTCACGTAGCCATCCTTATCCGGGTTGCGCACAATCCCTAAAAATTCCTGCACCGGCACAAATCGAAGAAGCGTCTCTCCCTCTTTGGCTGCCAGATTTCCATCTTTTTCAAAGATCGTGATATTGTTATCTTCATCTGAACGGAAGGTGCCGCACATCGCCTTTCTCTTTTCCGCATTCCACTCCGTCTCCTGATAAACAAATCGATCCTCGATCGGATTTCTTCCATGATACATCCGCATTGCTGCATCCGCGATCGTGCTAACCGGCACGCCCGACGTGTTGCACAGTACCATAACACCCACTCCGGCATCATACGACCAGGATAAATTCGACGAAACTCCCGGCAGGCTTCCGCCATGCTCCATAACCGTCAGGTCATCCAGCTTCTTCTGCGCAAGGCCAAAGCAATAATGGCTATCCGGGCGATAATCGATTCTTGGGCGGCACATCGTCCGTACACCCTCCTGGGAGAGGATCCTTGTTCCATCGATCCCCTTTCCGTAATTCAGATACATGCAGATGTATTTTTTCATGTCGGCAAGCGTAGATTTCAGGGAACCGGCTCCTCCGAGGGAAAATGCATTGTCATGGTAATCTCTGCCGGAGGTCATGACACCTTTTTGCATTTTGTAGAGAACTGCCGCATTCGCATCCGCTGCCGGTCTTACATACTCTCCGCTGCTCCGCTCCATATGAAGAGGCTCAAGAATATGTTTTTTCACATATTCCGCAAAGCTGTTCTCCCCGCCGACACGACGCACGATCTCTGACAAAAGTCCAAAGCCATCATTGCAATAGCTCATGTAGTTTCCCGGATCTCCGATCAGACCGCCGTTTTCCTTTGTCTGGGCATCCAGCAGCTCAGCTACTGCCTTTGTTCCTTCCAATGCGATCTTCTCACAGAACGCAAAATCCCCCGTCTCATTCTCATCCAGTCCTGCCTTCTGCGCGATCTCATTGATGATTGTGCGGTGCATCGGATAAAAGCCCGCTGTGTGACATAAAAAGTGCCATACCTTTATCGGTTTCTGATTACGGTTTGTAAATTCCGGAATATATTTGCTCACTGGATCATCCAGATCTACTTTTCCGGCTTCGACCAGCTGCATGATCGATAAAGCCACAAAGGATTTCGTGACGGACGCTAACCCGAAGATCGTATCCTCATCGATCGGCAGTTTTCTCTCCTGATCCCGGTATCCAAAAAACTTTTCATACTGAGTCTTTCCATTTCGGTCAACGATCGCAACCGCGATTCCCACTGCGTTGGAACGTTCCTGTATTCTGGATACAAGTTCCTCAAAAAGAAATCTTGACGCATTTGTGATTTTGTTCATAGGTACTCCTCTCCTTTACGCTGCGCGCACCTGGTGATCTGATTCTCACACAGGCGCGCAGTCTTCATATTGATTATATCGATTCTGATCGATTTCTTCAAGTTCTTCCCTGTCCCGGTCAATTTCGCTCAGGATTTTGCTCTTTCTATCTTCCATATCTGCTCACCTTCTATCTTCTTTAAAGTCTGATCGTTCCTACGCCGTCTTTAATTTCCATCTCAGTTCCATAAGGTTTTGAAAGCTCTGCCAGGTATGACAGTACGTTCTCATCACCGGTCAACACCGGAACTCATTTTTGCGGCCTTTTTTCTGTCATTCCAAGAGAAATCGGATACAGTTTGATTTCTGTTAAATGTCCATCTTCCATGGTCCAGCCCGCCATCACGGATAACCAGATCTCCGGAAGCACTCCGTATCCGGCCGTGCCATTTTTACTACGGGCATCCATATAAGCACCAACCTTGGTATCCAGCGGCATTTTTTTATTTATGTATGCATCGTAAGGCTGCTTTTCCACAGTTTCTGTCTCAAAGAGGAAATTTCCCAGACTGTAGAAGATAGGCGCTCCGTGATAGATCTCAATTCCACGAAGTTCATGCGGTCCGTGTCCGATTACCGCATCAGCTCCTGCATCCACACATCTTCTTGAAAATGTCTCAAGGAACATGGATGGAACCGTTGTGTCTTCCCCATCTGTCTCATGACCATGAAAGCTTACAAGAACGATATCTGCCTGTTTTTTTGCCTCAATGATCTCCTTCTCGACACGTTCCATATCAGCCGGAAACGGAACGCTCTCGATCCAGTTTTTTTCATCCAGAACAAATTTGTATGTTCCAAAGGGCAGTGTTCCGGAAGCCGACGGATTCTTATATCCGTTTTTTACAGACCGCTCCATCGTTGCGTTGATCTTTGTAAGCGCCGCCAGTTCTTCTGCTTTCTTATAATTCTCTTCCGTGACATGGTAAATCGTTTCATAACGAAGAGGATTTAATCCCGGTCTTCCGATCAATTCCGCGCTCTGTCCACCAGCCATTCCTGACTCATGGAAGCTTGAAGAGACCGCAATCATTGCGACACGTCCGTTTTTCGTCTCCAGATAGCATGGTTTTGATGCCTCGGAAAGATTTTTTCCTGTTCCGGCAAAGATCATGTCCCTCTCTTCAAGATTCCGGATGGTCGCAAGAACGCCTCCATGACTGTAGTCGCAGGAATGATTATTTGCCGTATTAAACAGATTAAAACCAAACGATCTCATATCATCAAGGGTTCTTGGATCTGCCATTGCCCAGGTTCCTCCGGAAAATGCTGCCGGATATCCTTCCTCATTGTGGAATGTCATCTCCAGATTCGAAAATTTCACATCATACTGACTGATCACGTCTCTGACCTGCTCAAATCCTTCATAACCGCCTTCCGGAAATCTTCTTGTGATAAACGCATCTCCTGTAGCGATCAGTGTCATTTTCTTCATAATCTATTTTCCCTCCACAACAGAATTAGTCTCCCCGTCGATTCCTGCTGCCATCATCAATACCATAAATGCCTGCTGAACTGCCTTATATGAGTCGGTGATCGGAAACTTTTCATGAACACTATGATTCATTATATTTTTTCTATTTTCATCCGGTGCAAACGCGCGTCCAAGACAGATCGATGGAATTCCTTTCGAAACCGCTACGTTCGCATTTGTGCAGCCGCCTTTATGGAATACCGGTTCAATATCCAGAGACTTCAAACCAAGCCACGCGGATTCTACCAGTGGTGTATGGGAATCCTGAGTTCCGCCCGGAACCTGACTGATCAGGTTTTTATCCCAGGTGATCTCATCTTTTCCCCATTTTTCTGTTTCTTCCCGGCATGCTTCTTCGATCGCATCAAAGATTTTTGTGCGAAGCTTTGCAAGCTCCTCCGGTGAATTTGATCTGAAATTAAATTTGATGGTTGCCTGCGATGCGATCGCATGCACTCCAGCCGCAGTTCCACCGTGGAAATTTGAGACACAGAAGCTTGTCTTCGGATCTGATGGAACTGTAAAATCAGCGATCTTCGCAACTGCTCTGGCTGCTGCATGGATCGGCTGTGCCATCTCGCCAAACGATCCAAACGCATGACCGCCGATACCATAAAAGTTGACCTCGTAGGTTTCTCCGCTTGTCGCCTCGAAGATCAGTGCGCTCATGTCATTGTTATCAATTGTGAGTGAAATATCAATGTCGTCATTATCATTCAGGAAATCTTTCATTCCGCCGAGGCCACCCATACCTTCCTCGCGGGTAGTTGCCACAAATACAATGTCTCCGAATGTCTTGATCTCGTTCTGATTCAATGCTCTTAAAAGTCCCAACAGCATTGCCAGTGCTCTTGTATCATCACCGATTCCCGGTGCGTAGAGGAATCCGTCTCTCTCCTCTACACCATGTACCGTTCCAAATGGAAAGACTGTATCCAGATGTCCCTCGATCAATACCTTCGGCCCTTTGCCGCTTCCTCTTCGAAGGCCAACGACATTTCCACCGCGGTCAATGTGAACATTTTCAAGGCCAAGAGCTTTAAATTTTTCCATCATGACCGCAGCTCGTTTTTCTTCCTCTCTCGTTGGAGCCTCTATGAGAACCAGTTCTTTCTGCTCTTCAATCGTATTCCTCTCATCTTCCTGTATAAATTTCATAGCTTCCTTTATACACGGAATACTCATTGTATATTCAAACTGTTTTTTTACCCGCTCTGATACCTGATACATGCTTCATCCTCCATTTGTGATCAATAACTACTGGTAACAAAAATGATATAAACACGACAAAAGCGCTCCTTTTTAAGAAGGTCTCTCAGACCTTCACCATAGATGCATATGGCTGATTCTTAAAAAGGTGCGCTTTCTTTTATAGGTCAATTATATAATAATTATATATATTGTTCAAATATTATTCACGAATGACTTACATTCTCATTTCGAATGAATTTGTCACAGTTTTATTTATTCTTCTTTGATACTATCAAAATATTTTTCCGTGTATTTGCAGAATTTCTCCAATTCTTCTGTCATTTTCAGATCTTTCTGCAGGATCAGATACAGGGATCGTTTGAATTCGTTGTTATCGATCGGCCGATAACAGACATTTTCAAAATCTCTCTCGCTTCTCAGGTGATCTCTCCAGGAATACCTTGGCCAGATAGTAATCCCTAACCCCTCCTGTACCATACGTCGCAAAATATCAACGGTATCACATTCAAATGCAATATCCGGAATGATCCCTTCTTTTTCGAATATTGCATCTGAAATCGTCCGGATACTTCCTCCGCCTCTCAGCATAACAAATTTTTCATTCCTGATATCCGATAACTTGACTTTTTCCAGATTTTTCAGCCACGAATCTTTATGAAATGCAAGACACAATGGCTCTTCCATCAACTTTACCGCATTACTGAACACATACTGCGGCAGTGTACTTCGAATACAGACATCCCATTGGGTTGCCTCTCTGCGATCTAATACTCGAAAAAATACATCCGGATTTTCCTCCCGAAATTCGCGAATTAATTCCGGCACAAGCTGTCCTGCGGTCAGAACATTCAAACGGATCATTTTCTTCTTCTGTCTATTACGGAATTCTAACGGAAGCCGTTCTATTTCCTCAAGCAAAGGAACCACCCTTTCCTGCAATAAATACCCATCATGGGTAAGCACACAGGATCTTCCGTTTTTCCGAAGCAGTTCTGTTTTTAATTCACGCTCCAGTGATTGGATCGCCTTACTGATGGAAGGCTGGGATACATTCAATTCCTGCGCCGCCATCGTGATATTTTCATATTTCGCCGCATATGCAAAATATCGAAGCTGATATATTTCCATCTTTGCCGCTCCCCCGTTTGTAATGCATAATGTAACTGTTCAGTGCCTCACAGTTACGGGCAAAAATCCCATACCTTACTAAAACAAGCGCAGCAGGTGCAAAAGCCTGCTGCTCACAATACAGAATCCAGATCCTACCCCACCATCTGCACTAATATTCCTCCAATCGTCAGCATCAGCGCTCCGCAGGATCTTGTAACGATCTGCGCAAATGGCAGAAGCTCCATTCTATGCGCACTGCTCAAAACAGCCACATTGCCGGAACCGCCCATATTTGTTGTACACATCCCCGCTGCGATGGCAGATTCCAGTGGGAAAAAGCCAACCAGCTTTCCAAGAACTGACGCCGTGAACGTAATGATCCCCACGATGAGTACCACCGTGATCAGATATAACGGTGTCAGAGTTTTTAAAATTGTATTCAGATCGATCAGCGTAAAACCGATCCCCGCAAGTGCCGCTGCCGTCCAGCTCTTAATGGCAAACTGCCCCCATTCTCTTGCCGCATCCTCCAGCTCTTCGGACATGATGCCGGT
>OHAG01001031.1_pt1 | contig 19969 bp, 10 predicted proteins | sample 1577081 | NCBI WGS metagenome assembly OHAG01 (sample SAMEA3541513, study PRJEB24748) | human gut metagenome | biome: human gut; feature: human-associated habitat; material: faeces | place: China | collected 2012
GGCCCGTGGGTTATACCCTAAGAGCAAACCACCCTTTTTAAGGGTGGTTCTGATTCACGATGGTGGAGACGAGGGGGATCGAACCCCTGACCTCTTGACTGCCAGTCAAGCGCTCTCCCAGCTGAGCTACGCCCCCGTGACGAGGAGATATTATAAGGGAAGTTGGCGTGGGTTGCAAGGACTTTTTTGGGTCAGACTCTAAATGTCTCTTGATATAGGTAAGCGATGGCGGCGCCGGTGTGGACTTGGATCGTGGCTGTTGACCTGACGACGTTGCTGATGCCCGTGTCGGCCAATAGGCCCAAGGGGCTATGATCTAGTTCCCACTCCAAGCCATGTTCGCTTACCTCGGTGTTGGGGGCAATGGCGATGATGGAGAACGTCTTGCCCTCGGCGCCTTCGATGGTCCACGTTTCGCCTGCGCGAAGGATGCGGGCGACCACCTTGTCCTCGGCGATCCAGACGGGGGCATCTACGTATCCCGCGAGCAGGCCCAGTACGGACAGTGCCATGTCGGAACGGCCGCCGGTGGCGCAGGTCGCAACCACTTCGGCACCCGGCCAGCGGCGGCGGACGGAATCGAGCGCCAGCGCCAGATCGGTATAGTCCTTGTAGGGATCGTGACGCTCTACCTCAAAAGCTTCGGCGGCATCGACTAGCGCGCGACCCGCATCGCTTACCGTGTCGGCATCCCCCACATATACGTCGCAGTCCAGTCCAGCGCCCAGCAGAGCGTCGAGTCCGCGGTCCACGGCGACAATGTGATCGCACTCCCCTGCTAGCCTATGCAACAGATCCGCGCTCGCCACCACGGGCGAGCCGCAGACCACTAATACCTTGCAAACCACAGCCCTCGCCTATCCCTCAAACGAAAGCACACGGGCCAGATCCAGGTCTTCATAGCTGTCGATAAAGATATCGCAGTTGTCGCGAACCTCGTCGCGCTCCATACGGCCATGCGGGTCATAGATGCCTACACGCTTAAAGCCGGCGGCGCCAGAACTCTTTAGGCCAAAGACGGCGTCCTCAAACACCCATGTGCCCTCAAACTTGTGCCCATGGCGCTCCTCAAGGCGGCGCAGCGCAAGCTCGTATACGTCGGGGAACTGCTTGGAGCGTCCCGCCTCACCCGTGGTGGTCACAAACTCCATGTAGGCATCGAGACCGGCACCAGAGAGCGCAGACTTAACCAGTTCGGCCGGCGTGGACGTGGCAACGCACATGGCAATGCCCGCCGCCTTCGCCTGCTCCAAAAATGCCAGGAGCCCCTCGCGCGGCGGCACCTTGGAGTAACCATCGATCAGAATGTCGCTCAGCTCGCGATAGAGCTCCTCGCCATTTGCGCCAATGCCCCAGGTGTCGTGGTAGGCCTGGCACTCGTCCTCGAGCGACAAATGCTCAAACTGGGCAAAATCGTCGACCGTCACGTCAACTCCGTGGCGGTGCAATAACTCGGGCTGGGCATAGGCCCAAACGGGGGTGCTATTAACCAGCGTGCCGTCGCAATCGAAAATAAAAGCGACATTGGGAGCGGCGGTCTGGGACATAAATGTACCTTTCGATGTCAAATGGTAAACAACCTGCTAAAAACGTTTTACCAACGTCAAACCAACAATCAAAAAACCCTTATTGGTAAAACTGTCAAGAGTTTTACCACGGCAATTCTGCCAGTGGTCTAAACATGGCGCTTACCGATTAAACGTCGCCCTAAAACCACTTTCCTTCATAAAAGTAACGTACAGGTGTTATCGTAGTTTCTGCCGAAAGTTCCACCGAGCACGCGAGGTGGAACGAATCATAGAACTATCGCCGTCCCTTCGATTCGTGCAGCCTTGGACCTTTCGCATCTAGTCACCAAGGCAACACGCTGCCGCGTCATGATGGGATCAAACGTGAGCGATACAAAGCTAAAGCCAGCAACTAAAAAGCCCGCTACCCGTAAAGCCGCCCCGCACGCACCGGAACTCTCCAAGGACGATGTCTACCTGTTTGGCATCGGCACGTGGGAGCGCAGCTGGGAAAAGATGGGCGCGCACCCCGACACGCAGAACCGTACACGCGGCTGGCGCTTTTGCGTTTGGGCGCCCGATGTAAAGAGCGTCCATGTCATTGGCGAATTTAACGACTGGAATGAGGAAGCCAACCCTCTGGTGCCCGTGCATACGAGCGCTATTTGGGAAGGCTTTATTCCTGGCGCAGAACAAGGTCAGCTTTATAAGTATCTCATTGAGACCAACGAGGGCGAGAAGCTCTACAAGGCCGATCCGTACGCCTTCAAGGCCGAGTGCCCTCCGGGAACGGCAAGCGTGCTGTGGACCCTCGATGGCTACAAGTGGAACGACGCCGCATGGCTCAAGCGCCGCGCCAGTCATAACCACATGTCGCAGCCGCTCAACATCTACGAGGTGCATATTGGCTCGTGGAAGCGCCACGGCGACGCGCCACAGGGCGAGCCGGACGAGTACGGCAACTACCCCGGTCCCATGGACCCCTTCCCCGCGCAGCGCGGCGAGTTCTACACCTACGACGACCTGTCGGTCGAGCTCGTGGACTACGTGCACGACATGGGCTACACGCATATCGAGGTCATGCCGCTTATGGAGTATCCCTTCGATGGTTCCTGGGGCTACCAGACGACCGGCTACTATGCCGCCACGTCGCGCTATGGCGACCCGCAGCAGCTCATGCACTTTATCGATGCGTGTCACAAGGCGGGCATTGGCGTAATCATGGACTGGGTGCCCGGCGGTTTTTGCGCCGACTCCCACGGCCTTGCCACCTTTAACGGCCACATGCTGTTTGAGCACGAGATTCACCCCAACTGGGGCACGCACAAGTTCGACTTCGCCCGTGGCGAGGTCCGCTCCTTCCTGGTCTCCAACGTGCTGTACTGGCTCGAGAACTTCCATGTTGACGGCATTCGCATGGACGGCGTGTCCAGCATGCTGTACCTCAACTTTGGCATCGACGATCCCGGCCAAAAGAAGTTCAATAAGTACGGTACCGAGGAGGACCTGGACGCCAGCGCTTTTATCCGCCAGGTCAACTGCGCCGTGGAGGCCCACTTCCCTGACGTGATGATGATGGCCGAGGAGTCCACCGCGTGGCCGCTCGTGACCTATCCGCCGCAGGACGGCGGCCTGGGCTTCCACTACAAGTGGGACATGGGTTGGATGAACGACACCCTGCACTACATGCAGACCGATTTTCCGTGGCGCCCCGGCAACCACGGGCTGCTCACGTTCTCCATCATGTACGCCTTTACCGAGAACTTCATCTGCCCGCTGAGCCACGACGAGGTCGTCCACGGCAAGTGCTCGCTGATCGGCCGTATGCCGGGCGACTGGTGGCGTCAGTTTGCCGGCCTGCGCACGCTGGCTTTCTACCAAATGACGCACCCCGGCGCCAAGCTCAACTTTATGGGCAACGAGATTGGCCAGTTTATTGAGTGGCGCTACTACGAGTCCATCCAGTGGTTCCTGACCGAGGAGTACGAGACTCACCGTCATCATCAGGCGTTTATCAAGGCGCTCAACCACCTGTACACCGCCGAGCCCGCCCTGTACGAGCGCGGCTACACCGACGACGGCTTTACCTGGATCGATGCGGACAATTCCAAGCAGTCCATCGTGAGCTTTGTGCGTCAGGGCGAGGACGTCGACGACGATCTGGTGATCCTGATCAACTTTGACCCGGCGAGCTACGAGAGCTTCCGCGTGGGCGTGCCGCGCGAGGGCGACTGGGAGGTCATCTTTGACTCAGACCGTCCCGAGTTTGGCGGCAGCGGCTATGCCGGCGAGGAGCCCTACACCTGCTCGAGCGAGCCCTATCCCTGGAACGGGCAGATGGACTCCATCGAGATTAAGGTTCCCGGCTTGGCTGGCGTGGTGCTTAAGCGCCGCGGCCCCAGCAGCTACAAGCCGCCCGTGGTTGAGGAGCCCAAGAAGGCGACGCGTAAACGCACGTCCTCAGTGAAGCCCAAGACCGCAGCCGCCAAGAAGGCTTCGACCAAGGCAAAGGCTACGACGACCAAGGCCAAGGCCAAGGCCGCCGCAAAGCCCGCTGCTAAGGCTACCGCGACCAAGAAGCCGGCTGCCAAAAAGGGCGCTACCAAGGCCAAGGCAGCTGCTGTTAAGCCATCTGGCAAGGATGCGTAACAAAAGCGTTACAGCTGTAATTACCCGCCCCGCAGGGGCGTAGGATACAAGACATAACCGTTCCGGGAGAAACATCCCCGGGGGAAAGGAACGTATGAATAAGATCTTCGACAACAAGCAGGAGTTTACCGAGCTCTATCGCGATGCCGTCATGAGCATCAGCGGCAAGAGCGTCGAGGCAGCAAGCGACCTCGACCGCTTTAACGCCCTGGCCAAGCTCGTGGCCGAGAAGGCGCGCACCGTTGCCACCAAGAGTGACGCCCGCGCCACCGCCGAGGGCAAGAAGCGCGTGTACTACTTCTCGATCGAGTTTTTGATCGGCCGCCTGCTCGACAACTACCTGCTCAATTTTGGCGTGCGCGACATGGTCGCCGAGGCGCTCGACGACATGGGCTTCGATCTGTCCGTCATCGAGAACCAGGAGCCCGATCCGGCCCTGGGCAACGGTGGCCTGGGCCGTCTGGCCGCGTGCTTCTTGGATTCCATGGCAGCCGAGGGCATTGCCGGCTACGGCAACGGCATGCGCTACCGCTACGGCCTGTTTAAGCAGGAGATCGTCAACGGCAGCCAGGTTGAGGCCACCGACGAGTGGCTCACCCACGACTATCCCTGGGAGGTTCGTCGTCAGGACAAGGCCGTGACCATCAAGTTTGGTGGCCGCGTCGAGGGCTTTGAGGAGAACGGCCGCACGTTCTACCGCACGGTGGACACGCAGGATATCCTGGCCGTTCCTTACGACATCCCCGTGGTGGGCTATGCCGGCGAGACCGTCAACAAGCTGCGCGTATGGGCTGCCGAGCCGGTCGAGGAGCACTTTGACCTGGAGGCCTTCAACCGCGGCGATTACGCCCTAGCCGATGCCGAGCGCGCCGAGGCCGAGGCCATCAGCGCCATCCTCTACCCCAACGACGCCGGCGAGCACGGCCGTCTGCTGCGCCTGAAGCAGGAGTACCTGTTTGTATCGGCCGGCATCTACAGCCTGCTCGACACCTTTGAGAAGGAGCACGGTGCGAACTGGGAGCTGCTGCCGCAGTTTGTGGCCATCCACACCAACGATACCCACCCCGCCATGTGCGGCCCCGAGCTCATGCGCATCCTCATCGACGAGAAGAAGCTCGAGTGGGACGACGCCTGGAACATCGTGACGCAGGTCGTGAGCTACACCAACCACACCATCCTGCCCGAGGCTCTAGAGAAGTGGCCCATCGGCACGTTCTCCAAGCTCCTCCCCCGCGTGTACCAGATCATCGACGAGATCAGCCGCCGTTGGCACGAGTCGTTCGACACCACGCAGGAGGGCTGGCAGGAGCGTCTGCGCCAGACCGCCATTCTGTGGGACGGCGAGATTCGCATGGCCAACCTGTCTGTGATCTGCAGCCATAGCGTCAACGGCGTGGCCAAGATCCACTCCGACATCATCAAGAACATCGTGCTCAAGGACTTCTATGCCCTGACGCCCGAGAAGTTCAACAACAAGACCAACGGCATATCGCACCGCCGCTTCTTTGCCGAGGCCAACCCCACCTACGCCAAGCTCGTGACCGAGGCCATTGGCGATGGCTGGCTTAAGGACGCCTTTGAGCTGGAGAAACTCAAGGAGTTTAAGGACGACACCGAGTTCTTGAAGGCCGTGGGTGCCTCTAAGCGGGCCAACAAGGAGCGTCTGGCCGCCTACGTTAAGGCCGAGACCGGTCTGGTCATCGACCCCAACACCGTCTTCGATGTCCAGGTGAAGCGCTTCCACGCCTACAAGCGCCAGCTCATGAACATCATGAAGGTGATGGACATCTACAACCGTCGCATCGCCGATCCCAACTTCCACGTGACGCCGACGACCTTCATCTTTAGTGGCAAGGCTGCCTCGAGCTACACCTTTGCCAAGGAGACCATCCGCCTCATTAACTCCGTCGCCGAGGTCATCAACAACGATGCCCGCGTGAACGAGGTCATGAAGGTCTGCTTTATCCCCAACTTCCGCGTGAGCAACGCCCAGCTCATCTACCCTGCCGCCGAGATCTCGGAGCAGATCTCCACGGCCGGCAAGGAGGCCTCGGGTACGTCCAACATGAAGCTCATGATGAACGGCGCCATTACGCTGGGCACCCTCGACGGCGCCAACATCGAGATCGCCGACCTAGCCGGCCGCGAGAACGAGGCCATCTTTGGCCTGACCGCCCCCGAGGTCGAGCAGCTCTGGGCATCCAACAGCTACTTTGCGTGGGACACCCTCAACGGCGACCGCGAGCGTCTGGGCCGCGTGATGGACGAGCTCAAGGACAACACGTTTGCCGGCCTTTCGGGCAACTTCGAGAGCATCTACAACGAGCTCATGAACAACAACGACCCCGACCTGGTCATGGCCGACTTCCGCAGCTACGTCGACGCCTGGGAGAAGCTCACGAACAGCTACGGCGACCAGGAGACCTGGAACCGCAAGGCCCTGCTCAACACCGCCTCCTCCGGCTGGTTCTCGAGCGACCGCACCATTCGTGAGTACCGCGACGAGATCTGGCACGCGTAAAGGCGCGCGAGCTCCCTTTGCCGCACGGCATTACTCGACGGGCGTGACAGTGCGCCGCGCCCGTCGCTAATGGGTTAGGAACATCGATGACAGAAGGAGAAATCGATGAGTAAGAAAGAATGCATCGCGATGCTCCTCGCAGGAGGACAGGGCAGCCGATTGGGGGCACTCACCCAAAAGATCGCCAAGCCGGCGGTTAGCTTTGGTGGCAAGTTCCGCATTATCGACTTTTCGCTGTCCAACTGCTCCAACTCGGGCATCGACACGGTGGGCGTTCTGACGCAGTACCGTCCCTACCTGCTGCATGCCTACGTGGGCTCCGGCGAGGCGTGGGATCTGGACAGCCGCGACGGCGGTGTGTCGATCCTGCCGCCGTACGAGACGCAGACCGGTGGCGCATGGTATGCGGGCACGGCCGACGCCATTACGCAGAACCTCGACTACATCAAGGCCAACGACCCCAAGTACGTCCTGATTCTTTCGGGCGATCACCTGTATCGCATGGACTACCGCAAGATGCTCAAGACGCACATTGAGAACAACGCCGACCTCACGGTGAGCGTTATGCCCGTGCCGTGGGAGGAGGCCAGCCGCTTTGGCATCCTGACCACCGACCCCGAGGACGGCCGCATTACCAAGTTCACCGAGAAGCCCGAGAAGCCCGATTCGAACCTCGCGTCCATGGGCATCTACATCTTCTCGGCCGACGTGCTGATCGAGGCGCTCGAGGAGGACGCTCTGGACCAGCGCTCGAGCCACGACTTTGGCAAGGACATCATCCCCAAGCTGCTCGGTGAGAACAAGCGCCTTTACAGCTACGAGTTCCACGGCTTTTGGAAGGATGTCGGCACCATCGCCAGCTTCCACGAGACCTCGATGGACCTGCTGGGCAACAACCCCGAGTTCGATCTGTTCGACAAGAACTTCCCCATCATGTCCAACATCACCACGCGTCCGCCGCACTACATTGGCCCGGACGGCCGCCTGGACGACTGCCTGGTCTCCAACGGCTGCAAGATCTACGGCACCGCTCGCCACTCGATTCTTTCGACCGATGTCATCATCGAGGAGCGCGCCGTGGTCGAGGACTCCGTGCTGCTGCCGGGTGCGCACGTTAAGAGCGGCGCGCACATCTGCCGCGCTATTTTGGGCGAGAACTCCACGGTCGAAGAGGGCGTGAAGCTCGGCTCTGTCGATACCACCAAGGATACGGCCGTCGTTGGAAATGACGTCGTTATCGGGAAGGGGGAATGATCCGATGATCAATCGCAAGGCCATCGGTTACATCACCGCTAACTACTCTTCGACCTACGGCAGCGTGCTGCTCAAGGACCGCCCCATCGCGTCCGTTCCGTTTTTGGGCCGCTACCGCCTGATCGACTTCCCGCTGTCCAACATGATGAATGCCGGCATCAAGACCGTCGGCGTCGTCATGCCGGGCAACTACCGCTCGCTGATCGACCACGTGGGCTCGGGCAAGGACTGGGGCCTGGACCGCAAGAAAGGCGGCCTGTTCATGGTGCCCGGCAACGCGTATGGCACCACCAAGGGCGGCATGCGCTTCCTGCTGCGCGACATCATCTCCAACAAGACGCTGTTCCAGCGCTCGGACATGCCCTATGTTGTGATGATGGGCACCAACATCATCTTTAACATGGACCTCAACACCATCATCGAGGCGCACGAGAACTCCGGTGCCCAGATGACCGTGGTGTACTGCAAGGCCACGCGCAACGTCGATGACGAGACCAAGCTCGAGATTAACGAGAACGGCCGCCTGACGGGCGTGAGCGCCGGCGTCGCGTACGGCGACAACGCCTCTATGGACTGCTGCATCGTCAACCGCGATACGCTGCTCGAGATTATTGACCACTACCAGGCCGCCGACTATCTGGACCTGCTCGAGGCACTCCAGGGCGACTTTGGCAACATCGACGTGTGCAGCTACGAGTACAAGGGCGAGGTCGTGGGCGTGTTTAGCGAGAAGTCGCTGTATCGCCGCAGCATGGACCTGCTCGACCAGACCGTGGCCGACCAGCTCTTTGACCCCGAGCGCCCGATCCTGACCAAGGCTCACGACGTGCCGCCTTCGCGCTATGCGACCGGCAGCCACGCCTGCAACTCGATCATCTCGGCCGGCTGCATCATCAAGGGCACCGTGCGCAACTCGATCCTGTCGCGCGGCGTCGTGGTCGAGGAAGGCGCTTCGGTGACCAACTCGATCATCAACCAGAGCTGCATCATCAAGAGCGGCGCCCGCGTTGAGAACGCCATTCTGGACAAAAACAACGTGGTTCCCACCAACACCGAGCTTCGCGGCACGCCCGAGAACATCCTGGTGCTGGGCAAGGCTCCGTTAACTTCCGACACCACCATCGTACGTTAACGTTGGCACCGCAACATCGCTCGTAACAAGTAGAATAGCCGCCCGGTTAGCGCCAGGCGGCTATTCTCGAATTGCAACATGGGAGACAATATGGCAGATTCCAGCAAAAAGATGCAGATCGTGTTTGCCTCGGCCGAGTGCGCACCGTTTGTAAAGACCGGTGGCCTGGGCGACGTGGCGGGCTCGCTGCCCGCGGCGCTTGTACGCGCCGGCGCCGAGGTCATCGTCATGGTGCCCAAGTACGCCACCATCAAGGACGAGTACAAGGCGCAGATGGAGCACTTCTCCGACTTTTACGTGAGCCTGGGCTGGCGCAACGAGTACTGCGGTCTCGAGAAGCTCGAGCACGACGGCGTCACCTATATGTTCATCGACAACGAGCGCTACTTTGCGCGCGACTATCCGTACGGCTTCTTTGATGACGGCGAGCGCTTTGCGTTCTTCTCCAAGGCCATCACCGAGAGTCTGCAGCACCTGCCGGCCGGTTTTGAGTGCGACATCCTGCACTGCAACGACTGGCAGACGGCACTGGCGCCCGTGTTCTTGCGCGAGTTCTACCAGGGCCTGCCGCTGTACGACCGCGTCAAGACCGTGTTCTCTATCCACAACGTGGCGTTCCAGGGCCAGTTTAGCGACACCGTGATGGAGGACATCCTTGGTGTGGCGCATATTCCGGCGGCCGCCTCGCAGCTGCGTTGCGACGCCTGCAGCATCAATTACATGCTGGGCGCCCTGCGCTATGCCGACGCCATCACTACGGTGAGCCCCACCTATGCCAACGAGATCCAGACGCCCGAATTTGGCGAGGGCCTGGACGGCGTTTTGCGCGAGCGTTCCTACGCGCTGCAGGGTATCCTGAACGGCATTGATGTGGCAGGCTTTGACCCGGCGACCGACAAGCGCATTGCCGCCAACTACACCGTGGAGGACCGTTCCGGCAAGGCCGTGTGCAAGGCCAAGCTGCAGGAAGAGCTGGGGCTCGAGGTTCGCGACGACCGCCCGCTCATGGTGATGGTCACGCGCCTGACGCGCCAGAAGGGCATGGACCTGGTCATGTACGCGCTCGACCGCATTTTGGCCGGCGGCGTGCAGGTGGCGGTGCTTGGCACTGGCGACCGCGACTACGAGGACGGACTGCGATACTTCCAGGACAAGTACCCCGGCACCATGGCCGCACGCATCGAGTTCGATCCTGCGCTGTCGCAGCGTATGTATGCCGCAGCCGACATGTTCCTGATGCCTTCGAAGTTTGAGCCCTGCGGCCTGTCGCAGATCATCGCCATGCGCTACGGTACCCTGCCCATCGTGCGCGAGACCGGTGGTCTGAAGGACACTGTGATTCCGTATAACGAGTTTACCGGCGAGGGCACGGGCTTCTCGTTTAGCAACTTTAACGGCGACGAGATGGGCGACGCCGTGTTCCGCGCGGCACGCCTGTTCTGGGACAACCGCGATGCCTGGAACCAGCTGGTAACGCAGGCCATGAGCCAGGACTTTAGCTGGACGCGCTCGGCTGACAAGTATCTGGACCTGTACTTCTTTATGCATCCGGATATTGAGAGGCCGGCGGCTGTTGTCGACGAGCCTGAGGCTGTTGCTGAGCCGGTGGCCGCTGAGGAGCCCAAGGCCGAGGAGAAGCCGGTTGAGGCTGAGCCAGCAAAGGCCGAGCCTGAGGTGAAGGCTGAGGTTGCTCACAAGGCAGAGGTCGAGGTCAAGCCTGCTGTAAAGCCCGTAGCTAAGAAGACCGCGACCCGCAAGACGACCACTAAGAAGGCTACGACGACCAAAGCTGCCGCGACTAAAACAACGGCTGCCAAGACAACGACCACGCGCAAGCGCACGACCGCCGCTGCCAAGAAGGCCGCCGAGGCCGAGGCTGCTCCCGAGGTAAAGGCCGAGGTCGCTGAGGCCAAACCGGCCGCCAAGGCTCCGGCAAAGACCGCTGCCAAGAAGACGACCACGACTGCCAAGAAGGCAACAGCTGCCAAGAAGACCACGGCAACGAAGTCGACGGCCGCCAAGGCTACTGCGACCAAGGTCGCTCCGAAGGCTGCCGCAAAGCCCGCCGTCAAGGTCGAGGAGACGCCTGCCGAGCCCAAGGCCGAAGCAGCCGTCGAGGCCAAGCCGACCGCCAAGACCACCACGCGCAAGCGCACGACGACGGCCAAGAAGACCACGGCAAAGGCTGCCGCTCCTAAGGCAGAGGCTATGCCCGCCGCCGTCAAAGAGGAGACCAAGCCCGAGCCGGCATCGAAGGCCGCCGAGGTCAAGGCTAAGACCAAGGCTGCCCCGAAGGCGGAGGCTAAGCCCGAGCCTGCCAAGGAGACCCCGGTCTCCCCTGCCGCTCCGACCGAGAAAAAGGCTCCGACCAAGAAGACTTCCGTCCGCAAGGCAACGGCCACCCGCAAGCGCCGCTAATCCAGACGATCCAAAACCTCATCAAACCCCAAGCAAGGGGCGCTCCAACCGGGCGCCCCTTCACTGTTAATAGTTGGTAAAACGATTTTCTAGGACAACCGTTCGCCGATGGTAAACGGATGTTGTTTATACAGCCTATGTACAACAGATATACTTACATCCTGTGCGTAAAGCCATGGCCCGCAGGCCGTGATTCTATTGAACTGGATCGTATTATGAGATTGATACACAACAGCCGTCTGCCGCAGTTTCGCACTCCGTTTGGCGCTGTGACCATAGGAACTTCCGTTTCGCTGTCGGTAATTATGGAGGATGCCGACCCCAACCAGGCAACGCTTACGCTGCGAACCTGGGTCGATGAGATCGGGGAAACTCTGTATCCCATGACGCACGAGGGCGACGGCATCTTTACCGCCGAGCTGGAGTGCACCGAGCCCTGTCTTATCTGGTACAGCTTTATCTGCAATATCGAGGGCCAGCCCGAGGTTCGTCTGGGCGCACCGCAGGGCCGCACCGGCGGCGAGGGCGTAACCTACGACTACGCCGAGGTTCCGTCGTTCCAGGTCACCGTCTACAAGCACCGCGAAGTTCGTCCCGAGTGGTACGAGCGTGGCATGGTTTACCAGATCTTCCCCGACCGCTATGCCCGCGACGAAAACTGGCGCGAGCGCACGCTGGCCGAAGTCGAAAAACCGCGCAACGGAATCCAGCGCCGCATGGTCGAGGACTGGAACGAGCCGCCCGTATACGAGCGCGCCGATGACGGCTCCATCAAGACCTGGGACTTCTACGGCGGGTCGCTCAAGGGCATCCAGGAAAACCTGCCTCGCATCGCCGAGCTGGGCTTTACAGCCATCTACCTCAACCCCATTTTTGAAGCCGCGAGCAACCACCGCTACGACACGGCCGACTACACCAAGATCGACCCGATCCTGGGCACCGAGCAGGACTTTACCGAGCTGTGCCAGGCGGCCGAGAAGCTGGGCATCTCCATCATTCTGGACGGCGTCTTTAACCATACGGGTGACGACTCGATCTATTTCAACCGCTACGGCAACTACCCCGGCGTGGGCGCGTGGCAGAGCGAGGATTCGCCATGGCGCGATGCGTTTTATTTCCACGAGGATGGCTCATACGACTGCTGGTGGGGCGTGGGCAACATGCCCGCCATCAATGAGAGCTCTGAGCTGGTACGCGAGCGGCTCCTGGGCAAGGACGGCGTGATCCGTAAATGGCTACGTGCCGGCGCTCATGGCTGGCGCCTAGACGTGGCCGACGAGCTTTCCGATGACTTCCTGGCCGAGATCAAAAAGGCCGTGCTCGCCGAGAAGCCTGATGCACTGTTGCTCGGCGAAGTCTGGGAAGACGCCTCCAACAAGATCAGCTACGGCCATCTGCGCCGCTATCTGCAAGGCTCCGAGCTGGACTCTGCTATGGATTACCCCTTCCGCGACATGGTCATCGGCTTTTTGATGGGCTACAAGAACGCCTACCAGGCAGCCGAGGATATCGAAACCCTGCGCGAGAACTATCCCCGTGAGGCCCTGTCCTGCGCACTTAATCTGCTTTCGAGCCACGACCGTCCGCGCATTATCTCGGTGCTCGGCGGCGGCCCCGACGAGTCGCAGCTGCCCGAGTGCGAGCGCAGCAAATGGCGTCTGGACGAGAACTCGATGGGCCTGGCCAAGAGCCGTTTTTGGCTCGCAACGCTCATGCAGATGACGTTCCCGGGCGTGCCTTCGATTTACTATGGCGATGAGTACGGCCTGGAGGGGCTAACCGATCCGGGCAACCGCCGCACCCTGCCGACCAAGGACCAACTGCACGACTTCGACACGCTGGCTATTGTCAAAAACGCCTCCGCCGTACGCCGCGCACTACCGTTTATGATCGACGGCGAGATCAAGGCTTTCGCGCTCAACGACGAGGTGCTGGCATACAACCGCACGGGCAAGGATGGCGAGTCCGCGACGGTTATCATTAATCGTAGTCTGCGCAATTCGCACCGCGTGACGATTCCGGCGCTCGACGAGTGCGCGAGTGATGTGATCAGCGGTCACGAGTGCGAGATCCACAACGGCACGGTCACGCTCGATTTGTATCCGCTGGGCTCGTCGATCATCTATCACCATGCCGAGCAGCGCTTGCAGGAGCCGCTCGATCACGGCGCGGGCGTTGTGTGCCATATCACCTCGGTACCGACCGATGACGGCAAGCCCGGCACGATCGGCGCACCCACGCGTCGCTTTATCGACCATCTGTCCGCTATGGGCATGCGCTACTGGCAGGTCCTGCCTGTCAACCCAACGGACTTCTTCCGCTCCCCTTACGCCGGGCCTTCGGCCTTTGCGGGCAATATTGACCTGCTGCCCGAGAGCCAAGAGGAGCTGGCGGCCGACTTTGAGACTTGGAAGGCCCGTGGCGGCGAAGATGCCGATCCGCTCTACACCGCGTTTAAACATCGCAACGCCGATTGGCTCGAGAAATACTGCGTCTACATGGCCGTTAAAAAGTACTTTGAGGGCGAGTCGCGCCACGATTGGCCGACGGATGTCGCGCGCTACAACGAGCACCTGATTGACGACAAGCGTTTCCACGACGAGGCAGAGCTGCAGGCGTACATGCAGTACCGCTTTGACCTAGCCTGGTGCGAGCTCATGAACTACGCGCACAAGAAGGGCATCGAGGTCATCGGCGATATCCCGATGTATGTCTCGGACGATTCGGCCGACGCGTGGAGCGAGCCCGAGAACTTCTGGCTGTCCGATACCGGCAAGGCAATCGAGATCTCCGGTGCGCCACCCGACAACTTTGCACCCGAGGGTCAGGTGTGGGGCAACCCGACGTTCCGCTGGGACCACATGAAGCAGAACGGCTATAGCTGGTGGATGGATCGCCTGCGTCGCGCGTTCTCGCTCTACGACCGCGTGCGTCTGGATCACTTCCTGGGATTCCACAGCTACTTTAGCATTTCCGCCGGCAAGGCCTGCGCCGACGGCCGCTGGCTGGCGGGTCCGGGCAAGGACCTGTTCCAGACCGCCTATGACGAGCTGGGGCCGCTCAACTTTATCGCCGAGGACCTGGGCTACCTGACGCCCGGCGTTCGCGCCATGGCTTCGACTTGCGGCTTCCCCGGTATGGACGTACTGGAGTTTAGCGATTACGACGTTCGTTGCGGCGTGCACCCTACGCCCGGCAAGATCCTGTACACATCGACGCATGACACGTCGACGCTCGCGGGTTGGTGCACGCGCTCCTTTGCGGGCGGCGACGAGCCGAGCGGTGTTGAGGTGGCAGCCAAGCTGATGAGCGACGCGCTGACAAGCGACGCTCCCCTGGTGATGATGCCGCTGCAGGACGTGCTGGGGCTTGGCGACGACACGCGCATGAACGTACCGGGCGTGGCCACGGGCAACTGGACCTGGCAGGCTGACGAGGCCGACGTTGCGGCCGCTGAGGGCAAAACCGCACAGCTCCTGCGCAACACGCATAGATTCTGGGGCGAAGCGTGATAAAACGCCCGATATAGGGTACAGTTACAGACGTTTGAATTTATGCGGGCAGAGTGATCTGCCCGCTTTGTGCTGAAAAGGAAGTATTATGGCGCGCTACGATTACAAGTGCTCGAGCTGCGGCAACGTGTTTGAGGTTGAGCATCCCATGTCCGAGAGTCCCGAGGTCGTGTGCCCCAGCTGCGGCGCTCCGGCATCCAAGACGTTCTCGGCCAGCGGCATCAAGTTCGACGGCAGCGGTTTCTACAACACCGACCAGCGCAGCGGCGGCTCCAGCACCAGCGCCACCAGCGGCTGCTGCGCCAACTGCCCGCACAGCCACTAGAAACCAATCAGCCCCGCGCCAACACCAATCGCGGGGCTGATTCTTTAGCTGCCCAGGTTTCCTTATGAGTTGCGGTGAAATAAGGACTGTTTGGCGGGCAGAAGCCGCTATTCAATCCCTATTTCACCGCAACTTAGTCGTTACTTGTGGACCAGGCGGGCGCAGAAGTGGCCGTCGTAGGAGTCGGCGTTTACCGGCACGCTTTGGAAGAGGCCTCGATCATTCTGGCGTACGGATACGAGCTTCTTGGCCTGATCGAACTCGGGGAGTTGCAGAATCTGCGCCTCGGAGAGCGGCTCCAAGCTAAAGTCCGCACCCTCGGGCGACGCCAAGAACGCGTCCACAACCTGCGTGTTCTCCTCATCAAAGACCGAGCACGTCGCATAGATGAGCTCGCCGCCGGCAGCCACGCGCGCAGCGGCTTCCTTGAGCATCGTCAGCTGCAGCTTGGGTAGCTCAACCGTCACATCCTTTTCGGTCAGGCGCCACGGGATCTCGGGATGACGACGCATGGTTCCGGTGCCAGAGCACGGCGCATCGATAAAGACTGTGTCGAACTTAACCGGCTCGCCAAGCATGGCATCAAACGATGTGAGCACCTCATTAAGCTCGCAGGCATCACCCGAAACCGTACGAACGCCCTGAATACCGGCCTTATGCAGGCGAGCGAGATTAAGATCGCACTTGCGATCATGCAAATCGAGCGCCGTATGCTGACGCTCATAGCCCGTACGCTTGGCCTGGCACATCATCACATAGGTCTTGGTGCCACGACCGGCACCAATCTCAAGGCAGCTACCGGGGCGCGTGGCAGCTGTTGCGATAAGTTGCGCGTTGAGATCAGATGCCACCGCGGCAGCACGTTCAAACGCACCCGAAGCAACGGTAACCTGGGCATCAACCGGGGCATGGCAACCCGGGAACACGGGTGCCACAAGCTGCGAGATATACGGATCGGGCTTGGACGCAAAGGCGTTCTCATGTAGGGCCAGCGGCGCGGGGGCCAGATTGCCGGCAAAGTTAAGCGCACCCTCTGGCGTGTCAAACGACGCCATAATGCGAGCGCACAGCCAGCGAGGAAGACCCATCAGACGCGACAGACGAACCAAGCGTCGCTCAGACTCATCCACATCGGACGCAGTAGCAAAGTCCTCAACATTGTCTGAAACCTTATGGAGTACAGCATTGGCCAAGCCAGCGGCGGACTTAGCACCGCAGCGAACCAGCTCAACTCCCTGACTTACGGCAACACGGCCCGGCGTATGCAGGTAGAGCATCTCGAAGGCAGAAATACGAAGCGCCATGCGAACGCGCGGCGCAACCTTTTTGGGCTTATCGAGAAACTGATCGAGCAGCTCGTCCAAAATACCCTGCGTGGCGGCTACACCCAGCGCCAAGCGGGCGGCAAAAGCGGAATCGCGCTGGTCAATAGCCTTGGCCGATGCGCGAGAGGACAGCACGTCGCGCGCATACATGCCGCGGCGATCGGCCTCCATCAGCACATCGAGCGCAAGCTTGCGCGCGGGAGACAGCTTGCTCATGACAAAACACCCCACGAAAGATCGGCACCCTGCAGGCCAGCAGCCCAAGCAGAAGCGGCCATAGCACGTTTGCCATCAGGCTTAACCTCGAGCAACTCGACCGAGCCATCGAAAAGGCCCAGGTAAACATGCTTGGCCTGAACGGCGACGAGTCCCTCACCAAGCGACACATCGGCCAGCGCAGCATCGAGCACACGCACGGTCTTGCCGGCAATCACACAACGAGCAGGCGCGGTATCGGACGAGGCAAGCACATGACGCACGCAATCAAGCGCCGCCATGTGCGGATCTAGACGCATCTCCTGCTTGGAAATCTTCGCAGCATGGGTGACAAGCGACTCATCCTGCTCGATCCACACCGCCGTACCATCGGCAAGCGACGGTAGCGTATCGGCCAGCAGCTTACCGCCAAGCTCACCAAGCTCCATCGTCAGCGTCTCGGCATGCTTACCGGCAACTGACGTGGAAGCCTGAGCACAATAAGCACCAGTATCCACACCATGCCCAATGCGCATAATGGAAACGCCAGCAACCTCGTCACCAGCAAGAATGGCACGCTGAATGGGAGCGGCGCCACGCCAGCGAGGCAGCAGCGAAGCATGAACATTCACAATACCAAGCGGCGCCATATGCAGCACCTCATCGGGCAAAATGCAACCATAGGCTGCCACGCAATAAATATCGGCATCCGCAGCCTTAAGCTGATCAATAACTTCGGGCGTCATACGATTGGCCTCAATAACGGGTAGCCCCAGCTCAAGCGCTTTGGCCTTAACAGGAGACGGCTCCAGCTTTTTACCACGCCCGCGAACAGCGTCGGGACGCGTAACGACCAGGGTAATTTCGTTCCCCGCCTCGACAAGCGATGTCAGCGAAGGAACAGCAAAATCGGGCGTACCCATAAACACAATACGCATAAAAGTATGTCTCCTCTCAATAACGAGCCGAGACGGCTACAAGCAAAGCGCCTAGGTTGCAAGCGCACCCAGCCGCTAGACACAGTTCAACAAGAACAAATATACCCAAAAACAAAGAAAGAGCCGCATAAAAGCAGCTCCCTCCCAACAAAGACCTATCAGCGAAGACGCCCATCCCTGGCCCAACGGCACCCGGGCGAACTCGAGTACGAAAACGCAGTCCCCTTCCGCCGCAGGGCTTAGGTTATTGCTCCACGCGCAGTTCCGCACGAGCCGAAGAGCACTTAATGTGCTCTTCGTGCGAGCAGGACTGTTTGAGCATGGAGCAATAACCTAAGCCCTGCGGCGGAAGGGGACGGTGGGACCTACTCCGTCTCGCCCGGTCGAGCGCCGCGGGCCAGGGCGTCCTGGTACTCCTTGACTGCCTTGATCCTCTGCATCGGCTTCAGTCGCTCGAACATAGTGTTGCCATGCAGGTGATCGATCTCGTGCTGTAGGCACACGCAGAACAGGTCGCCCGAAGCCTCATAGCGAATCAGGTTGGCATCCAAGTCGTACGCCTCGACGACGACATGGTCGGGACGCTCGATCTCGCAGCTAATGCCAGGAATGGAAAGGCAGCCCTCGCTATAGGGCACCAAATGGTCACTCTGCTCAACAATGACAGGGTTGATGAGCACGTACGGGTCGTAGTCGTTCTTGTCGCTGTAGTCGCAGTCGATGGTAACGAGCTGAATGAGCTCGCCGATCTGCGGAGCAGCCAGGCCGCAACCGCCGTTGTCGAACATCATCTTCTTCATCTTCTCGGCAAGCGCCTCGATCGCCGGGGTGATCTCCTCGATGACGGCACACTCCTGGCGCAGACGAGGGTCGGGCGACAGTACGATTCCGTTGGCTTCCATGGCCATCCTTTCGGTTTGTTACATCAAATCATAGGCATCGACGTCAACGCTCACGCTCACGCCGCGCACAGAACCCACCTCTTTGAGGCAGGCGTCGATATCATCAGAGACATGGTACCCCACGGGCGACTTCACAAGCAGATGGAAGCGGTAACGGTCCTTGGCTCTCTCGATTACACACGAAGCCGGGCCCAGCACCTGCGGCACCGCACTCCCCGCCCGCAAAAAGTCGGGCGCGGCGGCATGCCAGCGACGCTTGAGGATCTTGGCGATGCGCCCGATATAATCCTGCGCGTCATCCGCGTTCGTCGACCATACCAAGATGTTGACCAGGCGCACAAACGGCGGATATAACGCGTCGCGGCGCTGGTCCAGGTCGTAGTCGGTAAAGATCGAACGGTCGTGCTCAGCAACTGCGCGAATAACCGGGTCCTCGGGCAGATAGGTCTGGATGATGACCTCGCCAGGGCGATCGCCGCGACCGGCACGACCGGCGACCTGCTCCAGCAAATCGTAGGCGCGCTCCCCTGCGCGGAAGTCAGGCAGCTTGAGGGCGAAGTCGGCATTGACCACGCCCACGAGCGTGACCTCGGGAAAATCGAGACCCTTTGCGATCATTTGGGTGCCCAGCAGCACGGCGCAATCGGCCGCATCGAACTGCTCGAGCAGCTTTTTGTGCGCATCCTTGCCGCGCGTGGAATCGGCATCCATGCGAATAATGGCGACGTCCTCTGGCAGCATCTGGTGCAGTGCATCCTCGATCTGCTGCGTGCCCAGCCCCATTTTTGCCAAGTAGCGACTGCCGCATTTGGGGCAACGGCTCGTGGGTGCGGGATACGGCTGCACTCGCCAAGACGAACCGCATGTGTGACATTGCAGCGTGTGCGTGCGCTCGTGATACGTAAGCGCGGTGGAGCAATGGTTGCAGGTTGGGACGCAGCCGCACTCGCGACACATCAAAAACGGCGCAAAGCCACGGCGGTTATGCAGCAGCACGGCCTTCTCGCGGCGCTCTGCCACACGCTCCAAGCCCTCCATCAGCGGTTTTGAGAACATGGAACGGCTGCCGCGAGAAAACTCACGGCGCAGGTCGGCAATGCGGACCGTGGGCAGCACGGCGTGTCCCGGGCGCTCGGGCATCTCGACACGCGTCCAAGTGGCACCGTTATACGTGCCACGGCGGCAGCGGTCGAGGGCCTCGGCAGAAGGCGTGGCGGAGCCCAGCACGAGCGGGCAGCGATAGCGCCGCGCCATCTCGGCCGCCACCTCGCGCGCGTGGTAGCGCGGACT
>OHAG01001032.1_pt1 | contig 19968 bp, 17 predicted proteins | sample 1577081 | NCBI WGS metagenome assembly OHAG01 (sample SAMEA3541513, study PRJEB24748) | human gut metagenome | biome: human gut; feature: human-associated habitat; material: faeces | place: China | collected 2012
GGTTGATGGGGGCCTTGTTGCTTGTAGCTGTGCGGGTGTTTGTGGAAGCCGTCCGGGTAGCGTCCATGATCACCAGTGGAAAGGCGTACAGATACGCCTGCTCCAGAAGGTCCTGTGCAGCCAACGTCTGCTGTGCTGCTGCGGCTTTCTCTACGGGCAAAAGTGTAGCTGCGCAGACCACCGCAGCCGCAGTGGAAACGTTCAGAAATTTCCGGCGGGTCATTTTCATAACATGAAACCTCCTGTTATGCTTTTTGTTTTAGGCATATGCGCCTTATGGGAATAACCATTCGGTGTTCTGTGTTCATCATACGAAAAGAATGTCGGGAAGTCAACACTTTCTATGCATGATACGCCAAAAACGTGAGTTTTAACAAAAAGCGCCTCAGATTATTGTTGAAAGCTCCATTGAATTGTGCTTTTCACGAATCCTCCTTGTCCGACGCACGGCAGTATGTTATACTAAAGTCATCAACTGACAAAGGAGCACTGCAATGAGCGACCTGAATCGATGGATGCAAAAACACAATCTCTGCCCGGAAAACATTTTATATCTTTACCGCAGCGACCGGAAAACGGTCCTTCACCGCACGGACGGCGGGGAAGCCGCGCTGTATGCGCCGATGCACGGCGTCCTGTCTGTTCTGCCGGAAGATCAGTTCCTGAACATCAGCAAGGGAATCGCAGTGAACCGGAGCCAGATCGTAAACATCGGCAACGATGGCGTTTATACCATGTCGGACGGCCGCACGTTTCAGGGACGCAAGCGCGGCCTGAGCAGCCACCGCCGCCTGCGCATGGAGATCGGGATGCCCGACACGAAGCCTCGCCCCATGAGCATGAGCCTGCTGGAAAAATGCAGCCTGCTGGACGATATGCCGCTGGCGTTCTGTGTCATCGAGCTGGTCTTCAATGAAGATGGACACGGCGTGGATTTCATCTTCCGCTATTGCAATGCGGAAATGGCCAATATCGAAGGTGTGCCGGTGGAGGAAATGCTGGACCGCTCGTTTTACAAGGTGTTCCCCAATGGGGACAAAAAGTGGCTGGTGTCCTATGCAGATGTGGCGCTGAACGGTACGAAGCATACCCTCCACGATTACAGCCCGGAGGTGAACAAATACCTGACCATCCACTGCTATCAGCCCGAACCGGGGTATTGTGCCTGTGTGCTGCAGGCAAACGAGCCCTGAAGCGGGCCGGGCGGAACACTGCGGTGTTTCCATAAAGCAGGAAGTTTGATAAAAAGGATGCCGAAACATTGACAATTGGACTTCAGATTTTTATAATAGAACAAGCAAAAGGCGGCATGGCCCATACAACGGGTCACGCCGCCTTTTGCTTTTGTTTTGGGTAGCTTGAGCGAGCGACAACCACCAGCTCCGCTGGTGGAGTAGAAAATGCTTTAGCTATAAGATTCGAGCGAAGCCGAGATGACAAGGAAATTGTCATCTTAAAAGATGCACTTTGCAGCATAGCTCAGCCGGGTCGGCCTGCTGCGTTATCACTGCCACAGCGGGTATCTGTCCGCTGTCGTGCAGGAAAATGAGATGGCCAATGTGCTCACCCCGGCGGGCGGCATCTTCCGCCGTCTGCACGGTGGGTGCCTGTAAAAGAGAGCCGACACGAAAAAAGACCAGCGGCGGGCTCGCAGAACGCGGTCCCGCCGCTGGTTTGCATGGAAAAAGGCTGTTGCCCGCCGAACCGATGACCGGCCTGCAAAAAGGATAGTGAGTGCAGCCGGATGGAGAGAGGATTTGATGTATGCTCTCCGCGAGGAGGACGACATTCTAGAAAATCAAACTGGTCGATGGCCACGATATTTCTATCCACGCCCTCCGCGAGGAGGGCGACCAAGCTGGACGACCGTATTTCCGCACTGGAACGCATTTCTATCCACGCCCTCCGCGAGGAGGGCGACGTTCAGCCGCCAGAAGCCGGGGGTGCCGCCGTAGTCATTTCTATCCACGCCCTCCGTGAGGAGGGCGACCTCCATTGACACATCGGGCAGAGACGCACCCGGCAATTTCTATCCACGCCCTCCGTGAGAAGGGCGACGGCGGGGGAGGACAACGACAAGAAGCTGGGAGACTATTTCTATCCACGCCCTCCGCGAGGAGGGCGACAGCATAGGCTACGCCACGTTTTCCGGGCGGTCAAATTTCTATCCACGCCCTCCGTGAGGAGGGCGACGCTTTACCGGCAAGGCGGCGCTGGAGTGGAAGCTATTTCTATCCACGCCCTCCGCGAGGAGGACGACCAAGCGGCTGGAAGGCTTGACCCCCATCCAGAAATTTCTATCCACGCCCTCCGCGGGGAGGGCGACAAGCTGCCCTTGTACTCGCTCTCGCCATCCTGACTATTTCTATCCACGCCCTCCGCGAGGAGGGCGACCGGTGCGCAACTCGCCGCAGTTGCCGTCTGCCCATATTTCTATCCACGCCCTCCGCGAGGAGGGCGACTATAACGCCCTCGTCCGCAGGCTGGATGACCTGGAAATTTCTATCCACGCCCTCCGCGAGGAGGGCGACTGTCCAGTCCGCGTTGGTGATCTGCGTGATATAGAAATTTCTATCCACGCCCTCCGCGAGGAGGGCGACTACAGACTTCCTGCGATTCCTCACAGGCAACTAATTTCTATCCACGCCCTCCGCGAGGAGGGCGACTGACACGTTCTTGATCTTCTGCCGACAGATGCAAATTTCTATCCACGCCCTCCGCGAGGAGGGCGACGGCAGCTTCTCGCAGTTTATCCTCGACCTCGATACATTTCTATCCACGCCCTCCGCGAGGAGGGCGACCAACGGTTCTTCGCGCTGTCGTCCCGCATGATGGTATTTCTATCCACGCCCTCCGCGAGGAGGGCGACTGGGTTGGTGGCCGACATCGGCGACGTCCTCGGTCATTTCTATCCACGCCCTCCGCGAGGAGGGCGACCTCTTCAGCCTGTCGGCCTGCGGACGCCGGACGTCATTTCTATCCACGCCCTCCGCGAGGAGGGCGACCGGGTGGGATGCCGAACCCCCGCGCCGTGAAAGAAATTTCTATCCACGCCCTCCGCGAGGAGGGCGACCATCGGTCGTTATTCCGATCGGCTCAAAAGATTGATTTCTATCCACGCCCTCCGCGAGGAGGGCGACCAACGTCGTCGCTTCCCTCGTGGCGTGGTGGGAATTTCTATCCACGCCCTCCGCGAGGAGGGCGACAAGCATACAAAACGGACGGCTGGGTCGGTCTGGCATTTCTATCCACGCCCTCCGCGAGGAGGGCGACTTGGCCAGCACACCGAGGGCGGCGGCAGATTCCTATTTCTATCCACGCCCTCCGCGAGGAGGGCGACGTTGCCCGCTGCGGCGATTCGGTCGGTAATCGACGATTTCTATCCACGCCCTCCGCGAGGAGGGCGACGGTCCAATCCGCGTTGGTAATCTGAGTGATATAGAAATTTCTATCCACGCCCTCCGCGAGGAGGGCGACCTTCCGGACGGAAATGTGACGGACTATCTGCTTTCCATTTCTATCCACGCCCTCCGCGAGGAGGGCGACTGTAGGAGGGCTTGTTTCAGCGGCTACGGGTTACATATTTCTATCCACGCCCTCCGCGAGGAGGGCGACTAAACGGCGTGGAGCAGAGCAGCAAGACGACCGTTATTTCTATCCACGCCCTCCGCGAGGAGGGCGACCGTATGACGTATGGCTGGCGGCCTACCGCAGCAAATTTCTATCCACGCCCTCCGCGAGGAGAGCGACCGTGAAGATGGGCCGCCGTGGTAAAGGCGTAGAGCTATTTCTATCCACGCCCTCCGCGAGGAGAGCGACCCATTCTCGGAGGAGGCGACTGGCAGACTGCATGATTTCTATCCACGCCCTCCGCGAGGAGAGCGACCCAAATATAACAAAGAGTGGTATTTTTCCATAAGCATTTCTATCCACGCCCTCCGCGAGGAGAGCGACTTATCCTCGACCTCGATACCAAACTGGGCGGTCTGATTTCTATCCACGCCCTCCGCGAGGAGAGCGACCAACTGGCGAAGATATTATGATGGTTGCCTTGAGCATTTCTATCCACGCCCTCCGCGAGGAGAGCGACCGACCTGCGGAGCGGCGTGATCTACTGCAAGCGGCTATTTCTATCCACGCCCTCCGCGAGGAGAGCGACTGTTGGCTCTCTGATGACCGCTGTGGTCGGCGAGAAATTTCTATCCACGCCCTCCGCGAGGAGAGCGACTCGCTGCGAATGCCACGGCACTGTTTGGCGCACGATTTCTATCCACGCCCTCCGCGAGGAGAGCGACGCGACCTCGCCGGTCTGCCTGTCATCACCACACCTATTTCTATCCACGCCCTCCGCGAGGAGAGCGACTCATTGTGGGAGACGTACTTGTTGGCTGTGGTGGAATTTCTATCCACGCCCTCCGCGAGGAGAGCGACAATTTAGTATTTCATACGAAAACGTATGGACTAAAATTTCTATCCACGCCCTCCGCGAGGAGAGCGACGCCATCTGCTGTATCTCCGGTATGCACGCATGCGAATTTCTATCCACGCCCTCCGCGAGGAGAGCGACCCTGCAAACAGTACCACCTGAACCCTTTCACCAAAATTTCTATCCACGCCCTCCGCGAGGAGAGCGACTCGAGGTCGAGTGCAACGGAGCTATCAACAAGGGAATTTCTATCCACGCCCTCCGCGAGGAGAGCGACGGATGCTGTCAGGGCCTGTCCCTGCACCGTGTAAATTTCTATCCACGCCCTCCGCGAGGAGAGCGACAGCTCAGTCGGCCAGAGCATCCGGCTCATAACCGATTTCTATCCACGCCCTCCGCGAGGAGAGCGACGATGACGAATTCCGCGTCCGCATCGAGGCGGCGCTATTTCTATCCACGCCCTCCGCGAGGAGAGCGACTGCCCAGCTGGGAGACCAGGCCCATCGTATCGGTATTTCTATCCACGCCCTCCGCGAGGAGAGCGACTCTTCGACCGCTCTTTCGTGCAGTAGATGTAGCACTTATTTCTATCCACGCCCTCCGCGAGGAGAGCGACTCAAGGCATCCTTATAGCAGCATTCTTCAATAGTATTTCTATCCACGCCCTCCGCGAGGAGAGCGACAATTCCGGTGTGTTTTTAACAAAAAATGGCGCAGAATTTCTATCCACGCCCTCCGCGAGGAGAGCGACGCGGGCGGGCTGCTGCCGTGACTGCCTTTCAGTATATTTCTATCCACGCCCTCCGCGAGGAGAGCGACGAGCCGTGAAGAAGCACTACAACAAGCGCTGGCTTATTTCTATCCACGCCCTCCGCGAGGAGAGCGACAGCGGCGCAGCTACAAGTAAAGGAGCATTTAATATTTCTATCCACGCCCTCCGCGAGGAGAGCGACCTTCCGGAAAGCAAGCGGCCTCTATGCAGTCTGATTTCTATCCACGCCCTCCGCGAGGAGAGCGACCCCTGTCCTCTGCGGCAAAGCCCAGACGAGCCAGCAATTTCTATCCACGCCCTCCGCGAGGAGAGCGACAGCAAAAACGGAGAAAAACATCTCCGCTTTTGTTTCATTATAAAACGATTTGCACAGATTTGGAAGAGCTTGTCCAAAAACATCCAAAAAAACAGCTGCGATCTGCACAGAACGGCTTGAAAACATGGTGCGAAGGAGACGGAAAAGGGGTGAGTGCTTTCCATTCGCACCGAAGGAGAGGGCTAGAAGATCAGCACGTCTCCGGATTCAAACAGGGGATGAACCCCGATGTGCTCGACCTTGGTCTTATAGTTGTTGCCCAGTTGATAAAACCGCAGACTGTCCAGATCGGGGTCGATGAGGGCGGCAAGCTCGGACTTCAGAACAGCAAACTGTGCGGCGTCCAGCAGGCACTCGAAGACAGAATTCTGCACCCGCTGCCCGTGGTCCACGCACTTTTTGGCGACTTTGCGCAGGCGTTTGCGCCCAGCAGCGGTCTCGGTGTTGACATCGTAGGTGATCAGGACCAGCATAGACGACCCTCACTTCCAGAAGAATGGCGGATACAGTTCCAGATCACCGCGCAGAGTCCGCGCCAGAAGGAGCGCCTGCACGTAAGGCACCAGTCCCCAGGGCAGTTTCTCTTTCAGGAAGGGATGGGTGATCTGCTCCTGCTTTTTGGTCTGCCAGGCTTTGAGAAACGCGCGGCGGCCATCGTCGGTCAGGAGGACAGCACCATTCTCCTGTTTCTGGAAGTGCTTCGCTGTCAGCAGTTTCTGGTTGATGCAGGACAGCACGAACCGGTCTGCGGAAACGGCGCGAAGCTCTTCCATAAGGTCCAGCGCCAGACTGCGGCGTCCGGGACGGGCGCGGTGCAGGAAGCCGACATACGGGTCCAGCCCGACGCTGCTCAGTGCGGAAGCGCAGTCGCGGGCCAGCAGAGAATAGGCAAAGGAGAGCAGCGCGTTCACATTGTCCAGCGGAGGCCGACGGTTTCGGGACACGAACGGAAACGCTTCATGCTGCTGTAAAATGAGGGAGTCGAAGCAGTCAAAGTAGCGCTGCGCTGCTTCCCCTTCCAGACCGCGCAGCTGGTCAAGATCGTCGCACTGCTCGATGAGCGGGAGCGCCGCCGCAAGCTGGGCACTCGTGCGTTTGAATTCCTCTACGGGTACGCGCTGCGGGTGGTCGCGGGTGGCGCGTTCCAGTACCCAGCGGGCGTTGTAAACTTTGCCAAGGATGAAGTACCGCGCATAGCGGCAGCTCAGCGCTTCGCTGTCGGAGATGCGGTACTGGGTCTGCCGCAGCAGGACATTGCCGCGCTCTTCGCCGACGGTGCGCGCCAAAAACTGGCCGTAGGGGCTGAAAAAGCAGAGGTCGATGCCCTTGGCCGCGCATTTGCCCATGAGTGCCGGACTGGCACCGGAGCGGCTGAAGCAGACGATCCCTTCCAGCGTGTGGAGCGGGACCCGCCCGATCTCGGTCTTCTGGCGGCTGACCACGACATTTTCACCGTCGAGCGAAAGATAGGCGTCTTCCGAAGTGACGTAAAGCTGGGTCAAAAGCTGTCTCATGGCGTGTCCTCCGCTTGCACTTCGTCCAGATAGGCTTTCAGGTAGGCCCTGGGGTCGGCGCGTTTGTACAGTGCGGGCAGGCAAAGCTCTTTGAGGGAGCAGGCGTTGCAGAAGGTTCCCGGCTTGACTTTTGGTGTGTAGCCGCGGGCGAAATACTGGTTCATCTCGTCGGCCATGGCCTGCGTTTTTTGGCGCAGCGCGTCCGTCAGCGGAACGAGTTCCCGCCGCCTCGTTTCCTCATAGAAGAGCGCGGCCTGCGGGATATCACAGGCCAGCATCTCTTCCAGAGCCATGGCCTGCGCACAGAGCTGCAGCCGGTCGGCGTCGTTCTCCTTGGCGCGGCCATGTTTGTACTCCACCGGCATGGGCCGCCAGCGGCCTTCGGTGTGCTGCAGCGGGATGCCCTCCGGGTCCGCCCGGAATTCCACAACGTCGCAGTCTCCGCTGAGCCGCAGGCGGTGGCTGACGACCTTCATCCCCCGCGTGATGAGCAGATCGCCCCGCCGCTCGGTCTGCGCGGTGTCATGGCAGCGGGTATGTTCCAGCCGCCCTTCCGCAGTGCGAAGGTTCTCAGACCATTGCTGTTCGAGGTGGATGAGCGCCCACTGACGGCGGCAGAAGCAAAAATGCTGGATGCCGGACATCAACAGGTAATCGTCCGGGGCGGACATCAGGACATCCTCTCGCAGGTGACTCCTTCCGGAAGGGCGTCGGATACGGTGACAGTGTAATCGCGGTAGCTGCGCGCCGGGGTGGTGGGGTCTCTGCGCTGGACGGTCACGGCATCGAACAGCTTGTAAGCGGGGGCGTTGCCAAGCTCCGAAGAATGCTTGAAGACGATGAGCTCCCGCACGGCCATTTTACCGCGCGCAGCGCTGTGATCGTTCTCGAACATGTTCAGGATGGCTTCCCACAGCAGCTGCAGGTCATCTTCCGAGAAGCCGGTGGTCTTGCGGGCGAGATTGGCGGAAACATAACCTTCTGCACGGTAGAGGGCATAGGGGACGATGTACTTGCGGCCCATTTCGGTGCCCTTTTTCTCGGCATCGGCCTCCGTGGTGATGGCAACGCGGGTGATCGTGACTTCCTGCGGGATGATGGTATCCACCGAACGTGCAAAGCTCAGCTGGACCGGGCCGCGGACCTGACCGCAGTTGAGAGCACCTTTGACAAACGTGGTCATAACAGCACCAAAGGTGCGGATATCGTAGTAGTGCTCACACATGTAATTGCGCAGACGGCGATCAATGTCCGGGTCACTCTTCTTGGCGGCCTTGAGGTCCTCGCTGATGCCAAGAGCTTTGATGGCGTCGGCATCGCTGCGGTTCAGAGGGACGGTATCCTTGATGTAAATGCGGTAATTTTCGTCATTTTCCTTGACCGTCTCCACATAGTTGCGAATCTTCCGCTTCAGGCAGACATCGGTCACGAGACCGTAGCCGGTTTCCGGGTCGATGCGGGGCATGTTGCCTGCGTCGGGGTCACCGTTTGGGTTGCCGTTTTCAACATCGAACAGGATCACAAAATCATAGCGGTTTTTGATAGGCTCAGACATGTCAGTTCCTCCTTATAATTCAAACATTCTCAGTGGAATCAGCGGGGGCTTTCTTCTGGAAGCGGGCCTGATTCTGATAGTAATAACCCAACTGGAACGAACCCTGGCTGGCGGGGTCAAGATGGGGGGGATAGGATGTGCCGACGCGGATGGAAAGCTCTTCCAACTGGCCTTGCAGAGAACCGGCCAACTTTGGATTGCTGCGGCGCAGGACCCGCAGGTGGCTGACGGAAAGTTTGCCCAGAAGGTTGAAGACCTGGCTGGGATTCGAAGAAGCCGCATTGAAATAGCGGTCCTTGATGGTGGCATTGATGTTGGAAGAATTTGCCTTGGCCGCAGCCAGCTGGATCTGTTCGTATAGCGAGAACATCCGGCCAAGAGTATAAGGGATATCGTTGCATGCTACATTCAATTCAGGCATATCCAAAACCTCCTTTGGAACCTGTGAATGGGGATGGCGGCGGTAATAAGCCCGGATGATGGCCGCACGGCCGCGTGTGATCGTTTGTTCGGCGCGTATCCGCAGTTCCGCTCCATTCAGAAGTGTAGCTGGATAGGGGGTGCCCGTCAGAATAGAGCGCAGAACATCACCTGCAAGCTGCGGCGAAGGCTTTTTATCACGCGAGTTCTGGTTGACAGTCTCCTGGACCAGCGACCAGACGGAGAGGGTCTCACGCTTGTCAAAAGCGGGGTGGATCACAGTGATATCCTCTGCATACCGCTGCAGCCGCTGTGCAAACACCTGGAAGGTGTCACGCAGAAAGAACCGTACCGAAATACGTGCCGCGTTGGGTGAGAGCCCCAGCACATAAAAGTGCTGGCCGGGCTGCAGATCTTCGCCCATCCAGCTGCAAGGCTGCCCTTTGGCAAGGTTGTCCAGCGCTTTGCTCAGGTCGTCTTCGGTAAGACCATGGTTTTCCGGGATGCCGAACATGGCCATCATGCCGAGGGAGGAATAGCTGGGGGACGCGTTTTCGGCCCAGCAGACCACGGCGGTATCGCCGAGGATACGGCAATGATCCCGGCTGGCCAGCAGCGTGTTCAATGCAGTGGTGTAAGCAAAGGCGGCATATTCGCTGACAGGGGCATTCTCGCCCTGCTCGTGCCCATAGGAACAAAATGCCGGGGCGTTGAAGGAAACGAGCGCGGCTCCGGAGCTCTGTGCGCCGGGAACACCCTTGATGGAGGGATGTAGCCGGGCGGCTGGGGCCTGCTGGCCGGTCACGAGACACTGGACCAGCGGAGCGTCGGGCGAAGCGCTGCTGTAGTGCTGCTGCCATGCCGCTCGGATCGCTTCATCTTCAGTGGACAGGATGCTGCCCTCCGGCCCTTCATAGTCGAACAGAAGGTTGGCGTTTCCGGTGATATCCTTCCAGCGGTCAGCCAGTAACGGGTGGGCCGATGCTTCTTCGGGCTTCCAATGGTCAAAAAACGCAAGGACCGCTCTGGCCGCAGGGGAATCAACCCCATCCAGAATGGCATGGTGCAGCTTTGCACAGGCTTCGAAGCACTGGATGGAGCGCTCCGGCTTGCCTTTTTCGTCTGCGCCCAGCAGATAGGTGGAATTGTCACACAGAAAATTTGCAGCAATGCCGGAAGCTCGTTTGACATGGGCAGGAACTGCCATTTCCCGCGGGGCGAGCACTTCTTTTTTACCGCGCGGAACCATCTGGCGGCAGTCCACGAGGTCGATGAGCTGGCCTTCCGCGTTGATGCGGAGCCAGTAGCTGACCTTGAACTGATTCTCCCAGCCGGGGGCTGAGATCTGTCCGGTGCGGAGCAGCTGCTCATAATAAGCAGTCAATGCCTGTAAGATCATGTGAACACCTCCACATCCCGGCAATCCATCACCCCGTTGACCAGCTTTGCCCGGAAGAACTGCGAGCGGATGTTGGCCGGGTCGGAATAATCCAGATCATACAGCATGAATCCGAGGTCCTGCGTGGCTTCTTCCAGTGCAGGAATGTCGCCGCCGGGCCACTCCCGGAAGTTGGCAGGGAACTCGCGGCAGCCAAAGCAGGGCTGATGATAGCACTGGCCTTTGCTCAAACGGCGGCGAAGGATATCCTGGAATTTTCCGGGGTTGTCGCCGGGGGCTGCCTTGTCGGTCATGGTGAAGTGACACTCGATGACATAGTGGACGTCCTGCAGGATCAGAGCGGCGCGCTGCTGGATGTCCTGGCTGGTGTAGAGCACCGGCGGCGTTCCTCCTTTGGCGGCAGACAGTGCTGCGGAAGCCAGCAGGGTGGAGCGGACCTCGTTTCGCCGGATGTTGGTGAACTGGATGGGACTCAATAAGTAGATGCGGTCAATGTGGTACTGCAGGCCAGGGTGCCAGTAGATCGCTTCAACGAGCCCTCTTGCGGCCGACGGTGTGATGATGTCGTAACTGACACGTTCGGTCTTCATTTCGGGCCGGGAGAAGCATCCATAGGGTCCCCAGACTTCAATGCGCATGGACATGCGCATCACCTCCTTTCAAACGGTTGTCGGAATTTCAGGCGAACATCGAATTTGCCCATTGCAACCACCTCTTTACTGTTAACTTCTGTTGTATGTTATTTCAAAAAGATCCTTGTGACTTTAGTATAACACACTTTTTGCGAAATGCAAGATGCTACTTGTATAAAATCCAAATTCAACCTATAATAAAGGAGTCATTCGGAGAAAAACGAATGTGGATTGAAATTGTTGGATGTTGTTTCAAGCAATGGGGGAAAAGCAGTGGAGTCGCGTGCTCTGCTGCTTTTTCCATTTCAGAGGATGATCGCCCTGCCTTCTTCGATCTCCATCGAAAGGCCGGTCCTGCGGCTGTACAAGTCTGGATCAGCGAGGATGGCGGAGTCGTCGGGGAAATCCGGAGAACGTTCCAATGCACCGGCGGCGTCCAGCGAACGGAACTGCTTTTCATAACATTCTACGCTGTAAATGCCCAGGCGGCGGAGCTGAGCACGGCTGATGTGTCCGCCGCGAAGCGATGCGCAGAGGTCGGCACCTTCCTCAATGGGAAGATAGATCGTGTAAGTGTGGTTATCAATAAGGTGGAACTTTCCGGCAATCTGTGCAAAGGGAAACTGACATCCCTTGATACCATGCTGAAAAGCGTCCAAAATGTTCTGTTTGTCAAGCGTTGCACGGGTGCGATAGAAGGATTCAAAATAGCTGTGAATGGCGTCCGGTGTGTCGAGCAGGTCGTAGGCCCGCTCGGTGGCATTCATGGCGTTGACATTCTGCGAAAGCATGGGGAGCGGTGCCAGACCTTCCAGATGGAAAGAAGCAACGATGCTTTTTTTGGGGTCGCGTCTGCCCTCCCGGTTGCAGCGCCCGGCGGTCTGGAGCAGGGAATCCAGCCCGGCGGCTTCACGGTAGGCGAGCGGAAAGTCCACATCGACGCCTGCTTCGATCAAGGAGGTGGAGACGACCCGGCAGGGAAGCCCCGCCTTGAGCCGTTGGCGGATCTCGTCCAACTGTCGGCGGCGGTCAGCGGCACAGAGGAAGGTGGTCAGGCAGTAGCTGCCTTCGGCGGGGAGCTGTGCAAACAGATCCTGGGCGGTCTTGCGCCGGTTGACCACACAGAGCACCTGTTCGGCAGACGAAAGCTGTGCACAGAGGGCCTCAGCGGAGAGAGTGCCCAGATCTTGCCGGGTCACGCGGCGGAGGACTTCATAGAGGTGAGCCGTGTCGGGGCTGAGTTCTTTTGCGGTCAGGCCGGGGGCAAGCTCCTGAAGCAGTGGCGTCAAAGCAGGCTGCGTTGCGGTGCAGAGAACGGCGGTAGTGTGGTAGTGCTGGACCAGCTGTGCGATGGCGGAAACGCAGGGCTTCAGGTAATCGGTAGGGAACGTCTGTGCTTCATCAAAAAGAATGACACTGTTGGCAATGTTGTGCAGTTTGCGGCACCGGCTGCTGCGGTTGGCGTAGAGGGATTCGAAGAACTGCACAGCGGTCGTCACCACGATGGGAGCGTCCCAGTTTTCGCTGGAAAGCAGTTTCCGGTACTGAGCAGGTGTCAGGTCGTCTTTTTCGGTCAGCTTGTAGTCTACACCGGAAAAGTGGGCCAGCACATTGTCTTCTCCCAGAAGATCTGCGAACGTCTGCGCCGTCTGGTCGATAATGGAAGTGTAAGGGATGACGTAAATGATGCGCTCCATCTGCGGCTTTTGTGCCACAGCATGTTCCAGCGCAAAGGCGAGGGACGCGAAGGTTTTGCCGCCGCCCGTGGGAACTGTGAGCGTATAAAGCCCCTGTGGTGCATGAGCACCCTGTTCCATGCAGGCCCGCAGTACTTTGTTCCGCTCCTGCGCGACAGGGGAAGCGGCAGGGCTGTCAAGGTAGCGTTTGGCCTGTGCTCGGACTTTTTCCAGCAGAGCAGAAAGTGGTTCCCCCATCCCACGCGGGGCTGCTTTACCGTCCATGAAGGTCTCGGTGTCGATGAAATCGGCATCGACCAGGCTGGAGTAGAGCATCCGGGTGAAAAAGGCCATGGTCAGGTTGTCCGGCTGGCGGAGCAGCCACGGCGGCAGAGCGGCTTTGGCAGGGGAGATCTCCTGTTTCCACTGGGAGCAATCTTCGATCCGCCGCTTGGAGCGGCCGACCAACGTGCTTTCGTCGGCAGTGTCATGCGGATTTCCGAGGTCGGGGATGCCACTGTGATGTCCGGCAATGGCCAGCGCGGCGGGAATGTTTCCGTCCTGGATCGCGGCCTTGGCTCCAGCAGTGGAGTGGTCAACGGGCGGGCCGCCCTGCAAGCGTTGCTGGAAACCAGCGCTATATTTTCCGATGTCATGAAGCAGGGCGGTATACGCTGCTTCTGCTTGTGCGCCAAACGCTGCGGCAAAGTTTCCGGCCAGTGCAGCCGTGCTGATCAGGTGTTCTTCGATGGTCTGTGTGCGGGTCTTGTCATCACTGATGTGCGCGAGCAGCTTCATAAGAGAGCCCTCCTGAACGATAGGATACCGTTACCATACGAGAAATGGAAGTTGTTGTCAATTGGCATCCTTCCTATAATTTCAGTATAAATTCTGTTATGTCCCATAAATCGTACTTCCACGCTCCCTTCTCAAAAAATCTTGCCTTTTCCCCCAAAAAGGCTTACAATAGCCTCGGCAAACCGAAAAGACAAGGAAACAATTTCGGAGGACAGAACAATGGCTTGTACTACAATTTTAGTCGGCAAAAACGCATCATACGATGGCTCCACCATGGTCGCCCGCAACGACGATTCGGGTTCGGGGCATTTCACGGCCAAAAAGTTCGTGGTCGTGCAGCCGGAGGAGCACCCGGCCGTCTATCGGTCGGTGATCTCCCATGTGGAGGTGCCGCTGCCCGGCCATGCGCTGCGGATGACGGCCATGCCCAACGCGGTGGAAGGCGAGGGCATCTGGGCGGCAGCGGGTGTCAATGCGGCCCATGTGGGCATGACGGCTACCGAGACCATCACGTCCAACCCGCGCGTTCTGGGTGCAGATCCGCTGGTGGTGTACCAGCCCGCCAAAGGGGAACGGCCGGAAGTGCCCGGCGGCATTGGCGAGGAGGACATCGTCTGCCTCGTGTTGCCTTATATCCGCACGGCCCGCGAGGGCGTGGTGCGCCTGGGCGAGCTGCTCCGGACGTACGGCACCTATGAGATGAACGGCATCGCGTTTCAGGATGTGAACGAGATCTGGTGGCTGGAGACCATCGGCGGCCACCACTGGATGGCTCGCCGTGTGCCGGACGACAGCTATGTCGTGATGCCCAACCAGCTCGGCATCGACAGCTTCGACTTTGCCGACGCCTGCGGCGCACAGGAAAACTACATGTGCTCGGACGACCTGAAGGCCTTTGTGGACAAGCACCACCTCGACCTCTCGCTGGACGGCAGCTTCAACCCGCGCGATGCCTTCGGCAGCCACGACGACGCCGACCATGTGTATAACACACCGCGCGCCTGGTTCATGCTGCGGTATCTGAACCCCAACACCTGGGTCTGGGAAGGCCCCGATGCAGACTATACCCCGCATTCGGACGACCTGCCCTGGTGCATGGTCCCGGAGCGGAAGATCACACCGGAAGACGTGAAATACCTGCTGTCTTCGCACTATCAGGGCACACCGTATGACCCGTATGCCGCCTATGGCGACCCGAAGAGCAAGGGTGCCTACCGTACGATCGGCATCAACCGCAACAGCTTCATGGCGCTGACCCAGATGCGCCCGGATCTGCCGGAGGAGTTCCGCACGGTGGAGTGGATCGCCTATGCGTCCAACGCCTTCAACACGATGGTGCCGTTCTATGCCAATGTGGACACCACCCCGGCCTACCTCGCCTGCACCACTGGCGAAGTCTCCACCGAGAGCTTCTACTGGGTCAGCCGGATGATCGCTGCCATGGCCGATGCCGCTTACGGCAAGTCCATCTTCCATGTCGAGCGCTACGAGGAGGGCGTCCTCTCCGCCACACGCGCCCTGCTGAACGCCTACGACGAAAAACAGGCCCAGGAGGCCGACCCGGCCCGCCGTGCCGCCCTGCGCACGGAGGCCAACGAGGCCATCGCCAGAGAGCTGAAGGCCCGCGCCGCCGATACGCTGGACAAGGTCCTCTTTGAACTGAGCTGCACTATGAAGAATGCCTTCTCCCGCTCGGATGCCTGAGCAACAAATAAGGGAATAACAAGGAGCGTCTCCGCACAGAAGCTACTTCGTGCGGGGGCGCTCCTTTGTTGTGCCAGAAACAGCATTTCATAAGGATCTCCCGATGCAAAAAAACTCAGAATGATGGATATAAATCATAAAGAAAATGTTTTTTGTATGCGTTTCATATTTTTGCGGGGGGATAAAAATGAAAAAACATGGAGGAAAACATTGACAGACGGCTATAAAAGATGGTATCTTATGAGAGAGGCTTTATACCTCGGATGTCATTGTACCCTGAGGAGGGGAAAAACTTTTTGAAACGATATGACCAGGCAGGAAAAGCAAAGTGGCTGATCCTGGTCATTGCGGCAGGTATCCTTCTGCTGGGTGTGATCCTGTATGCAGGGGGACGCTGGCTGGAGACCAGGAGCGTTGAAGAAGCACGCGGGGATCTGACCCAGACGGAAGCGGTGGAAACGCAGGAGTACAACGGCGTCACATACCAGCGCCGGGAGGGGCTGACCTCCATCCTTGTGATGGGCGTGGACCATGACAGTGCTGTGGAGAGCGAGGGCGCTTACCAAGGCGGCCAGGGAGATTTCCAGCGGCTGATCGTCATCGATCCGGAACGCCAGGTCATCCGTCAGTTGAAGATCGACCGGGATACCATGACAGAATGCACCGTGCTGGGCTACCTTGGCAGCCCCATCGGCACCAAAGAGATGCAGATCAGCCTTGCGCATGGCTTCGGCGATGGCAAGGAGGAAAGCTGCGAGTATGCCCGTGAGGCAGTGGAAGGTCTTCTGCTGGGAGAATCCATTGATTTTTACGTGGCCATGAACATGGATGGCATCTCGGAGCTGAACGATCTGGCAGGCGGTGTCACCGTGACATTGGAGGATGATTTCTCCTCCATAGACCCTGCAATGACCAAGGGCACGACCCTGACGCTGCATGGGGACCAGGCCGAGACCTTTGTCCGCAGCCGGATGACGGTCGGAGATGGGACCAACGCCAGCCGCATGGAACGTCAGGAGGCGTTCCGTGGTCGCGACCAAGAAGACTGCAAAGGTCTGAGTTTGAGAAAGTACCTTTTGTAGGTTTACAGAAGGCAGTGGCATTTGCTGCCACTGCTTTCTTTCTGCTTCAGAATAAATCAAAGGGAGAACAAAACTATGTCAGAATACCAAATGCCACCCCCCAATAAGGTGAATTCGCCCCAGCCCGGCAATGGAGACGAGGAGACCATTGACCTCCTGGAGCTGTTTTATGCGCTGCTGAGTAAATGGAAGCTGCTTGCAGCAGCAACCGTGGCCTGCGCCCTGATCGCAGCCATTGGGGTGCTGTTTTTTGTGACGCCCAAGTATCAGGCGTCGTCTACCATTTACGTCATCAGCCAGAAAGACTCGGACATCAACATCTCCGATCTGCAGATCGGCACGGCTCTGACCGATGACTATATCCAGGTCTTTCATATGTGGGAGGTGCAGGAGAAGGTGATCTCCAACCTGGACCTGCCCTATACCTACAGCCAGCTGGATAAGATGCTCTCTGTGACCAATGCCTCCAACACCCGGATGGTGGAGATCACCGTGACGTCGGAGTCTGCGCAGGAAGCAGCAGACATCGCCAATGAGTATGTTACCGTGGTGCAGGACTACATTGCTAAAAAGATGGCAACGGACAAGATCTCTATCATGTCCACAGCACTGGTTCCTACGGAGCCGGTCAGCCCGAACAAGACCAAAAGCATCCTGCTGGGAGCATTGCTGGGCTTTGTGGTCAGTGCGGGTGTCGTTGTTGTGATGACATTGCTGGACGATACCTACAAGACGACGGAGGACATCAAGAAATACACCGGCCTGGTGACGATGGCGGTGATCCCGCTGGAAAAGGGCGATGAGCCAAAACACCAGAGGGCAGACAAGCAGATCGGCCTGAAGTTGCCGGGAGGGAAAACGCTGTGAACAGACTTGAATTTCGAAAACTTCCCCAGTTGAGCTACCCGGTCAATGAGGCCTTCAACACCCTTTCCACCAATGTTTCCTTTTTGGGTCGGAATATCAAAAAGATCATGCTTACCAGTTCCCACGCATCCGAGGGCAAGAGCTTTACCAGCATTACGCTGTGCCGGAAGCTGGCAGAGCGAGGCAAGCGGGTGGTCCTGGTGGATACGGACCTGCGGCGGAGCATGATCACCACTGTTTATGGGGTGCAGTTTGCGCCGGGTTCCAAAAAGCAGGGCCTGTCTCACTATCTGGCCGGCATTGCCGAAAAGGAGGAAGTCCTGTTCCACACCAACGTTCCGGGCATGGACTTTATCCCTATGGGCCACGAACTGCTGAATCCCATCCCGCTGCTGAGCTCTGAGCGGTTTCAGAACCTGCTGGATGGACTGGCAGAGCAGTACGATTACGTGATCGTGGATGCGGCTCCGGTGGGCGTGGTCATTGATGCTGCGGAGATCGCAAAGGTCTGCGATGGCATTCTGCTGGTGGTGAGCTACAATCAGGTCCACCGGCAGGAGCTGATCGACGCAAAAAACCAGTTGGAACAAACGGGCTGTCCCATCCTCGGCACCATCCTCAATCAGGTGGATTACGAGGGCTTTGCCAACAAGAAGTATTATTACAAATCGCATTATTCCAGTTATTACAAGGCCTACGAAAAAGAAGCAGAAGAAAAGAAGAGCTGAACCCATGACAGAACAGTTTTTAGATCTGCATACGCATGTGGTCTATGGAGTGGACGATGGTGCCCGCACGGAAGAACAGATGCGGGCGATGCTGGACGCAGCTGTTGCCAACGGCATCACCACATTGGTGGCCACCACCCACGCGACACCGGGCCTGGAGGCCTTTCCACAGGAGCGCTACCAGCGCCACCTGGATGCAGCGCAGGCCTATTGTCAACAGCAGGGGTATGGATTGCGGCTGTACCCCGGTGCGGAGCTGCTGTACAACCCCATGCTGCGGGATGCGGCCAGAGAAAACGGCCTGCCCACGCTGGCCGGTACGGATTGGGTGCTGATGGAGTTTTTACCGCAGACTTCCGCCAAAGAGCTGGAAAACGGGCTGGAAGAAGTGGCTGTGTGCGGCTACTCCATTCTGATGGCCCATGTGGAGCGCTACCGTTGCCTGGAATCGCGGGGCCTGCTGGAAAAGCTGAAGGCCCGGTATCCTGTGGCCTGCCAGATGAACGGTTCCACGGTGCTGGAGCCGGGCAGCTTCTGGAAGCGGCGGCGGGTGGAACGCTGGCTGAGCAGCGGTGTCATTGATGTGGTAGCATCGGATGCACATAACACCACGTCCCGGCCGGTCAATCTGCGGGAAGCCTATCAAAAGCTGAAACTCACCTTCGGCGAGGAAACAGCGGACCGTTTGACCGGGCGCAGCGGCCTATGGAAGGAATTCCGGGACACCTTAGCACAACAAAAAGTGACTTGACGTTCCAGCAAAGTGCTGGGGAACGCTTCCTTCTGCACAATGCGTAGCATGTTGGGAGCAGATGTGCAAGACGCAGAAAAAGCAAAACAGCGGCAGTTTTCCAAATTGGAAAGCGGCCGCTGTTTTTTGAAATCAATCTTGTTAGAATTTGCTAAAATTCTTTGAACTTATTTGTTTGCACAAAAAAACTCTAGATGCAAAATTGTTGCATCTAGAGCAAAAATAAAAAATCACACCCCCGATGCGCCGTAGTTTGCCAGCACACGGGCGGAGGGGTCGTTGACGTTGCAGCCGGGCCATGCCTTATTGGGCATCCAGAAATCGACGATGGTGCGGCTCTGGTCGTGGTAGTATTTCTCGAAGATCTCGCGGTAGAACAGGCTCTCCTTGGTGAACGGCATGCAGTGGGCCGAATAGTTTGCCCGGCGGAGCTGGAACTCCTCGTCGGTGTAAAGGCTCTCGGTATACTCCTTGATGTCGTCTACCATGCTGTGGCCCACGGCATCGGAGAAGGCGGCCTTTTCACGCCACAGGATCTCTGGCGGCAGCCAGTCACCCTCGAAGGCTTTGCGCAGCAGGTACTTGCCCTTGCCGTAGCTGTTCAGCTTCTTTTCGGGGTCAATGGCCATCACGTAGCGGACGAAGTCCAGATCACCGAAGGGCACACGGGCCTCGATGCTGTTGGAGGAGATGCAGCGGTCGGCGCGGAGGACATCGTACATATAAAGCTCGCGGATGCGCTTCTGGCTCTCCTGCTGGAAGGCGTCGGCGGTGGGGGCATAGTCGGTGTACTTGTAGCCGAACAGCTCATCGGAGATCTCGCCCGTCAGCAGGACACGGACGTCGGTCTGCTCGTGGATGGCCTTGCACAGCAGATACATGCCCATGCTGGCGCGGATGGTGGTGATGTCCCAGGTGCCCAGCAGGCGGATGACCTCTTCCAGGCTCTGGAGGACCATCTCCCGGTTGATGATGACCTCGTGATGCTCGCTGCCCAGATAGTCGGCGGTCTGGCGGGCATACTTCAGGTCAATGGCGTCGGTGTCCATACCGATGGCAAAGGTGCGGATGGGCTTGCTCAGCTTTTTGGCTGCGATGGAGCAGACCAGCGAGGAGTCCAGACCGCCCGAAAGCAGGAAGCCGACCGGTGCGTCGGCGTCCAGACGCTTTTCCACACCGGCGATGAGCTTTTCGCGGATGTTGGTCAAGGTGGTCTCCATGTCGTCTTCCATGGGGGCGGGCACATCGGCGATGTCCTCATAGCGGACGAAGCGGCCGTCGCAGTAGTAGCTGCCAATGGGGAAGGGCCGGATGTCGTCGCACCAGCC
>OHAG01001051.1_pt1 | contig 19730 bp, 21 predicted proteins | sample 1577081 | NCBI WGS metagenome assembly OHAG01 (sample SAMEA3541513, study PRJEB24748) | human gut metagenome | biome: human gut; feature: human-associated habitat; material: faeces | place: China | collected 2012
GCAAGGCGGGGCCGAGGCCGCCTCGATCAATTTGCGAAAGAATCTTGACGGTACCGTAACAGAAAGGGAGCTTTTGTCCGTCTAACTGTTACAGATCGAGACATTCGAATCCCCCTGAAGAGAAAATCTCAATCTGTAACAGTTACTCGGCAAAAATGGCTGCAGATGTTACAGATCGAGACAAAACAGCAAGGCATGCCGCTGCATCGGCCAGAACCACCACAAAGGTGCCTGTCCCTTTTTGGTAGGAAGAATTACCCATAAGGTAAGTATGTTTCTGAGTTATTTCGTGTTGACCCATTTGAGCGCGATAGGGTATAACTCTACTCAACCGCTAGGGGTTTTATTGAGAAAGGTGTTCTACCATGAGCAAGAACCTCTCCCAGCAGGTCGTTCTCGACCGCCGCGGCTTCGTTGCCGCCACCTTCGCAACCGTCGCCGGCCTTGGTCTTGCCGGCTGCTCTGACACCAGCGCCGAGGCTGACAAGGGTCCCGCCGCCGGCTCCTCCAAGAGCTCCGAAGATACCGAGGCTTCCACCACGCTCGACGCCAAGGCATTCGACAAGCTCGTCGACAACGGCCCCAAGGCCGATGACGATGCCATCGCCGCCAGCACCTGGGCCACGGCCGTCAAGGACGCCGGCGTCTTTAAGATCGGTGGCGTTCAGACCTCCACGCTCTTCTCCCTCCTCAACGAGAAAGACGGTCAGACCCGCGGCTTCGACGCCGGTATCGCACAGCTCCTGTCCAACTACATTCTGGGCGAGAACAAGGTCGAGATCACCCAGGTGACCTCGGACACGCGCGAGTCCGTCCTGCAGAACGGCCAGGTCGACGCCGTCTTTGCCACCTACACCATCACTGACGAGCGCAAGAAGCTCGTCTCCTTCGCCGGCCCCTACTACTACACCCAGCAGGCTATCCTGGTGCTCGCCGATAACGACGACATCAAGAGCGTCGACGACCTGGCCGACAAGAACGTCGCCGTCCAGTCCGGCTCCAACGGCCCCGCCATCCTGGAGGAGTTCGCCCCCAAGGCCAGCCAGCAGGAGTTCAAGACCGACGAGGAGGCCCGCCAGGCACTCCAGCAGGGTCGCGTTGACGCCTACGTCATCGACAACAACATGCAGCAGAGCGCCCTGGTCCGCGAGCCCGGTAAGTATAAGATCGCCGGCAAGCCCTTCGGCAGCAAGGAGCCCTATGGCATCGGCCTGCCGCTCGATTCCGACGGCGTCGCCTTTGTCAACGACTTCCTTAAGAAGATCGAGGACGACGGCACCTGGACCGAGCTGTGGCAGATCTGCATCGGCGACCGCACGGGCGACACCAATGTTCCCGAGCTGCCCGAGATCGGCGCCTAGGCAACGAGCCTGGTAACGGCCGCAACGAAACCATATGGAAACGCACGATGCGCTTTATTGCGCTAAACTGTTTCTCCACTGAGTTGTCGGGGCTTCCGTACACACGGGAGCCCCTTTCCTTACCGGCGGGAGGTCCGCATGAGTCTCTCCGAGCTCTGGTCGCTCTATGGCCAGAACTATATCGACGCGCTGCTAGCAACCTGGGGCATGACGCTTGAGTCGTTTGCCATCGCCATGGTGTTGGCCGTCGCCGTCACCGTGATGCGCGTGTCGCCGCTCAAGCCGCTGCGCATCTTTGGCGACCTGTATGTTCAGGTCTTCCGTAACATCCCCGGCATTGCTCTGCTCATCATCGTCGTCTATGCGCTGCCACCGCTCAAGGTCGTTCTGCCCTACCGCACCTGCGTTATCGTCGCCACGGTCCTTTTGGGCTCGGCCTTTGGCTCCGAGAACTTTATGAGCGGCATCAACACCGTCGGCGTCGGCCAGGTGGAAGCCGCCCGCTCGCTCGGCATGAGCTTCAACCGCATCCTCGCCAAGATCGTGATTCCGCAGGCGCTGCGCTCGAGTGTGCTGCCCATGACCAACCTCTTTATCGCCGTCATGCTCACCACCGCGCTCGGCAGTCAGGTACCGCTTAAACCGCAGGAGCTCACCGGCGTGGTGAGCTACATCAACACGCGCTCGCTCGGCGGCGTCGCCGCGTTCTTTATCTCGGCGCTCGGCTACCTGGGCACGGCCTTTGTGGTGAGCCACATTGGCAACTACATCGATAAGAAGGTGAGGATCCTCCGATGAGCAAGCACTCCTCTCCCGCGCTCACCATGCGCGATGCGCTCTACGAGGCTCCCGGCCCCAAGATGCGCGCCAAGATTCGCATCGGCACCGCCATCTCACTTGTCGCCGTGGCCGCACTTGTCGTCCTCGTACTGCAGCGCTTTTATGTGACCGGTCAGCTTTCGGTCCACTATTGGTATTTCTTTACGCACCTCACCACCTGGAAGTTCTTGCTTGCCGGCTTTGAGGGCACCGTTAAGGTCGCGCTCACCGCCGGCGCTATCGCACTGTTGCTGGGCTTAGCCCTTATGCTCGGCCGCACGAGCGACATCAAGCCGCTGCAGCTGGTCTGCCGTGTGCTCACCGATTTCTTCCGTGGCGTGCCGAGCCTTCTGTTCATCTACTTCTTCTTTTTGGTGCTGCCCCAGTACAAGATCGCACTGCCGTCGTTTTGGATGCTCACGCTTCCCGTCGCGCTCGCTGCGGCCGGCGTACTGGCCGAGATCTTCCGTGCCGGCGTCAACGCCGTACCGCGTGGCCAGGTCGAGGCGGCCCAGGCGCTCGGTCTCTCCAAGGCTAAAATCACCTTTAAAATCGTGTTGCCGCAGGCTATTCGATTTATCATTCCGTCGTTGATTTCGCAGCTTGTGGTCGTGGTCAAAGACACCACCGTCGCCTATGTGGTGAGCTACCCCGATCTGATGCAAAATGCCCGCGTGCTCATTACCAACTACGACGCCCTCGTGTCGGTCTACCTGGTAATCGCGGTCATCTACATCCTCATCAACGTCGCGATTAACAAGGCCGCCGTCTACGTTTCGCACAAGACCGGCGCAACCATCATCCGCTAACGATTTACTATCTCGAGTCATAAGGAGCCGAGCACCATGACACAGGGCACTTCTTCTACCGGCAATCAGCCGCTGATCGAGCTCAGGCACGTCGATAAGCACTACGGCGATCTGCACGTCCTCAACGACATCAATCTCTCGGTCGACCGCGGCGAGGTCGTCGTGGTGATTGGTCCCTCGGGCTCGGGCAAGTCGACCATGTGCCGCACCATCAACCGTCTGGAAACCATCGACTCGGGCGAGATCCTCATCGAGGGCGAGCCTCTGCCGCAGGAAGGCAAGGACCTTGCCCGCATGCGCGCCGAGCTGGGCATGGTGTTTCAGCAGTTCAACCTGTTCGCACATATGACCGTACTGCAAAACGTCATGCTGGGACCGGTCGATGTGCTGGGCGTCTCCAAGGACGAGGCCCGCGAGCGCGCCATGGACCTGCTGGGCCGCGTGGGTGTTGCCGAGCAGGCCGATAAGGTGCCTGCACAGCTCTCGGGCGGCCAGCAGCAGCGCGTCGCCATCGCCCGCTCGCTCGCCATGCAGCCCAAGGCCATGCTCTTCGACGAGCCCACGAGCGCCCTTGACCCCGAGATGATCAATGAGGTGCTCGAGGTCATGGTTCGCCTGGCCCAGCAGGGTATGACGATGATCGTCATCACCCACGAGATGAACTTTGCCCGCCGCGTAGCCGACCGCGTCGTGTTTATGGCCGACGGCCAAATCGTGGAAACCGGCACGCCCGACGAGTTCTTCGACCACCCCCAGACCAAGCGCGCCCGAGACTTCCTCAACTCCATCAAGGGTCACTAGCCCAATTGCCATATCTGCTCGCCATGACCATCCAAACTCGAAAGCAACACCTATGATCGGAACTCGCACTTCATCGTCATACACCCCGCACGTCGACGTCGATCCCGCCGACCGCCCGCTCATCCTCGTCGCGCCGCGCTGGGAAGAGGCGAAGCCGTTTTTAAGCGAGACGCTCTCCCCCAACGAGGAAATCGCAAGTGTCTTTGTCGATGCCATCCTTGCCGCCGGCGGCCTGCCGCTGCAGATGTCCATCACCGAGGACATTGAGGTCATCCGTCATTACGTCGACATCGCCGACGGCATCGCCATTCCCGGCGGCCCCGATGTCAATCCCAAACGTTGGGGCGATGATCGACCCTACGACCCCACCCTCTGCTGCGAGATCCGCGATAGCTTCGAGTTTAAGCTGGTCGGCGAGGTACTCCGCGCCAAAAAGCCGCTCTTTACCACCTGCCGCGGTACGCAGTTGCTCAATGTCGCCACTGGCGGCACCCTGTGCATGGACGTGCCGAGCCTGGGCGCTCGCGAGGGCCGCACGCAGTGGCGCCATACCCACGTGCTCAACGACCCCGTGCATCCCGTCGAGGTCGTGCCGGACTCGCTGCTCGACCGCGCGGTTGGCGGACACAGGCTGATCCAAACCAACTCCGCACACCACTGCTGCGTCGATCATCTGGGCAAGAGCGCGCGTTTGGTCGCCAAGGCAACCGACGGCGTTCCCGAGTGCATCGAGGTCGAAGGCCAGCCATTCTGCTTGGGCGTGCAATGGCACCCTGAGTACACGTGGAAGACGCTCGAGACCGACTTTAACCTGTGGAAGTCGTTTGTCGAAGCAGCGGCCAAGGTAAAGCAGACCCGCTAGCTCGCGAACCACTCAGGTTAAAGCCTCCTAAGCCGGGGGGGGCGGACACCAGCTACGGTGCCCGCCCCCCTGTATTTGATATGCTCGGTATGATTATCCCTCACAAACAATCAGAGAAATCTCGACCGCAATCGGTCGACAGTAAAGCAAATGATAAAAACGCTTGCTACGTTTATGAGGCAGTCAATTAAAATCGAGATGCATTGACCATTCCCCAACGGGGTCACGCCGCAAATCCACATGAGCATCGAGGCTGGAAGCGGAAGCATGGAATTGGCCCCGATCTGTATGTAGATCGCTACGACGTTGACAAGCAACAGCATGCCAATCGGACCGAAGCCGGACCCAAAATAGGAAACAACGATTACGCAAGAAACCACGTATGCAAGGCAGGCAGCGGCAGCAAGAACAAGTCGATAGCAAAATACATGCAGGTTGAAATACTGCTGAGCATCCGAAACGATTGCGCAGTTAAGACAGTACAAAACGACACTCGACAGGACAAACGCGCCCAAAAGGGCAAAAGAAGATAGCACCACTCGCGCAACGATAGCGCACACACGCTTCCCTCCCCGAGCCTCCGACAACCCCCACGGTTCCTCGACAAAGCCCGAACTGACAAAGCGCGGCACAATGCAAGCCGCGATGAACGGAAAGAACAATGCATGGGCCAACGGGGCTACGTTGAACAGCAGACCGCGAAAAACCTCTGCATTGCCAAATAGAAGGACATCCTCCGCCGATAGCCGAAGCGTCGGGTCTGGGAAAAAACCCAAGAAACTGTTCTCACGGAGGCTACAGAACCACATCGGGAAAGAATTAAGCTGCAATATCACCATGTACGCATAAATTACCAGGATTAAGGCGTACGCCCATTTGCTCACATGCTTCAATTCTGACTGGAGAAGTCTTTTAATCTGACGAGCCATTGAGCACACCCCCAGCGCGAAAGCTCAAGAGAGCGTAAATCAATACCGATAGACAGCTCGCTGCCACGCCATATCCCAGAAGCGTCAGCTGCCCCATATCGCTATACCCAAGGGCACATCCGACTCCAAGGTACGGCCCCGGAAGGAAGAAGATCCATCGCAAGGATGGTATAGGTGCCTGAAGGAAGGCTCCGTAGAGCGTCAAGCTCATGACAAATCCAACTATCACCACGGCCCCGCTCAATACAGCGCTGCCCGTTATCCGATAGATGGTCACCGTCTCCAGCGCAACCGATATCACCAATACGGCGTTGACTATCATTGCAGGCAAAAATACAGTTAGTATGTTGTGCGAGTAGTTATGCCCTCCACGTATTATGGCTATTGCAAAAAGAAGAAGGCAAAGCGCGCTATACGCTGCGCCAATTATTAAAGCAGACGAAAATGCATGGGCTAGAGCCCCATAAAAGCGGTTGAGACCTCTTGCCGAAGAAATTCGGTGCCCCTCTTTATAGCCATGCTCCTGTAAAAGCACCAAACAAACGATGAGTGGAACGAACAGGGATGTACCGGCAAAAGCGCTGCGCGCAAGGGACTCATCAGGCGCAGAAGGATCGATTGCATTCCAGAGGAAACCATATCCTCCCCACAAACGCCATAGCCAAAGGCGAGCAACGTTGTTCCGTTTTTTAGAAAGATGCCGAAGAGAAGGCCGAACGCCAGCATAAGCACAAGACCAAACTTCGCCGGAAATATCCTGTGCAAACGCATCATATCTGCCTTTATGGGATGGATCGCCCGCTTCATAGCGAGACCGCCTTCATCAAGCGCCTGTAATACTCTTTTAGGGATGGCGCCTCATCCCTTATGACGTCCATCGATTCCTTTTTTAGCAGTTCACCGTCATGAAGAAACAGGCAGCTTGTTGCAACCGATGCCAGCTCATCCAAGTCGTGGCTAGAGATAAGCATGGTTTTGCCCTGCTCCCGATTCAATCGACCGATAAGGACCCATATACTCTCGATGCCCAACGGATCCAATCCATTTGCCGGCTCATCGAAAATTAGTACGTCGGTGTCGCCCAATAAAGCCGTAGCTATATCCAGTCGCCGTTTCATTCCCAGAGAAAAACTGCCTACGCTCTTTTTCTCATCGATGTCCAGCCCGACTAGGCTCAAAACGCGAGGAATCTCACGTTTCTCATCAAGCCCCCATTCCGCACATCGGATTTGAAGATTCTCAACCGCGCTGAGAGATTGGTATGCTCCGCTGGAATCTGGCACATAGCCGACACGCGTCCGCATCAAGCTCAGCTCTTTTTTCGACTTGCCTCCAAAGAGCTCCACGCTCCCCGACGATGGCTCACAGAGGCCCAGCACTATTTTAATAAGCGTGCTTTTGCCCGCCCCGTTTGCACCAACAAGGGCGCAAAGCTCAGGCTGATCCACCTCGAAGGAAACGTCATGCAAAACGTGCCGTTTCCCGTAGCGTTTTGAAACTTTTGATAGCTTTATCGCTGGTGCGTTCATTGGCCTCCCGTTCTGCTTGATAGCAAAACCGCTCATATCGCTCCTTCTTTCCTTTATCGTTTTCCATGGTTGTTATTGTTTTTCGATAACTCATATTTGTCAAGATAGTCTAAAAGAAGGAACCCGTGTTAGACACGGGTCCCTTCACGCTGATATTTCGTTTTAGTTGTTCGCCTTAAGCTACTCGTCACTCAAATCGACAGCAAAGACTGATGTCGGAAGCGACGCCTCGTTGCCTCCGCCATCCTGCATCTGTCTCACGACATTTTTCGCGCGCTCGACAATAAGCTCCTCAAGCTCTTTCTCGCTCACGCGCTGAATAATATCTCCCGGTTGACAATCAAGCTCATCACAGATATCGAGAAGCGTCTTTAGGCGAATAGCTTTTATCTTTCCGTTTCTAAGCTTTGAAATATTAGCCGGAGTATGCCCCGTCGCCCGAATCAGATCAGCGCTGGTCTTTCCGGTCTTAAGCAGCTGCGTCTCAAGCTCAATGATGAGATAGCTCATGTTTCCTCCTACACAAGCTCGTCAGACTGCTCTTGGAGCAGCGAGGCATAACTCCAGATCGCCGAGATAAACAAACAGACAACTGCGCCGATAAACGACCCCGCATCAAAGGTAGCGCCTTGGCAAATCTCAATAACGAAGGAATGAGGCACGATGTAAAGCTCCAGTCCGCCAATGGTGAGATTGACCGATCCATAGGCACCAACAAGCGAAACCGCGGCGTTAACAGCAAAGGCAAGCGCGAGAACACGGATAAGCCACACATGCGTCTTGGTAAAGGGCGAGACGCCCCGAGAGATATTACGGCTGATCCCGCACAAAACGACAAGCGAAATACCCACGACGAGTGCCAGGCACAGTCCGCTTGGGATAACGATGCACCCGCCATTGAGAAGCGTCACGACACCGAAAGAATCGACAGAAGCAACGTTTGTAACCGCACACCAGATCACGTAAACAACCAACGCGGCAAAAGCGACGAGCATCCCTGCAAAAACGGCTGTCATGCAAAAACCAAGCTTCCTGATATTTTCGCCCGCCTTGGCCATACGCTGAACGCTGTTGGACATACACTCACCCTCATCGACTCTATCGTTATTCGAACAGTTTATCGAACAACGATATGGATTGCATGCGGAAAGCCCCGCCAGTGCGCATAGGCCATTCACTAATCAGAAGGGGTGAGAGTGGATTTTTGGACACGTATCGAACGAGAGTGGATAATCTCCCACTTTGAGGCCGCCACCGGGCCTAAAACGGGAGATTATCCACGCTCATAGTCATCAAGGCTCACAGCCTCTTACTCGGCCGCCTCGCGCAGGGCCGACATCGTAGCCGCATATTGCTGCTGCAGCGCGTGCATTCCCTCGCGAGCGCCGTCAACGGCATCGGCGCCGCGCAGCGCCTCGGTCACCACGACCGCCGGCTCGTACAGATTATCGAATCCCAGGTTCTGGCTCACGCCCTTGAGCGTGTGAGCTGCCATAAACGCTTCCTTGGCGTCTCCTGCCGCCATGGCGGCCTCCAGCTTGTCCATGCTCTCGTCATCCAAAAACTTGAGGGCAAAGCGGGCAAGCATCTCCTCGCCCATCAGCCGAGCGCACGCGTCATCATAATTGGCGCCAATCTTCTCATACGCCTCACGCATGGAAATCATGGGTTAAAACTCCTTTGGTCAAACTAAATCGTAGGAAGCGCAACGACCTCAGCAGGGCGCACCAATGTTTCGGCAATACGGTCTTGCACCTCGAGCAGGCAGTCGAGCAGCAGCGGGTTAAAGGTACCGCACTTACCGTCCAAGATCATCTGGATCGCTTCCTCGTGCGGGATAGCATCCTTGTACACGCGCACGCTCGTCAGCGCATCGTACACGTCGGCCACCGAAACCACCTGCGCGGCGATGGGGATATCGTCGCCCTTAAGGCCGTCGGGATAACCCTTGCCGTCCCAACGCTCGTGGTGCCAGCGCGCAATCTGGTACGCATATTCCATAAGCGCATTGCCGGCGTGATGGCGGCCCAGTTCGAGCAGCATGTCGGCACCGATCGTGGTATGCGTCTTCATAATCTCGAATTCCTCGGACGTGAGGCGCCCGGGCTTGTTGAGAATCGCATCGTCAATCGACATCTTGCCGATATCGTGCAGCGCCGAAGCGAGGGCAATCGTCGAGCGCTCCTCGTTGTCGAGAGAGATGATATCGCTACGCTGGACCAGGCAACCAAGCAACAGCTCGGTCAGCTTCTCGATGTTCGTAACGTGCCTGCCGCTCTCGCCATTGCGGAGCTCCATGACACCGGCCATGATGTCAATGAGCATGCGGCTGTTCTTGACGCGCTCGTTGTACTGTTGGGACAGCAGGCTCGTTAGACGACGCTGTTTGGCGTACAGGCGGATGGTGTTGCTTACACGGCGGCGCACGACACGGGAGTCAAACGGGCGGTTGACATAGTCCGAGGCACCCAGCTCATACGCGCGCAGCACCACTTCGTCGGAATCTTCGCTCGAGATCATGATGACGGGCAAATTGTCAATATTCGATCGACGCGACAGATCGCCCAGCACCTCAAAGCCGTTCATGCCCGGCATGACAATGTCCAGCAGCACGAGCGACAACTCATCGCCATAGCGGTCGACCATGTCGAGCGCCGCGCGACCGTTATCGGCCTCGAGGATGCAATACTCGTCCTTGAGCATCTCGTTGAGAATGGCTCGGTTCATCTCGGAGTCATCGACAATAAGCACCGTAGGCTTTTCGCTTTGGAAGGCCTCGATGGATTCGGCATCGGTCACGACTGTACCGGCTTTTGCCTTAGCGCGGCTCAATAATTGGACAGCCTGGCTAACACCCTCATCGACCGTTTCGCCATTAATGCGAACGCCACCAACGCATGCCGTCAAGCTAACGCGCTCATGCCCCGGAATAATCGTGGAATGAACGGCATCGGATACTTGACGCAGGCGACGGGCAAAGTCATCAGAGGGAATATTGGGCATGACGGCCACAAACTTATCGCAGCCAAAACGCACAAGCTCGTCAGTCGAACGAACACCGCTGCGTATGGCCGTCGCCACGGCACCAAGCGCAAGGTCGCCGGCATGGCGGCCATACGTATCGTTGAAGGCCCTAAAATCATCAAGGTCGATCATGGCCACGCCGGCCTGCATACGGGCGCTACGAAGCTTTTCCTCGTAATATCGGCGATTGCGCACGCTCGTCAGCACGTCGGTGTAGACAAGGTCCTCTTCTGCGGCCTCCCGCTCATCAATCGGACGCACCATCAGCAGAACGTGAGGCTCGCCCTCAACCATCAAAGAGCGCAGGCGAGCGCGGTACTCAACGCCATCGTTGAGCAGCCGTTCCGACACCTCATCGGAACCCGCCGCCAAGGCTTCAAGACTTGACTGGCGCAGACAGGGACACCGTTCGCCGGCGAGCAAGCAGTTAGGATCGCCCTTAATCTGATCGAAAGACAGCAAACGCACCACGGGGTAGGTCTTCGCGACACGGGCGACCTCGGCGGCAGCCTCCTCGTCGGTTAGATTGGCCTCGTGATTATTGAGCATAGGGGGCCCTTTCAGTAGTTTTGCTTGGTAGCAGTGGGTGCCAAATGTTACAAGGGTAGCGCCTTGTCGATGCAGGTACACACGTGAATACCGTTTCTTTTTCATGAGTTGGCGGACGGTAGGGTTGAAGCCGCAGACGTTGGATTTTGAGCACCTTTGTTAACACAGCCGAAACGTCTACGAAAGAAGCCCGTTTGATGATTCGGCCGCTAGAGCCCTAGGACGCCACGGACGGCCTGGGCAGCCGCTGCCGGACGATCGCGCAGCCCGTTATGCGCGCCGGGAACTACTGCGAGCGGACAGTCCAAGAGCTCAGCTGCTGTCCTCGTGCCCGCCTCGCGGGGCGTGCCAATCGAGAGCTCGCCCAAAAACACGGCGGCCACCGTTTTCGATGCGCGGACGCGATCCCAATCGGGAACGCAGGTCATAATGATCCCGTATTCGTTTGCCATAAAGCTGCGGCCGTTGCGCAGGGCATGCTTGGCTTCCGCCTCGGTTGTCTTGGGAGCTTGAGGATCCGAATCACCGATGGCACTCAGGAAGGCTCTTAATGCCCTCGAGACCTTTCCCGCAGCAATCATCTCGAGCAAAACCGGGGCCGTGCCCAGGCCAGCGCCCTCGTTTGTCACGGCGGGTTCGTGCAGCATCGCGCGCGAGACAATGGCCGGGTTTGTACGGAGAAGCTCCAGGGTCACCAGCGTACCGGCGCTGTGCGCGAGGACATTTGCCGGGGCGCCGACATGCTCGATAACGGCCTGCAGGTCGGCGGCCTGGGCGGCGAGGTCGTAGCGCCCGTCCGCGGCATCGCCGCTCTCGCCGCAACCGCGGCGGTCGTAGGCAATTACGCGATAGCCGCAGGCGAGCTCGCGGGCGATCCCGTCAAAAAATGTGCCGTCGACGCAAGCGCCGTGCACGCACACCAAGGCAGGCGCATCCGACGGCACGCCCGGCTCGGCAAACTCGCGACAGGCAATCGTGGTGCCCGCATTCTCGACCGTAAAATCCATGTTGTGCCCCATCGTCTTGCACCTTGTTAACGCATTAACTGTACCCAACCGGAAACCTCTCATAGCGCGGACATCGAGGGCAGCGTGAAAATACGAAATCTGAAAAGCACAAGCCCGAATCAGACTTTGGCACCGATGCTATGCTTAGGCACAACTGTCCCAAGGAGCATATGCCTATGTCTACGTTTTTAAATGTCAGCCCCATCTTTGGACCGGTGCGCAGTCGCCGCCTGGGCCTTTCGCTCGGTGTCAACATGATGCCGGCGTCGGGCAAGATCTGCACGTTCGACTGCATCTACTGCGAGAACGGCCTTAACGCCGAGCGCCCCTGCCATGAGCCGTATAACACGGCCGCCGTGGTGCTCGACGCACTCGAGGCCAAGCTGCGCGAGATGGCAGCCGAGGGTGAGCTACCCGATGTAATCACCTTCGCCGGCAATGGCGAGCCCACCGCCGCACCGGAGTTTCCGCAGGCTATCGCCGGCGCCATCGCACTTCGCGACCAGCTGGCCCCGAACACCAAGATCGCCGTGCTCTCCAATGGCACGCGCGCTGACCAGCCCGCTGTGCACGATGCGCTCATGATGGTCGACGACAACATCCTCAAGCTCGATACGGTCGACCCGGCTTTTATCCAGCTGCTCGACCAGCCCGTTGGCCCCTACGACGTCGAGCACCAGATCGAGACGTTCGCGAGCTTTAACGGCCACGTTATTATCCAGACGATCTTTTTGAACGGCGAGTACCAGGGCAAGTCCCTCGATAACACTGGTGAAGCGTACGTCGGCCCTTGGCTCGCGGCACTCGAGCGCATTCGCCCGCAGGAGGCGACCATCTACACGGTGGCGCGCGAGACACCGGTCGCCGGCCTTGCCAAAGCAGCGCCCGTGGTGCTCGACACAATCGCCGCACGCGTGCGCGCGCTCGGCATCCCCTGCCAGGTGAGCTACTAGCAGAACCGCACAGACTACCCGGTACTTGGCTGATGGGGTGGGCTATACTAGCTGCGAATGAAAGGAAGTTAGCCATGTTTGACAATGAACCCGTGCCCGGCCGCAACGACGCTTGCTGGTGCGGCAGCGGCAAAAAATATAAGAAATGCCACAGCGCCTTCGACGAGCGCCTCGAGCGCCTGTGGGAAGAGGGCTGGGAGGTTCTGCCCCGCACGCTCTACAAGATGCCCGCCGATATCGAGGGCATCAAGCGTTCGGCCGCCATCAACGTAGGCGTGCTCGACTACGTGGGCGAGCACATCGCCGCGGGCATGACCACCAACCAGATCGACCAGATGATCTACGACTACACCGTCGAGCACGGTGGCACGCCGGCCGACCTCAACTACGAGGGCTATCCCAAGAGCGTGTGCACCTCGATCAACGACGTGGTCTGCCACGGTATCCCCTGCGATACGGACGTGCTGCACGAGGGCGACATCATCAACGTGGACTGCTCCACGATCTTGGACGGCTACTTTAGCGACTCGAGCCGTATGTTCTGCATCGGCGAAGTCTCGGCCGAGCGCCAGCGCCTGGTCGACGTCACCCGCGCCAGCGTGGAGGCGGGTCTGGCGGCCGTCAAGCCGTGGCTGCCGCTATCCGTGATGGCCGAGGCCGTGCAAAAGACGGTCGAGGACGCCGGCTTTAGCGTGGTGCGCGAGTACGGCGGACACGGCATCGGTAAGGAGTTCCACGAGGACCCGTTTGTGGGCTTTACCACCGAGGCGCCCGATGTAGACACCATCATGGCTCCGGGCATGGTCTTTACCATCGAGCCCATGGTCAACGCCGGAGCGCCCGACATCAAGATTAGCAAGGGTGACGGTTGGTGCGTGCGCACCAAGGACGGCAGCGATTCGGCCCAGTGCGAGGTACAGCTCGTGGTGACCGAGGACGGCTACGAGCTGCTGAGCTGGTAGCCGTGGATGCGCCGGATGCTGACGGGCACGCTCGTCTAGCATCCGGCGTTTTTGTTTGAACGTTTTGCCTGATAAAACCCGCCAAAATAAACCTGTCCCTTTTTGGCGGGTCAAGCGGAAAGGACTGCTTGTGAACATCTTGGTTTTGCTGCCCGTCAACGACCGCCATCGCGCAATTCTTGAGTCGAGCGCTCCGGGCGAGGACTTTATCTACACGAGCGCCGACGCTATCACGCGCGAACAAGTCGCCAACGCCGACGTGATCTTGGGCAACATAGACCCTGCCCTACTTACCGCATGCGAGCACCTCCAGCTGCTGCAACTACAGACCGCGGGCTATGACGATTACTTGGCTGCCGGCACCGTGCCAGCCGACGCCAAACTGTCTTGCTCGGTGGGCGCCTACGGCCAGGCCGTGAGCGAGCACATGTTTGCCATGGTCCTTTCCATGATGAAGCGCCTGCCCGGCTATCACGACTTGCAGCGTGAACATCGCTGGGAGGATTTGGGGCCAGTTACCTCGCTCAAAAACGCCAACGTGCTGGTGCTGGGCGCGGGCGATATCGGCGGTCACTTTGCCACGCTCTGCCGCGGCATGGGCGCGCACGTCCGCGGCATCAAGCGCCATCCACTCGTCTACCCCATTGTGTTTGAGGACATGGACGGCATGGACGCCCTACCTGAGCGCCTGGCAGAGGCCGACATCGTCGCATCCTTTATGCCGAGCACGCCCGAGACCCGCGGTCTGGCGAACGCGGAGTTCTTTGCCGCTATGAAACCAGGTGCCTTCTTTGCCAACGGCGGCCGCGGAGACCTTGTAGTTGCCGACGACTTAGTTGCCGCCCTGGAGTCGGGGCATCTCGCCGGCGCCGCGGTCGACGTCACCGACCCCGAGCCGCTGCCTGAGACAAGCCCCCTGTGGGATGCGCCCAACATGCTCATCACGCCGCATGTCTCCGGCTGGTTCCACCTAGAAGCCACGCTCAATAACGTGGTCGACATCGCCGCGGAGAATCTGCGTCACCTGCAGGCCGGCGAGACCCTGCGCTGCTGGATCGAACACTAATTGTTCCGGCGTTTTGCCAAACGCCGGAACCCCTCGACGCTGCGAGCCCGTCTGGACGGCAATCTGCCTTTCAATCGTCGGGCATGGCCAGAAGGCCAATGCCCTCCTCTTTCAAGGCACCTTGCTCGACCAGACGGGCTCTCGCTGACTTTTGTTCAACCTGCGGGGTCTGGCTGGCGTTGGCTCTATCTGTGGGCCCTCGCTGACTTTTGTTCGGCCAGTGAGGTCTAGAGCTATTTGAGCGTTGCCAAGTACTTTCTTGCGTTTTCGACGTTCATTGCTGCGACGGGTGCGTGTGAACAGAGTTTGGCATCGCTGGTGACCAGTAGATCTGCTTGAGCGCTTATCGCTGCCGCAATGATTAAATCGTCTTCGTAATCGCTATGGAGCTCACGCTGCCTGCTCGCCATCCATATATCGCTCAGGTCACAGGGCACTGGCGTGGCAAGCTGCGACAGCACGCTAAGACAATCCCATGCAAGCGAAGTCGCTACCGTAGCGGCATACTGGGAAAGCGAACCATGCTCGCGCCGATACCATGCCTTATGTTCGCTTGAAATCAAATAAAACAGGTCTTTGGACGATGTCGCCGCATACAGCAAATCAACCTGCGCCGTGCATGCATCGCGTAAAAACTCAATCGCCACCGAACGACCACGTCGTGAGGGAATGAAGTAATCGAGCCACACGTTGGTGTCAACCAAGATGCGCTTTGGAGCCTCACTCATAGAGCCAGCTCATCTCCTCGCCGTAGCGATCAGCATAGGCATTCCGTTTGAGCTCTTCGTCGTCCGATGGCTGAGCCTTGACCATATCGATTCCCGACTCACGGCAAGCGGCAGCGAACAGCTTCGACCCCTGATCCATGAGCTCGAGCTTACGTTTGGCGGCCTTTTCGCGCTCGCGCTGTTCCGCCCGGGCACGACTGGGCAGCAGGATATCCTCGAGCGCACCGGGGCGATCGGCCAGCGACGCTGCAAGCTGCCAGAGCGCTCGCACCGCTTGGCTCGGCGTCATACCGGCCTTGGAGAGAGCAGCGTCCCCACTCCTTTTAAGATCGGCATCGAGACGTACGTTGATCTGAGCGGCTGTTGTGGTCATGAGCCCTCCTTAATACTTCAAAACTATCATAAAACTCTATGGTAGATGCGTAAAGCATGTATAGCATTTATAAGCATTAGCCGTACTCTGTACACAAAAGGCCGCCGAGGCACACTGCACCTCGGCGGCTACGCATCACCAATCCAGTTCGGTTTCACCCTTTGCATTTGCCCGGATAAAACCTGCCAAAATTAACATCCCTTTTTGGCAGGTTTTAGAGCTCCACGCTTTCGGCTCCGTTGATGGTTAGGTCGCGCTCGTAGAAGGCGGTGAGGGCGCGGATGGCGTACATCACGTCGCGCACACCGCCGGTCTCGTAGCTCGAGTGCATGGCAAGCTGCGGCAGGCCCACGTCCACGGCATGCATACTCGCCTGCATATTGGACAGATTGCCGAGCGTGGAGCCGCCGGCCATGTCGCTCTTGTTGGCGAAGGCCTGCGTGGGCACGTCGGCGTCATCGCAAATAGCCTGGAACACCGCGCGGCTAAAGGCGTCGGTGCAGTAGTGCTGGTTGGCGGCTTCCTTGATGACGATGCCGCCGTTGAGTACCACCTGATTGCGGGCATCGCACTTCTCGGCATGGTTGGGGTGCACGGCATGTGCATTGTCGCAGCTTACAAGCATCGAGGCGGCAAGTGCGCGGTGGTACGACTCGTCGTCAAAGCCCAACGATCCGTTAATGCGGCGCAGCGCGTCGGCCAAGAACGTCGACATGGCGCCCTGCTTGGTCTCGGAGCCAACCTCCTCGTTATCAAAGCAGCAAAAGACCGAAACGTCGTGCGCATTCTCGGCACCCAAAAAAGCCTGCAGCGAGGTGTAGGCGCAGGCCAGGTCGTCGAGCTTGGGCGTCGAGATAAACTCGTCGGCCCAGCCCCAAATGCGTGCATCCTGACGATTGACCAGGAACAGGTCGCGACCCAAAATTTGCTCGGGCTCAACGTCCAGTTCGTCGGCGATCAGGGCGTCAAAATCTCCCTGCTTAAGGTCACCGGCGCTGATGAGCGGGCACAGGTCGACAGCTCGGTTGGGCGCAAAGCCCTCGTTAACGCCACGATTCATATGGATGGCAAGGCTCGGGATAATGGCAACTTCGCGCTCGGTAGCGAGCAAGCGGCTCTCGATACGGTCGCCCTCGCGCACCAGCACGCGGCCCGCAAGTGCCAGCGGGCGATCGAACCAGGTGTAGTCGATCATGCCGCCGTAGGCCTCGGTGTTCAGGCGCAGCGTCTCGCCCGCGCCGTCGAGCTCGGGCACGGCCTTAACCTTAAACGTCGGCGAATCGCTGTGTGACGCCGTGAGTTGAAAATGATAGTTGCCGGCGACGCCGTCCTCGCCCCACGTAGCGGCCAGGTCTTCGCCCACCTTAAAGGCAACGACGCTCGAGGTGTTACGCTGCGTGTAATAACGCCCGCCCGGCTCGATGTCCCACGCTGCGTTCTCGGGCAGGTAGGTAAAGCCCGCCTCGTCGAGCTCGGCCATAATGGTCGCCGCCGTATGGAACATGCTGGGGCATGCCTCGATAAAGTCGATAAGGTCGTTGGAGGCCTCGATATCGTCGGCCGTCACGTGCACGCGCTCGATCGTTTCCTGATCCGTCATGCTCTCCCCTTTCGCTGGGTTGATGGTCCCCTCCAGCATACCCCGCCACGCCAGCGCCGCACTCTTCATTCCGTGCTTAATTCCGCGCCGCTCACCAAGTTGAGCCATCATGCCCGCGCTCCTTTTGCGACAATTGCGCTAACAGGACGAGAGGAGCCGTCATGAAGCCACGTAACATTGCCATCGCCTGCGGTGTCGCGGGAGCCGCCGTCGGCCTTGCCGCTGCCACCGGTATCGTTTATCACAAGCAAATCAAGTCCGCCGCGTCGCTCAAACGCTTGACCGGCTACGCGGATGGCTATGACCTGTACGCAATCGACATTGCCTACGACTACGATCTTGATCGCATCATCGCCGCTGGCGTGCGCGACGACCAGACCTACATCGATGCCGTGGTGGCGCAGGTGCTCCCCGGCGTGCCGGCACATGTCCAGGCGCCCCAGTTTGCCTGCAGCGCTTTTGTCGCCGTAGATGCCGAAGGCCGCGTGCGCACCGGTCGCAATTACGACTTTAAGGACGACACCTCGGCGCTGCTGGCGCGCAATCACCCGCGCGACGGCTATGCCTCCATCGGCTTTGCGGCCCTCAATAACCTGGGCACCAACACTCCACTTGACTCCGTCGCCGGACGCGCCGCAGCGTTGATGGGCCCGTTTGCCCAGCTCGACGGTGTCAACGAATGCGGCGTGTCCATTGCCGTGCTCACCCTGGATTCCAAGCCCTGTGACCAGGACACAAAGCGCCCCGTCATCAATACCTCGCTCGCCATCCGTCTGGTGCTCGACCGCGCGGCTACCACGCAAGAGGCCGTCGACCTGCTTTCCGCCTACGACATGCACGCCATGGCCGGACGCGATTACCACTTCTTTATCAACGACGCCGCCGGTGACGCGCGCGTAGTAGAGTGGGATCCGCGCGATCCGGACCGCGCTTTCAAAGCGACTCCTGTACGCCAGGTTACGAACTTCTACGCCTGCTATGGCGACGAAGTGCTGCCCAACCAAAAGAATGGCGAGCTGGGCCATGGCAAGGAACGCGTCATCGCAATCGCCGATGTCCTCGACGCCCATGTCGGTGCCCAAGACGAGGCAGTCGCTTGGAAGGCCCTGCGCGCTGCGGCGCAAGAGCCCAATCCGGAAGACATCACCAGCAACACGCAGTGGTCGGTCGTCTTTGACAACACCGAGCCCGCTGCCGCCATCACGCTGCGCCGCCACTGGGGCAACGTCGATGCCTTCGCACTGTAAGGAGCCAGGCCCGTCGGCCTTACGTTCCCTGACGTTGCTTACATTTCTATACGCTTGAGCTAACACGTTTTACCCCCGTATCAACAGTGTGCGGGGGTAAACTTATGCGCATGTTATAACTTGCCCGGAAGGATTCATCATGCTCAGGATCGGTCTTCTTACCAGTGGCGGCGACTGCCAGGCGCTCAACGCCACCATGCGCGGCATTGTCAAAACGCTCATGACCAATAGCGAAGAGCCTATCGAGATCTATGGTTTTGAGGACGGCTACCAGGGCCTTATCTACAGCAGGTTCCGCGTCATGTCGCCCGCCGATTTTAGCGGCATCCTCACCCGCGGCGGCACCATCCTGGGCACGAGCCGTACGCCGTTCAAGCGCCTGGATGTTCCCGAGGCCGATGGCGTCGAGAAGGTGCCCGCGATGGTCCACACCTATCACAAGTTGCAGCTCGACTGCCTGTTTATGCTGGGCGGCAACGGCTCCACCAAGACCGCCAACCGCCTGCGCGAAGAGGGCCTCAACGTTATCGCCCTGCCCAAGACCATCGATAACGACACCTGGGGCACCGAGCTGACGTTTGGCTTTACGAGCGCCATCGACGTCGCTACCAAGTGCATCGACGACATCCACACCACCGCCTCGAGTCACGGCCGCGTGTTCGTTATCGAGATCATGGGCCACAAGGTTGGCTGGATCCCGCTGTACGCCGGCGTCGCGGGCGGCGCGGACGTCATCCTGATTCCCGAGATCCCCTACGACATGGACAACGTCATCAAGACCATCGAGCATCGCATGGAGACCGGCAGCCGCTTTACCATCGTGGCCGTCGCCGAGGGCGCTATCTCCAAGGAGGACGCGGCGCTGTCCAAGAAGGAATACAAGAAGAAGCTTGCCGAGCGCACGAGCCCGTCGATCGTCTACGACATCGCTAAGGAGATTGAGGCCAAGACCGGTCGCGAGACCCGCGTCGCCATCCCCGGCCACACGCAGCGCGGCGGCCAGCCCGATGCCCAGGATCGCATCTTTGCGACCCAGTGCGGCGTCGAGGCCGCGCTTGGCTGCCTGCGCGGCGAGTTTGGCTACATGATCGCCCTGCGTGACGGCAAGATG
>OHAG01001058.1_pt1 | contig 19573 bp, 10 predicted proteins | sample 1577081 | NCBI WGS metagenome assembly OHAG01 (sample SAMEA3541513, study PRJEB24748) | human gut metagenome | biome: human gut; feature: human-associated habitat; material: faeces | place: China | collected 2012
CACTTCCTTACCGTTTTCTTTTATTATAGCGCCCGTTAGAAGAATATTCAATGATTGAGGGTATGAGATATGCTTTGCGATTCTCTACCACTTGGATCAGGGTGACGACTCGCATGATGTCAGCCTTGCGCAGTTTGCCACAACAATGCATCCTTTCAGTCGGTATTCAGCCAATTTTAGCTCTAGTTAAACATGAACGTTATCGGGAAGAAAACAACAGCATTTATATTTCGAACAATAGGAGCGGAACCTTGAAAAGAGACTCCACGCTTATTGTTGAACGAGTGGGAAAGGTGTATTTGATATACAAAAACCATTCCGAGATTTGTAAGACCTTTGCATTGATTTCGTTCGTTTGTTAGAGTAAAATAAAAATGGTTTATTATAGACTGCCACATCCGTGAATGAGCGATGTTGAGGGTTACTATGGAATACGTATCAATTAAACAAATCTCTGAAAAATGGGGCGTTTGTGCAAGACGAGTGCAAACCCTATGTACAGAAGGCCGTATCAAAGGAGCACAGCGCGTTGGACATCAATGGATCATTCCGGCAGATGCTTCAAAACCAAAAGATGCTAGAGTCAAGAGCGGAAAATACATCAAATCGAAGAATGAAAATGGAGAAGATATAGATGAACAGAAAACCATATAGTGCAGGAGCCGTGAAATTTTCATTCTGGTTTATTGAATTTCGGAAAACGGTCCAGTTGCTGGCAGAGGGCAAGAGTTTTTCGGATATTAAGCTCCTGAACGAGCAGGAAAACATTTATAGTGCATCCACAAAGGCGCGGGCGCAGATGATCTACTCTACCGTCACGGCACGCATAAAGATGCTAGACCCCAGCTTTTACCCGGTTTTCCTGAGCAGCGATATTGCAACGCAGAAGATGTTTGCGCTGGTAGCAGCACTTGCACACGATACGCTTTTCTTTGACTTTGTGTACGAAGTTGTGCGGGAAAAGATGATCCTTGGAGTGGACGAACTGACTGATGCGGACATTCGGGTGTTCTTCAAGGACAAGCAGGCGCAAAGCGAGAAAGTAGCAGCCTTTCAGGACTACACGCTGCATCGGCTGGGAGCGGCATACAAAACGCAGCTCTACGAGGCAGGAATGCTGGACGGAAACAAGGGCAGCTCACGCAAGATCCTGCGCCCGATTTTGGACATTGCGCTGGAACGCTGGCTGCAAGACAATGGATATGCCATTATGGTCAATGCGCTTACGGGGGTAAGATAAGATGGAAACTGTGAATGGATGCCTGAGCGACCGGCTGGATGAGATGGAAGCGGCAATCCGGAAAACGTCCTTCCGCAAGGGAACCGGCAGAGCCAACGAGGTGAACTACTGGGTTTTCGACTATCCACCGGAAAAAGAGCTGGAAGTTCGTGCTCGAATCGAGTATATGAAAGGCAAAAATGCCCGTGGCGATGATGACTTTGATCTGGTGGTATTTGATCTCTACGATGTCATCATTGATTTTCTGGAGAAGAAGCGCTTTTTGGAAAAGTGCTATGACTTTGAAAAGAAAAACGGGATGGAACGGATCACCAAAGCGGTTACCAACGCCATGAAGATCAATGACAACGACAGCCTCATCGTGCAGTATATCAAGGAACATACGCCGGAGAACGCCATCGTGTTTTTGACGGGTATCGGAAAGTGCTATCCGATTTTGCGGTCCCATAAGGTTCTGAACAACCTGCATCAGGCATTTGTCCGCTGCCCGGTCGTAATGTTCTTTCCGGGCACCTACAACGAACAGGAACTGATCTTGTTCAACGAGATTAAGGACGATAACTATTACCGGGCATTCCGGCTGGTGAAATAAAGGGAGGATACAGTAGCTATGCAGATCAAGGAGATGTTCCGTAAGGAGATCGACCGTGAACTTCAGGGTGTTATCGTAGTCGGTCAGGGCGCAGAGACCAATGTTGCACAGGAACTGGAAGAGTATGTGGTAACCCGTGAACTGCAGCGGCACTTTGCGGATTTTTTTGCGGCTTATAAAAAAGGTATTCTGGGCACCACGCCGAAAATGGGCGTATGGATCTCCGGTTTCTTTGGAAGCGGTAAATCTCACTTTCTGAAGATCCTGTCCTATCTGCTGGAAAACAAGCAGGTGGGCAATAAGCACGCACTGGATTTCTTCATCGACGATAAAAAAATCACAGACCAGATGGTTCTGGCAGATATGAAGCTGGCAGCAGACACGCCGACGGATGTGATCCTGTTCAATATCGACTCCAAAAGCGAATCCAACAGCAAGGAGAACAAGGATGCCATAGTGAACGTGTTCCTGAAGGTGTTCAACGAAATGCAGGGGTTCTGCGGCTCCATGCCCTACCTTGCGGATCTGGAACGCCACCTTGCTGAGGCAGACCAGCTTGCTGCGTTCAAGGAAAAGTTTGAGGATACCTACGGCGATGCGTGGGAGGATTCCCGGCAGGACTTTGATTTTATTCAGGACACCGTTGTGGAGGTTCTGGTGGATATGGGCATGAGCGAGCCCGCCGCCCGCAACTGGTGCGAAAAGGCAATGGAGCCCTACCAGATCAGCATCGAGGACTTTGCCAAGCGTGTGAAGGCTTATCTGGATAAGAAAGGCAGCAACCACCATGTTGTCTTTCTGGTGGATGAGATCGGTCAGTATATCGGCGATGACTCCAAGCTGATGCTGAACCTCCAGACTGTGACCGAGGAACTGGGCAAGGAATGTCAGGGCAAGGCGTGGGTCATTGTGACCTCTCAGCAGGATATCGACTCCATCACTAAGGTGAAGGGCAACGATTTCTCCAAGATTCAGGGGCGCTTTGATACCCGTCTGTCTCTGTCTTCCGCAAACGTGGATGCCGTTATCAAAAAACGTATTCTGGAAAAGACCGACACCGCAGCCCAGAGCCTGCGGTTGATCTACGACCAGAAGGGCACCATCATCAAGAACCTCATTGTTTTCAACGACGGTGTGGAGAAAAAGCTGTATGCCAATGCGGAGGATTTTGCAGAGGTGTACCCCTTTGTGCCCTATCAGTTCAACCTTCTGGCAAGTGTGCTGACCAGCATCCGTACCCACGGTGCATCCGGTAAGCATCTGTCCGAGGGTGAGCGCTCTATGCTGGCACTGTTCAAAGAGTCTGCCATGCAGCTGATGAACGAAGAAATCGGTGCCATCGTGCCGTTCCATAAATTCTACGATGCACTGGAAAACTTCCTTGACCACAGCCACAGCAGCGTGATCATTCGTGCCTATGATAACAGCTACATCAACCCGGAAAAGAAGGAAAAGGACGTCTTTGCCATCAACGTGCTGAAGACCCTATTCCTGATCAAATATGTGGTGGAGATCGAGGCAAATGTGGACAACATCACCAGCCTGATGATCTCCAACATCGACGATGACCGCCTTGCCCTGAAAGCAGAGGCGGAGGAAGCCCTGAAGGTGCTGATGCGCCAGATGCTGATCCAGAAAAACGGCAGCGTCTATGTGTTCCTGACCGATGAGGAGCAGGAGATCAACAACGAGATTGAAAAAGAAAACGTGGAGATGCCGGAAGTCCTCACGAAGATCGCTGAGATGATCTTTGAGGACATCTTCCCCAGCAAAAAGTACCAGTATCCGGCATTCGGCGGACGGTATACCTTCCCGTTCAACCAGATGGTGGATGACCGCCCCTACAAGGCAAATCAAAGCTACGATATCGGGCTGCGTGTGCTGACCCCGTGGTATGAGGGTGGTGTGGAGGATTCTACCCTGCGGATGATCTCCGGGCAGGGCAAGGAAGTGCTGGTGGCACTGCCCAACGATGACTCCTTCCTGACCGAAATGCGCGCCTACCTGAAGATCGAGCGCTTCCTGCGTAAGAATACCTCGGTACAGCTTGCAAAGTACGAGGCCATCAAGGAAGCAAAGAGGGTGGAGATGCGGGAACGCAACAACAACGCCAAGCTCTACCTGACCGAGGCACTGAAGGATGCTACCATCTATGTAAACGGTGATGTGCTGCGTACCTCCGGCAAGGAAGTGAACAGCCGCATCAACGAGGCAATCGGTCGTCTGGTGCAGACGGTCTACCATAAACTGTCCTACATTACCGCCCCCATGGGCGAGACCGACATCCGCAAGCTGTTCCGCAGCAGCAACCAGCTCTCCCTCACCTTGGAGGACAGCTCTGAGGCAAATGTCCATGCGCTGGATGACGTCCTGCAATTTATCGGCGGCAACTCCCGGATGCACATGAAGACCTCCATGAAAACCATCAAGGATCGGTTCATGAAAGCTCCCTACGGCTTTGTGGAGGACGATGTGCAGTGGCTGGTGGCACGGCTGTTCAAACGGGGCGACCTTGCCTTTACGGTGAACGGCGAAAGTGTGAACGCCAACAATCGCACCGAGGAAGAGCTTGTGGGCTACATCACCAAAAAGCAGTTTGTGGACAAGCTGCTGATGGAAGTCCGTGTCCGGGTGCCGGAAAAGCAGAAAAAGGCTGTCCGCACCATTATGAAGGAGCTGTTCAACGTGCTGCCCACGGCAGAGGACGAGGACACCATGATGAGCGAGTTCCGGCGCTACTGCGAGCGCACCATCACCTCCATCGACCGTCTGGAGCCCCGGTACCAGCTCTACGCCTACCCCGGCAGAAAGGTCCTTGCCGAGGGCAAAAAGCTGATGAGCAGCCTGCTGCAGATCAACGCTCCGCTGGAATTTTTCAAGGAAGTCAGCGACCAGCAGGACGATCTGCTGGATTTTGGCGAGGATTTTGAGCCGGTGCAGAAATTCTTCAGCCCCAACAGCGAGCAGGAGCAGATCTTCCGCCGTGCGCTGGATATGCTGGGCATTTACGATGACAGCAAGACCTATATCGTGAACACCGCACTGGAAGATGTTGTCCGGCAGATGCGTAGCATCGTGGCCATGGCAGCCCCCTACCGTGAGATCCCCAAGCTGCCGGAGCTGCGGGAAAAGTTCATGACCCTGTACAACGAGATTCTGGAAGAGCAGTCGGCACCGGTGGTAAAGGCCATCAAGGAAGACCGCAACCGTGTGCTGGAGGTGCTGAACGACAAGCCCTACAAGGAGGAAAAGCACCGTGGCTACATGGAGCGGTTCGAGGAGCTGCTGGACGGTGCTGTGCACTGCAACAATGTGTCGGTGCTGCGCAGCTATCAGGATAAGTCCGATGCGCTGAAGATCCGCCTGCTGAACGAGATGGTAGCCGAGGATAATCGCTTGGCACAGCAGGCACTTGCACAGGCAGAAGCGGAACAGAAGCGTCTTGCAGAGGAAGCCCGTAAGCGTGGCGAGACCGTCACCGTGCCGCAGCCGAAGGCACAGCAGCCTGCCGTCAAGGTGCGTACTACCAAAAATCTCTCCATCAAAGCGGTGGCACGGGCAGCGTCCTGGCGGCTGGAAAGCGCAGAGGATGTGGATAAATATCTGGACGCCCTGCGGCAGAGCCTGATGAAGGAACTTGCCGATGATTCGATCGTGAATGTGGAACTGTGAGGTGTATATGTCAGAAATTTCATTTGGTATAACGATGGAAGGTGACAGAGAGGGATATGTTACCTTTGAGTGCCCGTTTTGTGGTTCATCGTTTGGCTTGAGAGCTGATGAAGTAAAGAATGACGAAGGAACATTGGACAAAATCTATTGCCCATACTGTGGATTGAACAGCGACTTTAATGCATTTCTGCCGCAAGAGGTAATAGAACAGGCAGAGAAAATTGTGCACAACTATGCGGTAGAGCAATTTAATCAAGCTTTTGGGAAAATGGCCAAATCGATGAATGGGCATCATGGCATAATCAAAATGACGTATAAGCCGTTGAAGAAAAAGGAACTTTCAGAACTTCATAGCCATGAGAGGACGGAAGAAGCCTTTGAATGTAAGAGTTGCAAGCATCATGTAAAGGTACTTTATGTTACTGGCAATACACTGGTATATTGCCCATATTGTGGGGTGAACACATGACGGAATATCAAGAACTTCAACTAACAAGCAAAGATTTTCGAGATTATTCGAGCAATCTGATGAATAGCAATCGCGAGAACGCAAGTGTCAACCTTGTTCGGTTGATGAAGTACATCGAGGAAAATCCTACGATTCATGAAATTGTACATACTGCGATTGATAATGTGGATTGTGATTTTAATGAGTGCTTTACTTCCGGAATAGGATGGATGGAAGTTAAGATTCCAGAAGATCGTAACCAGCACATGAAAGCCATATATGATTATATGTGGTATATCATCAACGAAGAAAACAGAGATGTTGAGAGACAAGCACTTGGTTACTATTGCAGGAGCAACAAAATAGAAGATTATATCCGGAATTTCTGTAGAAACGTTGTTGGACCTTTGGTAGACTACGTCGTAGGAGAACTTGAAAAGAGGATGATTATTATGCAGGGAACGCCGCAGCCAACAATTGTTGTGAATAACACTATCACTAATTCGACAGGTTCTTTCTACCAGCAGGGGCAGGGCACGATGACGATAAGCAATCAGAATGGTGTCTCCGGTGAAGATTTGAACGGTTTGATTGAAAAAATTATCTCCTCTCTGTCTGAAATCAAGGATGCGGATGCTGACAAAATTGACAGCGTAAAGGATGACTTGGAATCTTTGCAGGAACAGGCAAAATCTCCGACGCCCAAAAAGACAAGAATGCAGAAAGCATTGGATGGTGTCCAGAAATTCTTTAGTGATTTCGGTATGAAAGTAGCAGTTACGGTGGCGGCCAAAACGGTTACTGCACAGGATTGGACTGCACTGATTCAGCAGGCAGGACTATTTATCAGTAAGTTATAATATTGAGGGTGCGATGATGAACAAAACAGCCATTAAAAACTTTGCCATCTGGGCACGGAACAAGCTGATTGCAGACATCTGCTACCGTGCCGGACTGATGGGCATTACCGAAAAGGGCATTGCAGACCCTCTGCCCCAGAGCACGCTGGATGCCCAGTTCTACGATATTGGCGCAGCGGAGCCTTATCTGGTGGCAGGCGAGGCCATCAAGCAGCGGCGGCAGCTTGTGAGCGCCATCCGGGAGAAGGAGGCCGACACCGATTACGCCACCGCCTACCAGTACATCATGGAGGAGGTTGCCTATACATGGTTCAACCGCCTGATCGCTGTGCGGTTCATGGAGGTCAACGACTATCTGCCCTCCCACCTGCGGGTGCTTTCCTCCGAGAGCGGCAAGGTGGAGCCGGATCTGGTCACCACCCCCTTTGACGCCGACCTGCCCTTTACCGCCGAGGAAGAAGCCCAGATCATCCAGTGGAAGCAGGACAACAAGCTGGACGAGCTGTTCCGCTTTTTGTTCATCAGGCAGTGCAATGCGCTGAATGAGATCCTGCCCGGTCTGTTTGAAAAGACCACCGACTACACCGAAGTCCTGCTGAACCTTTCGGTGGTGGATCAGGAGGGCGTGGTGTACAAGCTGACTCACGACATTCCGGAAAAGGATTTCAACATCGAGCAGGGCGGTCAGGTGGAGATCATCGGCTGGCTGTACCAGTACTACAACACCGAGCCCAAGGCCGCTGCCTTTGCCAAAAACGGCAAGATCACCAAGGAGGAGATCCCGGCGGTGACTCAGTTGTTCACTCCGGACTGGATCGTGCGCTACATGGTGGAAAACAGCCTTGGACGCCTGTGGGTAGAGGGTCACCCGGACAGCGACCTGCGGAAAAACTGGAAGTATTATCTGGACGAAGCTCCGCAGGAGCCGGAGGTGCAGGCAAAGCTGGCGACGATCCGCAAGGAGTACGCCGCCCTGAACCCGGAAGACCTGACCCTTATCGACCCCTGCATGGGTTCCGGGCATATTCTGGTCTATGCCTTTGACGTGCTGATGCAAATCTACACCAGTGTGGGCTACAGTGAGCGGGATGCCGCCAAGAGCATTCTGGAACACAACCTCTACGGTCTGGACATTGACGACCGTGCCTATCAGCTTGCCTACTTTGCCGTAATGATGAAGGCACGGCAGTACAACCGCCGCATCCTCAACGGCGAAAACACCTGCCACGTCCACGCCATTCAGGAAAGCAACCCCATCAACCGGGCTCACCTCAAGTTTTTTGGGGCGGGCCTTTCGGACTTGGAAAAGAACACCGCCAAAATGCAGCTGGAAGGTCTGCTGGATATCCTGACCGATGCCAAGGAGTACGGCTCCATCCTCAATGTGCCGGAGTATAACTGGGCGTTGCTGCGCCGGTTTGTGGGCGGCATTGACGATGAGGTGCAGGTTTCGTTTGAGAGTGCCGGTGTGGAGCAGACCGCCGAGGCACTGGCAAAACTCATTGACCTTGGCGAGACCATGGCACGGAAGTATTGGGGCATCTGCACCAATCCCCCCTATGCCGGAACCAGTAACCTGAGCGCCAACGTTAACAACTTTGTCAAAAAGAATTACCCGGACAGCAAGGCCGACCTGTTTGCCGTGTTTATTGAGCGCTGCCGTGCTATGACCGCAGACAATGGCTATCAGGCAATGATCACCCAGCATAGTTGGATGTTCCTGTCCAGCTTTGAAAAGCTGCGGGAAAAGATGATGCTGACCGAAACCGTCAATATGGCGCATCTGGGCGCAAGAGCCTTTGAGGAAATCGGCGGCGAGGTGGTGCAGACCACCGCTTTTGTGCGCTGTGCAAACCATGTGGATGGTTATAAGGGGACCTATTGCCGCCTGATCGAGCCGACCTCTCAGCAGGGAAAAGAGGAGATGTTCCTTGCGAGAAATAATAATATTGCGGCGCGACAGGATGATTTTGAAAAAATTCCCGGAATGCCAATTGCATATTCAATGTCTCCGAAACTCTTGAATTATTTCAAGACTGAAAAAAAGATTGCTGATTTTGCAAGCCAAAAAATGAGAATATCGACCGGAGATAATGACAGATTCCTACGACTTTGGTTTGAAGTCGATAGAGGAGAGTTGCTTTGGCCCAAAAGGTATGTGGCATTCAGTAAGGGTGGTACATATAGAAAATGGTATGGAAATTGGGACTATGTTCTTGATTATGAGGATAACGGTTCTATTCTCAAGGCATTCCCTGGGTTTAGTGGCGGGAGTGATGAATATTATTTCAAACCCGGACTGGTTTGGACTGATCTCTCAACGGGAAAAATATCTTTCAGAATTTTGCCTCCGGGGGCTATTGCATGTTCCGCTGGACCAATGCTATATATAAGTGATGAGGCAAAGCGGTTATATCTGGAAGGATATTTAAACTCCATTGTCGCAGATAGATATGTGAAATTGCTTTGTGTTACATTGCATTTTCAATGGGGAGATATAGCGAAATTCCCTGTGATATATAATAAAGACAACGAAAATAATGTAAGTCTGCTGGTAGAGGGCAACAATGTTCTCTCGAAGGAAGATTGGGACTCCTTTGAAACCTCTTGGGATTTTAAGACACATCCCCTTGTTCGTTGTAAATCTTTCCCGCCCAAAGAGGTGGCAGAAGATGCCAAACACCACATCGTTGACATGAACATGATTCAGGAAGCATTTACGAATTGGAGCAATGAATGCTACCTGCGTTTTGAGAAGCTGAAAGCTAACGAAGAAGAACTGAACCGCATTTTTATTGATATTTACGGTTTGCAGGATGAACTGACCCCGGAAGTGGAAGATAAGGATGTGACCGTGTGCCGCGCCGACCTGACCCGTGAGATCAAAAGCCTGCTCAGCTATGCCGTGGGATGTATGTTTGGCCGCTACTCTACCTACAAGGAAGGATTGCTGTTTGCAGGGGAATCGTACTCGCTGAAAGCGTTTGTGGATAAACTGAATGAGAGACCGGGGACTATTTCCGAGGAAGAAGTAGAGCGTGCATATCACCACGAGGGGGCAATTTTTGAAGAGATATTCTTCCCAGACGAGGATAATGTCATCCCCATTACCGACGAGGAATATTTGGAGGACGACATCATTGCCCGCCTGTGCGACTGGCTGAAGGTGGTGTACGGTGCCGATACGCTGGAAGCAAACCTCGATTATATTGCAAAAGCCCTCGGCAATAAGGGTAGCACCAGCCGGGAGGTCATCCGCAGCTACTTTGTGAACGATTTCTTCAAGGATCACTGCCAGACCTACTCGGTCACCGGCTCCGGCAAGCGCCCCATCTACTGGCTGTTCGACAGCGGTAAACAGAACGGCTTCAAGGCGCTGGTCTACCTCCACCGCTACACCCCGGATACCATCGGCACCCTGCGTGTGGACTACCTGCACAAGATGCAGCGTGTGTACGAATCCGAGATCAACCGGATGCAGGACATGATGGACCACACCACCAACGCCCGGGAAGCCGCTGCTGCCTCCAAGCGCAAGGACAAGCTGACCAAGCAGTTGAAGGAGTGCCGGGACTACGACGAAAAGATAAGCCATCTGGCGCTTTCCCGCATTGCGCTGGACCTCGACGACGGCGTAAAGGTGAACTACCGCAAGCTCCAGACCGCCGCTGATGGCAAGTTCTACGAGGTGCTGGCGGATAGCAAGAACATCATGGCGAAAGAGAAGAAATGATCGGAGCAGAATATGTACCGTGGCTGGACAAGAGATGAACTTTTAGAGTCATGGAAGCGCTTCTATCGAATCTACAAGAAAAATCCGATGGAATATCGCTGCATTTGTGGTCATGATATTCAATTTGAAAGTGATACGAGTGCATTAGACTACTATATCATCGGCGTGTGGCTTATATGCCATCGTAAATATCGGGATTGGACCAAGGAAAAAGCATTTGATTTAGCATGGATATTGGAATTTATGCAGGAATACCGCATAACAATTCCGCGCTATATCAGACGGACCAAATTCTATCGCAAAAAGATAAAGCAGGTGCCATGCACTTTATGCAGTGAAAAAAGAAATGCGAGTAACGACATGGAATTTAATTTAAAAGAATTTCAAAAAGAGCTGGCAGAGCAAAAAGTTTACGATGCATGGCAGTATGTAACTAGCTTGCATGAAATGCTCACGTATATGGACATGTCATGTGTACTGATAGAAAGAGTCTATGCTCAACGGCGTGAGAGGCTTCAGCAGAAAGAACGGGAGATTAAACAGCAAGCTGGGAAAGAAGGGCAAGCAACCGTTAGTAAAAACGACTTGCAATGTACAAATTTAAAAATAGCAAATGTAGAGATTGATGACACACTTTTCTTGCAAAAAACAACGATGGAATTTTTTCATTATGCAAGAATGTGTATTGATATTCTTTTCCAAATTATTAATGCTGCTCTACTGGGTGACCGAGCTTTGAAAGCCGATTACAAATATTTGATGTCAAGTGTCAATAATGAATTGGATAGGAATGCCAGCTTTAAGAAGTTGAAATCTTTGCTTGATGAGAATAAAGCAAATAATACCTTCAAATACATTCAAGATTTTGACAATTACATTAAGCATATAAAAACTGTATTAATTACAGTTAAAAACAGTTTTATGTTTGGAAATCAAAATGAATTTATGATTCGGTCATTTGTTAATGGTCAAGCTTCTTATCCTGAAAAAGATGCGGTAACAACTGTAAGAGAGGCAGACCGTTATATTCATAAGGCCATAGAAAATATTCTGGCTGAAGTAAAACGACAATTACCGAACTGTTTGGATAACAGTCATAGAATTCATGATATAAGTTTTAAGTTCGTGGCAAAGAAAGTGAACGATGGAATATATCCAGAATATCTGTCTTTCTTTATTGAAGTACAGGAAAATATTGATGAGTTGCCTTCCGAGGTAAAGATTAGACCGTTGATTGTAAAACCGAATGGGACGATTGCAGAATTTGACTTTAGATTTGATAGGATTTTTATAAAGAAAAAAGGAACGGATGAAGACAAAGTCATTGGCTGTGCGGAAATAAAAAATGGATTTGACACAAATGAATTTTATAGAGTGTTTACCGTTCGTTCATGTGGCCGAGACGAATATATTAAATATGTCGGATCGTTTATGAAGAAATATCCAAGTGGCAAATTTAATATGCAAGCGATGCACGGTGAGATAATCGTTGATCCGGAATAACAAGTGGAGAAATTTTAATGGCCAAATTAAACCTGAAACAGATCATTGACCGCCTGAATGCGGAATTTACCGGCGAGACCCGCAAGCTGGTGTTCTGGTACGATGACAAGGCAGACTTTGCCGAGGATCTGGAAAACGTGGAGCTGGAAAATGCAAAGATTTACCGCCTCCAGCCCGATAACCAGTTCTATACCAAATACTTTCTGGAGCGGGTGGACACCACCACCAATTACCTTGTCTACGCTCCGTTCCCCAAGCCCGATGTGCGGGAAAACCACTTGGAGGACACCCTGCTGTACTCCCGGCGGTTCTTTGCCGACCGTGCCTCACTGCTGTCGGTAGACCTTGGCATTGAGGAAAAGTATAAGCCTATCCTCGAAAAGCACATCAAGTTCTTTGCCGATAAAAAGCGCACCCAGCGGTTCTACGATCTGGAGATCGAGAACTTCAACGAGGAAAACATCCTCACCGGGCTGCTCAGCGCCATCTGCAAAGCACGCACCTGCTCCTTTGAGGAGGTGGTGCGTGTCGTGCTCACCGAGGGCAGTCTGTCGGAGAATGTCTACTTGCAGCAGTTTGAACAGTACGATCTGCTGCCGTCCTTCTGGCGGCTGTGCGAGCAGCATTTCGGCTATACGGACGTAAAGCCTACGCTGGAGCGGCTGCTGGTGACCCTTTTCGTTACCTATACCGCCCGCTATGTGCAGGCGGAGCTGCCTGCGGCATGGAAGTCCTTTGTGTCCTACAAGGCGGGCAACATCATTGCCTTCCTCGACAGCCTGATGAACAGCGTCCTCTACCGGGATAAGTACGATGAACTTTCGGATCATGTGGCAAAGGGGCTGAACGTTTATCAGGCGTTCTCCGGCTGCCGTGCCGACGATCTGGTGGAGTGCGATACCTTCCTTGCAGTGGATCAGGTGCTGGTCAAGTGGCTGATGGGGCGGCTCCTTGCCGAGGATACCGGGGCAAAGCTCAACGAGCTGACCATCCCGGAGGTGTGCGAAAAGCGTGCCAAGATGCACTTTGGCAGAAAGACCGACAAGACCTACCAGTTGCTGCAAAGCGCCTATTGCATGGTGCAGGCGGCAAACTATCGCAGCGCTGAGGGCTTCAAAGCCATTGTGGACCGGTATCTTTCCGCAGATCATCAGATAGACCAGCAGTACCGGAAGTTCTACTTCTATTACGACAAGCTGGAAAACACCGAAGCCTTTGAGCCGCTGCGGGAACTGGTGGAGAACATCTACACCAACGAATACCTTGACACCCTTCTCCCAGCATGGAATGAGGGGCTCCGGCAGGAGGATGCCTTGTCGGTGCTGCCCTTGCAGCGGGATTTCTACAACGCCAACCTGCGCTACACCAAGGAGCGCACCGTGGTCATCATCTCCGATGCTATGCGGTATGAGGTAGGGCAGGAGCTTTTTGCCCGGATGCAGGATGACCCCAAGTGCTCGGCGCAGTTGAACGTGCAGTTGGGCGTGCTGCCCTCCTATACCCGGCTGGGCATGGCTGCGCTTCTCCCGCACCGCACGCTGGAAATGACCGATGACTTTCAGGTTCTGGTGGATGGCACCCTCTGCGATACGCTGGCAGGGCGTCAGCAGGTGCTGCAAAGCTATGTGCCGGACAGTGTCTGTATCCAGTTTGACGAGATCAAGAGCATGAAGGTGGCAGACCTGCGGGATGTCCTTACCAAGCGGCAGGTCATCTACGTGTACCACAATCAGATCGATGCCCGTGGCGACAAGCCCAACACCGAGGATGAGGTGTTCAATGCCTGTGAGGAAGCCGTGCAAGAGATCATGGATCTGATCCGCCGCATCAATGGCAGCGGAAACACACATCACTTTATCGTAACGGCAGACCACGGCTTTATCTATAAGCGGGATAAGCTGTCCGAGAGCGAGAAGATCGCAGGCAAGAGCATGGAAAATGCTTTTGTCAACCGCCGCTTTGTGGTGTCCGCTGCTCCGCTTCAGGATGACGGCATCGGGCACATGAGCATGGGCGCAGTACTGGGCAATCAGGATGCCAAGGTGGTTTCCTACCCGGTCAGCAGCAACGTGTTCAAGGTTGCTGGCGGCGGTGCCAACTACGTCCACGGCGGCTCTTCGCCGCAGGAGATGCTGGTGCCAGTGCTGGATATCAAAATGGAGCGTGGACATCAGGAGACCAAGAATGCAGAGATCGCACTGGTCAGCATTCTCCACAAGATCACGAATCTGATCACCTCCATGGATTTTGTCCAGTCGGAAGCCGTCAGCGATACTGTGAAACCGGCAAAGTACCGGGTGTTCTTCATCTCGGAGGATAACGAGAAGATCTCCAACGAAAATACCTATGTGGCAGACAACCGGGAGCTCAGCGCACAAAAGCGCATTTTCCGGCTGCGTTTTACCTTTAAGAACAAGAAGTACGACAAGGATAAGCAGTATTATCTTGTGGTCTATGATGAGGATACAGGTCTGGAACAGTGGCGGCATCCGGTGATGATGGATATTGCCTTTGCAGACGATTTTGGCTTTGGATTCTAACAAAAAGGAAGGCGGGTACACCGTATGCTAATGATGGATCAGGCAGCAGAGGGAAACCGGGAAGAACTGCGCCGGAAACTGCGGGAAAACTTTGATGGTCGTATCGTCCGTAAGGATCTGACCAAAAAGATCAAGGAAGGTGCCAACGTACCGGTCTATGTGCTGGAGTTTCTGCTGGGGCAGTATTGCAGTTCGGACGATGAGGAGATCATCGAGCAGGGCGTGCAGAACGTAAAGCATATTCTGGCGGACAACTTTGTGCGCCCGGATGAGGCACAGAAGGTGCTTTCTCAGTTGCGTCGGAACGGCAGCCACACCATTATCGATATGGTGACCGTGCATCTGGACATCAAGAAAGACTGCTTCTTTGCAGAGTTTTCCAATCTGGGACTCTCCAATGTGCCCATTACGGACGACTACCCGGAAAAATATGACCGTTTGCTTTGTGGTGGCATCTGGTGCATCGTTCAACTGGAATATGAATCCGAAGGTGACAGCAGCTTTGGTATGGAAGATCTTGACAGCGAACCCCGGCAGAAAAAGCAGAAGGATGTTTCGCCTATCAGCATCCGCAAACTGACCCCCATCCAGATGCCTCATATCGATATTGAGGAAGTACGCACCGGGCGTAAAGCCTTCACGCAGGACGAGTGGATGGATGTCATGCTGCGCTCTTGCGGTTATGAGCCGGAGCAGTTGAACCAGCGGGAGAAATGGCTCCTTTTGGCTCGTATGTTGCCGCTGGTGGAGAACAACTTCAACCTCTGCGAGCTTGGTCCTCGCAGCACCGGTAAATCCCATATCTATAAGGAGATCAGCCCCAACAGCATTCTGGTGTCCGGTGGACAAACGACTGTGGCAAACCTGTTCTACAACATGGGACGAAAGACCGTTGGTCTGGTGGGACTTTGGGACTGTGTGGCTTTTGATGAGGTTGCTGGTATCAAGTTCAAGGACAAAGACGGCATCCAGATCATGAAGGACTATATGGCATCCGGTTCCTTTGCCCGTGGCAAAGAGGAAAAAGCAGCCTCGGCCTCGATGGTCTTTGTGGGCAACATCAACCAGAGCGTAGATGTGCTGCTGAAAACCTCCAGCCTGTTTGACCCATTCCCGCCTGAAATGGGAACAGACACTGCATTTTTGGATCGCTTGCATTGTTACATTCCCGGCTGGGAGATCCCAAAATTCCGCCCGGAGCATTTCACCAACGACTACGGCTTCATCACGGATTATCTTGCTGAGTTTATCCGGGAACTGCGTAAGGAGCAGTACGGCGATGCACTAGATAAGTATTTCCGCCTTGGTAAAAATCTGAATCAGCGTGATACGATCGCAGTGCGTAAGATCGTAGGCGGCTATGTAAAGCTGCTGTACCCGGATGGTGAGTTTACCAAAGAGCAACTGGAGGAGATCCTTGTCTTTGCGCTGGAAATGCGCCGTCGTGTGAAAGAGCAACTGAAAAAGCTGGGTGGCATGGAGTTCTATGATGTGAATTTCAGCTACATTGATCTGGATACCTTTGAAGAAAAGTTCGTATCGGTTCCCGAACAGGGCGGCGGAAAGCTTATCCCAGATGGAATGTGCAATCCGGGACAGGTCTATACCGTTTCTCGTGGAAAAAGTGGCATGATCGGTGTGTTCCGGTTGGAAAGCCAGATGTTGCCGGGTAGTGGAAAGTTTGAGCGCACCGGCCTTGGCAGTGATCGCGACTGCAGAGAATCCACCAACACGGCTTTTAACTTCCTGAAAGCCAACGGAAACCGCATTAGCGGCGGCATCAGCACGGCATCTAAGGACTACATCATCAACTATCAGGATCTTCAGGGCATTGGTATGACAGGAAAGCTGGCACTGCCCACCTTGATTGCATTGTGCAGCATTGCTCTTGGTCGTCCTACGGTCAGCACTCTTGCAGTTCTGGGCGAGATCAGCATCAGTGGAACGATCTTGAAGGTAGATGAGCTTGCCAACAGCCTGCAGGTCTGCCTCGATAGCGGTGCAAAGAAGGTTCTGCTGCCGATTTCAAGTGCCGTTGATCTGGGGACTGTTCCACCGGAACTGGTGGGGAGCTTCAATTTGATCTTCTATAGCAGCGCAGAGGATGCGGTGTTTAAAGCACTTGGTGTGGAGTGAAGAAAGGCGTGCTCTATGAAAACGAATGATAGAAAAATCACAGACCTGATGGCCACAATCCATACAGGAAAAACGCAACTTCCTGATTTTCAAAGAGGCTGGGTATGGGATGATGGTAGGATAAAAGCACTGATTGCAAGTATTACAAATGGTTATCCTGTCGGTGCAGCAATGTTTCTGGAATACGGTAATGAGAGTATTCACTTCAAATCACGAGTTGTTGAAGGGGCGCCTTCTGCAGACAAGATGATACCTGATGAACTTATTCTGGATGGACAACAAAGACTGACATCTGTCTATTCTTCACTTTTTAGCGAGAAAGCAGTTAGAACAAGAACAGACAAAGGGCAAGAAATAGAACGCTTTTACTATATTGATATGGTCAAAGCTGTTAACAGCACGATTGACCGGGTGGATTCGATTATTTCGGTTCCTAAGGATCGGAAAATAACTTCAGATTTTGGTCGAAAGGTTGAGCTGGATCTTTTTTCTGTTTCGCAGGAGTATGCACAGAACATGTTTCCTCTGAACATTATTTTAGATCCCAGTAAATACAGCAAGTGGCAGATGGATTATATGCAATATCATCAGTATGATCCGAATGCGGCAAAGTTGTATATGGATTTTCTGTCTAAAGTAATTGTTCCATTGGGGCAGTATACAATTCCAGTGATTACATTGGATAAAGATACACCCAAGGAGGCAGTTTGCCAGGTTTTTGAGAATGTAAATACTGGTGGAGTATCACTTACAGTTTTTGAATTAGTCACTGCGATTTTTGCAATGGATAATTTCGAACTGCGTAAGGACTGGGAAGAGAGAAAGAATAAATATTTTAATGATGAGATTCTTTCGGTGACCTCTGCAACGGACTTTCTTACAGCTTGCACATTACTGTCTTCGTATAAAAAAGGAGGAACCGTAAGTTGTAAGAAGAAAGATGTCTTGAATCTGACGCTGGCAGAGTATCAGCGGTATGCAGATGATTTGACAGATGGATTTGTAGAAGCAGAAAAAATTTTGCAGGAAGAACGGATCTTTTCCAGCAAGGACTTACCGTATACAACGCAATTGATTCCGCTTGCAGTTCTTTGTACACTGCTGGCAGAGCATAATCGCATTAAAACAACAAGCGTAAAAGACAAAATAAAGCAATGGTACTGGTGCGGCGTTTTTGGTGAAATGTATGGAAGTGCAAATGAAACGCGCTACGTATATGATGTAGTGGGAGTGATGGCGTGGCTAGAAGACGCCAGCAAAACGCCTAAAACGGTGCAGGAGTTTTATTTTAATCCAGTGCGTCTGTTATCTTTGCAGTCAAGATTGAGCGCAGCCTATAAAGGCATTATGGCACGGATCTTGAAAAATCAATGCAAAGATTTTATCAGTGGTCGTGAAATGGACTTTACGGTTTATAAAGCGGAGAGTATAGACATTCACCATATCTTCCCGCGAGATTATTGCGAGAAAAAAGGGCTGCCGCGCGCAAAATGGAATTCTGTCGTGAACAAGACACCTATCACGTATTCTACTAACCGTGAAATTGGTGGAGTGGCGCCAAGCCAGTACTTGACTAAAATTGAAAAGAAAGGTCAGGTTTCACCGAGTGTATTGGATGGCTATCTTAGGACGCATCTAATCGATACAGGAGATATCCGCGCAGATCGATTTGATGATTTCTTTATCAAACGTTCGACTGCCATTTTGAATGAAATTGAGAAAGCTACAGGAAAGACTGTTTCTGGCCGAGACAGTGATCTTGTAATTCAGGATTTTGGTGGAGCACTATTATAATTCACTAAAACAGGGCGTATCTGAATTTTAGGAGGTCATCATGGAGCCATCAAAAGCAACCAGTGTCAACAGCCGTGCGGAAGAACTGTTTGTTCAGTTGTTCTGTGAGGCTTTTGGCCCGGAAAAGACCGAAAATTTGCAGGTTCAGTACCCCTGCGTGGACATTTATGGTCGGCACCGTTATATCGATTTTGCGCTGGAATCTCCTAAATCTAAGATTGCAATCGAAATAGACGGCGAGACCTATCACAACCCCAGCAAGGTGTCCGAAAATAAGTATGCTGATGACCTCCTGAAGCAAAACAGCCTGATCTATGACAACTGGAAAGTATACCGATGGATTTACAGCCAGCTTGAAAAGCAACCGGAAAAGGTCAAGGACGAGCTGATTACTTTCTTGGGCAGCAGTCCCATGTTCAAGGCATTTGAAGCGGATCTTCCGGTTCAGATGGGGCAGACAATAGAGCTGCGGGATTACCAGCAGGAGGCTATCGAAAACCTGAAGAAGATGCGTGAGGATGGTAAAACTATCGCGCTGCTGTACCACGCAACCGGTGTCAGAAAAACGATTACAGCTGCCACGGATGCAAAAGCTGTGGGCGGACGAACGCTCTTTCTGGTCAATGCCCTGAAGCTGGCTTCACAGGCTAAGGATACGTTTGCGAAAGTGTGGCCGGAGGCTACACTGGGGGAATATACCGGAAGTCAGAAGGATATGAGCCAGACGGTCATTTTTGCAACGGTGCAGAGTATCTCCAAGGATCTGGAAAAGTTCTCGCCTACAGATTTTGACTACCTGATTGTGGACGAATGTCACCATGCGGCAGCCAACACCTACCAGAAGATTTTCACCTACTTCCACCCGAAGTTTATTTTGGGTTTGACCGCTACCCCGGAACGCAGCGATGGCGAAGATATGCTGGAGCTGTTCCAGAATGTTGCCCACAAAATGGATCTCAAGACTGCCGTGGAGCGTGGCGTTCTGGTGCCGATTCGCTGTATCCGGGTCAAGACCAACATCGACCTGACCGATGTGCGGATCAACGGCATCAAAT
>OHAG01001068.1_pt1 | contig 19417 bp, 14 predicted proteins | sample 1577081 | NCBI WGS metagenome assembly OHAG01 (sample SAMEA3541513, study PRJEB24748) | human gut metagenome | biome: human gut; feature: human-associated habitat; material: faeces | place: China | collected 2012
GCATCTTCTTTTATGATACCTAAAAAAACTTACACACTTAACTTGACAAACCCTCGCAATGGGTTTTGCATTTGTTATATTAACTTTTTTGGCTCCAAAATTCCGGGCATCAACAGTTAAAACTGTTCCTGAATATTTTCGTCGACGTTACGGTAGATTGCCAGGAATTATAACTGCAATTATTATGTTTTTGCCACTCATTGGGTTAACAGCAGGACAGATGATTGCTTCGGCTGTAATTCTCTCCACTATGATGGGGATTAGCTTTAAAGTATCTGTTATCGCTATTTGTGCTATTGTTACTGTTTATTCCGTTATGGGCGGATTATGGTCTGTTACACTTACAGACTTTGTACAGGTCTTTTTTATAGTCTTTGGTATGGCGGTTGCTGTTCCCTATGCCTTGGATTTGGCAGGTGGTTGGGGAAATGTTGTTGCTCATGTTCCTGCGGAATCGCTTGATATTTTTTCGGGATATAGCATTATAGATGTAGTGGCATTAACTGTAATGTACATTACCACTTTTACCGTAGGACAGGAGGCTGTGTCACGTTACTATGCAGCACGTGATGGGCGTACTGCACAAAAGGGGTCAGTCATGGCCGCTATTATCAACTTTATTTATGGATTCATTCCAGCAACTTTGGGTGTAATCGTTTTAGCATTAATCAACATGGGCACGTTTGACGCAGCACAGTTTCAGAGTGTTGGGTCTCGATATGCATTACCGGTATTGGCAGTTAATGCAATGCCTCCTTTAATTTGTGGTATCCTTTTTGCTGGGGTAATTTCTGCAACGATGTCTAGTGCTAGTTCAGACCTTTTAGGAGCTGGTTCAATCTTTGCTAACGATATTTACCGGCAATATATTAAAACTGAAGCTACTGATGAAGAAGTAATGAAGATTGCAAAGATGGTTATGGTTCTTGCAGGGTTATTATCACTATTTGTTGCTCTCTTTAACACATCTAGCATTATTGCTATACTTATGTTTTCATTCTCTTTACGTGCAGCGGGGGCATTCTTCCCGTATGTTATGGGATTATATTGGAAGGGTGCTTCCTTGGCGGGTACAATGGCTTCGTTAGTTACTGGAACAATTGTAGTTGTGTACTTAGAACAATTCACACATGGCGTAATTTTTGGGATTAAGTTTGGACAGCCCATTTTGCCGGGACTTGTTGCTAGCTTTATTGCATTCGTCATCTTTTCTAAGTTAATGCCTCCAAAAGAGCGCACGACTGAGTTAGAGTATGATGAACATGAATCCTGATGTTTTTATGATTATTCAAAATTTATAAAAGGAAACGGAGATTCCGGAACAATGAATGAAGAAACTCTTAATCTTTTAAAACAGCTGGCTCATGGAATAGCAATTCAGTTTGGCCCTAAATGCGAAGTTGTAGTTCATGATCTCCGTGGGGAAGATGCGGAACACTCCATTGTAGCTATTGAAAATGGTCATGTTACGCATCGCAAAGTGGGCGATGGTCCGTCTATGGCAGTTTTAGAAGCTCTGTGCGGCAACTCAGAAAATCTTCACACGGATGGGAGCTATCTGACGAAGACTAAAGAAGGCAGACTACTGAAATCGACAACTATTTATATTCGGGACAATAAGCAACAGATTGTTGGATTATTTTCACTAAACTTTGATATAACAGAGTTAATTCTAGCAAATAATGCTATTGACCAACTTATTTCTATTACGTCAAAAAAGGAAGAAGCGAGTAGTATTCCGCATAATGTAACGGAATTATTGCAGGAGTTAATTGACGAGTCAGTAAGGCAAATAGGAAAACCAGTTCCACTTATGACTAGAGAGGATAAAATTCAAGCCATAAAATTCTTAAATGATCATGGTGCATTACTTATTACGAAAGCAGGGGATAAGATCTCTAAATATTTCGGCATTTCAAAATATACATTATATAGTTATATTGATAGTGGGAATGACGATAATCTGCCAGTATAAAAGAGAAAGACTTCCAGAAATTCGTCTGGAAGTCTTTCTTTATTTTAAATGAAATATTTTAGGATAGTTATTGAATCATTCACTATTTATTAGGCAGTATAGCAAGGAGATTCATATATGCAGACGGAATCTTACATTGAAGAAGTTATATCGTTATGTCAAGAGTTGATTCAGAAAACTAGCTTATCGGGACATGAGAAAAATGCCTGTGAAGCACTACAGGAGTATATGATAGCTCAAGGTGTTTTTGATTCAATTCATAGAGACGAATATGGAAATATTCTGGCATGTATCAATGGGAAATACGCCGGACCGACTGTAGTATTTGATGGACATATTGATACTGTCCCGGTGCAAGATGAAACGAAATGGACATATCCCCCCTTTGCGGCAGAAATTCATAATGATCGTATTTATGGACGAGGGGCCAGTGATATGAAAGGTGCTTTAGCAGCAATGACAGTTGGTGCGGTTCAGTACGCAAAAAAAACACATAAATCCTTTGCTGGACGTTTATATGTTGTTGCTGTAGTACATGAAGAATGTTTTGAAGGTGTAGCAGCGAGAAATATCAGTAAGGCCATAAACCCTGATTATGTCATTATTGGAGAGGCGTCTAATCTAGACATTAAGATAGGGCAAAGAGGCCGAGCAGAAATAGTTTTAGAATCATTTGGGCATTCTTGTCATTCTGCTAATCCAGAAAAAGGGATTAATGCCGTATATAAAATATGCGAAGCCATTGAACGGTTTCAACATATTGAAATTATGGAACAACCTGCGCTAGGCAAAGCTATATTAGAACTAACTGACATTAAGTCAACACCTTACCCAGGCGCGTCCGTTGTGCCGAATTATTGTCGAGCCACATTTGATCGACGTTTGTTACTTGGAGAGACACAGGCTTCTGTGTTATTACCATTGCAAATGATCTTAACTGAACTGATGGAAAAAGATAAAAAGGCTTCTTATCGCTTATCTTACGCATTTGGTCAAGAACAATGTTATACAGGAAATAAGATAGAGGGCACTCGCTTCTTTCCAAGCTGGCTCTGCGACGAGAAAGAGCAATTTGTGCAAGCATCGCTTCATTCTTTGCATCAGCATGGCTTTTCGCCAAAAATTAGAAAGTATAATTTTTGTACTAATGGTAGTCACTATGCCGGGGAAGCTGGAATTCCGACATTTGGCATGGGGCCTAGCAGAGAGGATTTGGCACATACCGTAGATGAATTTATCGAACTTTCTCAATTGTCAAAGGCTGTTATATGTTATGAGGCAATTATGGAAGCTCTATTAGGTAATCGCTTTTGTGAATGAGGAGGGAGTGATTAAACGTGAGCATTCTCATTAAAAATGGAAGTATCATTGATGGTACAGGGAAACCTAGATATAAGTCAGATATACTTCTCGTGCAGGATAAAATTGCTGCTATCGGTAAAATTGAAGAAACACCGGAAATGTCATGTTTTGATGCACATGGACTAATTATATCGCCGGGATTTATTGATACCCATAGTCATAGTGATATAGAGGTACTGAAAGATGGACGGGTCTTACCCAAAATTATGCAGGGGATAACGACAGAAATAATGGGCCAAGATGGTATTTCTGTGGCACCTTTACCAGAACAATATATTTCAACTTGGAGACATAATCTAGCGGGAATTGGAGAAGATTCAGAAGAAATTGACTGGCACCATCATACAACAGCAGAATATCTTGCAAAAGTTAAAAAAGTTCAGCCAAGTATAAATGAGTGTTATCTTGTGCCGCATGGGAATATCCGAATGGAGGCAATGGGATTAGAAAATAGGACACCAAGCGGAGAAGAATTAAAGCAAATGACTAGAATTGCTCGCAGAGAAATGGAGGGGGGGGCAGTTGGCATTTCGTCGGGGCTAATATACTTGCCTTGTCTTTATAGCAAGAAAGAAGAGCTTATTTCGTTATGTAAGGTAATAGCGGAATATCAAGGGTGCTTTGTTGTTCATCAGCGCAGTGAGGCGGATACAATTATTGATTCGATGAAGGAAATCATTGATGTCGCTAGAAAGTCAGGGGTACAACTTCATATTTCACATTTTAAAGTTTGTGGGAAAAATAACTGGGGATACATATCCGATGCGTTAAAACTTATAGATAAGGCTGAAGAAGAAGGCATTCACGTCAGTTTTGATCAGACCCCTTATACTGCTGGTAGTACTATGATGAGTGCAATCCTCCCACCATGGGTTATGGAAGGTGGTACATCGAATGCACTTCAGCGCTTATCTAATCCTTCTTTGCGAAAAAAGATGATTGAGGATATATATCATGGATTGCCTGGCTGGGACAATTTTATAGGTTTTGCTGGTTTGGATCAGATATATGTCTCTAGCATAAAAAGTGAAAGAAATCGGGATGCTGTGGGACTTAATCTTATAGAATTAGGGAAAAAACGTGGTTTAGATCCCTATAATGCTATTTTTGATCTCTTATGCGAAGAAGAGAATGATATACGAATGATAGATATTTACTGTAAAGAACAGCATGTCTTAACCTTTATGAAGCGACAGGAAATGAATCTTAGTACAGATGGACTTTATGGAAGTCATCCCCATCCCCGCTTATATGGAGCTTTTCCATATATGATACGAAAATATGTCCATGAAAAAGAAGTATTTTCACTTGAAGAAGCTATTAATAAGATGACAGGAAAAGCAGCTGAATCTTTTCGTATAAAAGAAAGAGGGATATTGGCTCCAGGAAAAGCGGCAGATTTGACCATTTTTGATGAGAAACAGATTTGTGATACATCGACCTTTGATAATCCATGCCAATATCCGAAAGGCATTAGACAAGTATACGTTAATGGCGTACTGACTGTAGATAAAGGACAATACGTAGGAGGCAGGGCAGGCCGTGTATTAACTAAAAAGAATGGGTATATCGTTTAATAAAGACTGGGATATATCTTAATACGTTAATTATGTTGTTAAGACGGAAAAGTATGATATACTTTGAGGAACAAAAACTTTTTGGACACCAAACAAAAAGTTAGAAAAAGATTCCTTTATTATCATATTAAAGAAGGGAGAGTTATTTATGTCAGAACCGATGAAGTGGATTATTAATTCAATGCCAAAATCCGGTGACAAGAATCTTTCTACTATGGCAGTAGAACAAGTAAAAAAAGCAAAAACGTTTCATCAAAGTTTTCCCCAATATCAAGAAACACCATTGACAAAGTTAAATAAAATGGCAGAGTATCTTGGATTGGAGGAACTCTTCGTTAAAGATGAATCGTATCGGTTCGGTCTCAATGCGTTCAAGGTATTGGGAGGCTCATATTCTATAGCAAAATATATTGCTAAAAAAACTAACAAAGATATTTCTGAACTCCCATATGAAGTACTGATTTCAGATAAAATCCGTAATGAATTTGGTACGGCCACTTTTTTTACAGCAACTGATGGTAATCATGGAAGAGGTGTGGCATGGGCAGCCAATAAATTACACCAAAAGGCTGTTGTCCATATGCCGAAGGGAACAACAAGGGCTAGGCTTGAAAACATAAAAAAACTTGGAGCCGCAGTTGATATTTTAGATTTGAACTATGATGATTGTGTGCGTCAGGCTGCTGAAGAGGCTGCAAATACTCCTAATGGGGTAATTGTACAAGATACAGCATGGAGTGGTTATGAAGAAATTCCAGCATGGATCATGCAAGGGTATGGGACGATGGCGATGGAAGCGGCTGAACAACTAGTAAAACAAGAAATTCAGCGTCCTACGCATGTTTTTGTTCAAGCTGGTGTAGGCTCGTTAGCCGGAGCAGTTGTAGGGTTTTATGCTAATTTGTATAGAGAGAACCCCCCAGTATTTGTTGTTGTTGAAGCGTCTGCAGCTGCTTGTCTCTATAAAGGGGCTGTTGCCGGTGACGGTAATCCGCGTACCATAGATGGTGAAATGAAAACTATCATGGCTGGCTTGGCTTGTGGGGAACCAAATACTATTTCCTGGGATATCTTAAGGAATCATGTTAAAGTATTTATTTCAGCTCCTGATTGGGTTGCCGTAAGAGGAATGCGTATGCTAGGGGCTCCTATCAAAGGGGATCCGTCCATTACGTCTGGTGAGTCTGGGGCAGCACCGTTTGGGGCCTTAGCAACTATTATGATCGACTCGAATTATAGTGACTTGCGAGAAGTATTAGGTTTAAATAGGAATTCAAAAGTTCTTGTATTTTCTACAGAGGGGGATACAGATCCGCAACGATATAAGAATATTGTTTGGAGAGGGCTTAACGAGTAGAGTCTGTACTAATTCTTTAAAAAGGAGTGGTAAAAATGGCATTAGATTACAAAAAGGTTAAAGAGGCTGCTAAAGGATATGAACAGGATATGACAAAATTTCTTCGAGAAATTGTACAAAATCCTGGTGAAAGCTGTGATGAAAAGTTGCATATTGAACGTATTGCTCAAGAAATGCGTTCATTAAACTTTGATAAAGTAGAAATTGATCCCATGGGAAATGTACTAGGATATATGGGGAATGGAAAAACTCTTATTGCGTTTGATGCGCACATTGACACAGTTGGTATTGGTAATAAGGAAAACTGGAAATTTGATCCGTATAAAGGATTTGAAAGTGAAACGGAGATAGGTGGTCGTGGAACCTCAGATCAGTGTGGCGGCATTGTATCGGCAGTCTATGGTGCGAAAATAATGAAAGATTTAGGCCTTCTTTCAGATAAATATACTGTTCTTGTAACTGGCACCGTACAGGAAGAGGACTGCGATGGGCTTTGTTGGCAATACATAATAAACGAGGATCATGTTCATCCGGAATTTGTCGTCTCTACAGAACCTACGGATGGTGGTATTTACCGTGGACAGCGTGGACGAATGGAAATACGAGTAGATGTTCAAGGTGTTTCCTGCCATGGCAGTGCACCAGAACGAGGCGATAATGCAATTTATAAAATGGCCGATATTTTGCAGGATGTACGCGCTTTAAATGAAAATGATGCAAGTAGTGATACGGAAATTAAAGGCCTTGTAAAGATGCTTGATAAGAATTATAACGAAGCCTATGAAGAAGCAAACTTCTTAGGGCGGGGTACTGTTACATGCTCTCAAATTTTTTACACTTCTCCAAGCCGGTGTGCAGTTGCGGATTCATGCTCTGTATCGTTAGATCGACGAATGACGGCAGGTGAAACATGGCGAAGTTGCTTAGATGAAATTAGAGGCCTACCTCATGTTAAAAAGTATGGTGATGACGTAAAGGTCAGCATGTATGAATATAGTCGTCCCAGCTATACTGGGTTAGTTTATCCTATTGAGTGCTATTTTCCAACCTGGGTACTTCCGAGAAACCATAAAGTCACCAAAGCGTTGGAAAAAGCATATAAAGATCTCTTTGGTGAAACAAGAATCGGGGCAATTGAAACTGTGGAAGAACGGAAAAGACGTCCATTAGTAGATAAATGGACCTTTTCAACAAATGGCGTTAGCATAATGGGCCGTAACGGAATTCCTGTAATTGGATTTGGACCGGGGGCAGAGGCACAGGCGCATGCACCCAATGAAAAAACATGGAAACAGGATCTTGTTACTTGTGCAGCCTTATATGCTACTCTGCCTAGTGTTTATACTGAAGAATAAAAGTATTGCTAATACGAGGAGGTAACTGTTATGGAAAAAAATTTACAGTACTATTTTGACCAGCTTAACGCACTCGATTTTAAAAACATGTATGAAAATGACTTCTTTTTTACCTGGAATAAGACTGATGATGAATTAAAGGCAGTGTGGCTCTTAGCCGATGCGCTTCGCTATATGCGGCAAAATAATATTTCGACAAAAGTTTTTGAAAGTGGGCTGGGTATATCAGTATTCCGGGATAACTCAACAAGAACGAGATTCTCCTTTGCTTCTGCTTGTAATTTTTTAGGATTACAGGTACAGGATTTAGACGAAAAGAAAAGTCAAATTGCTCATGGAGAAACTGTTCGTGAAACCGCTAATATGGTATCGTTTATGGCGGATGTTATTGGTATTCGTGATGATATGTATATTGGTAAGGGACATGAGTATCAAAAAGAATTTTCTGAGGCTGTAGCACAGGGATATAAAGATGGTATTCTTGAACAGAAACCGACACTTGTTAATCTCCAATGTGATGTGGATCATCCTACACAATGCATGGCGGATGCAGCTCACATAATCAATACGTTAGGCGGTATAGATAATGTTAAAGGCAAGAAAATTGCTATGACTTGGGCTTATTCCCCTTCCTATGGTAAACCACTTTCTGTTCCACAAGGTGTTATAGGATTAATGACTCGTTTGGGAATGGACGTAGTATTAGCACATCCGAAAGGATACGAAGTTATGCCTGCAGTCGAAGACGTAGCAAGAAAAAATGCTGCGGCTTCTGGAGGGGCCTTCCGAGTAACCAACGATATGGGAGATGCCTTTAAAGATGCAGACGTTGTTTATCCAAAGAGCTGGGCATCTTATGCAGCAATGGAAAGAAGAACGGAATTATATTCTAAAGGCGATCAGGAAGGGATTGATGCGTTAGAAAAAGAATTGCTTTCTCAAAACGCTTTACATAAAGAATGGTGCTGCACTGAGGAGTTAATGAAGACCACTAAAGATGGAAAAGCTCTGTATCTTCATTGCTTACCAGCAGATATTAATGGTATTAGTTGTAAAGACGGAGAAGTAGAGGCTTCTGTTTTCAATCGTTACCGTGATTCGCTCTATAAAGAAGCTAGCTATAAACCGTATGTTATTGCAGCTATGATTATGTTAGCAAAGTTCCAAAATCCGGTAGAAACACTAGCGTCCTTAGCAAAGCAGGGGAGACCTAGAAAAGTAAAATAATTATAATATTTTACCCGTAAAGAAAGATAAAGTGCCGGTTCGGTTGGAATCAGCACTTTATCTTTTTAAAGGAAGTGCATTTCTTTAAAAAGATAAAGTATAAAAAACAACATCAAAAAAAGAGAAACAGCTTCTTCATCTTGGGTTAACTGAAATTAAGGATATCATAAGGTACGTATATAAAAAGAATTTAGGCATATTTCTGCAAATGCGGTATCACTTTTCATTAATCAATAAAAATAATAGAGACATAATGATTTCAAACATATAATCTGTTTCATAAACGGTATTGGAATTCAGTTAATGTGTTGCAGGGTACTTTTTTATTTGATTAATGCGTAAGTCAAAGATTTATTTTGATGTAGATGAATTAAGAGGCTGTCTTTAGTAATTTCATTTTATTGCTCTTAAATGAAAAATTAAAAATATATCTTCAAAAACTTACAGGAATAGAAGGTGATCCTATGAAACGTGAAAAAAAGAAAAAACGTGTAGTCATTGCGTTGGGGGGGAATGCACTTGGCAAAACTCTACCAGAACAGATGCAAGCAGTAAAATTAACTTCTAAAGCAATCGTAGATCTTCTGGAAGAAAATTGTGAAGTTGTTGTATCTCATGGTAATGGGCCTCAAGTTGGCATGATCAATAATGCAATGGCGGCATTGAGTCGAGAAAATCCCGATCAACCGAATACCCCGCTTTCTGTCTGTGTGGCCATGAGTCAGGCCTATATTGGTTACGATTTACAAAATGCATTACGAGAAGAATTACGTAATAGAGGAATAAATGATATCCTGGTTGCTACGATGATTACGCAGGTAAGAGTGGATGAAAATGATCCAGCCTTCACACACCCGACAAAACCAATTGGTTATTATATGACAAAAGAGCAGGCTGAGTTTGCCGAAAAAAATTATAAGTACATTATGAGTAGGTCCTCTGATAATCAGTACCGTAGAGTGGTTGCTTCTCCAAAGCCTCAGGAGATAATTGAAATTGGATCAATCAAAGCTCTTGTGGATGCAGGCCAATTAGTTATTGCTTGTGGTGGTGGCGGAATTCCTGTCATTCGGCAGGGAAATCATTTAAAAGGAGCTAGTGCTGTTATTGATAAAGATTTTGTTAGCGAACTTCTTGCAGAAAAACTTGATGCAGATTGTTTGATTATTTTAACAGCAGTTGAAAAGGTTGCAATTAATTTCGGCAAACAGAATGAAAAATGGTTGAGTTATTTAAATACAAAAGATGCTCGTAAGTATATGGCGGAAGGACATTTTGCCAGCGGGTCTATGTTGCCCAAAGTAGAAGCAGCCGTTTTGTTTGCAGAATCTAAGCCAGGACGAACTGCTCTTATTACGCTTTTACAAAAAGCAAAGGAAGGAATTCAAGGAAAAACGGGCACAATCATTGGAATAGATTGAAATGTATATGATATGTGTGATGAATATTAGTGGTTATAAGCAGGGATGCTTTTCTATAGCATCCCTGCACCATAGAAATAACAAGAGATAGAAACAAAAAAGGTATTTACATTAATTGATCTGAGACCTTTGTAACGTAACTATAAAGATCGTTGCTAGTACACAGAAAAATCCCAAAAGCTCAAAGGGATAAAAAACAGTTCCTAAAAAAAGAGAACCGGCAATGGCCGATGTAACCGGTTCCAGTGTGCCTAATAGCGTTGCTTTAACCGGACCGATGTCTCCGACACCGCGGAGAAAGAGAATATACGTCATAACCGTGCCAATCAGGATGACAGCGGCGAATAAGGCCCAGCCTGTAAAATCCAGGTTGACCGGTATATTCCAGGGCTGCAGCAAGAGACAGAAGATCAGGCCGCCTACCAGCATACCCAGAGCGTTGACGGTAATACTGCCCCAGTGCCAGACTAAATCCTGGGCAATAAAAGAATAACAGACGTTGGCTAAGGCTGCCAAAAGTCCCCAGCTAAGTGCCTTAGGGGATAAGATCATAGCAGAAAGATTGCCGTTGGTTACTATGAGAAAAACTCCGGCCAGGGCCAGGAGAATCGATATGGTTTCGGCCCGCGTAGGAATACGCCAGCTGCGCAGGCAAACGAAGAGGGCCATCATGACCACCGATAAGGTTTGTAAGACTGCCGCTGTAGCGGCATTGGCATGCTCAATCGTAGCGTAAAAGGCTGTCTGGCTCATGAGCAGGCCAAAGACTGCATAACAAAAAAGAAGAAGCGCATTGCGGCGGCTTTTCATCATTTCAATCATTTTTTTGTAGTACGGTGTGGCTAGAAGCATGAGCAACAGTCCGGCTGTAAGCAGGCGTACGCTGGAAATCCAAAAGGAATCGACCTGATAGTGGTGCAGCAGGTATTGGCCAGCTGTACCGGAAAGTCCCCATAAGACAGCGCCACCGCTGGCACAGAGATAGCCGCGTAAATAGTGATGTTCTCGCATAATACTCGCTCCTCCTGTAAACTGGCTTTATTGTACCATGTTTTAGGTACACGAGCCAGGGAAGCGGCGTTGACGGCATGTGATATAATAAAGAACATCAGCAGGAAGCGCTGGATAGCCATACAGGAAATATGAGAATAAGGGGTGCAGGAGATAGAAATGAAAAAGAATACGTATCTTATGGATAGCGAAATATTGCAAATGAGTGCCGGCACGTTAATCTTGGCCATGCGCGATTATCTGAAGGCCAAAAGAGAAGGTAATGCGAAAGATATGACGGACCATTTGGAGCTGGCTGAAGCGTGTATACAAGCTATTGGCAAGGATGCCGATTATATTGCCAAGGCGATCATCGATTCGGGAGAACTGCTGGAAGAGGGATTAGAGGAAGTAGAAGAAGAATGCAAGATTAATGTCCCAAAACAGTATAATTAAACAATATGTTTTTTAAAAAATTCTTGACTTTACGTGCACATCTATATAAAATAGTAAAGAAGAACCAGTAAGCAGTCCCGCGAGGCTGTTCTGTTTCGGAAATATGCCTGTACCTTTAATATAGTCCAGAGAGGCTAAAAAGGGACATATGTTACGTATGCCATGACATGACCTTTGCCTTTCGGCAAAGGTCTTTTTTTTACAAAGGAGGATTTCCATGGTCAGTATACAGGGGAAGAACCTGTTAGGCTTGCAAGGGGTACCAAAAGAAGAAATCGAATTGGTCCTGCGTGTTGCCAAAAAAATGAAAGAAGTTGTAAACAGCGATAATAAGAAACTGCATTTACTGCAAGGAAAATCCATTGTCAACATGTTCTGGGAACCAAGTACGCGTACGCGCGGCTCCTTTGAAATGGCAGCTAAATATTTAGATGCTGATGTTATCAATTTTACGCCGAGCGGCAGTTCTATTCAAAAGGGAGAAAGCTTCCGCGATACGCTCCTCACAGTTACGGCCATGGGCGTCGATGCCATCGTTATGCGCCATAAGCAGGAAGGTTCGCCTCTCTACGCCAGCAAATGCGTATCTCCGGTCATTATTAACGGTGGTGACGGCACGCATGAACATCCGACACAGGCCCTCTTGGATTTGTTCACCATCCAGGAAGTAAAAGGCCATATCGATGGCTTAAAGGTCGTTATCGTCGGCGATATTGATCACGGCCGTGTAGCCCGTTCCAATATTTATGGCCTGAAGACCATGGGTGCTGATGTCCATCTCGTCGGCCCGCGGACACTTCTGCAGCCGGAACTGGCAGCTATGGGGGTTACCGTCCACTATGATTTGGATGAAGCACTGGAAGGCGCTGACGTAGTCAATGTCCTGCGTATCCAGCGTGAACGCCAGGGCGTAGGCTTCTTCCCCGGTCCGGGTGAATATAATACATTCTTTGGCGTCAATCAGAAACGGTTGCAGCATGCCAAGAAAGATGTGCTCATTATGCATCCCGGCCCTATGAACCGGGGAATTGAAATCGATACGGATACATGCTATTGGACCCAGTCGTCCATTCAGGAACAAGTAAAAAATGGCGTGTCTGTCCGTATGGCTGTATTGTATCTTACGATTATGGGAGGCGATGACGTTGACATTACTCGTTAAAGGCGGCAGAGTAGTAAATCCGGCACTGCAGCAGGATGAAATTTGCGATATTTTGATTACTGATGGAAAAATTGCGGCTGTCGGGAAAAATCTGACGGCAGAAGGCGCAACTGTATTTGATGCGGCAGGTCTCGTCGTTGCACCGGGCTTTATCGATATGCATGTCCATTTGCGTCAGCCTGGCCAGTCGGCAAAGGAAACAGTAGTCACAGGAACGCGGGCAGCCGCTGCCGGTGGCATTACGCGCGTAGCTACTATGCCGAATACGAACCCGGTTATCGATAAAGCGATTATCGTCGAAGGAATGAAATATAAGGCTGAACACGAAGGCGTCGTCAAAGTAGAAGTTATTGGCGCTATTTCAAAAGGCCTGGAAGGCAAAGAATTATCGGCCATGGGCGGCATGGCAAAAGCCGGCGTCGTCGCTTTTTCCGATGACGGTCACTATGTAGAAAGCAGCGATTTCATGCGCAAAGCCATGGAATATGCCAATATGTTCCATAAAATCATTATTGATCACTGCGAAGACGAATCCCTCGTTGCCGGCGGGCAGATGAATGAAGGCGTCGTCTCTGCTGAGCTGGGCCTCAAAGGCCGTCCGGCAGCAGCCGAAGATATTGCCGTAGCCCGGGATATCATCTTATCGGAGCTGACGGATACACCGATCCACATTGCCCATATCAGCACCAAGGGCGCTGTAGAAATGGTCCGCCAGGCGAAAGCCAAGGGCCTCAAAGTGTCGGCTGAAGCGACACCGCAGCATTTGATCCTCACCGATGAAGCCCTGCGCTCGTATGAACCGCGCTTTAAGGTCAACCCGCCACTCCGTTCGGAAGACCATCGCGCAGCCGTCCTGGCCGGTGTTATTGATGGCACCATCGATGCCATTGCAACGGACCATGCACCGCATACGTGGGACGAAAAGGATCAGGAATTCAGCCTTACGCCGAGCGGCTTTGTCGGCCTGGAAACCAGCGTCGGCGCCATCTTGACGCATCTCTATCATACCGGTGCGGCCGACCTGGCTACGATTGTCCGGGCTATGTCTACGGCGCCGGCCCGTCTCTTGGGCCTCGACGCCGGTGTAATCGCCCCGGGCAAGGATGCGGATCTTACGATTCTCGATCTCGATAAAGAATGGGCTGTAGATTCTTCTCAGTTTTACTCTAAGGGAAAATCGTCGGCCTTTGATGAAATGCTTTTCCGCGGCAAAGCAGCGGCGACTATTGTAAATGGTGAAATTGTAATGAAGGACGGTGTAGTCTTACGATGAGAGGATGTCTCGTTTTAGAGAATGGACAGAAATTTTACGGCCAGTTATTGATGGATGATCCGGCAGTCGGCGAAGTCGTTTTTAATACAGGTATGACAGGCTATGAGGAAACCTTTACGGATCCGTCCTATGCCGGACAGATCATAACCATGACCTATCCTCTTATTGGTAACTATGGCACGCTGAAAGACATTCAGCAGGCAGACCGTCCCTATGCGGCCGGTTTTATTTTGAGCGAGCTTTGTGACCGTCCCAGCAACTGGCAGAATGAAGGCACACTGGCCTCCTTTATTATGACGCACCGTATTCCCTGCCTCTATGGTGTCGATACGCGTGCTATTACACGGGCTATCCGCAGCCATGGGGTTATGAAAGGCGTCATCGTGCCGGAATACATGGCAGACGCCGATGTGCAGTCCCTGCTGGCTACGCCGCTGGAAACGCTTTTGGTTAAGCAGGTAACGCCGAAATCTGTCCGGAAAATGGGTGATGGCCGTTTCCACGTAGCCGTTATGGATTTTGGTGCCAAAGCTAATATCCTCAAGAGCCTCGTAAAGAATGACTGCCGCCTGACTGTATTCCCGGCCTATACAAAGGCAGAAGAGGTCCTGGCTGTCAATCCGGACGGCATTTTCTTGTCCAACGGTCCTGGCGACCCGCAGGACCTGCCGGAAGTGATTGCCGAAGTAAAAAAACTCATTGGTAAAAAGCCTATTTTTGGGATCTGCCTGGGCCATCAGCTCCTGGGCCTTTCCGTAGGCGCCAAGAGCCGCAAACTGGCCTTTGGTCATCGCGGTGCCAACCATCCGGTCAAAGATGTCAAGACCGGCCGGGTCTACATTACATCGCAGAACCACGGCTACGTCATTGACGAAGCGACGCTGCCCTCTGATGCCATTGTGACGCATGTCAACCTGCACGACAATACACTTGAAGGCTTTGCCTATCCGAAATACAATTTCTTTTGTGTCCAATACCATCCGGAAGCATCGCCGGGACCAACAGACAATCTGTATCTCTTTGAACAATTTGTCAGCATGATGGAGGGGAAATAAATGACTGAAGGAATAAAAAAAGTACTTGTTATTGGTTCCGGCCCGATCATCATCGGCCAGGCTGCTGAATTTGACTACGCAGGCACACAGGCTTGCCGGGCTTTGAAGGAAGAAGGCCTGGAAGTTGTCTTGATCAACAGCAATCCGGCTACGATCATGACCGATGAAGATATTGCTGACCGTGTCTACGTTGAACCTATTTCCCTGGATTACGTAACAGAGGTTATTGAAAAAGAACGGCCCGATGGCCTCTTAGCCACACTGGGCGGCCAGGTCGGCCTGAATATGGCTGTAGAGCTGGCAAAAGCCGGTGTTTTGGAAAAATACAACGTCCAGTTATTGGGGACACATCTGTCGGCCATTCAGGAAGCAGAAGACAGGGAACTCTTTAAAAAGGCTATGAATGATATTAATCAGCCTGTTCCCGAAAGCGATATCTTTGAAGACGTCCAGTCCGCCATGGATTTTGCTGACAAAATCGGCTATCCGATCATCGTCCGTCCGGCTTATACCTTAGGCGGCACCGGCGGTGGTATTGCCCACGACGATGACGAACTGTTTATGATTGCTACGCGCGGTATTAAACTCAGCCCGATCAATCAGATCCTCGTCGAACGGTCCGTTGCCGGCTGGAAAGAAATCGAATATGAAGTAATGCGCGATAAGGCTGATAACTGCATTATCGTCTGCAACATGGAAAATATCGACCCTGTAGGTATTCATACGGGCGACTCCATTGTCGTAGCGCCGAGCCAGACTCTGAACGATTTGCAATACCAAATGCTGCGTACGGCATCGTTGGCGATTATCCGCCGCTTAAAGATTGAAGGCGGCTGCAACGTCCAGTATGCTCTCGATCCGAACAGCAACCAGTACTACGTCATCGAAGTCAATCCCCGTGTCAGCCGTTCGTCCGCCCTGGCTTCTAAGGCGACAGGCTATCCTATCGCAAAGGTAGCTGCCAAAGTAGCCACAGGCCTGACGCTGGACCAGATTACCAATGCCGTTACAGGCAAAACAACGGCCTGCTTTGAACCGACGCTCGATTACTGCGTCGTGAAGTTCCCGCGCTGGCCTTTTGAAAAATTTGCCCTGGCTGACCGTACCTTAGGTACACAGATGAAGGCGACTGGTGAAGTCATGTCGTTGGACCGCTGCTTTGAAGGGGCCCTGCTAAAGGCCGTCCGGTCTCTGGAAATTGGCGTCAACTACCTGAGCCTGAAGAAGCTCGAATCGAAATCCCTCATTGAAATTGCAGAGCTCCTGCAGAAACAGGATGATGAACGGATTTTCGTCGTTACCCAGGCCCTGCGCCTCGGCATTAGTGCTGAAAAAATTCATTACATTACAGGCTACGACATGTGGTTTTTGAAGAAGATCAAGAACATCGTCGACCTGGAAGAAAACCTGCGCCGTAACAACCTGACAGCAGAAAACGTTCAATTGGCTAAACGCTACAGCATGCCTGATGCGGTCATTGCCGGTTTTACGAATAAGACGGAAGAACAGGTTCGTCAGTTCCGGGAACGCCTGAATATCCGCCCGACCTTCAAGATGGTTGATACCTGTGCTGCTGAATTTGAAGCGGCTACACCGTATTATTACTCGTGCTATGCTACGGAAGACGAAGTGAAACCCTTGGGCAGCAAGAGTGTCATCGTTCTCGGCTCAGGCCCAATCCGTATCGGCCAGGGCATCGAATTTGACTATTGCTCCGTTCACTCGGCCTGGGCCCTGCGTCATGCCGGCATGAACAGCATCATCGTCAATAATAACCCGGAAACAGTCAGCACGGACTTTGATACGTCGGACAGCCTCTATTTTGAACCGCTGACGGTAGAAGATGTCATGGCCGTTGTAGATAAAGAAAAGCCCGTTGGCGTTATCTGCCAGTTTGGCGGCCAGACTGCCATCAATTTGGCGGCTCCCTTGGCAAAACGGGGCGTTACGGTCCTCGGTACCTCTGTCGACGGCATGGACCGGGCAGAAGACCGGGAACGCTTTGATGAACTCCTGTCTAAATTGAATATTCCCCGTCCCGATGGCCGTATCGCCACGAGCGATAAAGAAGCCATGTCTGTTTCTAAGGAATTGGAATTCCCGCTCATCGTTCGTCCTTCGTATGTTCTCGGCGGGCGGGCCATGGAAATCGTCTATACGGAAAAAGAATTGGAACGGTACCTGCGTGAAGCCGTTATTGCTTCGCCGGATCATCCAATCCTGATCGATGAATACATGGTAGGCCGTGAAGTAGAAGTCGATGCTATTTCTGATGGCAAAGACGTATTCATTCCCGGGATTATGGAACAGGTAGAACGGGCTGGCGTACACTCAGGTGACTCCATTGCCGTCTATCCGCCGCAGCACCTGGACGATGCACTGATCGACCAGATTGTCGATTACACGACGCGCATCACACTGGAACTGCAGGTCAAAGGCGCCGTCAATATCCAGTTCGTCGTTTCACGCGGTAAACTGTACATCATTGAAGTAAACCCCCGTTCGAGCCGTACCGTACCGTTCCTGAGCAAGGTAACGCACGTACCGATGGTCGAACTGGCTACACGTATTGCCTTAGGCGAAACCCTGGCCGGTATGGGCTATCCGAACGGTCTCATGCCGCCGAAACCGCATGTAGCTGCTAAAGCGCCGGTATTCTCCTTTAGCAAGATCGGCTTGGCCGAAATTGCCCTGGGACCGGAAATGAAGTCGACCGGTGAAGTCATGGGGATTGGCAAGACCTATTCGGAAGCACTCTATAAAGCCGTTAATGGCGCTAAGATGAAGATTCCTGCCGGTGGTACGATCCTTGTTACGGTGGCAGACCGTGATAAGGAAGAAGCACTGCAATTGGCACGGGGCTTCCAGGAATTGGGCTATCATGTCATCGCCACAGCAGGTACAGGCAAATATTTTGCCGAACAGGGCTTCCCTGTGGATGTCGTCAAGAAGATCCATGAAGGCGGCCAAAATATTGCTACGCTCATCCGTAACGGTAAAATCGACCTCGTCGTCAACACGCTGACCTTCGGTAAGCATCCGGAACGGGACGGCTTTAATCTGCGCCGTATGGCCGTAGAATTGGCTGTACCCTGCCTGACCTCTCTCGATACAGCACGGGAAGTATTGCGCGTCTTTGCCAATAAGGGCAAAGGCCAGGGGTATCATCACGTAGCAGCCCTGCAGGATTACGATCAGGACTAACCTTATATAACATCAGTAATGCTGCCGGTGTTACAGAGCAGCAGCCGAGGAGTCTGGAGTACAACTAGTGTATTTCAGGCTCCTCAATTTTTTTAAAAAAAGGTCTTGCATTTTCGGATAAGCCATGCTATACTTATCAAGTCGTCAGAACTGAAATAACTAATCCTTAAGAGATGAGTTGAAAAAAGTTTTGAAAAGATATTGACAGAAAGTAAGTTATGATGTATAATCAAATACGTTCTGTTGAACGAGCCGACGTAGCTCAACTGGTAGAGCAACTGACTTGTAATCAGTAGGTTGTAGGTTCAAGTCCTATCGTCGGCTCCAACATGGTGGGATTCCCGAGTGGCTAAAGGGAGCAGACTGTAAATCTGCCGGCGTTCGCCTTCGATGGTTCGAATCCATCTCCCACCACCATTAATGTCGCGGGGTGGAGCAGTTGGTAGCTCGTCGGGCTCATAACCCGAAGGTCATAGGTTCAAGTCCTATCCCCGCTACCAAATTTTTTATAGAAGCGTTGAACGGTCATAGCTTTAATAGTTTATGCTGTTGTAGCTCAGTCGGTAGAGCGTATCCTTGGTAAGGATAAGGTCACCGGTTCAATCCCGGTCAATAGCTCCACATGGCGGCTTAGCTCAGTTGGCTAGAGCATGCGGTTCATACCCGCAGTGTCCAGAGTTCGAATCTCCGAGCCGCCACCACACCAAAATAACCCCGATTTCGGGGTTATTTGCATATCCAGTTGTAAATTCCTTGAAAATTATAGGTTTTTGCAGGATTTTGTGAGAAAATGTAGTATACTTACTATGGGTTAGGTTATTTTTTCCTAAAAAGGAGGAAAACTGTATTATGGCAAAAGAACATTACGAAAGAACTAAACCGCATGTTAACATTGGCACCATCGGTCACGTTGACCATGGCAAAACGACTCTGACGGCTGCAATCACGAAAGTACTCTCCGAAAAAGGCTATGCTAAATTCGAAGACTATGCTGATATCGATA
>OHAG01001069.1_pt1 | contig 19407 bp, 16 predicted proteins | sample 1577081 | NCBI WGS metagenome assembly OHAG01 (sample SAMEA3541513, study PRJEB24748) | human gut metagenome | biome: human gut; feature: human-associated habitat; material: faeces | place: China | collected 2012
ACTAAATGAGCACTCCTTTTTGTGATACTCTTTTCTACTAGGCTGAATAGTTACAACTAATCAGTAAAAATAAAGGTAAAATTTTAGATAATTGTTTTTTAATAAAATAGAAGCAATTTTGATTAGTAGATATAATATTTAAATAATATTTGTAGCCAGATATAAAGATGAAAATAGGCACAGCAGCCCAAATCAAATTGTCTAAAATATTAACCCCAATTCCAGCATTTAAATAAGAATCAAGATTTAAGACAGTTCTAACATAAAATCTATCAGCATGGATTAAGACAACCATAATAATGGCAATACCACTTAAAATATCAAGCTCTTTTATTTTTTTTATAGTCAATCTCCCCTTCATGTATATCTAAAGTTTATGGCATAGTCACTCTAGGCTCTAAGCTAATATTTAGTTTCTTTATAATCACAATTCTATCATGTTCATTTTCAAGTGATATTTTATTTCACCTTATAATCTAAACCTGTATCAATGCTATTTATAAAAAAATATCATTAAAGGTTAATTTTAGAAATCAATATCATTAAATCGTTTTTGAATTTCGGTTGTCCAAACCGTTGAATTGTTGAGAATGTCTATAAACTTTTCATCACTTTTTCCGTCTCCAAAATATGAGGCGCAATCCGGATGAGTTTGAAGGGCGGTTTGAATAGAAGCTAAAATTTGAGAAGTATCCTCGTCACAGTGAAGAATATTAACGTTCTCTTCACTATAACGCCCACTTTGACGGCATCCTAAATCAATCGCCATCTTTCCATAAACACACGCTTCACGAATTCCTGAGCTTGAATTCCCAATAATGAAGTCACAGTTTTTTAGTAATGTTAAGAAATATTCAAAACGCATGGATGGATAAACTAAGAAGTTGGGATGAGTTTCAAATCGACTGTATTCTTTTAAAATAACGTCACTTCCATGATCATTATTTGGATAAATCACAACATATTGTCTACCTGATTCAATGACGGCATCGACCACATTTTTAACCTTCTGTGGTAATTGGTCCACTTCTGTGGTAACCGGATGATACATTAAAATACTAAATGTTTCAAATGGAATTTCGTATTTGTCTTTTACTTCATCCATGTTGGGAAGCGTATCTGAATACATAATATCTAAATCAGGTGATCCAAAAACAAAGACTGATTCTTCTTTTTCTCCTAATTGTAAAATACGTTTTTTCGCTTCATCATTTGCTACCAAGTGGAAGTGAGCCATTTTTGTAATTGCATGACGAATCGATTCATCAATTGTTCCTGATACTTCTCCACCTTCAATATGCATGACTTTGATGTTATTAAAGGCCCCAACGATAGCTCCTGCTAAGGCTTCTAAACGGTCCCCATGAACCACGATTAAATCGGGTTTCACTTCATCACAATAATTACTTAATCCTGTAATTGTGTTACTAAGTGAGATATCCATTTGGTCATGTGAACTGGATTTTTGATTAATGTATTTATAAATATTTTTGAATCCGTCTTTTTCTACTTCATGATAGGTTGATCCATATTTACTTAACATATGCATTCCGGTTACAAAGACGTGTAATTCAAAATTTGAATCTTTTTCAACCCTTTTCATTAATGATTTTAATTTTCCATAATCAGCACGTGTTCCTGTTAAAAAAAGTATCTTCTTCATTGTTACGCCTCCAAATCAGCCCATGAAAGATGCTCATCACATTCGATATCTTTATTGATGACACGTCCTATTAATGATTCGTAATGTTCAGCTTTAATTTCACCTGTACCTGGACGTTTTACCCAAATATTATCATGAGTTAAGACATCACCTTTTTTCAACTCTTTTGTTGTCACAACTGTGGCGAATGCAAAATCAATGGTCACTTGTTCTTCTTTAGCGGCTTCTTTTTTTCCACCACGCATTTGTTGGATTTGAGCACTTCCATCAATAAGTTCTTTTAATTCTTTTGGATCCATTGAGCAAATGATGTCTGGTCCTGGACGGTCTTTTGAATCCGTAAAGTGACGTTCTAAAACTGATGCCCCTAAAGCTGCTGCTGCTAAACAAGCGTTATTGTTTATCGTATGATCAGATAACCCAATGATAGCATTAGGGAATTCATTTTGTAATTCAATCATTCCACCTAAACGAACTAAATGAGCAGGTGTTGGATAAAGATTGGTACAATGTAATAATGAATATTTAACTCCGTGTTTCTCCATGATTTCAACAGATTTACGGATACTTTCAATATCATTCATTCCCGTTGATAAAATAATTGGTTTTCCGTATGAGGCAATTAAATCGATTAATGGATAATTATTACATTCTCCTGAACCAATTTTATAAGCTTGAACTCCCATACGCTCTAAGCGCTCCGCTGCTGCACGTGAAAATGGAGTACTGATGAAAATCATCCCTTTAGATTCAACATATTCTTTTAATTTAATCTCATCTTCCTCATTTAATGCACAACGTGCCATCACGTCATAAATTGAAACATCTGTATTTCCTGGAATCACTTCTTTTGCAGCTTTTGACATTTCATCCTCAACCACATGTGTCTGATGTTTAATTACTTCAGCCCCAGCTTCATAAGCTGCATCTACCATCTCAAACGCTGTTTTTAATGATCCTTCATGATTAATTCCAATCTCTGCTATAACTAATGGTGCATAATCTTCACCAATTTTACGATTACCAATTTGCATATAGTTTTTCATTCCATTCATCTTCTATCTACCTCTATTAACAATTTTTTGATTTTTGTTTTTTTATAGCTAAATGAATCAAGCTAATAATGTAGCCAATAATACATGAGACTCCAATTGAAATAATTGCATAACTCCATGATGTAACTTCTGGATGATTATACTTTAAGTTAATCACAATAATAGCAGATGTAAAAAATCCTGCATAAGCTCCCATACTTGTCGCCTTTTTAGTGATAACTCCTAACACAAAGATTCCTGCTAAGACTCCTAGTACTAATCCCATAAAACTATTAAACCATTCATATGCCGATTTAATTTCTCCATTCGCTAAAATCATTGAAACAATAATCGCAATAATACCAACACCAAGTGAAACTAACTTTGCAATCTTTGTTTGTTTTTCTTCAGAGATTTGACGATTAAAACTATCTTGAATATCTAGAACCCAACTCGTTGCCACAGAATTTAACCCCGTTGATAACGTTGATTGAGAGGCAGCATAAATTGCAGCGATTAAAATTCCTGAAACTCCAATCGGTAACTGATAAACAATAAACGATGCAAAAATTTGGTCTTGATGTGCTGTTTGTAATAATTGTGGATTTTGATGATAAAAAACAAATAAAGCTGTCCCAATTAGATAAATAACCGTTGTCGTTCCGATTGATAAAAATCCATTTCCAAATGTCATCTTGCGTAATTCTTTAATATCTGTTGTTGTTGTAAAGCGTTGAACAACATCTTGACTTGAAATGTAAGAAGAAAACGTATTAATTCCTGCTCCAACTAAAATAATGAAGACACTTGATTTTAGAATATTCGGATCAAAAACAACTTCATTTGGAGCTAAAAATTTACCATTTTGTAATGTCGTAAAAATCGTTCCTATTCCACCATCAATTGAGAATACTAAATAGATTAACGTGAAAACAACACCTGCAATTAATACTAATCCTTGAATAAAGTCTGTCCATAATACTGATTTTAATCCACCACCATATGAGTAAACAATTGCAATAATTCCCATAATGATAATTAAAACATTAATATTAATCCCAACTAAAGGAGCTAATACAACTGAAGGTAGGTACATAATAATTGACATACGCCCGATTTGATAAATAATGAATAATAAAGCTCCTAGTACTCGAAGCCCTTTACTTTTATAACGAAGTTCTAAATAATGATAAGCCGTATCAATCTTTAGCTTACTATACACGGGTAAAAATAATCGGATGGTTAGTGGAACAGCAATGAAAATTCCTAATTGAGCAAACCATAATACCCAAGTTCCATTATAAGAGTTTCCGGCAATTGATAAAAAAGAAATTGGACTTAGTAAGGTAGCAAAGATTGAAACTGATGTCACCCACCACGGAATCGTTCCATCTCCTTTAAAGTATTCCTTTCCTGTCATCTTTTTCTTAGAAAAATGCATTCCTGCAAATAAAACTGCAGCTAAATAAATGATGACAATTGCTAAGTCAATCATTGTAAAACCGCGCATTAAATTTCCTCCTAGTTATCTTCTAACATTAATTCTGCAATTTTTAAATCTAATAATTCATCAATATCAACATCATACTCATGTGCCATTTCATATGGAATGATATTATCATTTAAACTTGTTGTTTCATTTAAATTTTCATCAATTTTATTAATATAAATTGCTCCATTTACTCGATAAAAATCAGGGAAATCTTGACGACGAACCGTACTTGAACCATTTAATAAATTTTGAAGTTTTCCATCTTCACCAATTGTACGAATTAATACTGGATGCTCTTTAACCTTTGAAACACTAACTAATGACTCAGCTTCTAACTCTAACATTTTCTCAATTGCTTCATCAATATGGAATGGCTTTCGTAATGGTTGTGTTGGTTGTAATAAAACAAGATAGTCATAAGAATCTCCTGCTTTTTTTAATGCTTCAATACAGTGCAATACGGCATCAATCGTTTTTGCTGTGTCTGATGCTAAGTAATCAGGTCTTAAGAATGGGACATCTGCTCCCCACTCCTTCGCTACTGCTGCAATATCTTCTCCATCTGTTGAAACAACGACGCGATCAATATATTTTGATTTTAAGGCGGCGTCAATTGAGTATGCAATTAGTGGTTTTCCTTTTAAATCGATAATATTTTTATCTTTAATCCCTTTACTACCTGCACGGGCTGGAATCAAAGCGAGGAATTTTTTATTTGATTTCATATTTTTCACCTATTTTTTCATTAATTTAAGTTGATTTCTTTTCATGACAAAATAATACAAATACAGTGAATATACTATAATAATACTAATACACAAGATGCATCGAATAATAAAATGATGAATAGCTAAATAAGTCACTAACATACTTATGAAGATAGCGAATATACTTATCCACATATAATAATCTGGAAAATCTCGATGCTTCATTCCTTTTACAACGACAATATAGTGGAACATTAGCATTAAGAAGTATGAAACAGCTGTTGTAAATGAAGCACCTATAATGCCGTACTTCGGAATAATATAAATATTTAAGACAATATTTACGATCGCCGCTAGTAAAGTAGCAATGGGAATAATGGTTGTCTTCTCTTTTGCAAACTCATAATTAACATAAAACCCGTAAAGAAAAACAAAGAAATAAGCAAGTACAATTAATGGAACAGAATAAATTCCACTTTCATATTGCTTACCTCCTAAAACTAGTGTTATTTCAGGAGACGCTAGTAAGAATAAGGTCGTTCCAACGGAAAAGAAGATAATGTACTGTTTAGCATAAACCTTAATTAAATCATAGCATTTTTCTCTTAAATGATCGAAATACCATGGAACCCATGCATTATTAATTGACGTCCAAATCATCTGAACAATCGCTCCTACACTATATATTACGCTATAAATAGCAACATCAATATCTGTTTTGAAGTAAGCTAGCATAAAACGATCAGCCACATTTAACACCTGATGAGATAAAACATGAAAGATTAATGGTAGTGATAGCTTTAGACCATGTAACCAATCCTGCTTTAAAGATTTAACATTAACTCTCTTAACATATTTTATAAAAATATAACTAAAAACAATAGTGTTAGCTAACGTACTCGCCATCACCATCGCGAAATACGACTGATTTCTCATCATTAACACAAAGCTAACTGATAATAGAACAGTTAATAAGGTGAATACTAAGGAGAAGCATAAATGCTTCTTCGGTTGTTTTTTAATAATTAACTCGGAAGTATAAATGCTCACAACAACTCCAATAAACGCTTGAACTAACATCATTACACCATACATTAAAGATGGCACTTGTAAGACATTAATCAAACTTGGGATGATTACTAAAGCCCCTAAGCATAAAAGCAAAATAATAAACGGAAAAATCGATATATTAGCGACATATGATTCGAACTCTTCTTCACTTCGACTATTATAACTTAAATTGACCGTTCCCTGGATTTGTAGTCCAATAAAAATAGTCACAATTGATAAGGTGGCTGTAAATAATGAATATAATCCATAATCTTCTGGAAGCATCAACCTTGTATAAATCGGAAGTGTAAAAAAGGAAATCCCTCTAAGTAACAGTGTTCCTATAAAATAAATGGCGCTTGATTTTATAAAGTTATCTTTCATAATTTCATCCTATTTTCTCTAGTTTATTCATCCTCTTATTATAGCGGATAATTCCAAATTGATTGACTAAAGCTTGATGGCACTCAGTTCCTACAAATACTAGTTCGCTTTCTGAATCTAAGTAATCATTAGCTGCTGTTGAAAATAACGTAATCACTTTTTTAAATTGAATCTCATTAAAACGTAGCAACTCAGCTGGGAACGGTTCTGATAGCACATAACTCTTTGGAAAATGTTTTTTATAATCTGTGACCTCGCGTGGATGAACTTTAATTAATAATAAGTCTTCATCGATCTCTTGAACAATTTCTTTATAAAGATTAACCTTCTCTTCTTCAGTCATTAAACAGTCTTCAGATAATGGTTGAGTGAGTAATAAGTATGGATAATCTTTCATTTCCTCTATTTTTTCTAAATTGAAGTTAAAAATATTCAAGATTTTTTCTTTTTCATCTAATGACTTATTACGCCATAAATCCTTTAAATTAATAAGATGCACTTTATCTTTAATGCAACTTGGAATTTCTGCTAATCCTGTTAAATAAATATCTTTTACATTATCATCTAAACCAAAGGTCTGGCGAATTCCAAAAACTTTATATAAAATACGATAAAATAAACTAAGATTTGTCCAATCTTTAATTTCTGTATAATTAGCCAATCCATCTTCAAGCAATGTAAAAGGATAATGGGAAACAAAATAATTACCTCCTGGGATATGATCCTGGCCAAAAGCTTGAACTATCTCCTTTTTATAGGGCTTAATCGCTTTACCAAGTATTCGATTCAAAGCTAAAACCGCACCTAACTCACTTAATTTTCTTAACAAATAAGATTTCTTCTTTAACTTTTGATTACTCATCACATGAAAGTTTTTTGGTAAGTTTTTTGTAATACTCGGGTTGATTCCATCTGAAATAAAAAAGTAAGTTTCATCCACCTGATTTGTAAAGTTTAATAAATATATTAATAAGCAGTAGGGGGAATCAAAAATACCAATATATTTGATAGGACTCATTCTTCTTCACCTTCTTTTGTTCAACAGTATATTACAAAATTTTAACATCAATAGATAACATAGTAAATGCCTATTAGCGATATTACAAATTATTCAACAATCAAAAAGGTGTGGCATTAATCTCACACCTTTTCGACTATTTATTCGCTTGATACTCAAAACTAATAATCGTATCTCCATGTCCTGTTCGTTCTGATTCCTTCGGTAACTTCATAAAATCTCCATAAAAGTTTGTTAAGTAATCAATATACTTTTCCGGTGCATTAAATTCCTGACCTTCAAATTCAACTCGAACAGGTTCCCCATACATCTGTGTTGGAACAATAGATTTTTCATAATTCATACTTAAGGCCTCTCCACAAAGAGGAGATTTTTTTTCTTGTAAGTCAATAATTTTCTGAAGTATCCTTTTTTTCACTGCTCTCTTTAATTTAGATGGAATAATAGAAAATCCAATATACGGAATATATAAGCACGCACGTAAATAACCTTTTAAACTTTTATTATCTTTTACCATTGATCTAATTAATGGCTCAAAGCACATGATTTGATATAAAATAATTAACACTTTTTGATAATGCTGCTTACTTTTTTTTGTTGGAATCGAGATAATTGGGAATACATCAATACAGATTCCCCAATGCATTTTTACAAAATCTAACTCTTTATCCATAGAAGTTGTATCATTAATACGAACTTTAGCCCATGGTCTAAAGTATCCTGAATCTGTTTCTGGATTTTGTAGAAAAAAGCGTTCATCTAACTCTTCCTGACATACTTCCATAAATTTAACATAATCATCCCAAAATAATGAGATATCGATATCGTCATCCCATGGAATAAACCCTTTATGCCTAACAGCTCCAAGCAAACTTCCCCAAGAAATATAGTATTTTATATGATGTTTCTGACAAATACGATCGACTTCTTTTAAAATATCTAATTGATAAAGTTGCAATTTTCTTAACTCTTCATTTTCCATTGTTGCACCTCTCAAATTTAACGGCTGAATTACCATCTCTTAATATTTTTATTAAACTTCATTTTTACTCGATAGACTAGTAAAATACTATCAAATAAATTAAAGTAGAATAAACGTAATCCAACTACTTTTAATACTTTCATGAAAAGAGATTGATCTTTAATATTCTCCCATTTAAAGTATTTATTTTTATAGTAAGTTGGAAATTTTTCCTGTAAATATGCTTTCGTTTGTTTAATGTATCCGTGAACTTTAATCCAGCTCTTCTCCCCAACACATCTTGATAAATGACCGAAAACTAAATGCATAATACAATGATACTCAATTTCTTGGTAATGACCCTCTAATAAGTTTTTTTCCTTGACATATTCATATACATTATCAATAACTTTAAAAATATCATTAACTCGCTCATCATATAAATTAATTGAGGAATTAGAGCGTTGAACATAATAATATAACGGCATTTCATCAATCCAGCCAATTGCCTCACAATTGAAAACATACTTTAATGTTGCCTCTAAATCTTCATACCATAAATTTTCTGAGAATCTTACAGAATTATTGACCCATATATCTCTTCTAAATAATTTATTTGTTGGTCCACTATTCATACTAGTCACTGAATGTTCAACATTTTGCATCTCAGTATGTAGTAAATTTCCTGCTTCATCCACACGGCTATACGGACAAATAACTAAATCTGATTGATGGTTTCTAGCATAAGTCACTAATGTCTCATACATCTTTAAATCAACATAATCATCTGAATCCACAAACGCTATAAACTCTCCGCTTGATTTTGTGACACCAAAGTTACGTGCAATCCCCTGCCCCCCATTCGGGACACTATACACCTTCACTTTATGCGGATAGTTTTGTTCATATTCTTTAGCAATCTGTAATGAGTTATCTGTTGAACCATCGTCAATAATGATAGCTTCAATATTCTCTAATGTTTGAAAAACAATTGAATCTAGACATTTTCTTAAATATTTACTTGAATTATAGACTGGAATAATTACACTTACATCGTACATTCTTTTCTCCTTTAATTAAAACCTATCGTCTTTTCTTTAACTCATAAACACTAAATGTATCATTATTATAAATTTTATCATAGTACTGAGTTGTCATAGTTTTAATACTCTTTGAAACACTATTATCTAAAACAATAAAATCGATATTATGCTTTAAGAGCATCCAACCGTATCTATAAAGCTCATCTTTATAGTTTTCAGAGTTAACAACTAACTCTTCTAATGCATACTTATCTAACGCTTTTAAGCTTTCTTCCATATTTATATTTTTTAAATTTCGCTCTTCATGAATAGTATAAAACATTTCATAACTATGTGAAAAATAGTTTATTTGACGATTCACACTATAAACTAGTGGTCGATCTATGTCTTGGTCATCCACTGATAATTCATTTGTAATATACTCATCTAAAAATTGAGCAACTTTCACTGTATCTTTTGGTAATCGATAAGCATACTCATAGTTGATTGAATCCGGTATTTTATTATAAGAGAACGTTAAATATTCATATATATTTATAACTCCTAAGAGACCACCTAATATTGTTACACCTACAATGAATTTTTTTCCATATTTAAAATGGTCCATTGCGTATAAGAAACACACAATAGTCAATGGGACAAAATATATAACATCCCTAAGACGGAAGAATACCGACCCTGTTATAAAAGTACTAATAAATGGTGCTACCAATGGATTATAGAAGAAAATGAAAAAGATAATTTGTAGTTGAATAAAGAACTTCATTGGATCTTTTAATGTTTTAACTTTCGTTATTAAATAGATATTTAAGCCTAAGAAAATTAATTTTAATGTTGTATTTAATAAAGAGAACGGCATTAAGCTATAATAAGTATTATTAAAATAATAGTCTGATAAATATTCAACGAAATAACTACTACTAATTGGTGGATTTATATAACCATAATTTGTAATAATTAATACTAGTAAAACCAATGCTCCATATCCCCAAATAACCGCCTTTTTCATATTATCATGATAAATCCATGTAATAATTTTTTCTTTTATCACTGGAACTTTATCCATTAAAAGTCCAATTAAGACTAATATTAAACCAGCAGTTGATATTTTATAGTGCCATGAATATCTTAAGAAGAAAAATAAATATAAATGTAAAGCTAGTGAGCTTTTGAATAATTCAAAAATCAGTTTTTTCTTAGCGATAAAGAGATCATATAAAATTAGAGCTGCAATAAAAAGATACCCATTAAATAGGGCAGTTGATTGTACCGCAATTGCAGCCAACCAAACTAAATTGGTAAAAACATGGCTTAATTTATTTTTGTTAAACAACTCATAGTACAAAATAATAATAAAGATAAATATATAACTTCTTAAATGTCCAATATACATATTATACTTTGCTAGGCTTTCAATTGGCCAAAAGTTAAATATAAACGCTATTACAAAGAAACAAAAAATTAAACCTTTATGTTTAATTTTAAAATAACTACATGCATTTAAAATACTGGTTGCAATAAAAGTTAATAAAATAACTGGGGCAGCCCAAACTGAAATAAGAATACTCGGTAGCGCGAATAATTGACTAATAAAACTTAAGAAAACAAAGTATGATTGGAAATTATAAAATAAATGTAGCGGGCTAATACTCCCTGTTAAAGGCGTAATCATATTAATTTGATCAACATTTACATTATTTTCAATCCATGTAATATAAAAACTCTGATCAGAAGACGCAACATTTAATGAATTTGTGAAAAACGTTAAAGCAAGATGTAAACCACTAAATCCTATTACAATTAACCCCAAAAATAAATGTTCTCTTAAATTCTTTTCTGAAGATAAAGAGGAATGATGAATTATCTTCCAAATAAAATAAATAGTTGCCAATAAGAACAGTGTTGCCAAAATAAATAAATAAACAATACTTGCTACCTTCATGGAAACATGAAGATAAGTCATCGGGAATGAAACAAGCTGAATCATCCCAATGGTCGTTATAAAACCAATTGGAAACTTAAATTTATTCCAATATAAATATTTATTAAAAACTTGATAAATATAATTCCCTATATAGTGGAAATATACTAAGAATAGAATGATAACTAATAAAAGCTTCATCACTTTTCTCTCCCTTACTACATTTTTTAAACAATGCTAAACTTCCTATATCTTTTTACTAGTTAAGTCAAAATATAATCGATATAAAGTAAAGAACAATTTAGGACAATATTTTAACATTATTCTAAGTACTTGAAATTCTAATTTAAATGGTGTGATTAATTGATATAATTTCATTGATTTGACTTTCGAATAATATTTATTCGCTATTGTTTTATCTTGAATTCGAATATAACCTGAAATAATAACAAGTGCCATATAAGTATCTATTACTTTCATAAATGATGAATTGAATTGATGCAGCCTACTATATGAATGAATTTCATCTGAAATTTTTAAAATATCAAGAAATCTTTTTTCACCGTTATTGGAATTATTTGTAATTGAATTTGGACGCTGGAAATATTCATAGAAGTAAATATTTTTACTTATAATGCTATTGGCTAACGGAAAAGCCTTCATATTAAACTCTTCATCCTCGTGTAAAATACCTTCCATGAATTTTAATTCATTATCCTGTAAAAAGCTTCTTTTATACAAGTTAATCCAAACAGGTATAGAGAACTGATTAGTTAATAGTGCCTTACTTAAAAACTCTTGACCACTTATCCCCTCTACCTCATACTGCGGTTTATTCTTAATAGGATCTTGATTTTCATACGTGTAATTAAAATTTCCATGAATAATATCATAATCATGCTGACAATAACTTTTTAATTGTAAAAATGATTCAATATCTAACCAATCATCGCTATCAAGGAAGAATATATATTGCCCGTTTGCAACCTCTAATCCACAATTACGGGCACTTGATAAGCCACCATTTTCTTTATTTATGATTTTCATCTTTGGAAATTGCTCATTAATCTCTCTTAATATTTCTAATGAATCATCCTTAGATCCATCATTTACACAAATAACCTCCAGTGAATCATCATCCAGTTTCAACAAAGGTAATAAACATTTTTCCACTAACTTTCCTGTGTTGTAAACAGGAATAATAATACTTATATCAAAGATACTCATAACCCTCACACCTTCCTAGTTTTCTAATACTTTTCATATCCTTTTTAAAAATAATCATAAAAGTGATACAAAGAATTATTATAAAAATACTATCATTCTTAATAGCAAATATTTTTCTTCTTTAACCTCTTTATGATGCGCTTATTATATAAAAAAATATGAAAAGTATTAATAAATTGATTTTAGCTTATTAATACTTTTCAATCATCATCTTTTAGCATATTAGAGGATGATGATAAATTTACTTTACCATCATCCTCTTTTCTATTAATTAAATTTTAAATTACTGCTCCATCTGCACCAATTTTATAGCCATTAATGACTGTATTAGTAGCCATTAATCCAGAAGAATAGAAGTAATATTTCTTACCATTGATAGTTTGCCAGCCAGTCTGCATGATACCTTCATTGTTTGTGTAATACCATCCATCTGGTCGCTCAACCCAACCTTTTACCATACTTCCACTTTCGTAGAAGAAATACCACTCACTACCTTGTTGTAGCCATCCACTATGCATTTTACCAGTTGACGTCAAATAATATGTTTTTCCTGATATATTAATCCAGCCAGTCTGCATGATACCTTCATTGTTTGTGTAATACCATCCATCTGGTCGCTCAACCCAACCTTTTACCATACTTCCACTTTCATAGAAATAATACCATTTATTATTTAATTGTAACCATCCAGTTTGCATGATACCTTCAGCATTTAAATAATATTTCTTATTATCTAATTGCAGCCAACCGGTTTGCATGATACCTTCATGGTTCAAGTAATACCACTTATTACCTAATTTTATCCATCCAGTTTGCATTTGTCCTGATGAATTGAAGTAATACTTTTTATTATCTAAGGTTAACCAACCAGTTACTTTTGTTCCATTCTGATAATAATATTTGTATCCTTGATCAATAATCCAACCATTTAGTGATTTACTAGTATAGTTAATACTTTCTTTAGAAATATAACCTTTCGAATTATCCCAATTATAAGTTGCGCTATAAGATGGGTTGTCATTTACAATTGGTGTATCTGTTTGCACCTTGTAAAATCCACCTTCTTCTCCTACAATTAAAAATGGATAATCAGCAATTTTCAGATTACTTTTCTTATTTTTAGTTTGATATAACACTTTAGATGACGTGTTGTTTGAAGAATATACATTGACTACTTTATTAGCAGTTTTAACTCCAATAATATATGAGTTATAATCTTTCATTCCGTTTGCTTGATCTAGGCGATAATACCATCCAGCAATCTTTTCTCCCCAAAATGGATCAGATGCATACTTAACGTTCATCCCGCTACCTTTATTTCCAACATGAGCTCCAAAATAACGCCAGTCATCAATAGGATCTGTATACCCCCATGAAATATAACGCTGTGCATGTGTGTAAATACAGTCTTCTACTGAGTTAAAATGATTTGCATCTTGACCTGGATTTGAATCTGTTGCATTAATTCCGAATAAATTATTTTTATTCATTGCAATGCTACTTTTTCCCCATCCACTTTCATGAATCCCCATCACATACTGAAGTGTTCCATTAACTCCATATTTATTTCGAACTGCATTAAAATATTGTCCGGTATTAACTAATTTACCTCCAGATCCACCATTATTGTTTGTATAATTATCGAGTGTTTGGGCATTATAATTAGAGCTAGAGCGTAATGAAAGATACTGATAATAATTATAAAATGGACTATTCTCATTAATAGCACCATTACCATTCACTCGGATATTTTGCCAACTATTATAGAAATATATTCCATCATAACTATAATATTTATAACCTTGTTGCATCCATTCAGGTGCTAAACCAACAATAATCTTTGAATAATTTCTATCTATTGTTACATTTTTTGTAATGTAATGAACTAACGTTCCACCTTCATTTGCATAATATGACGGTGATTGAACTGTCCCCGTTGAAGCTAAACTAATTGCTTTTTCCTTTTCATTTAATGTTTGATCAGCATAATTTAGATAAGGTACATCTAATACTTCAGCTTCTTCTAATCCTAAAGATGCAGTTCTTACTGGATTAGCAGGAATATATTCTGCTATGATGCGAACATTTCCTTGTCGTTCTTCTTTAAGAACTTTTCCTTCATACCCTGAAATATAAATATAATAATAATCGGCATCTTCTCCTAAATATAGTGCGTCGTCAACATAGCAAGAGTTAATATACGTTGCATGTTCACTCTTTCCCCCATTTGGATAAAGACTATGATTATATCCACATGTTGTGGTTCCCTCTACTTTAAATTGTACAAGTCCTGATCCTGCACTTCGACTTTCAGTATGTTCTGAAACTAAATCAATTGACTCTGCAACAATAGACTCGGTTTCTTCTTGTTGTATTTCTAAGTCAATCTCATCATTTATTGATACATCATCAATATCAATAGCTTCTTGAGAAGGTAATTCCTCCTCATTAATTTCTTCTTCAATAAAGGTACTATTAGATTCATTATTTTCCACTATATTGAACGAATCTTCACTCTCTTGAGTACTTTCATTCAATTCCCCATCACTAATCTCTGTTAAAGTAGAGTTACTTGAATCTATTATTGAGGCATTTGCCACAATAACTAAGTCCTGTAAATGAGATATTAATATACACATACATATTAAAGTATTTATCACTCTCAAATATTTAGGGTGCTTTTTCACTTTCATCTCTCCCTTATATATATACCTTTTTTTATTATAAAGTATAGTGTTTATATTTGTCATTAAAAGTCTTAAAAAACATTAATCCTATACGTGAGATGATTATATAAAAAGGGCTGAATGTTAAAAACACATTACAGCCCTTTAATTATTTAATATTGTATCTCTATACTATCCATATACTATCCATTTAAATTATTTTAATAATTTTCTTTTTATCAAATACCACACTAATCCCTTAAATCTAATTTAATTCCGATATTGTTATCTGAATCCCTTGTCCAATTGCTTGATTTACACCGCTATGTTGTTTGATTTCAATGGTTTGATACGTTTGGCTTGGTGCCACTACTTGCAATAGTTGTGGTGAGACAAAGGTTGTACTCAAAGCCTCTCCATCTAAATAAACACGACTTTCTGAAGAGAAACCATTACCATGAATTGATAACACATTGCCAGTTTGTTCTACTGATTCAATGCTAAGCTCTCCTAATCCAAAGAAGAGATTTGAACTATATACAAACAGAAATGTTTTCTACATTTAATACAGCAACCGAAATATGAGATGGTTATGCCGTGCAAGGCAGACTATAGTCCAGCTAAAAGTTTTTACGATGTAAAAAACTTATCTGGACTTATATAGATGGAAGCAATTGGCTTTCATAAAAGCGGCCTTCACCATATAATAAATCTTTTTGCACGGTATCTAGGATGCTTTGATAATCATCAGAATCTGCATAGATGTCATGAATCTTGTGCATCGCGCCTGAATCAATTCCTAATAAATTAAGTGCATATGCTCCTAATTGATAAGAGGTCATGTTTTCATAAGGTAGAACAGGATTTAACGGTGCATTACTATAAATTAAATAGGGTGTTTGATATAAATCCACATCATATGTACTTTCATCAGTAACAGCTGACAAGTTTGGTAAATGATCTGAGAAGAAGACAAGTAGTGTTGGTTCTTCTGAGTTATTTACATAATTTACGATACGGTTAATTTGTTCATCTAGGCTATGCATACGGTTAACATAGTCCTGTAATGGTAGACGGTATTCTTCACTTAAGTCACCACTTACGATAATTTCTGAATCAGTTCCATCCGTTGTACTATACGGCTGATGCGTTCCTGCTGTTACAGCATAAATGAAATCGGGCTCTTCACTTTGTTCTAACGCTTGAATGACATAATTAAATAATAATCCATCATCTGTTTTATCAATTTGATGAACGCCATGATCACCTGCCATATATTCAAGTGGAACATACACATCAAAACCTAAGTTTCGGATCGCTAAATGACGGTTATAAAAGTTCCCTTCGTAGTTATGTAAAAACGTCGTTTGATAACCTTTAGCATTAAAAATTGTCGCTAATGATTGAACGGGTGTTGTACAAAGTAGCTGATCGTATGGATTTTCTCCTGGTTTTAAAGCGGACATGGAAATCGATGTTAACACTTCAAACTCGGTCATGACTGTTCCTCCTCCAAATGTCGGAACTGTGATATAACCATTGGGTGAATATTCCGTTAATGCACGGAACGTCGCAATCGGATCTTCACTATATTCAGCCCCTTGAATTAATAACGGATCCATAAACGACTCCAACTGAATGACAATTAAATTGTACGGAGACTCAGAGTCGATAGTTGAATGCATCTGTGCTGCTACTGGTAAAGACATTGCGTTCATAATCTCATCCATATTTTCATCATAAACTAGTTGATTTGACCCTAAATAAGGATAAATCGAATTTAAGATGGAATATGAAAATCCATACGTTTGATAACTTTTCATATAGTTTGACTTAATCGGCGCCATCCAATCATTTCGCTCGACTGTATACAGTCCTAATGTAGTACATAAAAGAATAACTCCACACAGAACGTAGTCTATCTTTTTGACAGGAGACTTAATCTTAAATAAGAAGCCAATGACAATTATTAATATAATAAGGAGGCCTACAAAAGTAATCATCGTAGCCGGTGTAAAATATAAATCGACTAACTTCACTGCCTCTTTAATAAGAAAGACGTCTGAAAACATCAGTGGCGTTCCACGGAAATGAGCTACAATTCCGTTTGCTAGTGATAAAAAACTCCATAAAAATGTAATTAAAGAAAACATAAAAACTTTTTGTTTAACTAATAAAACAAGGCTCATACTGGCTAGTACGATACCAAAATTAACTACAAAATAAAAGGTACTTTCGTATATAAATTGCAAAACATTAGGCAATGATCCTAATTGAACCCATTGCATCATAAATATTAATACAAACGAAACTAAAATCCAAACACCATAATACCAATTACTACGTAGCAACTGCTTCGTTCTCTTTTGATTAAGCATTTGAATCCCTCCCTATATTAAAACTCAATCTGCATATAAATTGAAATGTTTTTGGCATTGTTAGAATCAGTCTTAGTTATAAAAATACTTTAGTACTAAGACAGCCTATAGTCCACCTGCCATTTCCAATGGAAATGTATCCTCCTCTGGCAGGGCTTTAATTTTTACCATGTAAAAAACTTATCTGAGCTTATATATTACTTTAATAATAGTGATTTTTAATACGTATTCTTACTCTATTTTTATCATGAAAAATGAAGCTAAACAATGAGAAATAAATGGGAGTCCATATGTCCCAACCGAATTTTCACTTCTTATTTTATTCGCGGAATAAAACAGATAGACTTAAGTTTAAACCCTTTTCCTTAAAAAATTCTTAAAGTAAACTTCCCCAATAACTTTATATCTGTTGTACACTTCAAAAAGTTTTACTACTTCTTATATAATCGAACTGTATTGATCGTGTTTAATGATTTTAAGTCTCATACGATCAATATAGTTTTCCCTCTTTTGCTCTCTACAAAAAAACAGCACAAAGTTAATGACCACCTTAAACAATCTACGCCGATTCGCTTACTATAAGGAACCCCGTACTGTTTAAAATATGAGTCATTAATTAAAGTGCTGCTAGCATTTCTATTAAAAGAAATTATTCTCCACTCATCAACAATTGGATGATCATTGCAATTAACAACAAGCTTGTCGTCCCGATTCCAGTGAGTGTATATTTTTGTTCAAGTGGGATGACGCGTTTGGGCTTTTTAGGTTTTTTCTTTTTCTTTGGTTTAAGTTCAATCTCTAATTCTTCTTCATTTTCCTCTTCTTCTTGTTGATGCTTTTGTTCATAAAAGTATAAAGCTAACTCCATGGCTAAATGATATCTTTTACGCGAGAAATTCTTTTTCAAATCAGTCAGTAAATTAGGATACATATCTTCGCTCCAGTGAGCTGGTGTGTAATCTAACATTTCATCATTATGTTTTTGAAAAACGAGGGAATCCGTTAAAGCTAAATGGTAACAATCATTTAAAAAGTCTTTATCATCTTCGTATATGTTTAAGTTTTCAGTTAATAACTCACGAGCCTTAAAAATATCTCGCTTTTTCAAGCTGAGTGATAAGATTTCAAACCGAGCTTCTTTTTCCTCAGATGTCATCATAACTCCTCCTTTTTGCAAATAAATCCTTATCACATTATATTCAACAAAATCTCGACAATATGACAAAAACAACTCCTCTGTTAGATATTATCTGTGAGCAAAACGACAGCAACCTCACCTTTCACTGTAATCAAATAAAAATTATAGTATTTATTAACGATGATATATTATACTAGTAATATAAGGATAAGGAGGGGTTATATGGGTTATTACAATGGATTTGATGGATTCTCATTAATGAGTAGTCTATTTCCAATTTTCTTTATTACAATCTTTTGTATTATTATCGGAATGATTATTTACAGCATTGTTCAATACGCACAGGATAAAAATAAACCGATTCAAACCGAACGAGTGAAGGTTGTGGCAAAACGAACCAACGTTAATCACCATCATCATAACCATGATGGGCACATTCATCATTCAACATCAACCACTTATTATGTGACGTTTGAGTTTATTACTGGACAACGTATGGAACTAAAAGTTCCAAGAAATAAGTTCGGATATATTGTTGAAGGGGATGAAGGATTATTACAATTCCAAGGTCGACTATTTGTTTCTTTTGAGGTGGCTGAACCTTTGTCCTTAGATAAATAAATTTAAAAAGCAAGTTATCACTGTAAAATGTACCCTAGAGAGTAGACAGATAAAAAAAGTCTACCCTCTAGGGTCTTTTTGGTATAATATAAACTATTAGATTT
>OHAG01001085.1_pt1 | contig 19180 bp, 16 predicted proteins | sample 1577081 | NCBI WGS metagenome assembly OHAG01 (sample SAMEA3541513, study PRJEB24748) | human gut metagenome | biome: human gut; feature: human-associated habitat; material: faeces | place: China | collected 2012
AGCTTATTTCTGTTTCATTTTGATGTCGATATAAACACCAGCCGGCATTTCCAGTCTGGACAGTGCATCTACTGTCTTCTGGCTCGGGCTTGCGATATCGATGAGTCTCTTATGAGTTCTCTGCTCGAACTGTTCTCTGGAATCTTTGTACTTATGAACAGCTCTTAAGATTGTTACAACCTCTTTCTTTGTCGGCAGCGGAACCGGACCACTCACCTGTGCTCCTGTTTTCTTTACTGTCTCGATGATCTTTCCAGCGGACTGGTCGATCAGCTGATGGTCGTAAGCCTTTAATGTGATTCTCATAACCTGACTTGCCATAAAAAAAGTCGCCTCCTTTTCGCACTTTTAATCGAAGTACGACAAGCGGTGACTGTACACGGTCTCGTGTGTATCATGCCGATTCACACGTTGTTACTGCCCCTTACCCTGAGCAGCTGTTAATTTGGTACAGTGACTTGTCGCCAGTTTCCTAACTTGACATTCGCTCCACGGAACACCTGCCATTCTCAGGCAGCAACCTCTCGTTTCAACGCTATCATGTCACAGCCAGATAAGAATAACACATCGAAATCGAAAAATCAAGCTTTTTTTGCTTATTCTTCAAGGGTTTTTTTCAATTTGTGGATAACCGGCAGGAGCATGTTCAAATCATGGTTTTCCATGCACAGATTGAAACGAAAAAGAGGAAAAAGTACACTTCATATTAATTTTCAAGTGTCTTTTTCCTCTTTGATGAGCTGTATAATGCACTGTTTCTTCTATATATAATATAGTAGAAACGCAAATTTATCTGCCGGGCAGATTCTACTGCGCAGCCCCTGCTTCTTTCTCGATCTCCAGATTCTCCTTCACCTTCGCCTCAAAATCATCGTCCGCAGTCGCTGTCTCCCCGTTCTCTGCGGAGATCTTTTCATTTACGGCATCCACGCCTTCATCGAAGACCTCCAGAGCTGTCTGAAGCTGGTTGTCCTCATCCTTCGGGATCTCGATCTTTGACTTTAAGTCTTCGTCGAGAGCTACGGTCACATCCGGCTCAATGCCAAGTTTGTGGATGCACTCGCCTGACGGGGTGTAGTAGTATGCCGTTGTGAGCTTCAGACCGCTGCCGTCCGGCAGGTTGAATATGCCCTGAGCGATTCCTTTTCCGAAGGTCTTCTCGCCTACAATCGTTGCCCAGGCATTGTCCTTTAAGGCACCTGTCAGAACCTCGGACGCACTGGCGCTTTCACCGTTTACAAGAAGAATGATCGGGACATCTACCTCATGTCCGTCATCGGAAGTATAGACGCTGTCATCGATTCCTTTTCCCTTGAAGCTTACAATGGTCTTTCCATCCGGAAGCAGGTAGTCCGCAATATCCTTCGCCGCCTGAACAACGCCGCCGCCGTTGTTTCGAAGATCGATGATCAGCTTGTCCATTCCCTTGGATGCCAGATCATCCACAGCGCTCTTAAACTGTTCAGAGCTTACCTCCTCAAAGGAAGAAAGTGAAATGTAGCCGGCATGATTATCCAACAGTTCATACTCTACTGTTGGGTTCTCCACCATACGGCGCTCCACGTCCATCTCTACATACTCATCCGTGGACTGGCGGTACACAGTCAGATGAACCTTCGTCCCCTCCTCACCTCGGATGTGGTCACTGACGAGAAGAGACAGGTCCTCTCCGGTAGCCTCGATATCTTCTACTTTATAGAGGATATCTCCCGGCAGCATTCCGGCTTCCTGGGCCGGGGAGTTCTTGAACACGTTGACCGCTGTGATGATTCCTGTGTATACATTCTGGCTCACTTGTACACCAATTCCGCAGTAAGTTCCGGAAGTCTCCTCATTCAGGCTTGTGTACTCGTCCTTATCGTAATATACGGAATACGGATCGTTCAACGAGGACATGTAACCGCGGTAGATCCAGTCTTCCGCCGTTCCGTTCTTTGCCTGTTCTTCCTCCGTCATGTTCTCATCGAACAGGAAGTACTTATCGATCAGTGCCTCCATATACTGAAGCTTCGGCGTGATCTTGTTCATATCCAGCTGAGTGCCGGATGTCTCCGCGGTCTGTGTGCTCTGGCTCTCAGATGCACGCCTTCCTACGGTCCAGATCCCCGTTGCAACACCTACGACTGCAAGTCCGGAGAATGCTGTCACAAGGACGCCGACAAGGACGCCTTTCCAAAATTTATTTTTTGTCTCTTTCTCTTCCAATGTCTTTTCTCCTTCATCCCAGGGCAGCCAGATCTCATCCGATAAAAACTGTGCCAGGATCTTTATGTAAAAAGTCTACAGGTCATATTTCCCTGCATTCAGCACCGCAGGCTCTCTTTTCTGCCTGTCAGTCCCTACGGGCTCACATATTTCGTCGGATTCACATAGGACCCGTTCACCCGGACTCCGAAGTGGAGATGAGACCCGGTGGAGTATCCCGTCGAACCGACCTTCGCGATGGTCTGTCCCTTTTTCACACTCTGCCCCTGTGATACAAGCAGGCTCGATGCATGCATATAAACTGTATACACGCCGCCGCCATGGCTTATCATCACATAATTTCCTGCAGAAGAACTGTAAGTCGCGATCACGACCTCACCCGCAGCAGCAGCCACGATCGATGTTCCCGTCGGCGCGCTGATATCAATTCCCTGATGGTTCGAGGACGCGCCCTTCGTCGGGGATTTTCGCCCTCCAAAGCCGGAAGTAATCCGCCCGCTGGCAGGACACGGCCATGTAAAGCTAATGTCCCCAAGACTCACGGTTTTATACGTCTGTGCCGCCTTGTTTGCCGCTGCGGCCTTTTTCTTTTCTTCCTCGGCTTTCTTTCTCGCTTCCTCTTCCTTCCGCTTGATCTCTGCCTCGATGGACTTGATCTGGTTCTCCTGGGCCTCGATAGACTTCGCGTACTCGGAGATCTGTCCCTCCGCGGAGGCGATCTTCGTCTCGTAGTTCTGAAGCTCCGTCTGTTTCGCGGCGAGAAGCTTCTCCACGGATGCCTGCTTTGCCTCCGTCTCATTCTGAAGATTTAACAGTTCAGCATGTTCTTCTTCCAGAGCTTTCTCTTTCTCTGCGATCTTCTCCTTCGTTGCGGCATACTCATCGAGTTTCTGCCGGTCGTAGGAAGAGATTTTTGTGATATACTCCGCCTTGCTTAAAAGCTCTGAGAGGGACCCCGCCTCCATGAGAAGATCCACGTAGGTGCTGTCGCCCTTCTCGTACATATATTTTATCCGGAGCTTCATGGATTCATACTGGCTTTTCTCCGTCTCCTTCGCCTCGGAGAGTTCCTGCTTTGTCGTATCGATCTGCTTTTCCTTCGCGTCGATGTCATCATTCAGCTTTGAAAGCTCATTTCCAATGGATTCTAGGCTGGAATCCAGCTTTTTGACATAGGCGGTCGTGTCGCTTTTCAGTCCTTCCAGGTTCTTTAATTCCTGTTCTGTTTTCTTTTTTTCCGCTTCCAACGCCGTTTTTTTGTTCTTCGCGTCACTCAGTCCGCTCTTCGTCGCCTGGGCGGAAAGCGGCGTCGCGAGAACAAGGGCAAAAGACAAGGCCGCAGCCAGAAATTTTCCTGATCTTCTCATTTGTCTCTCCCTCCTACACGCGCAGCTCTCTGCGGATCGTAAAGAAACTTACGAAAAATCCAAGTCCGCCGCCGAGTGCGAAAGCGATCGCTGCCATCGTCGGATAGAAGGTTCCGATCGGCAGGAACTGGATGATCCCAGAGAGAAGTTCAAACCGGTTCATCACATATTCCACGGTCTGACGGTAAACGATCAGCATGACTCCCAGCGGGATCGCCGTTCCGATCAGCCCCAGGATCGTTCCCTCCACCACAAACGGTGCCCGGATCATGAAATTTGTCGCTCCGATGAGCCGCATGATCCTGTTTTCATTTTTCCGAAATTCAGCCGCCACAGAGATCGTATTGCTGATCAGGAACACCGCAACCGCGAGCAGCATTGCGATCAGGACGCCAAACAGCAGTCCAAGAATCTTATTAAAGCTTTCCAGTCCCGTTGCGGCACTGTTGGAATAATTCACTTTCCTCACACCGGAAAGTCCTTGCAGGTATGCCACCATTCCATCCTGATCTGTAATACGATTCAGGCGGATCTCATAGGAAGAAGAACCCGCTAACGGATTGTCATCTGCAAATCCTTCCGCAAGCGCTTCCTCCTCTCCGAAATATTCGCTCTTAAAGCTGTCCCACGCCTCCTCGGCGGAGACGAATTTTATCTCTTTTATCATTCCCGATTTGTCCGACTCGATTTTCGCGCCGATGTCTTTGATCTCGTCCTCCGTCAGGTTCTCATCAAAAAATACCGTGATTCCCATTGTGGTCTCCGCCGTGCGGACCATATATTCGATGTTGGTGATCACGGAGAAAAATACGCAGAATAAAAAAATACATGCAGAAATGATCGCGGTCGACGCAAGGGAAAACCAGATATTTCTGCATATATTTACCAGTCCCTGCTTCATGCAGAACCAGAATGTACTAATCCTCATAACGGTACCCACTTTCCTCCTCATCACAGACCACCATTCCGCGGTCGATCGTGATGACGCGTTTCTTCATCAGGTCCACGATCTCATGGCTGTGTGTGACAACGATCACCGTTGTTCCACGCCGGTTGATCTTCTCCAGGAGTCCCATGATCTCCATCGCATTGTGGGGATCCAGGTTTCCTGTGGGCTCATCGGCAAGCAGGATCTCCGGGCGATTGATCAGTGCCCGGGCAATCGCCACGCGCTGCTGTTCTCCGCCGGAGAGCTGATGCGGGAAAAACTTATACTTGGAAGAAAGGCCTACCATCTTTAACATCTGCGGAACCGATTCCCGGATCGTCCGGCTGGACTCCCCGATCACCCGCTGGGCAAATGCCACATTCTCATAGACCGTCTTGTCCTTTAAAAGACGGAAATCCTGGAATACGACACCGAGACGCCGGCGATACTTCGGAACATATCTTCGCGGCATCTTTCTGAGGTCCATGTCATTAACGACAACACGACCGGAGGTCGGCTCCACTTCCTTCAAGAGGATCTTGATCAGTGTAGATTTTCCGGAACCGCTCCGGCCGGTTATGAAGACAAATTCCCCGTCATCGATGGTGATGTTCACGTCCTTCAGGGCTTTCGTACCCCTGTCATAGGTCTTTGTCAGTTTTGAAATTTCTATCATAATTTAGTAGTCCAGATTCTCCATGTACTTCATGTACTTTACAACCATCAGGGCAATTTTGAAGGTGATCGCATCCTCAAATACTCGCAGATCCAGTCCGGTGCTCTTCTGGAGCTTATCCAGACGATAAACAAGCGTATTTCTATGGATGTAGAGCTGTCTTGATGTCTCGGAGACATTCAGGCTGTTCTCAAAGAATTTGTTGATCGTTGTGAGTGTTTCCTCGTCGAACTCATCCGGGTTCTTTCCATCAAAAATTTCTTTGATAAACATCCGGCAGAGTGGAAGCGGAAGCTGATAGATCAGACGGCCAATACCGAGGTTGGAGTACGCTACAACGTTCTTGCTGCTGTAGAAGATCTTTCCGACATCGAGAGCCATCTTTGCTTCCTTGTAGGAACGGGAAACATCCTTGATCTCGCCAACGATGGTACCGAACGCGATGCGCACTTTGGACATCGCCTCTGTGTTCAGCATATCTAAAATCGTATTTGCTGTCTTCTCGAGATCTTCATAGGTCTCACCCGGTTTCACCTCACGGACAAGAATGATATTCTTCTCGTCGACTGCGGTGATAAAGTCTTTTGTCTTTGTGGAGAACAGGCTGCGCATGGTCTCCAGGGCATTCGTATCTTTCTCATTCTTTGTCTCGATCAGGAATACGATACGTTTTACATTTGTCTCGATATGAAGTTTCTTCGCCCGGTTGTAGATATCAACGAGCAGAAGATTATCAAGAAGCAGGTTCTTGATGAAATTATCTTTATCGAATCTTTCTTTGTAGGCCACCAGAAGATTCTGGATCTGGAATGCTGCCAGTTTGCCTACCATATACACGTCATCGCTGCCGCCTTTTGCAAGCAGGATGTACTCAAGCTGATGTTCATCAAATACTTTAAAGAACTGATAACCGGAAATCACCTGGCTGTCCGCCGGAGAATCCACAAACGCAAGTATGGAACTTTCATACTCTTCCGCATGCTCGAATGTGGAAGCCAGGACCTTTCCCTCCACATCACAGACGCACAGGTCAATTCTTGTAATCTCTTTCAGTCCTTCGATATTCGACTGTAAAATCTGATTTGAAATCATAGCGCCCTCTCCTTTTCACAGTATGGACATATCCACATTTATTCTAATGCAAAATCACAAAAAAGAAAAGAATTTTTTTGTATTTTTTACTAAAAAACATGCAAAAAGGCAGACCGAGTTCCCCTTCCGGAACCGGTCTGCCTGATATTTTGGTTATTCATAACTATTCAGTATCTTCATAGTTACACGCAAAAATCCATTCCTGATCAGCTTCGCTGATGGGATTTTTTGCCTTCCTGCCTATGTTCCCTTACGGTCAGCGCAGCAAGTGCACAGACCTGTTGGACAGTTATGGTTATTCTTTAATGATTTTTTCTGTTTCTTTGTCGAAAAGGTACACATCGTCGCCGGAAATCGCAAAGGACATTTTCTTTCCGGATGGCTTTTCGCCGTCGGATGCTTTTGCAAGAAATTCGTTTTCTCCAACACGGAAACGGATGTATGTGGCATCCTCGATCTCCTCGCTGCCAAGAATCTCTCCGGTGATCTCACCCTTTCCATCCTTCGCCGGAACAATTTTTTCCGGTCGAACGCCTGTGAACACTTCTTTTCCAACATAGTCGAGCTTCTTTAACTGTTCAGCCTTTTCTCCGGAAAGCCGGATCTTTCCTGACGCAAACTTCAGAATAATATTTCCGTTCTCCTCCAACACCTTGGCAATGGAAAGATCCATTCTCGGTGTTCCGAAGAATCCTGCCACAAACAGACTCTCCGGATGGTCATAGATATTCTGCGCGGAGTCTTCCTGGCAGATCTCGCCCTCGTTCATGACGATCATTCTCGTTCCTAATGCCATAGCGGTCTTCTGGTTGTCCGTCGCGTAGATCACGGTAATTCCAAGCTCACGGTTGATATTTGCGAACTCTTTTCTCATCAGTTCCTGGACATCCGGGTCTGCCTCCGCGATGGTGCGGTCCAAGAGCAGGATCCCCGGGCGGCGCATCAGGGCGCGTCCGAGAAGAACACGGTATGTATCCGCTGCCGAAAGTTCCTCCGGCATTTTTTCAAGGATTCCATCGATTTTCAGGATCCCCACAGTCTCATCCACTCTTTTCGCGATCTCTGCAGCCGGCATCTTTGCCATTCTGAGGGAGAATGTAAGGTTGTCCTCCACACTCATTCCAGGATAGAGCACGCTGTTCTTGAAAAGCATTGCGACGTTTCTCTCTTTCGGGTCCGCATCCGTCATATCCATTCCATCGATCATCAGACTGCCGGAGGTAATCTCCTCCAGGCCGCCGATCATCCGAAGTAGCGTCGATTTTCCGCATGCCGTCGGTCCCACCAGGATCAAAAATTCCCTGTCCTTCACTTCCAGATTGAAATCCCGGATTGCCTGCTGGTCACCCGGGAATGTCTTGTTGATATTCTTTAACGTTAAACCGGACATTGACTTCCTCCTGATCTGTATTCTTCATGGTTAACTGGAAAATTGCAGACTTAACCTATTTTTATATCGGTTGTATTCATCATACACAAATAACACTTGTTTTTCCATATGGTTATTCCACAAAAAAATTCCGTTTTTTCCATGCATATTCCATATAGTGAATTCAAGTTTTTGACAAATATACTCTTTTTTCATAAAAACAGGCAGGAAGATAGTTAAATCATTATCAAAATTGCCAAAAAAGCAGCGGCCGTCATTTTCTGACAGCCGCTGCTCAGGTTCCAAAAATTTTATAACTGCTCAGTCCATTCACAGTCACACAAAAAATCCATTCCAGCCCTGCTTATTTTACAGCAATTGCCTCCATCTCAAGCAGAACATCCTTCGGAAGTCTTGCAATCTCCACACAGGAACGTGCCGGGCAGTCTTTTTCGAAATATTTCGCGTAGATGCCGTTGATGGTTGCGAAATCATCCATATTTTTGATAAATACACTTGTCTTTACGACCTGGTCGATGGATGTTCCTGCTGCCTCAAGAAGATTCTTCATGTTCTTCATAACCTGCTCCGCCTGTGCTTCGATTCCCTCCGGGATCACACCTGTCTCCGGATCTACCGGGATCTGTCCTGACGCGAATACGAAGCCGTTTGCCTCAATTGCCTGAGAATACGGTCCGATTGCTGCCGGTGCTTTTGTTGTGCTGATTACTTTCTTCATGTGATTGTCCTCCATATTTTCCTTATTTATCGATTTTTCGGATGCTCTTCTCCGTGATCTCGATCTTTCCTTCTTTTAATAAGTGACCTACCGCGCGCTTGAACGCATTCTTACTGAGTTTAAATTCTCTCGCGATAACTTCCGGTGATGCCTTATCGTTGAACGGTAAAACTCCGTCAAACTCTTCGATGACCTTCATGACAAGATCGGAGTCAGAAAAGATCTGGCTGCCTGCCTTGTCGCGTGTTGTGAGGTCAAGCTTTCCATCCCCACGGACTCTCGTCACACGGACGCGGATCTCGTCTCCTACCTTGTAGCCGGAAAACAGCTCCTTTTTCGGGATCATTCCCTGGTAGATCCCATCCACTGCAACGAATGCGCCCATATCTGGATTGATCTCAAATACAAATCCATCCGCCTCGTCTCCGGTGTGGTACGGGGAATCACATCTCAGATACTGGTACGCCTTCATGGTCGCCGCGAGACGTTTGCTCTTATCGACATAGAGGGCAACCAGGCATTTCTCCCCTTTGCGGACCTGGTGGGTCTGCTCCTTAAACGGGAGCAGGAGATCTTTCTCCAGTCCCATATCGAGAAACGCGCCGATCTTTGAGACTTCTTTCACCTCAAGGACCGCCGTCTCACCCAGAGTGACCTTCGGGCGGGATGTCGTCGCGATCAGGCGGTCCTCAGAATCCTTGTAGAGGAACACCTCCAGCTCATCACCGATCTTTGTTCCTTCCGGCACCTGTTTTTTGGGGAGAAGAACACCCTGGGCATCCGCCTTGTCCCCGTCAGAAAGGTAAATTCCGAAGTCTTTCTCCTTGATCACCTTCAGTTTCTGAATTTTTCCGATTTCCATCATGTCTTTCGTCCTCCCGCAGCCGGACACTTTTACGGCTGCGTCCTCTCTTTTAACTCAATATTTGCGAACACATCACCATTTGTATTGCAAAGAGATACGAGATGCGATCTCCCCTCTCTTGCGCTCTTGACAACGATCTCATCCCCGAGCACCGCCGCCTTCCGGTACTCTGCCCGGATCTCGCCGATCTCGATTCCCGCAGGGACAAGTTCTCTCGCGATATCCACATACTGGGCGTTATTTACATGGAGATTTGTATCCAGAAGATGTTTCATGACCACCAGACGTCCAGTCTCTTCCATCTCCTTCGGCACGGCGATCTTTCGTCCCGCGTCCTCCATCTCGATCTTCGGATTAAATTCGCCGTACGGATCAGTATCCGCATCCGTAATCCTCATAGGCCGGCCAGTCTCCGTATTCATCAGAAACCAGTAGGAATTGGCTTTCACCAGATATTCTCCTTTTTCATCGAGGATCGCGAAATTTCTCAGTGCGTAAAGTCCCTTGACCGCATAGGGCCATGTCAGGACCTTGATCCATTCTCCGAGGACCGGACGGCGTCCGATCACGATCTGCCAGGAAGATAAAAGCCACGCCTTCTTCTCCCGTCCAAGATATCCGATCCCGACTCCGGCATCCTCCGACTGCATCGTCGAGCAGTCCTGCATATAATTCATAATTCCGGTCAGGGACAGCTTCGCGTCAATATCCGTCTCACTGTACCGGACCCGGCTGTTTAATTCGTACATAGTCTAACCTCATGTTGTTGTCTCAATCTGTCTCTAACTTCCTGCTCATGAACACGGATCTTCAACGCTCAGATGTCTGCCAATGCAAACCGTCCATCCGCACCACTACCTTAACACAAATGCCTGCCAAGCGCAAGAAAAAAGACCATTAAGCCTTGCATTCACAAAGATTAACAGCCTTTTGTTAACTGGGCTACAAGGATTCGAACCTTGAAAATGACGGAGTCAGAGTCCGTTGCCTTACCATTTGGCGATAGCCCAATAATATGTGCCTTAAGCACTTGAACGATATTAAGTTTTAAAACTGGGCTACAAGGATTCGAACCTTGAAAATGACGGAGTCAGAGTCCGTTGCCTTACCATTTGGCGATAGCCCAATGCATCAACAGGTTGTATTATAACGCAACGACTCTGATCCGTCAACTGTTTTTTTCAATTTTTTTACTTTTTTAATTCTGATTTTTCGGATTATCCGGATCTTCAAATCCCGGTCCCCTTAAGTACGCCGGTGTTTTCGTCTCCGGCGTCAGCATTCCGGACGCGGCGGTAGTCTCTGTAACCGCTGCTGTTGTCTCCGGGGCTGTCGGCGGTGCAGTTTCCGGCGGCACAGTTTCCGATGCTGTAGTTCCCGGTTCCGCAGTTTCCGGTTCCGCAGTTTTCGGCTCCGTAGTTTTCGGCTCCGCAGTTTTCTGCGGCACAGTCTCTGTCGGAGAGGTCCGGGAATTCGATGAATGCCGGTCTTTCTCATCCGGATCGCCCAGCTCCCTGTTCGTCTCCTGATCCACCCAGTCCACGCTCTCCCCGGCCTCCAGAGCTTTTCTCCGTCTCTGCATCTCGGAAAGTCCGTCATTTTTCGTGGATTCTCTCTCGTCACCCGTATCCAAAGCCGCAGATTTCTGTTCTGACACAGCTTCTGTTGTCTCTAAAGCTGCTGTCTCCTCCGTGGTCTCTTCGCTTGCTTTTTCGAAAGTTGTCTTTACGACCACCGGTTTTAAGGATATCTGATATTCCTGCTCATTGATCTCCCGGATCAGGCGTTTTGAGGAATACCCGGCAAGTTCTTCCTGCTTTCCTATCGTGATCCCCGGATTTTCCGAAAAAAGATGCTTTAAAAATTCTGCCTTCGTCACCGTGATCCCATATTTTTCCGCAATCTCCCGGGTTTTTGTGTCCTCTTCTGACTCAAACACATAGACCGTCGCCCTGGACTCCTTTTTCTGAAGCTCGGATTCCGTCTGCTTTTGCAGCTCTTTTACGATCTTTTCCGGTGACGCCTTTACTTCCGCGCCGGACTTCCGGACGGAGATCAGGATTCCCCCATCCTCTCCGAGACTGTTGTTATCCGCAAGCCTGTCAAAGATCTTCCCCACTGCGATTCCAAGGCTTTTCCCCTCAAACACGGTCATGGAGACTGCCTCATTTGATCTGGCCATCATTCCCTTTGCAGATAACACGGATCCCCGCCGGTTCATGGTAAATTCCATCATAATATCCGAATTTACTTCCATGATCAGTGACTCCTTCCGGTTCTTCCCCATCATCAGCACCGCCATCAGGCATACTGCTGCCGCGCAGATTGACAGAGCTCCTCCGGCCCGTCTGAACCACTTTTTCAGGGAGTCCATAGAGAATTCACCGTTTACGTCCATCCCGGCTTCCCGTAACTCCTGCTTCTTTTTCTTTTCCTTAACTGGCATGTCCTCATATTCTTTGTTCTGATTCATCATACCGTTTCCCTTTCGCCCTCATAGCCCACGTGGAGAAGGAATAATCCCTCGGGCGGAGCTGTTCTTCCCGCCATATCACGGTTTTTCGCTGCAATGATCTCTTTCATTTTCTCCGGTCTCCGCGTTCCACTGCCGACCTCCAAAAGCGTTCCCGTTAAGATCCGCACCATGTTATAGAGAAAGCCGTTTCCTGTATACAGGAATTCGAGCTTCGTTCCATGTTCCACGATCCGGATCTCATCGATCCGGCGCACCGTGCTTTTTTTCATTCTGCGGTTCGCGCAGAAGCTTTTGAAGTCATGTTCGCCGATAAGAAATTCCGCCGCCTGTCTCATCGCTTTCACATCCAGCTTCTTCCCGCAGCCATAGACATATTTTCGTTCGAATACGTTTTTCTTATCCCCGGTCTCCACATAATATCCATATGTCTTTGATGTGGCAGACAGGCGGCTGTGAAACCGTTCCGGCACGATCTTCGCAGAGAGGACCCTGATATCATCCGGAAGATACCGGTTCAGATATTCCCGTGCTGCCTCTCCGTCCGGACAGATTTCCGCATTAATATGGAAATTAGCTACCTGACCTCTCGCATGGACCCCCGCATCCGTTCTTCCGGAGCCATGGACCTCTATCTCTTCTCCAGCCATTCTGAAAAGCACGTTTTCCAGTTTTCCCTGAATCGTATTGTCGGTATTTCCCTGTTTCTGCCACCCATCATACCGGCTTCCGTCGTATTCCAGAGTAATGCGGATATTATTCTTCATGATTGTTCCTTCCTGATCTCCAACTGAATGCGGCCCGTCACATTCAGATGTCCCCGCGGCCGCTTATTTTCTTTTAAACAAAAATTCCCGGCAGAAATTACTCCTTATCCGCCGGGAATGTCTGGCTCATCTGCCTGTTACCGTCTGAAAAAGACTACTGATCTTCCAGAACCGATGTACAATGCGGACAGCGTGTCGCATGAATATTGATTTTCGTTTTGCAGTACGGGCATTCTTTTTCCGCAGATTTCACCATTATTTTACCAATTTTTTTCTCTGTTGGGAATACCCGGAGACCGTTTTTTTATCTCTGTGCCTGTTTTTTTATCATTCCGCCGTTTTAGACGGGTTGAATATATGTGTCAGGAAAATAAACATCTCATGGGCGAACAGCGGCATGGCCGCAAGCACGAGCAAAGTTTTCCATTCCCCGGCATTCAAACGCACCGTCTGAAATGCCGCAACCAGAGCCGGCTGTTCCGTCACCATAAGCTGCAGAGCAAATCCAATGAATACTGCAGCGATCATCAGAGGGTTCCCTCCATGATCCATCCGAAATACAGATTTTTCCACGTCACGCATTCCGATCGCATGAAAAAGCTGTGACAATCCAAGAACCGTAAATGCGTATGTCTGGCAGCATGCAAGAAGCTTTGGAGACTGTAAGACGTCCGCCACCGCTGCCGGGGTCAGCTGCCGTCCGCTGCTTACAAGAAGCTTTGCAGGAACGATCAGAAACGCGGTCAGACTGATCAATGCGATCAGGAAACCGTAAAACAACGTACAGACTCCGCCGCCATGCGCAAACAGGCTCTCTCCTTGCTTTCTCGGTTTTTCTTTCATCAGTTCTCTCCCGTCACATACATCTGTCCCCAGGGCCAGAGCCGGCAACGAATCCGTGATCAGATTGATCCACAGGATATGACTTGCCTTAAGAGGTGCCGGAAAGGAAAAAAGGATCGCAAAAAACATGGTCATGATCTCACCAAAATTCGATGATAAAAGAAAAATGACCGTCTTTTTAATATTGGCATAGATCTCTCTTCCTTCCCGGACAGCTTCCCGGATCGTTGCAAAATTGTCGTCTGTCAATACTATATCTGCTGCCTGCTTTGCCACATCCGTTCCGCTCATTCCCATCGCGATCCCGACATCCGCCGCCTTTAAAGATGGGGCATCATTAACTCCATCCCCGGTCATCGCCACGATTCCGCCGTTTTTTTTCAATGCCCGGACGATCCGTACCTTATGATCCGGAGAAACTCGTGCAAATACCCGGATCTCCGAAATCTTATCAGCAAGCTCCCCATCGCCCAGGCAATCCAGCTCTGCCCCTGTCATGCACTGAGAGGGAGAATCCGCGATCTTAAGCGTTCTTGCGGTCGCAAGTGCCGTATCCTTATGATCCCCTGTAATCATAACGGTCGTAACACCTGCATGGCGGAATTCTTCCACTGTTCCGGAAACCTCCGGACGGACCGGGTCCTCAAGCACTGCCATTCCCAGAAAGGTCATTCCCTTCTCGGAAAGATCCTTTCCCTCCTTTACCGCCGCCCCAAGAACACGCCCACCGGACGCAGACATTTTTTCTGCCCGCCTCATGTACCATGTTCGTTTCGATACTCCCATCGGATGAACTCCCACCTCGTCTCGGTAGGAGGTGCAATTTCCAAGAATCATGTCCGGTGCACCTTTCGTGAACGAAACTGTCCGCATTCCGTTTTGATGCACCGTCGTCATACACTTTCTCTCCGAGTCAAACGGACGCTCCGCAATTCTTTTCCACGCATCCCGGATCTGTTCGGACTGTTTTTCCCCATTCCTTGCATTTTTATCCGCATATAAAAGAAAAGCTGCTTCTGTAGGATCTCCGATGATTCCGTGCTTTCCCCATCTTGCATCATTGCAGAGTAAAAATGTTCGTAAAAGCCACTCTCTGTCCCCATCCAGATTCCGCACCGTCATCTGATTTTTTGTCAATGTCCCCGTTTTGTCCGAGCAAACCACATTAACCGCTCCAAGAGTTTCCACAGAAGGAAGACGTCTCACGATCGTATGTACCTTCGCCATCCTCGAAACAGAAAGCGCAAGGACGATCGTCACCACAGCCGGAAGTCCTTCCGGAACTGCTGCCACAGCCAAAGAGATCGCTGTCAGAAACATCTCCCCAACATCCCGCTTCTGCCAGACTGCCGCCAGAAAAAGGATCGTACAGAGACCCACAGCCAGAATACTAAGAAATGTTCCCAACTCTCCCAACCGTTTCTGAAGCGGTGTAATCTCTTCCGGTGTTTCATGGATCATTTTCGCGATTCGTCCGATCTCAGTTTGCATCCCGGTATCTGTAACAATCCCTTCACCGCGTCCGGCAGTCACAAAGGTTGACATATATGCCATATTTTTTCGATCACCGAGAGGTGTTCCGGTCGAAGCCACATACTGCGCATCCTTTTCCACCGGTACAGACTCTCCGGTAAGTGATGCCTCCTGTACCTTCATATTTTCCGAACGGATCAGTCGGAGATCCGCCGGTACCTGCTGCCCGGCATTTAAAAGCACCCTGTCGCCCGGCACCAGCTCCGCCGCGTCCATCTCCAAAAGCTTTCCGTCCCGCCGGACAAGCGCCTTCCTTGTTGTCAGCTTTTTTAATGACTCCAGCGCTTTCTGGGCCTTTCCCTCCTGAATCACACCAACCGTTGCATTGAGCAGCACAACTGCTGCAATGATCACCGCATCTCCTCGTTCTCCAAGAAATACAGAAATTCCTCCTGCCGCCAAAAGTACATAGATCAGCGGATCCATCAATTGCGAAAGCATCCGTTCTGCCACAGACGGAGGCCTTTTCTCCTCCAGCTCGTTCCGCCCATACTCCCGAAGCCGCTTTGTCGCTTCCTTCCCACTCAATCCCCCGTCATCCGACGATCCCAGCAGCATTTTTGTCTCAAAAACAGAGCACCGTTCAAAATCCCCCGGCTTTTCCATAAAAAAATTTCTCTCCATCCTCTTTTGCTCAAAGCAAGTTTATGAGGATGGAGAGGAAATCATGCCTGCATTCCCATTCTCCGACTGACCGATCAACGAAATTTATAATTTTTTATGATCGCCTGCAAGGTACGTGTCCCATTATATTCATTTACATCCGGATAATAGATCATGTCGATCGTATTCTGCCCTGTCTGCTCTTCCAAAAAACGATCTCCATCTGCAAACAGCAGACCATCGAACGGATGTCCAGTGTTCGTCACCAGATTCATTTTCACGACATTTCGATTTTTTCCAAGAACACGTACATTTCGAATCGTCAGACTTTTCTGGGCAAACAACGGTTTTTCATTTCCCTGCCCGAATGGTTCCAGACCTTTGAGCTCATCCACGATTTTTTCATTCACATACTCAAACGGCATCGGAACATCGATCCAGATCTGCGGAACGAAATCATCTTCCGTAAGCTTTGCATTTTCATTCAGTCTTCTCCTGAACTCATCAATATCACTTTCCTCAATGGAAAGTCCCGCTGCCATTGGATGCCCGCCAAATTTCACCAGCAGATCCGACACCTCGCAAAGCCCCTGGTACATATGGTATGCCTCTATGGAACGTCCGGATCCCTTCGCACTCTGCTCGCCTCTCGTCAGCACAAAGGATGGCTTATGGAAATGCTCCCGGAGTCTTCCGGCTATGATCCCGGCAAGTGATTCATGGCACTCCGGCAAGAACACCACCAGCACCTTATCCGACATATAGAAACGTTCTACCTGTTCGATAGCCTCTGTTTCTCCCTTTGCCGTCATATCCTTTCTCACATCATTGAGTTCCTTTAATTCATCCGCCAGCCCACTGACCCGGTCCGGATCCTGTTCTAACAACATCCGGAGCGCGACCTTCGCACTTTTCAACCGTCCACCTGCATTTAAGCACGGTCCGATCACAAAACCAATGTGATATGCGCTCAGATTGTTTATATCCAGATTGTTTTTCTCTACAAGCATTCTGAGACCGGTGTTCTTCGTCGAACCGATCTTTTTCAGTCCATATTTGACGATCAGACGGTTTTCATCCTGCAGCTTCATGACATCTCCCACGGTCGCAATGGCCGCAAACTCCAGAAGCTCCATCCACTCATGCTCCGGAATTCCAAGATCCTCATAGATCACGTTTATAAGCTTCCATGCTACGACCGCACCGCAAATTTCATGGTACGGATACGTCTCCCCGTCCTGCTTCGGATCAACCACTGCATCTGCCGGCGGCAGAATCTGTCCATAAACATCTACCGGTACTTCATGATGATCGGTCACCACAACCGTCATGCCAAGCTGCTTTGCGATGCTGATCTCCTTTAATGCCGCGATTCCATTATCACAGGTCACAAGTGTATCGATCCCGTCCTCTGCTGCCTGACGGATGATGGATTCATTGATCCCGTAGCCATCCCGGATCCGGTCCGGTATCTCATAATCAATCTGCCCATTTCCGGCAGCACGGTGAAATCCCTTGAGAAGAATATATGTTGAACAAACACCATCAATATCGTAGTCGCCGATGATCCGGATTTTTTTCCCTTCTATCAACTTCTTTTCAATGATCCCCGCAGCGGTCTCCATTCCCTTCATCTGTCGCGGATCATAAAGATCATCCAGTGTCCCGTAAAGATACTTTCTCATCTCACGTTCATCCAAAAGACCTCGGTTTCGCATGATCCGAACAGCCACCGGACTCACCCCCAGACGCATCGCAAGCCCGTTAAAATCTGCCCGTTTTGTCTGAAGCATCCAGATTTCTTTCTTTTTCTGCATCGTTTCTCTCCCTCTTTGCGCTTCCTCATTCCGGCACGTTCAATACTTCTGGCCATTTTCCTTCAGCCATTGCCGCCGTTTTCGATAATCCGGCAGAATCTTCTCCACTTCATCCCAGAATTCCGTGCTATGGTTCATCTGGAGCCGATGGGCAAGCTCATGGACCACAACATAGTCCAGAATCTCCTCCGGCATCAGAACCAGCTTCCAATTAAAATTCAGGTTTCCCTTTGCACTGCAGCTCCCCCAGCGCGTCTTTTGCTCCCGGACCGTGATCGATCCATATGAAACGCCCATGAGCCCTGCGTAATAACAGCATCGTTCTTTTAACACGTTTTCCGCTCGTTTTTTTCCTTCAAGACGTTCCGTTTCTGTGTAGGACGGACGCACTGCAAGGATCTGTTCTCCGGCACGGAGCCTCACCTCGATCCAATCCCGATGACTCTCCACAAACCAATCCGCAGTCTCCGGCGGTGTCCGGAAAGGAGCACGCACCGTAATCGTTCCGTCAAGCTCCACCTTCAAAGACATGGAACGGCGCCTGGACCGGACCAGCTCATATGTAAAATGTTCCGTTCTTCTTTTCATGATTTCCTCCAGAAGCTTCTTCCTTTTTCACTGCACAAGTTTCACAGAAAGTTCCATCAAAAGTTCCCATGAAATCGAAAAAAGGCATCTGCAATTGCAGATGCCTTAATCAGCGCGCCAGAGAAGATTCGAACTCCCGACACTACGGTCCGTAGCCGTATGCTCTATCCAGCTGAGCTACTGACGCACGCTCTCTGAGTTTCAGATGTCTGTCACTCAACAAAAAATATTCTACTATATATTTTCTTCTTTGTCAACACTTTTTAAATTTTTTTCAATTTTTTTCTTTTCCCTTACATCAATATCATAAGCCGCAAAAAAGCTTTGGGGCCATCACGCCAAAGCGTAACAGCCCCGTCTTTTTTTACTTCTCGTAATAGCAATCTCCCAAATAATGGAAGGACGTATTTTTGTTAAATTTGAATCCCTTAAGGTCTGCTCTTCTTCCTACCATGCTATATTTGTAATACAGAGGTACCCACGGACAGAGCTCATTTAAGCGAACCTGAAGGTCTTTATATATCTGGAGGCGTTTTTCTTGATTTGTTTCCACCGCTGCAGCATCGATCATTTCATCTACCTTATCATCTTTGAGATATGCACGATTGCCGCTCATTCCACAGTTTCTTGAATGGAATAACTGAGTTACACTATATGCCGGATCACAAGTAGTATTTACCCAGCCAAGAATCAGGAGATCATGTTCTCCGGCATTGATCGCATCCTGAAATGCTCCCCATTCATACACATTGATGTCTACATTAATGCCAACCTGAGCTAACTGAGCCTGAACTACCTGTGCAGCACGACTTCTTACTTCTCCGGATACGTACATCTTAAGATCCAGTCCATTTTCATATCCTGCTTCTGCAAGAAGTTCTTTGGCTTTTTCCAGATCCTGAGGATATGGCTTTACGTCCTCATTCCACCCAGGCACAGTCTTTGCAACAACGGAGGTGGCTACTTCACCGCGACCTTCTACAATCGTATCTACGAATTCCTGACGATTCGTGGCATAATTGATCGCCTGACGTACCCGGACATCATCCAATCCTTTTTTAGTTGTGTTCATAGCCATAAATTCTATAGAAGGTGCCGGCCAGCTTTCCAGAACAAGATCTTTACAGTTCTCAATATTGACAGCATCCACCGGATCTACGGCTAAGATCACATCAATCTCCCCTGTTTCCAGTGCGATTGTACGAGCACTTCCTTCCGGAATGATCCGGGTTGTAATCGAAGTGGCTGTAGCAGGTCCATCAAAGTAGTCATCAAACCGGACCAACGTCCAGTGGTCATTCGGAACCCACTCTTT
>OHAG01001103.1_pt1 | contig 18894 bp, 13 predicted proteins | sample 1577081 | NCBI WGS metagenome assembly OHAG01 (sample SAMEA3541513, study PRJEB24748) | human gut metagenome | biome: human gut; feature: human-associated habitat; material: faeces | place: China | collected 2012
CGCCTACCAGCATGTGTCGGAAGTCGCCACTCCCCCAAGCACGATCGTGCCGGGCCTGCCGAAGATGTGGGATTCGATCTGCGCGAAGGCGATGGCCAAGGATCGGCAGAACCGTTACGCCACCGCTTCCGAGTTCAAGAACGATCTGCTGACGTTCATGAACGGCGGTGTGCCGATGGCTGCCGCGTTCAACCCGTTGACCGACCTGACCAACATGAAGGCCCGCAAGCAGGCCGAAATGGATGCCGCCACCGTGCCCATGGCGCCGGCGACGGATGCGCCGACGCAGGCGTTCAATCCGGTCACCGGCCAGTTCGAGGCCGTGCCGAATCCGAATGGCGGAGTCGAAACGAAGACCCGTGCGGAACAGCGTGCCAAGGCCGCGCAGGAGCGTAAGAAGAAGCAGATCATCATCGCTTCCGTGGTCGGCAGCATCGTTGTTTTGCTGGCCGTCATCGGTATTTTCTTCGCGTTGAACGGGCATAAGAACACTGCGGATCTGGTGTCCGTGCCGGACTTCACCGACACGTCGAACATTTCCCAGGCGCGTGTGGAAGAACAGCTTAAGGCCCTTGGTCTGAAGCTTGACGCCCGTGACGATGCCACATCCAGCCAGCCAAAGGGCACCATCACCAAGCAGAATCCGCAAGGCGGCAAGAAAGTGGCGAAGGGCTCCACGGTCTCCGTGTGGTTCTCCACTGGCCCACAAGCGGTCCCTGTTCCGGATGTGTCCGGCAAGACCCAGGAGGAGGCGAAGAGCATCCTCGAGGCCGCCGGATTCAAGGTAGGCAACGTCAAGACCGTGGATAACGCCACCATTGCGAAGGATCAGGTGGTGAACACCGATCCGGCCGCGAATTCGAAGCAGACCAAGGGCACCATCATCACGCTGTACATTTCGTCCGGCATGACCAAGATTCCGGATGGTCTGGTAGGCCAGGCCAAGGATTCGGTCATCGCGCAGCTCAAGCAGGCTGGTCTGACGCAGATCACCATCGAAAGCGAGTATTCCGATTCGGTGCAGTCCGGTGCAGTCACCCGCGTCGATCCGGGTTCCGGCAGCACCGTCGAAATGGGCACCGCGGTGACCATTTGGGTGTCCACCGGCAAGCAGCAGGTGAGCGTGCCATTTGTTACCAACTCCACACTTGCCGAAGCAAAGAGCATTTTGGAGGCCGCCGGATTCCAGGTAAGTGTCAACGGGCCACAGGATGATGACGCGACCGTCGTGTCGATGTCGCCGAATGGCGGCAGCCAGGCCGACAGCGGATCGACCATCACGCTGACCACCAAGAAGTCATCCAGCGACACCCCCAGCACCGACACAAGTAACGGCAACAACAGCAACAACCAACAAGGCAACTAACAAAATCAGGGGAGGGAGCGGCTCAAAGCCGCTCCCTCCCCTTTCTCTTTCCCTCAAAAAACAAAAGCAGCCGAAGGCAGCTCCATAAAGCCAAAGGAGCTTTGCTTCCCGCAGGTCCTGTTCACGACCGTAAGCTTGGCCGAACGGCCTTGAGTGTGTCGTGAACAGGACCTGCGGGAAGCAAAGCGGCACCGCAAGCAAACAACGCTGCGAGCCAAACAGCAGCCATCACCCATCACTCATTCATCGCAAAAAATCGCAATTCAGCAAGCTCAAAAAAAGAAAACTACTCGCTCACCTTAGGCTGCAATCCAATCGACTTCTCTACCGCCGACTCCTGCTCGCACACCTTAAGCCAGTTCGCCAACAGCCGATACCCGTCCTGGGTCATGACGGACTCCGGATGGAACTGCACCGCGTACATCGGCTTGCTGCGATGCTTGATGCCCTGCACGATGTGGTCGCCCTGCGTCCACGCGGTCACCACCAGCTCTTCCGGCACGGAATCGGGCTCCACGGCCAGCGAATGGTAGCGGGTGGCGGTCATCGGATTGGCCACGCCGTCGAAGATCTCATCGTCGATATGCTCAACCTGGCTGGTTTTGCCATGCATGATGGTCGGCGCGTGGCTCACGATGGCACCGAACACTTCGGCGAGCGCCTGCATGCCGAGGCATACGCCGAACATCGGCTTGTCGAGCTTCGCGCACAGGCGGATCATGTCCTCGCTGGCGCCGGATTCGGCCGGAGCGCCGGGGCCGGGAGAAATCAGCACGCCGTCGTATTCGTCGATCACGCCCGGCTGGGACGGGTCGATCGCGTCGTTGCGCACCACGGTCACCGTGGCGCCGAGCGTCTTGAGATAGCCGACGATCGTATAGACGAATGAATCGTAATTATCTACCACCAGAATGCGTGCGGAATCGGTCATCATGCTCCAATCAACGTTTGAACAGCAGTGTACGTGCGTTCCGTGCCGCAGCAACGTCCGCGTCTCACGCAGCGGCAGCCTTTAGATGGCCGTGTAGTTCGACATCTCCTGCAACATCGGAATAGTCGACGCGGCCCACGGGAACAGCCATTCGAAGCACGATGCGGCCGCTGCGAAAACCAGCAGCAGCACCAGCAGCAGGCGGATCGGCAGCACGCCCGGCTGCAGTCGCACCAGGCTGCCGTACAGGCTGAAATCGGCCTTCTTTCGTCTTCCTGCGCGCACGTCGGCGAGATACGGCCATCGCCAGGCGACGGCGGCGGAAATAAATATGATCACGTATGCGGCGAGCGCGCCGAAGATCCACGGTTTCAGCGTATCGATCGACGACAGGAACGACGACTGTTCGTTGTTGACGAATTTGACTGTGCCGTTAGCGTTTTGGGAGGCCAGTTCCTGTGGGATGCCGTCGGCGACCTTCGCCCAGTAGGAGAATTCAGCGTAGCTGATCCAGCGGTGCGTCGGCGTGGAGTATTTCGGTTCGCAGGTGGTCATGGTCAACATGCGTTTGGTCGGTGCTGCGCCGGGGTTTTCGGGGTTGGCCGCCACCACTTCGGTCTGTGTCGGCAGCACGATTTTGTAGCTGGTGTAGTGGTACACGTACCAGTAATCCTGCGTGCGGACGATGATCGGGTCGCCTTCCTGCAGTTTGTCGACGTCGCCGAGCGGCTGCCCGTAGCCGTTGCGGTGGCCGGCGAATGCGAAGTTGCCGACCTGGCCGGGCATCTGCGAATCCGTGTAGTGGCCGAGGCCGTGCTTGTTGAGCTGTGTCAGGTCCGTGCCTTCCACCAGGTTGCGCTGCCATTGGCTGCCGAATCGCGGTATGTAGATTTGGGCGATGAGTTCGCCTTCCGTGGCGCTTTGCGGCTGTACAGGCGGGTCACCCTGCTGTGCCTTCGCCACGGTGACGTTGCCGGACTTTCCTGGATCAGACCAGGATACGGATTGGCGGGTTTCGATCTGGTTATGCTCCGACTGCACGCCCGTCCACCACATCTGCCATGCGATGTACAGCGCGCAGATGGCGGCGGCGGTCAGCATGAGTTCGGCGAGGATGCCGAGTATCGTCCACAGCGCGCTTTTGGTGCGTCCGCCACGGCTTGCCACATGTTTCATCGATTGTTATTTCCCCTCTTGCGAGTCGCCGTTCTTGTCGTTTTCGAGCGCTTTCGCATACTGTAACGGCTGCTGCAACGCGTCGGTCGCGTCGAAATGCAGTTTCGTTTTCTCGTCGACCTGCCATCCCAGGCCGAACGCGCTCACGTACTGCTTGTAGATGGACACTTCCTCGGAATCGTCGAGCGCTTTTCTCATGCCCTCCACTGGTCCGATTGCCGAGATTTTGAACGGCGGCGAATACTTCTTGCCTTGCAGCAGCAGCACGTTGCCGGAGCAGCGTACGGCGGAGTTGAACAATACGCGCTGGTCCATGATCTGCATGGATTCGGCGCCTCCCGCCCACAGCGCGTTGACCACGGCTTCGATGTCTTGCTGGTGCACCACGTAATCGTTGATGTTGGCGCTGGATCCGTTGGCGTCGACCATGTTCTCCCATAGCGGCGAATCGTCGAGCGTCACCACCAGTCCCGGGCCTTCCACGGCGGGGAGCATGGTGCCGTTGCCGGCGCTTTCGCTGTCTTGCGATCCGTCGGCGTTCTGGCTGTCGAGTGTTTTGCTCAGATCGTTGACTCTGGTGCTCAGCGCATCGATTTCGGACCGTAGCGAGTTCACTTTTTTCACGCGCTGTTCCACGAGTTCGGCGGTATCGTTGCTCACCACCACGGAACGGTTGACGCGCAGGTTGGTGGACAGCAGGAATCCGGAGAACAGCAGCACGAGGAACGCCGCGACGCCGGCCGCCTTCGACCGTTTCGCGCTGTGCTTTCCGGTATGCTTCGCCATACGCGCCTTTCCAAACCTGCCTGAATCCGCCGGGTTTCACTGAACAATTGTCCTGATTTTGAACAGTTTTACGCCGTGAGTTCGCCGCTTTCGAGTCTACCCACTATTATGACTTTTAGCCTATTAAAGGAGACTATGCTGATGGCTGACGAAGAGCTGCACGAAACCACCGAGGATGACCAGAATGATCTGCAGTCCGCCGACGACACCGCTGCCGTCGAGGAAACCACCGAAGATGTCGTCGACAAGACTTCCGTTGACGAGGACCAGTCCGACGATGACGATCTCGATATTCCTATGGACCGTGTCGAAGCGGTGCTGAACGCCACCGTTGATAAGGATTCGCTGTCACCGCAGATGCAACGCATGATGAACCGTCAGGCGGAGAACACCCGCCGTGTGGAGGAAAGCATCAAGGGCACCAAGTCCAACCCGCGCTGGTTCGTGCCGCTGTTCTGCGCGCTGATGATCATCGGTCTGGTGTGGGCCGTGGTCTACTACCTGACCACCGATTATCCGATTCCGCACATCGGCGCTTGGAACCTGGCCATCGCGTTCGCAATCATCATGGTCGGTTTCATTATGACCATGTGGTGGCGCTGAGTCGGTTTTCTCCGTTTCGCCTATTCCATCGAAGCTTATGTAAGAGACGCCGGGTCCATTGCGATCCGGCGTCTCTTTTATCCGCTTCAACCACTTTACTTACCGCGTCTGCATCGCCCCGCTTCAGCTTTAGGAAAAGCGGTTTCCTGTCGAGTGGAAAGCCGCCGCTTACCCGCCGATTATCTGCTGATTTTCGCCGTCCGAATCAGCACGTGGTCGCCGCCTTGCATGGTGGTGCCGAACAGGTAGGCGTCGCCGCCGTCGGCGAGCTTGAGTTTCTTGCGCAATTGCGGCGCGGTGAGTGGGAAATTACGCACGGCGATGTTGGCACGGTCCAAGCCGGACAGCAATCGCTTCAGCTCCTTCTTGCCCATACCGCCGATCGTTTCAATCGCAAAACCGCGCCCCGGAAAGCCATCGACCGGCTCGTCCGATACGAACAGGTGACTACTCGGGCCGATCTGCACCGCCCCGAATCGCGCTTCCACCACGTCGAAGCAGCCGGCCTTCATGATCGACGCGTTCGGCTCGTACAGGTAACGCAGCTCGTGCGGCAGCGGCGCGTCCCCGATGCGCAGGCCGCGCGTATAGGCGGCCGCATCGTAGTCGAGCCGCTGATCGTCGTTCACGCAGTACACGTGCGGCGCACGCGTGTCTGCCGCTGCGACATCGGACGTTGCCCCGGCAGCCTTGCCGTCCAGCACCAGAAGCAGTTCCTTGCATTCGTTGCCGGTGGAGACGATGTGCACTTCGGCCACAGTGCCCGCGAAATCGTCGACCGCCTTGCGCCAGTCAAGCATCGGCGACAGTTTGATCATCACATATCGCGCCTTAGCCAGCAGCAGATCGCGCAGCGCCAGCGCGTCGGGCGTGCAGTCCTCGATCGCGTAGGTGCGGGCGCCGTGCTCGTCGCGGCGGGCCGGGTCGATGTAGATCAGCTGCGCCGGCTCCATCGCACGTAGGTATTCGACGCCGTCGCCGCACACCACCTGTGCTTGCGTGAGGCCCAGCGCCGCCATATTGTGCGCGGCCAGCTCGCATAGATGCGATTGGCGTTCCACGTACGTGGCGTGACCGAATCCGCGGGCGAGATATGAGAAATCGACGCCGAATCCGCCTGTCAGATCCGTCATGGTCGCGTCGTTGGCCGTCTGTCCCGCCGATTGCGGCAGAGATCGCAACAGACGTCGGGCGATTTCGGCCTTGTATTGCGCCGTGAACTGCGATGAGCACTGTTCCATGGAAATATGCGCGGGATAGACGATATCCGCGCAGGCGGCCCATTGCGGCAGTTTGTTGCGGGCGATTTGCCAGCCCGCGATCTGGTCGAGCGCGGCCGGCAGGTCGAGGTCCGCCGTCCGTTTGGTTTTGAGCGCCAGGTCACGCACGTCTTCATTGCGATGCGCCTCGGCGAAGGCGCGCGTCACGTCGTTGAGCAGTGGTCCGTCACTCATGGTTCCTCTCCCCTTCTTCGCAAGTATCCGCCATGTCGCACGCATATCGTCGCACGCGTATCCTGCGTCCGTGGCGCATCGGTATTGCGTCCTTGTCGATTGCCTTCGTCATCTTATCTTTCCTGTGGATAACAAGTGGACAAATGTGGACGAATGTGGATAACGCCCATATTTTGTGCCTGAGTCAACGTCGCACCACGAAATATCGGCGGCGATTTTCCCCATTTTTGTGGGGTGTGGATATCGGTTATCCACAATTTTCACATAGGAAATTCCTTATGTTCCGCCATTTTGTGAATATCCTTGTGGATAATCCACCACGTTATCCCCGACTTACCCACAGGTTTGACCTCACTTATCCACAAAGTTATCCACGGATGTGGAAAACTACATGTGTGTAGTTCCCGCATTACTGGTACAGAAGTGACATATGCATCAGCGGATTGCCGGCGTTGCATCCCACGATGATCGCCACGACCACCACGAACACCGTGATGCCGTACACCGTGGTGCGCCACGTCAGGCTTTTGCCGCGGAACGCATGCAGGCCGGTGACCAGCAGCCACGCAAGCACGCCGCCGACGATGAATCCGCCGACATGCGCCTGCCATGCAATGCCCGGCGTGATCACCGGCATCAGGAAGTTGATCAGCATCCAAATCAGCATCGAACGAATATCGATGCCTATTCTCCTGTACACCACCAGAATCGCGGCGAACAGGCCGAACAGCGCGCCGGACGCGCCATATGCGGCGGTCATCCATCCCGACGGCGAGCACACGGCCCACACCATCAGTCCGGCGCCGCCGCCCAATCCGGACAGCAGGTACAGCGCAAGATACGGCCAATGCCCCATCATGCGTTCCAGCACGGGCCCCACGCACCACAAAGTAAGCATGTTGAACAGGATGTGCCACAGCGAGGTCGGCTGGTGCAGGAACATCGAGGTGATGAAGGTCCACGGGTGCCGGACGGCCGTGGCGGGCAGCAGCATGCCGGCGTTCACGAACGCGTTGCCGCCTTCGGGCCAGACGAGGAAGAGGACCGCTTCGATGGCCCACACCACAATGCAGATCGCCATGATGGCGGTGGTGATGACCGGGTCGCCGTTGCGCCACCGGTATCGCAGCGATCGGGCGGAGAACAGATCCTTGAACGATGGGGAATCGGGAAACAGACTGAATCGTTGGTATGCCATAGCTCAACACTACCGGCACATGCGGTATTTTCCGGCGCGTAAATCCACCCAATCGACACATTCCACGAATTAAGATAGGGAACAGAGCTGGCTTGAACGAGCAGGTCAGCCAGTGTTTGGAAACCTTGAAAGGAGCCGTCATGGAGAACAAGTCTTCTAACGGTTGGAAGTTCTTCGCACTGCTCTTCGGAGCTTTGCTTGCTGGCGTCGTCGGTCTGTACATCTACAAGCAGCAGAATCCCGACTATGACCCGTGGGAGGAACCGTGGGAGAACAGCTCCTCGCCGGTCGACCTGGGCCTGACCAAGGACGCCGAGCCGGAGGCCGACGCCACTGCCGCCGCTCCTGCCGCTGAGCCGGAAGCCGCCTGATTTCGCCTTTCCCGGCACACCTATGCCGCGTTGGGTTTGTTGCTTCGCCCTGTATCTTGCGATACAGGGTTTTCTTTTGCTTTTTCGATTGCGATTGACTTGCGGCCTTCCGTCGTACTGTCGCTGTATTGCCACGTACGTCCGGCACGTACGTTCGGGCACTACCGGCATACGCAATCGGACATGCGAAAAACATACGAAAAGGCCCTTGGAAAATCCCAAGGGCCTTCGTCGTCATCACTTATCCGCCCATTGCGAAACGGACGGAGCGGAAGCGATCATGCGTGCGCCGGCGATGCCGGCGACGTTTCATGACCGCTCCATAATCACTTGAGCGGACCGGTGTGCCAGATGCGCTCGAGGTAATCCTCGATGGAGCGGTCGGAGCTGAAGTAGCCGGAGTTGGCCACGTTGAGCACGGCCATGCGGCTCCACTTCATCGGATCGCGGTAGGTTTCCTCGATCTGGGCCTGGATGTCCATGTACGCGCGGAAGTCGGCGAGCGTCATGAAGTAATCCTTGTTCAGCCAATCGTTGACGAGGTCCTTGTAGGTGTCCTTGTCGCCGTCGGAGAAGGTGCCGTCGGCAACCATATCGATGGCGGCCTTGAGCTGCGGGTCCTTCTCGTAGTACTCGCGGGACAGACCCTTGGTGTCGTAGCCCTTGGCGTACAGCGCGGAGACTTCCGGCTCGGTCATGCCGAACAGGAAGAAGTTCTCGGCGCCCACGCGCTCACGGATCTCGACGTTGGCGCCATCGAGGGTGCCGACGGTCAGAGCGCCGTTGAGGGCGAACTTCATGTTGCCGGTGCCGGAGGCTTCCTTGCCGGCCTGGGAGATCTGCTCGTCGAGGTCGGTTGCCGGGATGAGGTGCTGTGCGAGACGCACGTTGTAGTTCCACGGGAAGTAGACGTTCAGCTTGCCCTTGACATCCGGGTCGTTGTTGATGACGCGGGCGACGTTGTTGATCAGCTGGATGGTCTGCTTGGCCAGGTAGTAGCCCGGAGCGGCCTTGGCGCCGAACACGATGGTGCGCGGCATGATGTCGTCGGCGGAGACCTTGCCGGACTTGATGTCGGCGTAGTCGGCGATGACGGACAGGATCTTCAGGGCCTGGCGCTTGTACTCGTGCAGACGCTTGACCATGGTGTTGATCATGGTGTTCGGGTCGATGTCGAAGCCGTACTTGCGCTTGGCGAAGTTGGAGAAGTCGACCTTGTTGGCCTGCTTGACGGCGGCGAACTTCTTGACGAACTCGTCATCGTCGGCCAGCGGGATGAGGCCCTTGAGCAGTTCGAGGTCGCTCAGCCACTTGTCGGTGCCGAGGCCTTCGGTGATGAGGTCGGACAGGCGCGGGTTGGCCAGCTTGATGAAGCGGCGAGGGGTCACGCCGTTGGTCACGTTGGTGAACTTGTCCGGATACACGTCGGAGAAGTTCTTCAGGGTGACGTCCTTGAGCAGCTGGGAGTGCAGCTCGGCAACGCCGTTGACGTGGGAGCCGCCGTAGGTGGCCAGGTAGGCCATGCGCACGGAGTCGCCGGTGTAGATGGCCATGTCCTTGATGGTCTCCTCGGCAACGCCCTTGGCCTTGAGCTCGGCCTCGAACTGGTCGTTGATCTTCTCGATGATCTCGAGATGACGCGGCAGCAGTTCGCCGATGAGCTTGGACGGCCACACTTCCAGAGCTTCCGGAAGCAGGGTGTGGCAGGTGTAGTTGAAGGTCTTGTTGGTAATCGTCCAGGCGGTGTCCCAATCGTAGCCATACTCGTCCATGAGCACGCGCATGAGCTCCGGAATGCCGATGACCGGGTGGGTGTCGTTGAGCTGGAAGTTGATCTTGTCCGGGAAGGTGGTCAGATCCGGCTTGTCCTGGCCCGGGTAGAAGACGCGGATGGCGTCGTGGATGGAGGCGGACACGAAGAAGTACTGCTGCTCGAGGCGCAGAGCCTTGCCCTGCGGGGTGGAGTCTTCCGGATACAGGATCTTGGAGATGTTCTCAGCCTCGACCTGCGGCTTGACGGCGTCCAGATACTCGGACTTGTTGAAGGTGAGCAGATCGAACTCGTCGTAGCTCTTGGCGGTCCACAGACGCAGGGTGTTCACACGGCCGGAGGCGTAGCCCGGAACCATGTAGTCGACCGGGACGGCACGCACGGACCAAGCCGGCTTCCAGACCTTCTTGCCGTTCTCTTCGACGACTTCGCCGCCGAAGGAGACCTTCTGGTCGCGGTTGTAATCGATGTGGCCCCACGGCTCTTCGTTGGCCAGCCAGTAATCCGGGGTCTCGATCTGCTTGCCGTTCTCGTCGAATTCCTGCTTGAAGATGCCGTACTTGTACTGGATGCCGTAACCGAACGCCGGCACGCCAAGGGAGGCGAGGGAGTCGATGAAGCAGGCGGCCAGACGACCCAGGCCACCATTGCCGAGGCCCGGCTCGTATTCGGCGTCGATGATTTCCTGGGCGGAGAATCCGAGGTCCTTGACGGCCTTGTTGAACTGGTCGGTCAGGCCGGCGTTGAGCAGCGCGTTCTCGAGCTGCTTGCCCATGAGGAACTCAGCGGACAGGTAGCCCACGGCCTTGGTGTTGCCGTTGACCATGTCGGCCTGGGTCTTCATCCAGGAATCCACGAGATGGCGACGCACTGCGGCGGACGCGGCAACGTACACGTCGGCCGGCTTGGCCTGCTCGACGGTGACGCCCTGGGTGTACTTCAGCTGCTCACGAATCTCGTCAGCGAACTGTTCCGCGGTGACCGCGGACTTCGGTGCGGTAATTTCAGTCATTGATTGACTCCCTTTGACGGATACTCTCCAGGAACATTATGCCTTACTTCAGCGTCCTTGCATTTGCGGCCGCATGAACACTAAGTAACATCATGCATACGTTCTCATGTACAGCATACTACGTAATCATAAAAAGACGAAATTCCTAGCAATCGTAAGCCGGCATTCGTTTGCAAAAAACATTGCAAAAACTGCAAACGCAACGCATGGCGCCCATTAAGCGAGGGCACCACAATCGCAGGAAAATCGCCCCTCAAACCCCTATTTAGTTACGACTACATCGTTTGCAAAGTTCCATCATAGTCGTTTGCGGGCTGCACAATACCGGTATGGCTGTCATACGAGAACAAGACTTGGGCAAAGGACGCGCCGCCTTCGAACAGTGGCAGGACGCGGCGCACAACATTTTCAGCGAGCAGCTGCCGGCCGATGACGACGCCGCTTTCGATTTCCGGCTCAACTTCTCGCCGCGTCTGCCGCGCCAGCTGTGGGCGATGGCGGTGCGCTACTCGCTATACCTGCTGGAAAAGAAGGCGCCGGGCGAAGGCGTGGAGGTGCGCGTGGCACCGTGGGGCGCCATCAAGATCCTCGACGGGCCGGCGTCCGATCCGCACAATCTCACGCCGCCGGACGTCATCGAACTGGACCCCGACGTGTGGATGAGGCTCGCCACCGGCATCACCAGCTGGGACGAGGAAAAGGACGCCGGGCGCATCACCGCCGTCGGCGAACGCGACGATCTGAGCGGGTTGCTGCCGCTGGCATAGGAATAGGTCGCGGCGCGGCGCGACCGGCGATGGTTGGCGGGACGAGCACGACAATCGCCCGACAATCGCAATCGAAATAATAAAAAATGGCTCGTGGTTGAAACCACGAGCCATTCGTTGAAAAAATCTGTGCAGTCAGTCCTGCTTCTTCGGCTTCAGCGCGCTGGGCACCGGCATCGGGATGGGCTTGTGAGGCTTCGGCGCGGCCTTTGCCGCCGGAAACTCGCCACTCGTGGCCTTCGCCGCGGCTTCCGCGGCCCACTTGGCGTATTCGTCAAGGTCATCGGCGGAATCGGAAGACGTTTGACCGTCCCCAACGGTCTCATCTTCGGCGTCCACATCGTGAGAATACTTGGCTTCGATATCGGCAAACGGGTCGAAGGAACCAGAACCGGGCTCCTGCGCACCGAGCTCCTTGGCAAGCTCATCGTAATCGGTGTCGGTGGTCAGGTACTTGAGCTTTCGGGCTATTTTCTGCTGTTTGGCTTTCTGACGTCCGCGGCCCATCTGACCCCCTGAGGATTACTGTGCTATCAATTCATCAAACAAGAGAGTACCACTTGCTGTGCCATATTTCGTTGTCGGCTCAGACTTTTACGATAAAATCGCTGATTTTCTTAAGAAAAGGACACGTATGACGGACGAAACCCAGGAGCAGCAGATCACTGCTGTCGGCAATGAAATGAGCGCGAGCTTCCTCGCCGCAAAGAAGCGTTCCGATGAAATCCTCGCCGCAATCGAAAAGAATCCAGGCAAGTTCACCATGCTCACCGGCGACCGTCCGACCGGCCGTCTGCACCTCGGCCACTACTTCGGCTCCATCCGCGAGCGCGTGGCCATGCAGAACCGTGGCGTGAACTCGAACATCATCATCGCCGACTACCAGGTGATCACCGACCGCGACACCACCGAGCACATCGAGGACAATGTGCTCAACCTGGTGCTCGACTACATGGCCGCCGGCATCGACCCGAACAAGACCATGATCTTTACCCATTCCGCCGTTCCGGCCGAGAACCAGCTCATGCTGCCGTTCCTATCCCTGGTCACGGAGGCCGAGCTGCACCGCAACCCGACCGTGAAGTCCGAAATGGAGGCTTCCGGCCATGCGCTGACCGGCCTGCTGCTCACCTACCCGGTGCATCAGGCTTGCGACATCCTGTTCTGCAAGGCCAACGTGGTGCCGATCGGCAAGGACAACCTGCCGCACGTCGAAATCACCCGCACCATCGCACGCCGCTTCAACGAGCGCTACGCGAAGAAGAACCCGGTGTTCCCGGAGCCGAGCGCCATCCTGTCCGAAGCGCCGGAGATCCCGGGTCTTGACGGCCGCAAGATGAGCAAGTCCTACGGCAACTCCATCATGCTGGGCGCCACCGCGGAGGAGACCGCCAAGCTCATCAAGAAGAGCCCGACCGATTCCGAGCGCCGCATCACCTTCGACCCGATTGCCCGCCCGCAGGTCTCCGCGCTACTGACCACCGCCGGTCTGGTGACCGGCCGCGATCCGAAGGACATCGCCGAGGAAATCGGCGACTCCGGTGCAGGCGCGCTGAAGAAGTACGTGATCGAATCCGTGAACGAGTTCCTGGCCCCGCACCGCGAGCGCCGCGCCGAATTGGCCAAGGATATGGATTCCATCCGCGACATCCTGCATGACGGCAACAAGCGCGCGAACGAAATCGCCAATGAGACGCTGCAGCAGGTGCGCGACGCCATGGGCATGCGCTACTAAGTTTGCAATCGGCATCCTGACGCGTTAGCGGATTGGCCGTGTTCCTCCGGGAGCACGGCCAATCCGCTTATTCATGGCAGATTCAGAGGCTACCGTTCTGCTAGGTGGCTTATTTGTGGCATGGAAAACGGGAAACCCTGTGTATGTCCGTCGGAATTCCAATGGACATACACGGGGTTTCCTGAATCAGGTGCCACAAACAAGCCACTTGACATTTCCCTGTTGTCGGAATCTGCCATAAACAAGCGACATGGCACCAAAGGCCGACCTTCGGCGTTGCAGGAGGTGCAACACCCACCGCGGGGCGATTCAGATCTGCGAGCGCTTCTCCCCTGCGGCGATTTCGGCGGCCACGAGGTCGTCGTCCACGTGGCGGTCGTCCGGATCGTCGAGATAGTGGTCGAATTCGTGCAGCACTTCCGCGCTTGGCGTGGGCGTAAGCAGCGAGACCACCACGATGAACAGCAGCGAGACGATGAACGCCGGCAGCAGCTCGTAGATGGCGAAGATGCCACCGAGCGGCTTGACGAGGTTGTGCCAGATGAGCACGGTGGCCGTGCCGGACAGCATGCCCGCGATCGCGCCGTACTTGTTGGTGCGCCTCCAGTACAGCGAGGTGAGCATCAGCGGCCCGAAGGATGCGCCGAGGCCGGCCCACGCGTACGAGACCACTTGGAAGATCGAGGAGTTCTGGTCGAACGCCACCACGATGCCGAAGATGAACATGACGAGCAGCGTGATGCGCGCCACCATCATCACCTGGCGGTCGGTGGCCTTGCGGTGCAGCAGTCCGCGGAAGATGTTCTCGCCGACGGCCGAGGCGCCGATGATCATGTACGAGGACGAGGAGCTCATGGACGCGGCGAAGATGCCGGACACGACGATGCCGCACATGAAGCTCGGCAGCAGCGCCTGCGACACCACGATGAAGATGTTCTCCGCGGCCGCCTGCGTGGCGAACTGCGTCGGCATCATGGCACGGCCGACCAGGCCGATGCACACGCCGCACGCCAGCGAGATCACGCACCACGTGGTGGCGATGATGCGGGATTTCTTGATTTCCTCGGAACTGCGGATGGACAGGAATCGCACAAGCACCTGCGGCATGCCGAAGTAGCCCAGCCCCCACGCGAGCATGGAGATGATGGTGATGATGCCGTAGTCGACGGGCGCGCCGAACATGGCCTGCCCGGCCTTGACGATCTGCTCGCCGGCGTCGTTGAGGATCGGCGTGGCCACATGCGTGCCGTCGAGGAATCCCGGAATGCCCTTGAGGAAGGCGACGGTGTTGTCGATGCCGCCGGCGGACGCCACGGAGCCGATGAACACCACGGCCAGCGCGAAGAACATGAGCAGGCCCTGGATGAAGTCGGTCACGACCACGGACAGATAGCCGCCGATGATGGTGTACGCGAACACGATGGCGGCGCCGATCACCATGGTCAGGTGGTAGTCCCAGCCGAACAGCGTGGAGAAGAGTTTGCCGACGGTCACGAAGCAGCTGCCGACGTACACGCAGAAGAATACGAGGATGATGAGCGCAGCGATGGTGGATACGATATTGCGATCGTCATGGAAGCGCTTGGAGAAGAAGTCCGGAATGGTGATCGCGTCGCCGGCCACCACGGAGTAGCGGCGCAGACGGCGTGCGACGAGTTTCCAGTTGAGGTACGTGCCGAGCGCCAGACCGATGGCCGTCCACATCGGGTCGGCCGCGCCGGTGAAGTAGGCGACGCCCGGCAGTCCCATAAGCAGCCAGCCGCTCATGTCGGAGGCTTCCGCGCTCAATGCCGTCAGCCACGGTCCGACGCCACGCCCACCCGCGAAATACTGTTTGGTGGAGGAATTGGACCTCTTGGAGTAGATGAAGCCGATGGTCAGCATGGCCGCGAAGTACAAGACCATGGCCAGCAGCACCCAGAAATCTTTGGTTACCAAGTGTTTTTACCCTTCTGCAGGTTATTAAATGTCGTAGCGCCAGGATTTATCGGTCACTACTCGTGCCATCGCCAGGCCGATCGGCAGGCAGATGATCACCATGAACGCACGGAACGCCCAATCGAGCGCGTTCAGCGTATCGAACTGGCCGAGGTGGAACATGGCCTGGTACATATACAAACCGGGCACCATGATCACAATAGACGGAACCGTCAGGCAAATGCGCGGATATCCCAAATGCGGAGCAAGCAGGCCGTGACGCACCGCCGAACGCCATGCGGAGGCGAGCAGACCGGCCAGGAACGCGCCGATGAACGCGCCAGCTTCGGCGGGCACGCCCATATCCACGATTTCAAGGCGCAAGGTGTCGGTGATCAGGCCAATGGTGGCGGCGACGAGGCACATGCGCTGCGGTGAATTGAACATCACGGAGAAGCCCCACACACCGATGAACGCGAACAGCATGCGCAGCAGGCAGTTGATGACGGGGTTCAGTCCAAGCGGCTCGAATCCCTGCGGATTCAGGTGCACAATCGAAGCGACCATCCAGCCTGCCAACGTGGCCATCAGGATGATGCACAGCACGTAGGTGAGTCGTTGCACGCCTGATGGGAAGTCGATTTTCGCCATGTCAAGTCCGCCGGTTATCAGCGGGAATCCGGGGATGACGAACAGCATCGCGCCGATATACGCGGTGTCGTGCTGCAAGGCGATCGGATCGAACAGGCCAATCAGTCGCAGCATGCCGGTGCATGCCAGCGCGGCGACGGCCACGCAGACGAACGTCACGAAGAATTGGTTGAGATGGTGGGCGAACAGGCGGCGACGCAGCCAGTGGCCGAGGCCGGCGCCGACGAACGCGCCGATCATGTCGTACGGGCCGCCGCCGAGCAGGAACACGAAGGATGCGCAGGCGCAGGCGGACGCGAGTCCCGCGAAGGCCGGCGAATACAGCGGTTTGCGACGTTCGATCATGTCGAGTCGCTCGTGCGCCTGCCGTACGGTGACGCCTTGCGATTCGCCCGCGGCTTTCCCGATATGGTCGAAATGCTCGGCATATTCCTTCGGCGGTTTGCAGTTGCGGTTCTTACGCGGCTTTTCCGCGACCGAATCGCCATTGCTACGTCCGGCCGCGGCGGCCGCTTCGATATCGCGCGTATGAAGCTGATGTGCGGTGGAATCGCCTTCTTTTGTGCGTTCCGTCACCATTTCCAGCGCGTCGAGCACGGGATCGTCGGAACCTTCCTGGTTCTGCTCGGCCTTCTGCCGTTCCTTGAGCTGCTTGGACAGTTCGGCCGACACCTGCGAGGCGTCGCGCTTGTCGAGATGCTGCATCAGCCCTTCGGAAACGTCGGATTGGCTGTGGTACATAGAGCCTTTGCCGAGGTTGACGTTGAACCAGTCGGCGAAGTGCTCGAGCAGCCAGATGCGTTCGGTGTTGACGCCAGTTGTGGGTAGGTCGACGACTTCGGTGATGCGGTCCTTGCCGTCCGTGCAGGATGCCTCGATGTCGGTGAGGTTCACGTCGGCGCGCACGTGCACGCCTAACGGATAGGCGATGCGGTGCATCATTTCGCGGACGCGGAAGCTTCCCGTTCCGGCGCCAAGGTCGAGCATGCCGACACGGACGATCACGCTGGCTTTCGCTGCGATTCCCGCTTCGGTGACCGGCTTGTCCCAATCGCGTTCGATGTCTTCCATATCGAGCGGGATGGAGTGTGTGTGGAATTTGCTGACTGCCTTCGCGCTGTTGTCAACACGTTCAGCATTCTCGTCATGTTCATGTAGTGCGCTCACAGTATTCAGGTCTAACGTGTGGACTGGTCGGGAAATTTTACGACGCCCCATCGGTTTCATGTTCCGGACAGTCGATGTCCACAATGCGAACTTTTTCGACTTTTTCGTAACCAAACTGTCGATTTGCCGCGCTTACAATGGGCACGCATTACCCACCAAGCTTAGGGCTGTGGGCTCGCAACAGACGGCCAAAACAATCGCGGAGGTGCCGCGAAGGACCGACAGACCGAGCAACCCGATGGTTTGGAGAAGGAGGTCTGATGACAACTGAAAACGAACAGATCACGCCTGCGGACGCGGCTATCGTCTCGTCCGGCACCGGCACCAAGGGCCCTGAGGAGCGTGATCTTCCCGCATCCCTCAAAGAGGAAATGGATCTGTGTCTGCAGATTCTTCGCGAGGTGCTCGGTGAGTTCGATGAAAACCTGTTGGCCAAGTTCGATGAAGTGCGCGAACACGCGCTGAACGCCAGCGCCGAACGTTTCTCCGGCATTCTGACCGACACGAATCCTGATCAGGATGACCTGCAGAAGGTCGTCGACATCATCGACCAGACGGATGTGCATGAGGCACAGCTGCTGGCCCGTGCCTTCACCACCTACTTCCATCTGGCCAATCTGTGCGAGGAGAACTACCGTGTCTCCGTACTACACAGCCGTGAGGCCGCCGTGGATGACGCCCAGGCCGTCGACCCGGTGAACGAAATGACCTGCGCCTACCACCAGCTCATCAACGAGATGGGTCCGGCCAGGGCCAAGGAGCTGCTCGACCAGCTCGAGTTCCATCCGGTGTTCACCGCGCATCCGACCGAAGCCCGCCGTAAGGCCGTGGAAGGCAAGATCCGCCGTATCTCCCAGCTGCTCGAAGCGCATAAGCTGCTCGGCGGCTCGGACAAGAAGGAAAACTCCCGTCGACTCTTCAACGAGATCGACGCGCTGTTCCGCACCTCCCCGATCGCGCTGAAGAAGCCGACTCCGGTTGAGGAAGCCGACACCATTCTTGATATCTTCGACAACACGCTGTTCTACACCATTCCGCAGGTCTACCGTCGTTTCGACGACTGGGTCCTCGGAGACAAGGCCGGCCTCGTGCCGCCGGTGTGCCCGGCGTTCTTCCATCCGGGAAGCTGGATCGGTTCCGACCGTGACGGCAACCCGAACGTCACCGCCAAGGTGAGCCGTCAGGTGGCCCGCAAGTTCAGCGACCATGTGCTGGGCGCGCTGGAGATCGAAACCCGCCGCGTCGGCAAGAACCTGACGATGGAGGCCGAGACCACCCCGCCGAGCGCCGAGCTCAAGTCCCTGTGGAACCACCAGAAGGAAATGAGCGAGCGTCTGACCGACAAGGCCGCGCTGATCTCCACCAAGGAGCTGCACCGCGCCGTCATGCTGGTCATGGCAGACCGTCTGAAGGCCACCATCGACCGCGACGCCGACCTCATGTACCACTCCTGCGAGGACTACATCGCCGATCTGAAGACCGTGCAGCGCTCCCTCGCTGAAGCCAACGCCAAGCGTTCCGCCTACGGCCCGCTGCAGGACCTCATCTGGCAGGCCGAGACCTTCGGCTTCCACATGGTGGAGATGGAGTTCCGTCAGCATTCCGTCGTGCATTCCCGCGCTCTGGAGGACATCCGCGAGCATGGCCTGCACGGTGAGCGTGGCGAGCTGCAGCCGATGACCCACGAGGTGCTCGACACCTTCCGCGCGCTCGGTTCCATCCAGAAGCGTAATGGCATCAAGGCCGCCCGCCGTTACATCATCTCCTTCACCAAGAGCGCCCAGAACATCAAGGATGTGTACGAACTGAACCGTCTGGCGTTCTCCCACCCCGAGGATGTTCCGACCATCGACGTGATTCCGCTGTTCGAGCAGCTTGAGGATCTGCAGAACTCGGTGGACGTGCTTGAGGAAATGATCAAGATCCCGGAGGTCCAGGCTCGTCTGAAGGCCACCGGCGGCAAGATGGAAGTCATGCTCGGCTACTCCG
>OHAG01001106.1_pt1 | contig 18854 bp, 10 predicted proteins | sample 1577081 | NCBI WGS metagenome assembly OHAG01 (sample SAMEA3541513, study PRJEB24748) | human gut metagenome | biome: human gut; feature: human-associated habitat; material: faeces | place: China | collected 2012
ACCAGCACCAAGATCACCCGTACCTGCACGATCACGGAATCGTCCGCTTCCCTCACCGATGCGGAGAAGGAAGAGATCGCCTGGGCGGAGTTGCTGAACCAGCACCCCGAATATAAGAACAAAGATGAGTTGAAAGCTGCAGGTTATAACATCAATATCAGCAGCATGGACTTCTCCGGCATCAAGCGCGTAGAATGGACGATCGACACACTTTCTGAATCCACAAAGACGGACACCAAGGATCTTAACGACAAGCTGGTGATCCCCGGCGGCAAGAACTGGTCGATCGACGAAAACGCCGGCACCATTACGGTGGACGGAAACATCTACCGCAATGTGACCAAAACCGATGACGGCTACACCTGCACGGTCGAGGATAAAAACGGCGTAAAGACCACCTACACCTTCACCAAAAAGGCCGGTGCTCCGCTGACCCCTGAAGAGATCCAGACCGCACTGGCAGGCCAATACAGTGTTTCCGCTGACAGCATCCGACTGAACGCCGACGGCAAGACCGCGACCTTCACGAAGGGTGACGAAACCATCACCGTGGATTACAGCACCCTGAGCGAGACCCTCACCGTCCGGAAGGATGTACACACCTCCTCCAGTGTCACCGGCATCATCAAGGACGATAAGGATCTTGAGAAGGCATACGACGAGCTGTGGAAGCAGATCCAGGAGATCCAGAGCAAACTTCAGCCCGGCGAGGAACTCCGGATCGGTGAAACGAAGATCGATTCCACCACCAAAAAGGAAGATATCATCAAGTATTTCACCAAGGCCATCTCGCCCGATAACATGAGCAAAGATGAGCTGATCAAGGCTCTGCAGGAGCAGGAGCGGATCGCCAAGAACTCCACTTACGTTGCCAACAAGGGTTCTGATTACGAAGAGACCAAGAAGAACTACTACTCCGGTGAAAAGACGGGTGAATTCAAATACTTCAGCAAGGCACCGGATGGTTCCAAAATTGAGGTCTATTGGAAATCGACTTGGGGGTGGAACGGCTATTATTACTATACAGACGCTAACGGCCATGAAGTTCGTGTTGATAGTAACACTGTGCACTCCGAAGAGCAGCGCGACGACATCGGCCACCTCGATCTTGCTTCCGGCTCCAAGCTGGATCTGCTGCCGGACAAGGACGGTAAGGTCGATCAGACCGACTGCGTGCTGGTGAGCAAGAATCTGAAGCTGGAGTGGAACTACGATGCCGGAAAACTGGTCAACGGTAAGGACAACCAGACGGTCGGCCTGGACAGCAAGATCAGCTGGGATGATGAAGGCGGCGAGGGCAGCGGCCATTACGAGTATGACCGCGGCAATAGGAACAACAACCCCGACAAGAGCGCCTACTACAAGCTGACCGGCACCGTTGCCTACGACCCCATCAAGGAGAACGGCAGCATCAAGCTGTATCAGGGTCAGTGGGGCGACTATTGGAACCCCGGCATCAGCGCAGAGGATGAGGCCATTAACGCTTACCTGAAGGCAACCGGCAGCAGCAAGACCTATAGGGACTTGACCACGAAAGAGCGCAATGCCATCGTCGGCACCTACGTTGTGAAGATCGGAACCACCGGCACCAACAGCACCGGTGAGAGCGGCTATCAGGTCTATCTCAAGTCCTCTGAGCTGACCGCCTACGGCTATATGTCCCGCGATGCCAACACCTGCATCAACAGCACCTACAAGCGCCAGGACGGCACCTGGGGTTACGTCGGCGGCTATGACCTGATGATCTCCGAGCTGACCCAGGTGCGTGAGGGCAAGGTCGTCGGTCAGACCGAATCCACCATCAAGACCATCACCGCCCCGCTGAGCATCCGCAGCTCGCAGGACTTCGCCAAGCGCCTTCTGGAGCTGAACAAGCAGACCACCACCACCCATAAAACCGGTGAGGGTGCTACGGCTTACGGCGAAAATACTTCCGGCGACTTCGACGGTACCTATACGCAGAAGAAGAGCGAAACAGTTGAAGCGTCCGGCACCGGCTCCGGCCACTACACCACCTTTACCGAGGTGCTGAAGAAGTTGTTCACCGGCTCCGGCAGCAAGGAGCACGACGAGGGCAGCGTCTCCTACACCCACCGCACCACGGACAAGGTGAACACCACGCCAGTGTCCAAGGAGACCGTGACCACCACCGACGCCCATGTGGGCTACAACTATACCTCCATCGAGACCCGCACGGTCACCGTGAACGGCGAAGAGACGGTCATCGTCCCGCCCGTCACCCCGCCGGAAACGCCCGTGGAAGACGAGACCCCGGACGAAGTGGTCATGACCCCGGAGACTCCCGAGCTGCCGCCCGTGCAGGACGCCACCCCGGACACTCCGGTCCTGCCGTCTGACGCGGTCCTGCCCGCTGTGCAGGATGCACTGCCGCAGACCGGCGTGAACTGGATGGCCGCTCTGGGCATGGCATTCAGCGGCATGCTGCTGACCATCGCAGGCGCATTCGCCAGCCTCAAGTACAAGGAAAAGCACTGATGCTTTTCCCTTCCAACGTGATCCACGTCAAGTCGTAAACGCATAGAAAGGGCCTCCCCATTCCGGGGAGGCCCTTTCGTGTTGTGTTCGGCTTATGCTTCCGCATCCAGGTACGAGTGCTTGTGCACCAGATTCCCCACGCTCATGTACTCCTTGTGGAAGGAGTAATCCTGATAAAACGGCTTGTTGCGGCCATGCTGACCGGCCGCACGGCGCACCGCACACAGCAAAAGCCGCCACGCAGGCCGGAACTTCCGGTGCCTGCGTGGCGGCTTTTCGCATTTATGAAATGGAGGAAAACGCTCAGAGGTCTGCGCCGTTGGAGCGGATGACCTTCTGATACCAATCGAAAGAATCTTTTTTGCTGCGGGCCAGCGTACCGGTGCCGTCGTCCTGCTTGTCCACATAGACGAAGCCGTACCGCTTGCTCATCTCGCCGGTGGAGGCAGACACCAGGTCGATGCCGCTCCAGGCGATGTACCCCATCAGGTCCACGCCGTCGGACACAGCCTGCTTGACCGCCTCGATGTGACGGCGCAGGTAGTCGATGCGGTAATCATCGTGGACGCTGCCGTCGGGCTCCACCGTGTCGTGGGCACCCAGACCGTTTTCCACCAGGAACAGCGGTTTCTGGTAGCGGTCGTACAGCTGGTTCATGGTGATGCGCAGGCCCAGCGGGTCGATGGCCCAGCCCCACTGGCTGGTCTGCAGATAGGGGTTCTTCACCGAGCGCACCACGTTGCCGTCGTTCACGGCCTTGCCCTCCAGGCTGGCCGCCACGCAGCGGCTGGCGTAGTAGCTGAAGGAGATGAAGTCCACGGTGTTCTCCCGCAGCAGGGCGTCATCGCCGGGCTCGGTGTGCAGCTGCACCTGCTTTTCCGCAAACAGCTTGCGGGCGTAGCCGGGGTAGCGGCCCCGCACCTGCACGTCGATGAAGAGCAGGTTTTCCTGCTCCTTCTGCACCGACTCCCAGACGTCCTCCGGGTTGCAGGAGTAGGGGTAGAAGCTGCCGCCGGCCAGCATGCAGCCCACCTGATTGGCGGGGTCGTACTGGTGGGCCAGGCGGGTGGCCGTGGCGCTGGCCAGCAGCACATGGTGGGCCGCCTGATAGATCACCTGACTGCGGTTCTCGCCCTCCTGGAAGGCGATGCCTGCCCCGGAGAAGGGGCTGTGCAGCAGGATGTTGATCTCGTTGAAGGTAAGCCAGTAGTGCACAAGGCCGGAGTATTCTTTGAAGCAGGTCTCGGCGTAGCGGGCAAAGCATTCCAGCGTTTTGCGGCTGCGCCAGGAGCCGTACTGCTCCACCAGACCCATGGGGATATCAAAGTGGCACAGGGTGACCAGCGGCTCAATGCCGTACTTCCGGCACTCCTGGAACACATTGCGGTAAAAGGCCACACCCTCCGGGTTGGGGGTCCGTTCATCGCCGTGGGGGTACAGGCGGGACCAGGAGATGGAGGTGCGGAACACCTTCAGCCCCAGCTCTGCCATCAGGGCGATGTCCTCTTTGTAATGGTGGTAGAAGTCCACGCCGGTGTGGCTGGGGTAATACTCCCCTGCCTGCAGCGTCGGGTGGGGCGTGCCGCCCAGCTTGACCTCCATGCGGTGGACACCGTGGGGCATCATGTCGATGTTGCTCAGGCCGCGGCCGCCCTCGTTGTAAGCGCCTTCGGCCTGATTGGCCGCAATGGCAGCACCCCAGAGGAAATTTTCGGGCAGTTTGTAATCAGACATGGGGATCACTCCTCTTCCGGGAGATCCTCAAAGCCGATCACCAGCGTCAGCACAAAGGACAGCACGATGGACAGCACCGAGATGCCGGCGATCCAGGCGATGCTCACACCGGGGTTGGCCGGGTCGATGAACTGCACGCCGGTGAGCACGCTGGGCGACACCATGGAACGGCTGGCCAGCCCTGCCATGCCGGCCAGGCAGCCGCAGACAAAGCCGGTGATCAGGGAAGCGATCAGGGGGCGCTTCAGGCGCACGGCCACGCCGTACAGGGCGGGCTCGGTGGTGCCGGCGATCAGAGCAGAGGAAGCAGCGGCCAGAGCGGTCTGGCGCAGCTCGCTGTTCTTGGTCTTGAAGGCAACGGCCAGGGACACGCCGCCCAGGGACAGGTTTGCACCGATCTCAGAGGGCATAACGGTGCCCTCCATGCCGGTCTCGGAGATGGTCTGCAGGATGGTGGGGGTGAACACGCGGTGCATGCCGGTGATGACCAGCAGGGGCCAGAGGGCGCCCATGATGCCCACAGCCAGGAAGCCCAGCTTAGCCTGCACGAAGTAGACGAATGCGGAGATGCCCTCGCCGATCATGATGCCGACCGGGCCGACCACGATGATCGCAATGGGAGCAGCAATGAGGAAGATCAGCATGGGCTTGAGGAAGTTCTTGGTGACAGCCGGGGTGATCTTGTCGATGGCACGCTCAATATAAGACAGGATCCAGGTCATGCACAGGGCCGGGATGACGGTGTAGGTGTACTTGACGCCCACCACCGGGATGCCCAGGAAGTGTGCGGCGGTATCGCCGACCGTGACAGCTTCCATCATGGTGCGGAAATCCGGGTGCAGCATCAGGCCTGCAATGGCAATGGCGATGAACATGTTGGTGTTGAACTTCTTGGAAGCAGAAGCGGCCACCATCACCGGCAGGAAGTAGAAGGCTGCGTCACCGATGGTGTTCAGGATCTTGTAGGTCTCACCGTCGGCCGACAACACGCCTGCCATGCCCAGCAGCATGACCAGCAGCTTGACCATGGAGCCGCCGATGATGGCGGGGATCAGCGGGGACATGGTGCCCACGATGGCATCCAGAATGTTGTTGCCCACCTTCTTCAGGGTCAGAGGCTCCTTCTTCTCGCCGCGGGCCACCTGGCTTGCCTCGCCGAAGTCGCCCATCTTGAGCACTTCGTTGTAGGCCTCTTCTACATGGTTGCCAATGATGATCTGGTACTGGCCGCCCTGGTTCACGACGCCCATGACGCCGTCGGTCACCTTGACGGCTGCGTCGTTGATCTTGCCCTCGTCCTTCACCACGAAGCGAAGGCGGGTCATGCAGTGGGTCACGCTGGCAATGTTCTCCACACCGCCGATGTTCTCCACGATCTTTTTGGAGATCGCAGCATAATCTTTTGCCATGATTGTTTCTCCTTTACCTTTTCAAGTCATCCAATTTCCGGTCGAAGTACTTCTGATGCGTCCATTATAGACGCAGGCAGGTGGTTTTTCAGCAGTTTCCGGGCATAAAAAAACAAGTGCCGTTTTTTCGCACTTGTTTTTTCCAGGTAACACCCTGTTTTTTATTTTGGACTTTTTTCAGATGGCTGCCGGGCCCTCGGAGGTGTAGCGGTAGAGCTTTTTGCCCAGCCGTTCCACGATGCTCATGGCCGGGAGCTGGGTCGTCACATCGTAGACTCCCAGCCGCTCGTAGGTGACATAATAGGCAAGGTTGTAGTCCGAGAGCTTGGCGATGGTGCAGTTTTCCGTGTTGGTCACGCTAAGGATCTGGCAGTTCTGCTCCTTGAAGCGCATCACATGGCCGATGGTGTCGCGGGACTCGCCGGACACCGAAAACACGATCACCAGCGAATTTTCCACGAATCGGCTCTCGGTGGGGTAGTGGGGCTCGTCGATGTACAGGCAGAACTTGCCCATGCTGGAAAAATAGCGTGCCCCGTACTTGGCCACGATGCCGGACATGCCGCTGCCTACAAAAAAGATGTGCCGGGCCTGAAAGATGACCCTGGTCAGCATGTCCAGCTTCTGCTCAAACTCCGCCGAGCAGGTCTTTTTCAAAAAGTCGATGACCTCCGACACATCGTCCTTGACCGGCGGTTGCTTTGCCTGTTCCAGATGCTGGCGCAGCCGGATCTTGAACTCCGCGTAGCCGTCGCAGCCCGCCTTTTTGCAGAACCGGAGGATGGTGGAGGTAGACACATGGGCGGCATCCGCAAACTCCCGGATGCGCATATAGCACACCTTGTCCGCGTTCCGCACAACATACTTATAAACTTCCAGCTCCAGATCATTCAGGCTGCAGATCATCTCTTCGCTGAACATCGGCCGCCCCTCCCTCGTGGTGGTTTTTGTTCCAGTATACTGTATTTTTTGCTACGTTACAATTCCCCTGCTCAGAAAAAAGCCGCCGCACGGTGGCAGGGCCGTGCGGCGGCAGAAACATGCTTTGGGGAACCGATCAGATCAGGCTCAGGGCCTCTTCGTCGCCCACGAGGATGAAGTCGGGATGCATCTGCAGGATGCTGGCGGGCACTTCCGGGGTGACCGGGCCGAAGAAGGCTTTCTTCACGATCTCGGCCTTGCCGGTGCCGTTGACCACCATCAGCACCTTACGGGCCTGCATGATGGTCTTGATGCCCATGGTGTAGGCCTGCTTGGGCACCAGGTCTACATTGCCGTCAAAGAAGCGCTTGTTGGCCTCGATGGTCTCCTGGGTCAGATCCACACAGTGGGTCTCCAGCTCAAAGGCCTCGCCCGGCTCGTTGAAGCCGATGTGGCCGTCGTGGCCGATGCCCAGCAGCTGCAGGTCGATGCCGCCCACGCTGTGGATGATCTGGTTGTACTGGGCGCAGGCTGCGTCCGCATCGGGGTTGGTGCCGTCCGGCAGGTTGATGCGGGCGGGGTTGATGTTGACGTGGTCGAACAGGTGGCGGTGCATGAAGCTCCAGTAGCTTTCCGAGTGGTCCTTGGGCAGGCCGCGGTACTCGTCCAGGTTCACGGTGGTGACCTCCGAGAAATCAATGTCGCCCTTGTTGTACCACTCCACCAGCTGCTGGTAGGCCCCCACCGGGGTGCCGCCGGTGGCCAGACCCAGCACGCAATTGGGCTTCATGATGACCTGTGCGGAAATAATGTTTGCTGCCTTGCGGGACATGTCTGCGTAATCCTTTGCACGAATGATCTTCATCACAAACGACCTCTTTCATCTTTCATCTTTGCTGCGTTCACCGCGCAGCATCGGTTTTGCGCTTCCACGCATTCTATTGCAATTCTACCACAATTCACAGGATGCTGTCCAGCATTCTAGCGCATTCTGACCGAATTTTGCTGTTTTTCAGCCGATTCGTCCAAAACCCGCCGGGCAGAACGCAGAGGACCCCGCCGAAAGCGGAGCCCTCACGCCGGGAACGCTCGGCAGCGTCTGCAATTTCAGGTTCAGTCCAGCTCCTCGCCGTTGGATGCGATGACCTTCTTGTACCAGTAGAAACTGTCCTTGCGGCTGCGGGCCAGTGTGCCGGTACCGTCGTTCTGCTTGTCCACATAGATCATGCCATAGCGCTTCTTCATCTCGCCGGTGGATGCGGACACGATGTCGATGGGGCCCCAGCAGGTGTAGCCCAGCAGGGGGATGCCGTCCAGATTCACGGCGTCCAGCATGGCCTCGATGTGCTTGCGCATGTAGTCGATGCGGTAGGGGTCGTGGATGGATCCGTCGGCCTCCACGGTGTCGTTGGCACCCAGACCGTTCTCCACAATGAACAGGGGCTTCTGGTAGCGGTCGTACAGGGTGTTCAGGGTGATGCGCAGGCCCAGCGGGTCGATCTGCCAGCCCCACTCACTGGAGGCCAGATGGGGGTTGACCACGCTGCTGATGACGGCATTGCCGCGGGCGTGCTTGGCCGAAATGACCGGGTCGGCAGAGACGCAGCGGCTGGAGTAGTAGCTGAAGGAGATGAAGTCCACCGTGCCCTCGGCCAGGGTCTCCCGGTCACCGGGTTCCCAGTCCAGCTGCACACCGGCGCGCTCCATGCGCTTTTCAGCCCAGACCGGGTAGGCACCGCGGGCCTGTGCGTCGATGAAGAAGTAGTTGTCGCGGTCGCTTTCCATGCCCTTGTACACGTCCTCCGGGGCGCAGGAGTAGGGGTAATACTGGCCTGCGGCCAGCATGCAGCCCACCATGGCCCCCGGCATCTTCTCGTGGGCCAGCTTCACGGCGCGGGCGCTGGCCAGCAGCTCGTGGTGTGCGGCCCGATACTTGACCTGCTGCACATCCTCGCCCGGCTCGAACACCAGACCAGCGCCCATAAAGGGCATGTGCAGCAGCATGTTGATCTCGTTGAAGGTCAGCCAGTACTTGACCAGCCCGCCGAAGTTGTCGAACAGCACCTCGCAGTAGCGCACAAAGGCGTCGATCATGCGGCGGTCTTTCCAGCCGCCGTACTTCTTGATCAGCGCAATGGGGGTGTCAAAGTGGCAGATGGTGACCAGCGGCTCAATGCCGTACTTGCGGCACTCCTCGAACACGCTGCGGTAGAAGGCGATGCCAGCCGCATTGGGCTGGGCATCGTCGCCGTTGGGGAAGATGCGGGTCCACGCAATGGACAGACGATAGCACTTGAAGCCCATCTCTGCAAACAGGGCAATATCCTCTTTGTAGTGGTGGTACATGTCGATGGCCTCGTGGGCGGGGTAGAAGTGCTCTGCATCGCACTCCAGCATCTTCATCTTGCCGCGCGCCACCGGGCCGCGGTCGGGACCGAAGGGGACCACATCCACGCTGGACAGCCCACGGCCGTCCACATCGTATGCGCCCTCACACTGGTTGGCAGCGGTTGCACCGCCCCACAAAAAGCCTTCCTGCATTTTCATACAGACATCCTCACTTTCTTCTTATCATGGGCCGTGCCCATTGGAATTCCTGCACCTCTAGTATAGCGGAAAAATCACAAAAGAAAAAGAGGATTTTTGGGCTTCTTTGTGCCAAAAAGACAAAACAGCGCCCCCTGCGCCGTCCGAGACGGTTCAGGGGGCGCTGTCATTGCGGTTCAGGGAATGCTGCGGGGATCAGTCTGCAGACAGATAGTGCATGGCCTTGCGCAGGCGTGCCTCATTTTCTGCGGTGGGCTCCATGAAGGGGCTGTGGAACAGATCCTGGAACAGGTTCTCCATCTTGGGGGAGTTCGGGTCGATGCCGATGTCCTCCAGGGTCAGGGGCATGTTCATGCTGCGCATGAAATCACGGAAGGGTGCCACCTGCTCCGGATGGCCGTTGAAGGCCAGCTGCAGGCAGTCGCCGATGGCCACGATCTCACCGTGCAGGTAGGGCTTTGCCTCCTGGGTGAAGTGGGTGCGCACCAGCTCGTAGGTCTCGTGGCCCAGAGCGGTCTGGCCAAAGCCCTTGCTCACACCGCTGACGATGCCGGCCACGGCAACGTTCAGGTAAGCGATGTCCTCCACGGCCTTGGTCAGCTTGCCCTCGGCAATGTCATGGCAGGCCTGATGGGCCTCCTTCTCGTAAACATGGTAAGCCATCTCTGCGATGGTGTAAGCGGTGAACAGACCGATGCTCACATCGTCCAGCAGGATCTCGCTGCGGCCGTTCTGGATCTCGATCATCTTGGCCATGCCATCCATGATGCCACTGGCTGCGTAGCGCGGGGGCTCCTTGCAGATCACGTCCATGTCCATGACGATGGCGTTGACCTCGTGGTCATAGCGCAGGCTGCCCAGGGAGGCACCCTCGGCAGTGTACATGACGCTCAGCGGGGCAAATGCCGCGCAGGTGGCAATGGAGGTAGGCACCTCCACGATGGGCAGGTCGCCTGCAAAGTGTGCCGTAGCCTTGGCCTGATCCATGATGCGGCCGCCGCCGATGCCCACGATGACCTGGCAGCCGGTGGTCAGGGCCTGCAGGGCGTGCTCCTTGGCGCGCTCGTAGGTGTTCTGATCCGGGTACAGGGAGAGTTCAAACTCCACACCGGCATCCTTCAGGCTCTTTTCTGCCTTGCCTTCGGTGGCTGCCCAGGCGCGGGGGCCGGCAATGACCAGGGCCTTTTTGCCCAGACGTGCCACCTCGCCGCCCAGCAGGTTCAGGGCGCCTGCTTCCTGCAGGTAACGGCCAGCGCCGAACTTGTAAGCGTTATCCAGTTTGATATCGGCCAGACTTCTTGCTTCTGCCATAGTTTTTACACTCCTTACTCCATGTAAGCACCCTTCATGGCGCTGACTGCGTGCTGGCTGTACAGCTTCAGCAGGCCATGGGTGTATTTGCTTGTAAAACCTTTCCAGTTTGCTTTGCGTTCTGCCAGAATGGCGTCCATTTCTTCGGGGGTCTTGTGCTCGCCCTTCACACCGGTGATCTCCAGGCGGCGGGCCTCCACGTCCAGTTCAATGATATCGCCCTCTTCCACCAGTGCGATGGGGCCGCCTGCGGCGGCTTCAGGGCTGACATGGCCGATGACCGGGCCGCGGCTTGCGCCGGAGAAGCGGCCGTCGGTGATCAGGGCCACGCTGGAAGCCAGGGCCGGGTCGGAGCAGATGGCTTCGCCGGTGTAGAACATCTCCGGCATACCGCTGCCCCGGGGGCCTTCGTAGCGGATGAACACGGCATCGCCCGGGTGGATGCGGCCGTGGAGGATGGCGTCGATGGCGTCCTCCTCACAGTCGAAGGGGCGGGCGGTCAGGGTCGCCTTGAACATGGCCTTGGGGCAGGCGGTGTGCTTGATGACACAGCCTTCCGGGGCCAGGTTGCCGCGCAGGATGGCGATGGAACCGTTGGTGCCGATGGGCTCGTCGAAGCTGCGGATGATGTCGGTGCGCTTGATCTCGCGGCCGATCTTCTTGCTCTTCTCGGCCAGCAGGGCATCGCAGTGCTCGTAGAAGCCGTTCTTCTTCAGCTCCTCCAGGTTCTCGCCCAGGGTCTTGCCGGTAACGGTCTTGGCATCCAGATGCAGCATGGACTTGATCTCTTCCATGATGCGGGGCACACCGCCTGCATAGTAGAAATACTGTGCGGGCCAGTCGCCTGCGGGACGGATGTTCAGCAGGTAGTGTGCGCCGCGGTGCATCCGGTCAAAGGTGTCGGCGTCGATCTCGAAGCCGAACTCGTGGGCAATGGCGGGGATGTGCATCAGGGCATTGGTGGAGCCGGAAATGGCCGCATGGACCATGATGGCGTTCTCAAAGCTGCGCATATCCACGATATCGCCTGCGGTGACACCGGCTTCCACCAGCTTCATCAGCTGTGCACCGGCGTCGTAGGCAGCCTGCTTCAGCTCGGGGGCAGTGGCCGGCATCAAAGCGGTGCCGGGCAGCATCAGGCCCAGAGCCTCGGCCATGACCTGCATGGTGGAGGCGGTGCCCATAAAGGAGCAGGCGCCGCAGCTGGGGCAGGCGTGCTGCTTGTAGTAGGTCAGCTGCTCGGCCGGGATCTCGCCGCGCTCGTACTGTGCGCTGAACTTGCCGATCTGCTCCAGGGTGAGCAGCTCGTTGATGGCACAGCCGGGGTCGTTCTCGGTGTACTTGGCGGGCAGGTCGTGTGCCTCCATGACACCGCCGGTGACCACGATGGCTGCCATCATGTCCTTCATGCGGCCGATGCTCATGAGCATGGCGGGCATGGCCTTGTCGCAGCTGGAAATGAACACACCGCCGTCAAAGGTGGTGGCGTTGGCCTGTGCTTCCACCAGGTTGGTGATGGCTTCGCGGTGGGCCAGCGAGTAGTTGATGCCGTCATGGCCCTGGGCCATGCCGTCGCACATGTCGGTGGCAAAATACCGGGCAGCCTTGCCGCCGTGGTCGTTCACGCCGCGGACAGCCTCTTCCACAAAGATATTCAGGTGGCCGGAGCCCGGATGGCTGTTGCCGTAGGTGCTCTCCACCATGATCTGGGGCTTGCTCAGATCATCGACCGTCCAGCCCATGCCCATGCGCAGAGGGTCCATCTCAGGGGACAGAGAACGGACCTGCTGACTTTTCAGAATCATATTCAACTCCTTATAAAACTCTCAGATACTCTCTCACAAGGTCAGGCGGCGGTCACGCGCAGCGACCTTCCACCAGCCTGTGACCTCGCCGTTTTCCACCACCGGGACCGCCGGGTACAGGGCGCTGGTGGGGCAGACGTGAGTCGGGATGGCAAACAGCTCGGTCCCGATGGGCGGGATGTCGGCGATGTGCTCTTCCGGCACACGCACCACCCAGTGCTCCTCGTTCTGGATCACGGTGCGGGCATACTCCATGCCCACGATCTCCGCGCGCTCCGGCTGGGGATCGGTGGCCACGGCCTTGCAGCCCAGATCCAGTGTGAAAGTGTCGCGGCTGGGGCGGCTCACCACGCGGGTGAGCAGGGCAGCAGCCGGGGTAAACTTCAAATCCGGGTAGGCCTTGCGGTAGCCTGCATCCTGAATGACGCAGGTGCCGGGGCTCAGGAACTCTCCGGTCATCTCGGCGTGCACCGGGAAGGACGGGGTGCCGCCCATGATCAGGATCTCGCAGCAGATGCCGTCCGCCTTCAGGCGGGCCTTGATCTCCTCGATCTGCTTGTCCACAGGGGCGGTAGCCACCTCGCGCTCCTGCACGCTGCTCTCGTGGCGGTGGCCGTCGTAGCAGTGCATGCCGCGCATGACGATGCCGGGCAGGGTGTTCCACTCCCGGTACATCGCTTCCACGTTATCCAGCGGCACACCGGTGCGGTGCTGGCCCATGTCCACATCCATCAGCACATTGGCCTTGCAGGTCTGGCCCAGCTTGCGGATCTGCTCCGTGTCATCGCCGATGGCAAAGAACTCCACCTCCGGGAAGGCGGCCTGCAGCGCGGCAAAGCGCTTGATGTTGGGGCCCACCAGCGGGTACGCCAGAGTCAGGTGCTTCGCACCGGCCTTGGCGGCCATTTCGGCCTCGGCGATGGTGGCGCACTTGAAGCGGTCGATGCCCGCCTCGATCTGCATTTGGACCACCTCGGCCATCTTGTGGGTCTTGATGTGGGGCCACAGGCGGGCAGTGCCGCCTGCAATGTCGATCATCTTGCGGATATTCTCGCGGATGATCGCCGGGTAATAGACCAGCTGCGGGCTTACGATGTCCTGCTGACCCTCAAAGGTATAGAGGTTGTCGTTGATCTTATTCATACTCCACCAGCATCTCGATCTCGACCGCGATGTTGCCCGGGCAGGAATTGGTGCCCATGGCGGTGCGGGCGGGCAGACCCTTCTCCTCGCCGAACAGCTCGAACAGCAGGTTGGAACCGCCGTTGATGACCTGCGGCTGCTGTGCAAAATCATCGGTGCAGTTGACAAAGCCCAGGACCTTGACGCAGCGCTTGATGCGGTTCAGGTCGCCCAGCTTGGCGTCCAGATTGGCCAGCAGGTTCAGCATGCAGTTGTAAGCAGCCTTCTGGCCCTGCTCCAGGGTCAGGTCGCCGCCGACCTTGCCCACGATGTTGTGGCCGTCGCCGATGTCAGGACCGCAGCCGCTGCAGTACAGCAGATGATCGCCGAACTCCATGACCGGAGTGTAGACGCCGCCCTTCGGCGGGGGTGCGGGCAGGGTGATGTTCATTTCCTTGAGCTTATCGTAGACATTTGCCATAAGAAAAACCTCTCTTCTTTTTCTCTGACGCAGCCGAAACGGGGGCTGCTGCCGGTTGAAAGATGTTCCGCAGCCGGTGTGCGCCGACTGTGAAGCGACTTGTTTATATTCCCAACAGCGTGCTGCCCAGGCTCAGCACCAGCGGCACGCTGATCAGGATACACAGGGTGGAATGTGCAACGGCCTGGCTGGCCAGTTCCCCTTCGGTGTCGTACTGCTTTGCCAGCACGGCCGTCAGGCTGCCTGCCGGGCAGGATGCCAGAATCAGGATCGCCATGCACAGGGTTCGGTCCAGCGGCAGGAAGTACAACGCCGCCAGGAAGCCCAGCGGGAACACGACGCACCGCAGGGCCGTGATGAGCCATACCATGGGGTTCGTGACCAGTTTTTTCAGGTCACTGCGGGCCAGCATGCCGCCGGCGATCATAAGAGCCAGCGGGGTGGTGGTATTGCCCACCGCCTTGCAGAAGCTCTCCAGAATGGCGGGTAGCCGCAGGCCGGTCACCAGCATGATCACCATGATGGCGGTGGTGATGTTGGTGGGGGTAAGGAATGCTTTGATGCTCACCTTGGCTTCCGGGTCGAACAGGTGCTGTACATAAGTAAAGAACAGGATGTTGTAGGCCATGATGCCGGCGGCACCGTACAGGGCACCCGCCTCGCTGCCCAGCAGGGCGCTGATGAGTGGGATGCCGATGAAGGCGCTGTTGGGCATGACGGCGGCACCCACCAGCACGGCCTTCTGGCCGCGGGTCAGGTGCATGGCCCTGCTCAGCACAAGGCAGATGCCGATGGTGAGGATGTAGAAGATCTCCAGCACCACATAGCCCTTGAGCATGCCGGCCACAGCCTCGCGGCCGCCGTCGATGCTGGCACTGGCCAGCAGGGTGCAGGGCAGGGTGACCGACATGACCAGGTTGGACAGGAACTTGCTGTTCCTGTCATCCATGATGCCCAGTTTGGTCACGGCTGCACCGGTGCCGATCTCCAGAAAGATGATCAGGATCTGCTGCAGAAGGATCGCGATCGACATGGCAGCTCCTTACACCGTCAGCACCATACCGGCACCGGTCGTGGTGCGCCGGTCGTGGTCAATGGCGACCTGGCCGTTGACGATGCACCAGTCCAGACCGGTGGCCTTCTGGGCAGGATTCGTGAAGGTGGCATGATCCGTGAACTTCTTCGGATCGAATACCAGTATATCAGCATAATTGCCTTTCTGCAAGCTCCCTCGTCCGACCAATCCCATTCTTGCGGCGGGCTGGCTGGTCATCCGGCGGATGGCCTCCTGCATCGTGTAGATGCCGCGCTCGGCCACATACTCCCGCAGCACCTTGGGGAAGGCACCGAACATGCGGGGGTGGGGCGTGTCGGTCTTGGCATAGATGGCATCGGAGATGATATTGGACCAGGGCAGACGTGCCACCGTATCAATATCATCCTGGCTCATGGACATATTGATGATGGCAGTCTTACCGTCCTCGCTGTGCATCAGGTAGGCGGCCAGTGCAGCGGCGTCCTCAAAGCCGAATTTCTCGGCAGCCTCCGTCACCCGCATGCCCAGGAACTTCTCGTTTTCGGGGCGGACCACGCCGCTGATGATGATGCGGTCCCAGCCCAGCGTGATGCAGAAGTTGTCCCAGTCATCGTACAACACGCTGCTGGTACGGCGGAACTCCTCCACACCTTCGGGGGTGCCCAGTTTTTCCAGTGCACGGGTCATGTTGCCGGCCACGAACACCGGGGGCAGCATGGTGGTCAGGGCCGTGCTGCCGCCCTCGTAGGGGTAGAAGTCCACGGTCACGTCCATGCCCTCGGCGCGGGCGGCTTCGATGTCGGCAATGGCAGTGTGGATGTCCTTGCCCCAGTTCTTCATGCCGCAGCTCTTGAAGTGGCTGATCTCCAGGGCACAGCCCACGCGGCGGGCGATCTCGATCACCTCGCGCACGCTCTGCACCATGCTGTCGCCCTCACCGCGGATGTGGGTGGTGATCACCCGGTGGTACCGGCCCACCGGCTCCAGAATGTAGGCAAATTCATCGGTGGAGGAGTAGCACTCCGGCAGATACATGATGCCCAGCGACACACCGGGAGCACCGGCGGCCATGGCGTCCTCGATCAGAGCACGGGCGTCGTCCAGCTCCTGCTGGGTGTAGGGAGTGTCGGCAAAGCCCTTGACGCAGATCTTGACGGTGCCGGTGCCGATCATGGCGGCAACATTCAGGGGCAGCGCGGTCTTGTGCAGGGCAGCCAGATAATCACGGTAGGTGTGGGGGCCGTCCAGACCGATGGGGCCCATAACGGCCTCCTCAAAGGAATAATAGGCCTGGGCGTCGGCGTCCTTTTCCGGCCGGGGGGTCATGCTGATGCCGCAGTTGCCTGCCACTGCCGTGGTAATGCCCTGGGCCAGCTCCACCTCACCAAAGTGAGGGTCATTGAGGGGCTTTGCGTCGTGGTGACGGTGGATATCCACAAACCCCGGGGTCACCACCTTGCCGGCGGCGTCGATGACCTGGTCTGCAGGCTCTGTGATGCCCGGAGCGATCTGGGCGATCCGGCCGTCCTGCACCAGCAGGTCTGCCTGGTAGGGCTGGCCCCCCAGGCCGTCGTATACGGTGCCGTTCTGGATCAAAATACGTTTCATGATAAGTTCCCTCTTGCTATGAATTTGCCCTGCGGCAAGGCGACCCTGCCGCAAACAATGAAAGGGGCAAGGGCGCACGCCCTCGCCCCTTTCGGAGAAACAGATTTACAGTTTGCCGGCTCAATAGATCTTACAGATCTTCTTCTGCCTCAGCAGCAGCCTCAGCAGCAGCGACCTTTTCCACGACAGTGCCGCGGCGGTCATCCATAACGTGCTTCAGGCGCACATCGTCGGGAGTGGTGTCAGCAGGGAACATGAGAGAGACCACAATGCCGAACACCAGAGAAATGATGGTAGCAGGCACAGCCGGACCACCCATGGTGGCGTTGATCCAGTTTTTGAAGGAAGGCAGCACCAGGATCAGCACGCCCAGCAGAGTGCCGGAGCCGATGCAGGCCAGACCGCCCTGCCAGTTGACACGCTTCCAGAAGCGGCCCAGCAGCATAGCCACAGCCACGCCGGGCAGGAAGGCGCCCACGATGGTGGAGATGTAGCCGATAACGTCGTTGACGAACAGGGTGATGAAGAAGGCAGCGCCCAGGGTGCAGATCAGAGCGATACGGCTGTACTTGGCGTAATCCTCTTCCTTGATGGTCTTGCCGGTGACGCTGGGGTACACGTCGGTCAGCAGGATGGTAACGCCGGAGATGGCGTCGGAGTCACCGGAGGACATGGTAGCAGACAGGCCGCAGATCATGAACATCATGCCGATGATCGGGGGCAGTGCGTTGGTAGCCATGTAAGCAAAGGCGTAGTCGCCGCTGGCCAGGGTGTCACCATTCATGGTGGCGATGGTAAAGCAGCTCATGCCGATGATGGCGGTCACAAAGCTCCAGCCGAACAGCAGGATGCCCTGGCCCAGGAAGGCCTTGCGAGCAGTCTTTTCGTCCTTGGAGGTGTAGATACGGGTACGGTGGGTGGGGGTGCCGATAACGCCCATGGCTGTGGACAACACCAGTGCTATGGCAGCCATGACACCGTAGGAGCCCAGGCCGTAGAAGGTCATTGCGCCGGGCTTGCCAGCAGCGGTGAAGGTATCCACCACGTTCTGGTAGCCGCCTGCCAGGGGGATAGCACGGACAGCGATGGTCAGGAAGCCGATGAGGATAGCGATGAACTGGACAGCGTCGGTGGTAACAACGGCCATGTAGCCGCCGATGAACACGTAGATGCCGAAGCCCAGAACGGTGATGATCTTACAGGTAACGTCCGGCAGCTGGGTGACGTAAGCCAGGTACTTGGCACCGCCGTTCAGGTGGTTGCCCAGCCAGATGATCTCGATGACGAACATCATAAAGCCCATGACCTGGCGGATGATCTTTTTGCCGCCGTAGTAGTACTGAGCTTCCTCAGACATGGTCAGGAAGCCCTTGTTCTTTGCCTTGGTGAACAGCAGCATGGACAGGATACCTGCCGATGCGCCCAGGCCGTAGATGGCGCCGCCCCAGCCGTGGTTGAAGCCGTTGCCGATGGCACCCATGGAAGAACCGGTGCCGATCATGGTTGCACCCACGGTGCAGAAGATCAGGAAGAAGCCGAGGTTGCCGCCGCCGGTCAGGAAGCTGCTGCCCTCATTTTTGCCACGGCTGGTGATCCAGCCCACAAAGATCATAAAGCAGATCCATGCGATAAAGCCGCCAATAAACAATGGGATGTATTTGGGATCCAACATAGTTTCATTTCCTCCTTAGAATCATTTTCCTCAGCCCGGCGCAGGGTCCGCTCGGGCCGATATGGCTGTCAGACATTTCCCCGCTGCGGGCCGGCACCGTGGGGTCGTTGTCCGACAACAACCTTGCTGAAATAAATGTACCAATTTTTGCATCATCCGTCAATAGATTTTTAACATTTTCTTCAAAAAGAACCATTTTTGGCGTATTTTATAGTTTTCCTGTTCATAATTTTGTCATTTCCACGAAAAACAAACTGCCCCTTGCAGTCTATTTTCCGGTGTCGTATACTGAAATTGGAGCAGGGATTTACAGAAAAAAATCCAAGTCCCTTTCAAAAGCGACGATGTTGTGCTTATTTTTAATCGTTTGCAATTTATTAAGTTGTCCGACAATGCCGTCGCAGGCCCCAAAATCGTCTGCATCCCGTGCAAAAGGCAACGATCGGCGGCGCTCCGGCCGCCGAAAAAAGGGCGGACGGCCTGCAATTTTCAGCCGTCCGAACCAGAAAGCGCACAATTTTTGTTCAGATATCGGAACGCAAGTTCCAATACAGCCCGATATCCGAACACGTCCGGTGTTTTCAGGATTCCTGTGCGGAACACATCGGAACACTTTCGTCGTTTTCCCGACCTGGTCCGAATGCCTCTCAGAGGCCCTATATATAAGGAAAGGAAGTGAGACCCATGCCTTCCGGAGATGCCCACCGTTCCC